>Ga0257106_1001086_pt1 | contig 14072 bp, 13 predicted proteins | sample LP_taG_3_FD_190177 | JGI IMG/M metagenome (GOLD analysis project Ga0257106, IMG submission 190177) | Marine microbial communities from Northeast Subartic Pacific Ocean, Canada - LP_J_2011_P26_10m | ecosystem: Environmental > Aquatic > Marine > Oceanic | place: Canada: Northeast Subartic Pacific...
TTCAAAAAATCAAATAATAGGTATGGGTGGCTCTGCGGGTGGTCTTCTTATGGGTGCTGTAGTTAATCAAGCCCCTGAATTATTTCTAGGAATTATAATGGCGGTACCATTTGTCGACTCATTGACAACTAATTTAGATCACTCTTTACCTTTAACGGTTGGGGAATTTGATGAGTTTGGAAATGCAAAAGATAAAAAAGATCACTTTGATTATATTTATTCTTATGCTCCCTATAACAATATAAAAAAAATGGATTATCCTCATATGCTGATTACAACAAGCTTAAGTGACAACAGAGTATTATTTGATGAGCCAGCAAAATTTACCGCCAAACTTAGAGAATATAAAACTGATAATAATTTATTGCTTTTAAAAACTGAAATGAACGCAGGTCATGGTGGTAAGTCTGGTAGAGATGGGGCTATAGAAGAAATTGCACTTGATTATGCATTTGCATTAAAAATTGCTGAAAAAATTTAGTCTCTAATTTTTAGAAACAACCGTTTGATACAAAGCCAATCACTATAGAGCTAGAGTCTACTTCAAATCTTCTTTCACAAAGTATTCCATATTTTTTGGTATTATATACAAGCTCTAAGTTGCCCTTATCATTTTTAAAATCTTCATCTGGCTTGCCTAAATCCATTTGCAAATTAGTTGAAGTTTTTCCAATATATTCACTTAACTTAGCATTTTCTTTTTCAACAATTGCATCTGTTTTATCTTTGATTGTTTGACAACCTGAAAAAAAAACGAAAATTAAGAGTAAGCTTATTATATTTTTAAATTTCAACATTATTTAAATCAACATTTTCATTATTAAATAAGTATTAACTTCAAAGTTGTATATTTAGGTTAATTCTTATTAATTTAAGTTTCATTATAGTAACAATTGTGTTCTTAATTTGTTAATTTAAACAATATGACTGAAAAGCTGATAGAAAAGTTTCTAGATATATTTATTAAAGAAATTTTACCTCTTACAGAAAAAGGAGTTAGAAAGGGAAATAAAATATTTGGTGCAGCAATACTAAAGAAAAATGATTTATCTTTAGTTGTTAAGGGGTCAAACAATGAAACTGAAAATCCTATGTGGCACGGAGAAACTCATACTCTTAAAAAATATTATGAAATAGATAAGAATTCTAGACCAAGTGAAAAAGATTGTATTTTCTTGTGTTCTCATGAGCCATGCAGCTTATGTCTCAGCGCTATAACTTTTTCAGGATTTGACAATTTTTATTATCTTTTTTCATATAATTTAACAAATACTGAATTCAGCATTCCTCACGATTTAAAAATACTTAAAGAAGTTTTTAAAGTTAATAATGGTGAATATAATAAAGAAAACTCATATTGGAAAAGTAATAGTATTAAGATGTTAATTGAGGAATTATCAACTTTAAAAAAAGAAAAATTTATGAACCAATTGGAAGAGATTAAAAAAAGTTACATTATTTTATCAAATAAATATCAGGCTTCTAAAAATAACAATCTTATACCTTTAAAATAATCAATGAATACAAATCTTAAAATTTCAAATATATCTAAAATTTATCCTGGATGTATTGCAAACGATAATGTTTCTATGGAGTTTGAAAGTGGAAAAATTTATGCATTGCTGGGAGAAAATGGAGCTGGTAAATCAACTTTAGTAAAAATTTTGTCTGGTGTAATTATGCCAGATCAAGGTGAAATATTTTTAAATAAAAATATTTTGAAATTAAAATCTCCTCTTGATGCAAAGAAAAATGATATTGGAATGGTTTTTCAGCACTTCAATCTTTTTGAAACACTATCTGTATTTGAAAATCTAATTATTGACTCTGATGAAACGAAAGAAAATCTAAGAGAAAAAATTAAATCAATTATGAAAAAATATAATTTTTTGATTAATCTTGATGTTCCAGTATTAAATCTTTCAGCGGGTCAAAAACAGAAGGTAGAAATAATTAGATGTTTAATAAGAAATCCTAAAGTACTTATTATGGATGAACCAACATCTGTTTTAACAGAACAAGAAACTAGTGAATTATTCTTGTCTTTAAAGAAATTTTCAGAAGAAGGAATTTTGATTATTTATATAACCCACAAACTTAAAGAAGTAATGCTTCTGTGTGATGAAGTTGCTGTAATGAGAAAAGGTAAACTAGTTTCTATAAGTGAAATAAAAAATGAAAATATTGAGTCACTTGCAAATAAGATGGTGGGTCAAAATTTAAAAATAGTTAAGAAAAGAAAAGTAGGAACATCAACGGATAAATTAATTAAAATTACTGATCTTAATTTTATAAGCGAAGATCCTTTTGAAACTAATTTAAATAGTATTAATTTTTCTGTTAATCGAGGTGAGTGTTTAGGTATTGCTGGTATATCAGGAAATGGTCAAAGTGAATTATTTCAAATTTTGAGTGGAGAAATAATTTCAGATAAAAATTCTATAGAATTCAATAAAAAATATATTGGTGATCTAAATCCTCAAGAAAGAAGAGAATATTTAATGGCTTTTGCTCCAGAAGACAGACTTGAACAAGCTGCGATTCCACAAATGAAAATTTTTGAAAATGTTGCTTTAAATAATTTTAAGTCATCAAATTTTTTTAAAAATGGTTTAATAAATGAGAACAAAATTAAAGAACATGCAAAAAAAATTATATCTGATTTTAATGTTAATACAGATAATATTGAATTAAAAAGCCAATTTTTATCAGGTGGAAATTTACAAAAACTTATTATTGGTAGAGAATTAATTACATCCCCTGATTTATTGATTTGTTTCAATCCTACATGGGGTCTTGATGTTGGGGCTATAAATTATATTCATGAAACACTAATTAAAATTAATGAACAAAATAAATCAATAATATTAATCTCTACAGATACTGATGAGTTATTAAAATTAAGTGATAAAATTTCAGTAATAAATAAGGGAAAACTATCAAAAATTATGAATGCTGAAGAGGTTACCTCAGAAAAACTTGGAATACTAATGGGTGGAGGAGAAATTGATTAAGTTTATAAAAAGAGATCAACCCTCACAAGCAATGTTTTTTCTTACACCTGTTTTAGCAATTCTCCTAACATTAATTACAGGTGGTTTAATTTTTTATATTTTAGGTTTCAAACCTTTTGAAGCTCTTAAGTTTTTTTTCATAGTACCAATTGCAGATATGTATGGTTTAAGTGAATTATTTTTAAAAGCGACACCTCTTTGCTTAATAGCAATAGGTTTATCTTTTTGTTTTAAAAGTAATAATTGGAATATAGGAGCAGAAGGTCAATTAACTTTTGGAGCTATAGTCTCAGGAGGTGTGGCTTTACTTTTTTATAACCAAGAAGGTTTTTACATTCTTCCCATAGTAATACTAGCTGGTGCAATTGGTGGTATGCTTTACGCATCAATACCTGCAATTTTAAAAACTTATTTTAATACAAATGAAATATTGGTTAGTCTTATGTTGGTATATGTTTCAAAATTAATTTTAGACTATCTTGTTGTTGGGCCCTGGAGTAATCCAGAAGGTTTTAATTTTCCAGAAACTAGACAATTTAGTGAATCTGCAAGACTTCCTATATTGTTTGAAGGATTAAGAATTCATGCTGGTATTTTTTTAGCTTTAGCTGCAGTTGTTGCCAGTTGGTTTATTTTTGATAAGACGTACTTGGGCTTTCAAATGAAGGTTTCTGGATTTAGTTTAAAAACAGCAAAATACGCTGGATACAAAGGTAAAAAAATGATCATTCTAGTTTTTTTAATTAGTGGTGCTTGTGCTGGTCTGGCTGGAGTTGGGGAAATAGCTGGACCAATTGGTCAACTTCATAGAGAAGTATCTCCAGATTATGGTTTTACAGCAATAATAGTAGCATTTTTAGGACGCTTACATCCTGTTGGAATAATTTTTTCATCATTAATTGTTGCAATTACTTATTTGGGAGCAGAAACAGCTCAAATATTTATGCAAATTCCAAAATATACAGGCCAAGTATTTCAAGGAATGATTTTATTTTTTCTTCTAGCTTCAGATTATTTGCTTTTTTTCAAAATCAAGTTCATAGGTTTTAAAAAATGATAATTGACATACACTTCGTTGGACTAGTAATTACATCAATCATGGCTTCTGCAGTGCCTTTAATTTTAGCGTCTTGTGGAGAATTGATTACTGAAAGATCAGGCGTTCTGAATTTAGGTGTTGAAGGAATGATGATAATTGGTGCCATATCTGGTTTTGCTTTAATGACAATTACTGGAAGTTTATTTATAGCAGTTATTGGTGCAATGTTAGGTGGAGTTTTAATTTCTACTATTTTTGCATTTCTTACCCAAACTTTAATTACAAATCACGTAGCAACTGGCTTAGCACTTACTATATTTGGGATTGGGATTTCCGCAATGATTGGAAAAAACTTTGTTGGTATTCCTGGAAAAGAGTTCCCTATTTTATTTGAAAGTTTAAAGGACACAATACCTTTTTTAAGCCCAATATTGTTTGGACACTCAATTGTATTTTATTTTGCTTTCGCTTTACCATTTTTTACTAATTATTTTTTAAAAAAAACAAAGATAGGATTAATTGTGAGAGCTGTAGGAGATTCTCCTGACTCAGCATCTAACCAAGGTATAAATGTTAAGTTAGTTCGCTATTCTTGTATACTTTACGGAGGAGCAATGTGCGGACTTGCGGGTGGCTATTTGTCAATGATCTATACTCCACAATGGATTGAAAATATGACAGGTGGTAGAGGCTGGATAGCATTAGCGCTAGTGGTATTTTCTACATGGAACCCAATTAAGATTTTAATTGGTGCAATGATTTTTGGCGGATTAACAATAATTCAATTTCATATGCAAGCTATGGGTGTAAGAATTCCTGTACAATTTTTGACTGCACTACCCTATATAGTTACAATAGTAGTATTAGTTATAATTTCTCGCGATAGTAGAAAAATAAGACTTAGCACACCTAGTTCATTAGGTAAATCATTTTATAAAGACAATTAATTATAAAATAATTATGATTTTTAAATTATTTAATTTAAGCTTAGATTTTAATAAAAACTAAAAAGGATATAAATTTATGCATAAAATATTTACTCGTTCTTTGGTTTCTTCTTTAGTTTTCTTATTTACATTAACTGTTTCTGCTGTAGCAAAAGATGTTAAAGCAGCATTTGTTTATATTGGTCCTACAGGCGACCATGGATGGACATATCAGCATGATGTAGGGAGAAAAGCTGTAGAAGCTGCCGGATATAAAACTACATACGTAGAAGGTGTTCCAGAAAGTGCTGATGCTGAGAGGGTTCTTAGACAATTAGCTAATTCTGGTTATGATATTATTTTTACAACTAGTTTTGGATATATGAATCCAACTAACAAAGTTGCAAAAGAATTTCCTAATGTGAAATTTGAACATGCCACTGGATATAAAAGAGAGCATCCAAATGTTTCATCATATGCAGCTAGATTCTATGAAGGTAGAGCTATCTTAGGAACAATAGCTGGTTCAATGACAAAATCTAATGTTATTGGGTACGTGGCATCTTTTCCAATTCCAGAAGTGATAAGAGGAATTAATGCATTTACTTTGGCAGCTCAAAAAGTAAATCCAAATGTCAAAACAAAAATTGTTTGGGCTTTTACTTGGTATGACCCAGGTAAAGAGTCAGAAGCAGCTAAAGCTCTAATTGATCAAGGAGCTGATATAATTGCTCAACATACTGACAGTACTGCAATTGTTCAGATTGCTGAAAAAGCTGGTGTATATGCCTTCGGTCAAGCAAGTGATATGGATAAATTTGCGCCTAAAGCAGTATTGACTTCAGTTGAAAATAACTGGGGACCTTATTATGTTGACAGAGTTAAAGCTGTAGCAAATGGAACATGGAGTCAAAAAAATACATGGCATGGTATTGGAGATGGTATGGTAGTTATATCTGATCTTGACTCTGCTATACCTTCTGACTTAAAGGCAAAAGTTAAAAAACTTCAAGCAGATTTAGCTTCTGGTAAAGTTCATGCTTTCACAGGACCTATTTATGACCAGAAAGGTGACTTAATGGTTGCTGAAGGTAAAACTGCAGATGATGGTATGCTTGCAGGAATGATGACTTATGTAAAAGGTGTTGAAGGAGATATACCTAATTAATTTTTACAAAGTAATTTAAAAATTTAAAAGGCCAGTTTTTATACTGGCCTTTTTTATTTCTGATGTTTTTTTTTAATTTCTTCAATTCTTAATTCTTCATAAATTTCAAAAGGCTGTATAATCCAAGGATTACCAGGAAGTTTATTAACACAAAAATCTGGCTCAAAAGTAGATTGTTTTTTTTTAAAAAGGGTGGCTGTTTTTATATCTTCAATTTTATTCTTTATTGGTTCATATTTTTTTAACCAATCAATACTTTTATTAAAAGTCAATCCAGTATCAGAAAGATCATCACACAAAAGTATTTTTCCACCCATGTTTGGTGCGATTGAACTCATCTCTCTTGAAAAAACAAAATCACCTTGTTCGTCTTCAACTCCTTTTCCACTATAAGACTCTACTGCAAGATACGCACATTTTAATTTGAAAATTCTACTTAATACATCTATCATTGGAGCTGCTCCTCGCATAATACCAATCAATATTGTAGGTTTGTAACCACTTTCATCAATTTGAATAGCTAATTTCTCTACTGTCTTATTATATTCGTCCCAACTAACAATTAATTTTTCTGACATAATTTTTATATTTAGTTATTTAAATAATAAAACAAAAACTGCAAGGATGATAAGTGCAACTATTGAAGAAATTAAAATATACAACTTATGGATGTTTCTTCCTCTTAGATTAAAATAATGCCTTGCTGCTCCCGAAATAACACCAATCAAACATAAAATTAACCAATTGTATTGATGATAAACCAAGAAACTAGAATGTCCTGAAAGCATTATAAAGAGCACCAAAAAAGTGGAATAATTATTATGTATTGAGCGTTTTTTAGCTGCCAAAGATAAACTCATATCAAATTTATCACCTTTTTCACTACTTTTAATGATGTTCATTTGATTAGGTATAATCACTGTGAATACATTTCCAAACATATTGGTACCAATAATTAATCCGACACTCAAAATTGCAAATTTTGGTCCAAATAATTTAGTAAGTCCAAAAGATACAAGCGCTAACAAAATTATTCCAGTTACGATGAATAAAATATTATTCTCAATCAACTTTGATTTACATAAAAGATCATAAATAAACCAAGAAATAATTAGTGATAAAAGTGAAATAATAATGGCATAACCTGGTGTTATTAACAAAACTCTCTTATCAACCATTAATACACCAGCATTATAATAATAAATCACAACTAATAGCAGCATTCCAGTTACGAAAGTTAAATAACTTTGCCACTTAAAAATGACTAATTTATTTAAAAAGTCCTGTGGGGGTGATGTTTTTAACCTTGATAGTTTATAAAAAAAACCAGAGTGCATAAGATATCCTTCACCATCGATATCATTGCTTGTTATATTCTTATTTAAATTGTTATCTAAATAATTAAATAAAAAACTATTACCCACCCATAATATAGCAAATAATACATGACCCCATCTCAAAATAACCTCTAACCATTTTATTGTATAAGGTAAAAATTCCATCAATATTTTATTTTATCTTTTTTTTTATCCCAAATTTCAAATGCTTTTAAAGCATCATCTCTAAGCATTTGTGTCATTTTAATTTTTCTATCATCTATTTTTTTTGGAATTTCTGAATAAATAAATGAGTCATCAAAATCTATATTTTTTGCATCTTCTCTTGTATTTGCATAATATATTTTTTCAATTCTCGCCCAATAGATTGCAGAAAGACACATTGGACAAGGTTCACAAGATGTATAAATTTCACATTCTGAAAGATCAAAAGTATTTAACTTTCTACAGGCCTCTCGAATTGCAACAACCTCAGCGTGAGCAGTTGGGTCATTTGAAGAAGTAACTTTATTTGATCCTTCAGATACAATTTTATTATCTTTAACCACGACGCTTCCAAAAGGACCACCAATAGTATTTGAACTAATTATTGATAATTCAATGGCTTTTGCCATAAATTTTTTTTTATCTTTCATTTTTATAGTGTAATAGATTTTTAATTTTGTTTATACTCATTAAAATTCTTTCAGGTGTGGCTGGTGCATTGAGTTCTGGTACAATCTGATAATTTCCAATTGAGGCAACTGCGTCCTTGATTGCATAAAAAACACTCATTGCTAACATTAAGGGTGGTTCTCCTGTAGTTTTTGCTTTATTAACAACTTTTTCTTTATTTAATCCTTCTTTAAAAATTTCCACATTAAATATTTTTGGGATATCACTTACTGCTGGTATTTTATAAGTCGATGGAGAAAAAGTTGTAATTTGTCCATTTGATTTCCAATTAAGTTCTTCAATAGTCAGCCACCCTTGTCCTTGTACAAAACCACCTTCAATCTGACCTATTTCAAGTGCTGGATTTATTGGTTTTCCAGCATCATGCAAAATATCAACTCTTTCTAAAACATTTTCACCAGTCAATGTATCTATAGTTACTTCTGAAACAGATGCACCATAACAAAAGTAATAAAAGGGTCTTCCTCTAAATTTTTTTTTATCAAAATTAATTTTTGGTGTTGAATAAAAACCTGACGATGAAAGAGAAATTCTATTTAAATATGCATCTTGAATAATACTTTTAAATTCAAATTGTCTATTTCCAAATATTATATATTGATCTTTGTAAACTGCTTCTTGATTATATATTTTATATTTTTTCTTGATAAATTTTTCTAAATTTAATTTAATTTTTCCTACCGCATTTAATGCTGCAGCACCATTAAGATCAGTGGTTGATGAAGCAGCACTTGCTGATGTATTTGGAACTTTAGATGTATTCGTGGATGAAATATGAACTAAATTATAAGGTAATCCTAAAGAATTTGCCACTAGTTGTGCTATTTTTGTGTGGGTTCCTTGACCCATTTCTATGCCCCCATGGTTTAAATATACACTTCCGTCAGTGTAAATATGGACTAGAGCTCCAGCTTGATTTAAATGAATAGTTGTAAATGAAACACCAAATTTTAACGGCGTAATAGCTATACCTTTCTTTTTAAATTTATTTTTTTCATTAAATTTTCTTATATTAGAATATCTTTTTCTATAATTAGATTTATTTTCTAAATTTTTAAATATTTCATTAATTACATTATCCTGAATTTTCATCCCATAATGAGTTATATTTTTTTTATCTTTTTGATAAAAATTTTTTTTTCTAACTTCTATTGGATCCTTTTTTAAGTACCTTGAAATATTATCTATAATATTTTCTATAGCCATCATTCCTTGGTTTCCACCAAAGCCTCTAAATGCAGTTGAAGTTGGAATATTTGTCTTACATAAATTGTTTGTTACCTCAATATCAGAAATATAATATGCATTGTCTATATGAAGCAAAGCTCTTTCGTTTATTGCTGCTGATAAATCAGGCGACATTCCACAATTTGAAGATAAGTTTATTTTTAATCCTTTAATAATTCCCTCATCATTAAAACCTACTTCATATTCAGATAAAAACTCATGCCTTTTACCAGTCAATATTATATCATCATCTCTATCTAATCTTAATTTGACAGGCTGACCTGATTTTTTAGCTAACAGTGCACAGATACAAGCAGTCATAAAATTTGTTTCTTTTCCGCCAAACCCACCTCCAATTCTTCTTACCTCAACATTAATTGAATTGCTTTTTTGATTGAACATTTTTGCGATTAGTTGCTGTGTCTCTGAAGGATGTTGAGTTGAGCTGTAAACTAAAAAGTTATCATCTTCTTTAGGAATAACAAAAGCTACCTGACCTTCTAAATAAAAGTGTTCTTGACCGCCCGTTGTAAAATTACCTTTTAAAATATTTTTTGATATTTTTATTTTCTTTGAAGGGTTTCCTTTTTTTATTTTTCTAGGTTTAAATAAGAACTGTTTTTTATTTAAAGCTTCTTTTATTGTAATAACTGGTTTTAACTCTTTATAAGTTATCTTAGCTTTTAATACTGCTTTCCTTGCAAGTTCAGTAGTTATAGCAGCGACTGCAAACAATGGTTGGCCATAAAACTCAACTTTTTTTTTGGGGAAAATAGGATCACCATCAAAAACAGGCCCCACATCATTTCTGCCTATGATATCACTTAGAGTAACTACTGAAATTACACCTTCACTTTTTTTTACTTCAGTTAAATCTATTTTTTTAATTAATGCATGTGCTTTTTTGCTTAAACCAATTGCACCATAAATTGTGTTTTTTGGTTCATTAATATCATCCGTATACTCAGCGTATCCACTTACATGTTTGTAGGCGCTATCGTGTTGTATTATTTCTTCAATATAGTTCTCTTTACTCATTTAATTAACTCTTGTTAATTTATTAGAATTTATTTCTATAAAACATTTCATTAATAAATTTTTTGCTATCTCTAGCCTGTATTCTTTACTTGCTCTCATATCTCCAATAGGACTTAAATCTTTTTCTAAATAATTTTTTGCTTGGTCAAAAGTATTGATAGTAAGAGGTTTGTTTTTAAGAATTTTTTCACATGCTTTAGCTCTTTTTGGTATAGCTGCCATACCCCCGTATGCAATGTATGCCTCTTTGATTTTGTTATTATCAATTTTAAAATTAAAAGAGCCACAAACAGATGAAATATCATCATCAAATCTTTTTGATATTTTATATGCTTTAAATATATTTTTTTTAAATAATGGTATTTTTATTGATCGGATAAATTCGGTCTTTTTTAACTTAGTTTTTCTATAATCTATGAAAAAATTGTTTATTGGTAAAACTTTTCTTCTATTAAAGCTCTCTATTAAAACCTCAGCTTTTAAAGATAATAAAATTGGTAATGAGTCACCTATTGGTGATGCTGTTGCAATGTTGCCTCCTATAGTGCCAACATTTCTAATCTGAACAGAGCCATATCTTTTAAGAACAGAATAAAAATCTGGATAATATTTTTTAATTTCATCTTCAAATTTGATCAAAGGAGTAGCAGCTCCAATTTCTAAGTAATTTTTACTTAACTTTATAAAATCTAATTCTTTAACTTCTTTTAAATCAATTATAAATGGAATTTCTTTTCTCTCTTTTGTAACTGTTAAAGATAAATCCGTACCACCAGCAAGAAAATTGAAATTTGAGTTATTCTTTATTATATTTTTTAAATCATTGATGTTTTTGGGTGAGAAATAAACTTTATTATCTTTTTTAATATAAATATTTTTTGGTCTAATTTTTTTTAATAATTTAATAATTTTATTTTTATTTTTGCTGAATTCATCATTCTTATTTGTCTTATTTAAACTTTTTGCAGCATCAATAATAGGTCTATAACCAGTGCAACGACACAAATTTCCTGATATTGAGTCTGTTATTAATTCACTGTTATAGCTTTTATTATTTTTAAACATTGAAAACAAAGACATAACAAATCCTGGTGTGCAAAACCCACATTGTGATCCATGAAATTTTACCATCGCATCTTGAACTGGGTGGAGTTTTCCATCTTTAGAAACCAAATCCTCTACTATCAAAAGTTGTTTACCATTCAAAGATGGTACAAATGAAATACAAGAATTTATTGAACTATATTTAATCTTATTGCCAACTAACTCACCAAAAACAACAGTGCATGCACCACAGCCTCCCTCTGAGCAACCCTCTTTAGTTCCAGTTTTTTTTAGTTCAGCTCTAATATAATTAAGAACTGTTTGATTTGGATCAGGATTTTTAATTTCTAGAATCTTGTCATTTAATAAAAATTTTACTGAGCCTGATATCACTTAACTACCTCTATAAGTAGAATAACTCCATGGAGAAACTAGTAAAGGTACATGATAATGTTGCGAGGGATCTGAAATACCAAATCTTATTACCACATCATCCAAGAATGGCACATCACTTACCGATGATATATTTTTAAAATAATCCCCAATATAAAAAACTAATTCATATTTACCTTTAACAAAAATATTTCCCTCTACTAATGGAGAGCTTGCTCTACCATCATCATTAAGTTTTATTGAAGTTATTTTTTTTCTTTCTGAATTATTTAAATAAAATAACTCAACCAAGATACCCTGGCCAGGTTTACCTGAATATACATCTAAAACATGAGTTGTTAGCTTTGTCATAAAATTATAGTATCATTTTAATTTCAAACTTAATTTATTTAAAGTTATATGAGAACAATAGATAACATTAACGATCTTAACAAGTCTGATTTTTTATTAGTATTTGGTAATGTTTTTGAAAAAACTGAGTCAGTAGCCTTAGAAGCTTTTAATTCTAAACCATTTAAAAATTTTGAAGATATTATGTTTAAAATGCTGAATATTTACGAAAGTTATGAAAAAAATAAAATTTTAGAAATTTTAAATGCTCATCCTGAGCTTGCTGTGGCAAAAAAAATGACCTCGGAGTCCATATCAGAACAAGCTTCTGCAAAATTAAATGAATGTTCTAATGATGAATATAAGGAATTCAAAAAATTAAATTCAGAATATAAGGAAAAGTTTAATTTTCCATTTATAATTGCTGTAAAAGGTAAAGATAAAAATGAAATATTGAATAATTTTAGACAAAGAATACAAAGTGATGTAAAAAGTGAGTTCCTAGAAGCAAAAAGACAAGTAAAAAAAATTGCAACCTTTCGTCTTAATGAAATAAATAAAAAATGAAAAAATTTATAAGTGCAAAAATGATAAATTTAGCAGATGCTAGAATTGGATCTAAAATTATATTTAAGAGTGATGATTTTTTTGCAGCTGCTCATAGAATTTTAAACACAGATGCTCCTGTTTTTAAAGATAAGCTATTTGACAAACATGGCAAATGGATGGATGGATGGGAAACTAAAAGAAGAAGATCAAAAGGTTTTGATTATTTAATTATAAAATTAGGTAAACCAGGAAAGATATTTGATATAGACATTGACACAACTTTTTTTAATGGAAATCAACCTACTCATGCATCGTTGGAGGGTTGTTTTAGCAGAACTAAACCTGATAAAAAAACAAAATGGATATCCTTATTAGGTAAAAAAAAACTTGGACCAAACAAAAACCATAGCTTTAAATCAAAAAATAAATCTGTTTTTAACTATATAAGACTAAACATCTTTCCCGATGGTGGAGTTGCTAGACTTAGACTTTATGGAAAAATTGAAATGGGAAAAAATATTTTTAATAATAAAAATCTAAATTTAACCTCTGTTTTAAATGGTGCTTCAATTGTTGGTTGTAATAATGAACATTTTGGAAGAGCTGAAAATATAATAGCTCCAGGTAAGGGAAAAAATATGGGTGATGGTTGGGAGACAAGAAGAAGTAGGGGGAAAAATTTTGATTGGCTTATAATAAAATTTGGAAAACCAGGTTTAATAAAAAAATTAGAGATAGATACACATCATTTTAAAGGAAACTACCCAGACACTTGTTCAATTCAAACTGCAAATATTTCAAAAAATCTATCAAACAAATTAATTGCTAATAATTCAAAAAATTGGAAATTTATTTTAAATAAATCCAAACTATCTGCACATAAAAAACATGTATTTAAAAAATTTCTAACAAAGAGAAATAAGGAAAATTACCTTAAAATAAATATCCATCCAGATGGTGGAATTTCAAGAATAAGAGCATTTGGAAATTTTGTAAAATGAAAGTAATAAAAGCAAAAAATATAACTAAAAAAAATTTTTCTAAGTTTGGACAGTTAATAGATGCATCCAAAAAAAATCCAATAAGTATTAATGATGGATATGCAAAAAGATTTGATGATTTAATAAATATAGATGTTTCTAAAGATAAAGGGAGAGCAATAATTAGTATTTTTAATGCCAAAAAAAGGAGGTTTCCTATGAAAATTGATATGATGGAAAAACATCCTTTAGGAAGCCAAGCCTTTATACCAATGGAGGATACAAAATTTTTAGTATTTGTAGCACCAAGAGGAGATAAACCAGATATAGACAAAATCCAATCCTTTTTAGT
>Ga0257106_1001087_pt1 | contig 14058 bp, 30 predicted proteins | sample LP_taG_3_FD_190177 | JGI IMG/M metagenome (GOLD analysis project Ga0257106, IMG submission 190177) | Marine microbial communities from Northeast Subartic Pacific Ocean, Canada - LP_J_2011_P26_10m | ecosystem: Environmental > Aquatic > Marine > Oceanic | place: Canada: Northeast Subartic Pacific...
GTTTCTGTAAAGTGTTTCCTTGTTTATCTTTTAACCAGATGTAGCCCTCTAATTCTTTTTTTAAGTTTTTACTTCTTTGGGTTACAAATATTTTATTTTGATTAATTAAATTAATTCCATAAACTATAGAATCTTTTCCCTTTGTTACTGGAAATATATTTGCTCCAGATAATCTTATTTCTGCAATAGATTTTGGTTCTGCTGAATCTGCATAAATGTTACAATCAATATTATTATTATTAATGTAGTTTGAAATATCTCTATTTAACATTCCAGTTTTATACAGCACCTCGTCAAATATGAAGCTGTCATTAAATTTGTATAATAAGCAAATTGAACTTGGATCAATGGAATAGCCAAAATCTAATCCAGCGCCCATTAATCTAGCATCGTTCGGTACATTTTCAATTTCTTGCCAGTTAGGTATGCAAGCACCTTCCAAAGAACCAACTTCGCCAAGTCCATACACTCGCCACCAATTAGCCCAGTAGCTAGAAGTCTTTGCTTTTTCTTTTGCTTTCTCTATTTCCTTAACAATGGATTTTGGTAAACTTGAATTATCTTTATAAGTCAGAGTAATGAAATCTGTATCTGGCTCGTTAACTAACTCCTTGTCTGCCCAAAATAGGGAAGTGGGGTTGTAATCTATCCAAATGCAATTTGAGGTTCTTATACTTAATTGTTGGTATGCGTCAAAAGGAACATTATTAGCCTCGTTAATATAAAGGTCTGTTCTTCTCGCCCCTCTAAGTTTGTCTGGCTGGTCAGTAGAAAAAAACTCAATGTAGGATCCAGTATCAAAAGTGTATTTTAAAGTGCTTCGATTAAAAGAACTTTCATAAAACCTATTTAGTCCTTTTAGAATATTAATAAAATCTTTTAATGCTCCCCTTCTTAAATGAGGTATTGATTCAGCAACAACGCTTATTTCCTTGTTTTTATTTGTTCCAGCATAATGAATTAATAAACAAAGAATACCAATCGTTTTCCCAGCAGATGTTCCGCCTCTAACAATTTTAGTTCTTGACTTTAATTCTTTTAATTTATAAAATGCTGTGGTTCTTGTTGGTATCATTATTCCATAAATAGTGGTCCATCTCTATTTACATTAACATCGTTTGTTTGTACTGCCTTTCCATAGCAAGAATCTAGTAACGAATCGTAGGCTCTGACATCCCCTTGTCTGCCCTTTTTTAATATTGCTAAAGTCATAATATCCTCTTGACTTAATACTTCTGTTAAGCCAGTTATTGGATTTTTAATCTCCTCTGTAGTGTTTAACCATTTACTGGCAACGCTATTTCTGTTTTTACTTCCGACTGGTCTGCCAGCTGGATTTCCGGATTGACCTTTTTTAAATTCGTGTTTCTTTATGTTATCTTCGTTTGCCATAATTGTTTTATTCATAACCCTTTAAAGGCTTTTAAAGGGTAAAATATTAATGAATTTCTATAACCATCTTCATAAGTTGGTAGTATTGGAGTAACTGCATGCATGTTTCTCCACGCTGGATAAACTAAAATAGAGTTATCTTTTTGCCCTATTGTCGCTCCGTAATCCGGAACGTGCAAGTCTCCACCTTTAGAGTTATTTTTCTTACATATTATCACATTTACCGCACCCTCTATGTTACCTGTATCTCTATGGAATGGAGCTGAGATATTGTAATTAGATATTGAGCTGGTAAAAAGGTTTCCAAATCTCCACTTACCATCTATTTCTTGTAGGAGCTTTAACTGTTTATCGTATTGTTCAGGTAGCAGTTCTTGGATTAGTTTCTCGCTTTCTTTGGCTAACAACAACATTGCTTTGATAAACACATTAGCAGACTGAACAGAGTGTACGCTACTTATAGTTCCATAGTAACGCATAAATTGAGGCTTAGGAGGAACACTACCTAGTATAACAGATAACTGACTGGTGCCTACCTTTCTTGCTTCTGCCCTTGTCATTCCTGGGTTATCTATTTGCGCTTTTAAAACATCACTTCTGTCTAGTTTTGTTTTAGGAACTCTTTTAGAATTGAACTCAGCGTTCGCAAGGTTAGCTAGTTTACACATCTTTTCAGGCATCTTGTTTAAATAGAAACCAATAGCCTCACCATCAGCGTATAGTATACAGTCCTCTGTCAAATTAGGTTCTATATACTCACATACTTTACCAATTTTGCGGCTATGCTCTACTTTGACTAGGTCTATTCTTTTCATCTTGTTATTATTATGTGACTACCTTTTGGTTCGTTTGGCTTGTCTTTTATTTTAACATTTTTAGGGAATAGGTTTTTCATTAAGGAAACATCTTTTAGTTTATCCTTTATCCTATCGTTTGCGCTTCCAAGACCTCCTCTGCCGTATCTTTTAAAATCTAAAAAAGTATAATTTAAAATCAAGTTCCCTCCGTATTTATTCAAATGATACGCAGTAGCATAGTAATCAGGAATGGTATTTATTTTCTCGTGAAAAGTGAATTTTGTTTTTTTAATAGCAAAACACCTACCATCTACTAATCCGAATTTAGAATATTTTTTCTTTGCATAAAAAGGGTTTCCAGTAGAGTTTAATCCAACAAGGTTAACGCCCATCTTATCACATTTTGGCAATATGCTTATCAGCTCATTTAAAGAATAGTCCACATCACAGTCAACAAATTTATTATCCTTTAACCTTTTTGCACCTATTAAATCATCACTCATAAAAATTCCCCACTCACCATCTTCTAATAGAGACAATCCGTAATTGAAATTATTTTGTATTCCTTTCGGTTGTTTTGATTCAATGAGTTTCCCCTGTTCACCTATACAGATAAATTTATCCTTATTATCGTGGCATAAAACGATATGTTCTTTAGAAACCAATTTTGAAGTAGTTGCGTTTTTGAACCTATCATAATACATTAAGAATATTTTCATAATTTATTCTTTTCAGCTTTCAAGTATTCTATAATCATAGCGCCAATGTAAGCACCGCTATCTCTCCAAAACTTAACCAACTGTTGAGCCTCTTCATAATGTTCTGCTTCAAACTCTATTTGTATAGCTTTTTTTACCCCATCTGTCATATCGCTTAATTCGCTTGACACATCTTCGTCATCTAATATAGAGTAATCAACTTCAGTTTCTGGTTGCCAAACATCCATTGCCCATTCATTTAGCAATTCAGAATCCCATTCATTCGCAACCATATCCCAATCCCATTGTCCAAACCCAACGTTGTCTTTTATTGTAAATTCTCGCTGTTGTTTCGCTGTTAATTCACTTACTTTAATAATTGGCACTTCTTTTAATCCAGCCTCTTTACAAGCCTTTAAACGCATGTTTCCGCCTAATACAATTAAGTCCTCATTAACAACTATTGGCCTAATCTTTAACATTTCCGGAAACTCTTTAATTGATTTAACCAGCTTATGAAATTTGTTATCCTTTATTAATCTCGGATTATCTGGGTTACTTTTAACCTTTGATATTTTAATTAATTCACTTTTCATGATCCACAATTTAAACAGTCCTCGTCCTCTATTTCGCAAGTTCTTACTGGTTCGTTTTTAGCTTTCATAATTATTTGTCTAACAACATTTCCGTATTCTTGATTATTAGGCGTAAAAACATGGAGGTTGTATATTTCTTCTATTAATTCTTTATTTATGTCTTTTGCCATTATTTATGTATTTGATAATCATTTCTAAATCTTTTTTTTGGTCTTGTTTAGTGAGGTATTTTTTAAGTTTAGTTTTAAGCTTTTTTGTAATTTTTTTATCCATATAACTATTTTTGTATTTCATCTCTATATGCTTTGTATAGTTGCTCAATTTCAGAATAAAGTCCTCTTACACATGAGCCACAGCTAGACTGCTTTTTATTTCTTTTGTAAATCCTGTTATGTATATCAATCATTTTCTTTTGGGCCTCTTTTGTTATATTAGTAGTGTATTTTTGAAAGTAAGTATCGCACCATTCAAACTCCTCTGCATTAATACATTCTTGGGTTTTATAGGGAAGGAGCTTGTTTAATTTTTCTTTACGTTCATCACAACCGCAATCTTCTCCAAATATTTTTTTAACTACAGACTTAATTCCTGTTTTTTCTGTAAACTTTTCTATGCTATCTCCGAAACCTTTGCTTTTCATTTTTTCATTTTGTTTTTAATTTCTTTTTTACAAGCGTTAATATGTTTCCAAACCGTCATGTAACTAATTGTAGTCGCCTTTGATAAATCTCTAATAGATTGAAACTTTTTTGTATATAGTTTAAATAGCTTTTTATGAAACCAATCAAATCCATTAATTATATTGTCAATTTTCTCATAAAACTCTGCTGCGCTTTCTTGTTCTTCATATACATAATTGTTATTACTATACTCAAAAGCCTCAGTTTGTGTAGAAACATAGTCAGTATCTTTTGTAGTGCTAGTTGTTATATAATTTGATTTATCTCTGTAGATGTTAGCGACTATATCTCTTAGTGTCATGTATATAATTCCGTAATGCGGTTTACCCTTTACTATTATATCTGCAGTTTTTAATTTATTTTTATTTAATTTTTCATAAATCTTTATATACATTGTCTGAACAACGTCCTCTGCTGGCACTAATTTATATGCTGGGAGCATTTTATCAGCCATTAAAACCCATGTTTTATGGCTCTTGTATAGTTTTTCTAATACTTGGTTATTAGTCATTATTTAACTTTCTGTATTTTAATATGATTTCCGTTAACAAAAGTCTATCCCATTTGTAACCAAACTTTTTAGACATTTCCACATTTAATGTGATTTTATCAAATTTTTCTTGACCTATCTTTTCAATAAGATTTTCTCTATAGGGTAGGAGATTACCAGAAAGAAAGTAATTACATTTCTTGCATTGGCCATTTACATTGTATTCATTAAACCTTACGGAGGGGTTGTTGCCAGCGCTGTAAAAGTGTCCAGCTTGCAGCGTGGTATATTTGCCACATGATATACAGGGTTCGTTTTTATCCCTATTTCTTATAAACTTATGGAAGTGTCTAACTGCTATAGCTTTAAGCTGAGAAGCAGATTTTAATAGTAATTTTTCTTTTGTTGCCATCGTCAAACGATAGCTAGGCATTGCGAATATAGAAATAATTTATATATTTCTTATATTTATTTAATAAAAATTATATATTTCTTATAAATTTGATTACATTTGACCTTTCATAATTACTATTGTTAATTGTTTTTGTTCAGAAAAGGGTTTTTTTAAAGGTTGCTCACTCCTTTATTAAAGCCCTTTTTAATTTTCTGTGTAAAGCCCTTGAATTACTAATTTTATATTATCTATTGTTAATGTTGTGAAATTATTTATTTCTGTTTTAGGCTCTAAGGAGTTTAAAAATTTAGCATAAAATTCAAATTCTCCTCCAGTTACATAAATTTCATTTTGACAATCTTTTATGTTATCTACTTTCTGGCCCAGTAATTCAATAATATTTTTATTTCTTGTATTCTGCAAAATCTGTTGTATGTAATTGAATTGACAAACCATTTGGACAACAAGGCACATTTGAATCTAGCTCTAAACAATCCATGTATTTAGTTCCGTCCTCATGAACTTTTGGAGTAGGAACAAATAAGTCTGGAGACATTAAAGTAATTAATTGAGCTTTGTCTATTAATGTAGCATTTTGAAAAAAATAATTTATTAGTTCAAAATTAGGTTTTGGATCTTTACTCATTTTTTTAAGTTTACATGGTTAGTTAGTATCTCAATAATATGTTGAGCAAAATTAATATTCTTTTTTACTGCTTCAATTTTTAAAGGCTCAACTATTTCTATTGGTATTCTTATATTTTTAACAAGTGTTTTCATTTGTTTTTATTATTTTATTAATTTTATTTCAGTTGCATATTTACAAAAAGAATATTGTTCTTCTAACATTCTTTGTAAAGAAATTGTCATTTCTTCTACTACTGTAATAAATGGTTTTTTCCAATCGTTACAATTAGTAATTTCACTTGTAATTCTTATTTTAAATCTTTTTTTAGTTTCGGATAATACCTCAAAAGAACTATTAAAGAATCTGTTATCCATATGATAATTAGTTATAGTCTGTATGGTTTCGCCTACTTTTATTGTTGTTATTGGTTTCATAATGTTTTGTTTTAGTTGTTTTATTTTTTACTTAAAGAATTTAATACGGCTTTGTAAGATTCAGGCATTATCCAACCTTTGTTTCCATCGAATTGATTGTAACTATACCCTTCTGGAATTTTGCTATTACAAAAATTATTATTGCAATTATCATTTTCATCTATATAAGACATACAATGAGGACATTTATCAGAATAAAACTCATTTTGCTCTATTTGAAATCTTGTTGAATTTGGATTAATCATAATGTTAATTTTTTTGTTCAAAAGAAAGTTGTTCAATGTATCTACAATATTCAGACATTGTTATTATACCCATTTTTAATTTAAACTGTAGTTCACTTTCAATTGTTTTTGTTGTACTTATTGTAAGGTTTTTCATAATGTTAATTTTTAATTACATAACAAAGATAAACAAAATACCTTAAATACCTAATGTATTTCTAATTATTTTTTACTTTTTTTTAATATTTTTACAATTTGCTGTACGTCACACGCCCATAACCTTTGAAAAACTAGATCATTATTAGAACATAAAAAATTCTTAAAGGTTAATTTTATTTTATTTAATGGAGAGCCTTTTTTAGGTATGTCTTTAAATTTAACAAAAGCTCCAGTATGTTTTGAAATAATTGCAATGTCTTGAGTATTAAAAATTCCAACGCTTATAATGTGGTTTCCAGCATTTATTTGTTGTCCTTTAGTTAAAAAAGTTAAATCTTTCATAATGTTTTGTTTTAGTTAATTTTAAAAGTAAAAGGGAAATTTTGATTTCTTTAAGTTTGATTTCCAAGTAGGTTAGGTTATCTCTCCAAATATCCTTTTATCCCTTTTAACTTTTAATTACATAACAAAGATATGTAAAATATCTTAAATACCTAATGTATTTGTAATTATTTTTAAATTATTTTTATTCCTGTACTATTATTTGCCACATTCTTACAAGAAAAATCCCAAGTGCTACAGCTAACAAATGGGATATTAAGAACGCTTCCACAAAACTTTCCATTAAAAAGGTAAATCGTTTGATTCATTACCTACCGGAACAAAACCTTTTTTTTCTATAGACTCTGGGTTTAATTGAGTAACTCCCCAGCAAGAAACATTTGTGAAGTATCTTTCCCCAGCTTTGTTACTGTTTAAATTCAATTTAAACTCGTATAGACCATCAATTAATAAATCATTTACTAGATTGCTTTTATCTGTTAAGAAGTCAATTTGTAATAATTTAGGATATTCGCTTTTAATATTGTCGTTTTGATCTATTATAATTGACCTTTTATAAAAACCGCTATCAAATTTTTCAATTGATTTAATTTCTTTTATTACGCCTCTCGTTTCTATTTTATTCATGTTTGTTTTTTTATGTTGTTTATAATCGGCCAGAAATAGCCATTCTTTTTTTATCAATTTATTCTGTAATAATGTTCTGGAGCACCATAAATGCCAGTCTTTGTGTCTGTGGTTTTAATTATCTTTTCTTCTTGCTGTAGGTTGCTCATTGCCCTTCTAATACTTGTTATAGGTACTTGCTTTGAAAATAGATTTAGTGCTTTAGATGCAGTCAAAACTTCTGATGCTGTTAGTGTTACCATGCTTTTAAATAAATCATGCACTATGCCTTCTTGTGTTCTGTTTTTAGCTTTTCTTTTGCTTACATAATGTAAGTCTTGATCCGTAGTATTAAAATAGTTGTTTGAATTTTTCATTTTATTTATTTTATGAATTATGAGCTTGTCTTAGAGCTTCAGCTCTGCTTACTCTTTTACTTTGGTTATTATTAGATTCTTTAATTTTTTGCTCCCAAGCTCTTTTCTGTTCTGCTAGATTTCCACTTGTTAAATCGTCAATAGTGACAGCAACTTTTTTTCTAGGCTCTGGAGCTTTTGGAATGTGTTTTTTAGTTGTAAATGGAATTGATTTTTTATCTGGATAAATTGGTTTTAAATAGGGAAGCGTATTGTTTAATGCGTTCCTCCAATTTTTAATCTTCTTACCATGTGCATTTTTCCAGTCATCGTCTAACCATGTATTATATTTAGAGGTTAAAGCATGGTTGTAATACTGAGCGTCTTTGTTTTGGTAAGCTAACTTTGTGTTACCATGATTTAAAAATTCTTGTAGACTAGGTATATGTGTTTTATTATTAATTACATTAACATTTACATTATCATTTACATTTACATTTACAGTTGGATTTGTTGATGTTTGTTGAACACTTTTAACACTTGTTGATTTTGTTGCCTTTTGTTTCCTAGATTCAGCACTTGCTTTGCCAGCATCAGAACGTTTAGATTTTATTTGTTCCCACTTTTGTAAATCTCTTTTAAATTGCCTTTTAATTGGTTCAAAAGCTATTTCCAAAAGCAAGTCGTCAGTTTCTGGGTTCTCGTCATTTACGTAAGCTAATATGTGTTTAAACAATTTGCCAGCATATTCGTTGTCTAGCTTGTCAACTGTTGTTTTAATATCAGCGTAAAGAATAAAGGATTTTTTGCTAGTTGCCATTATTAATATTTAATATTAATTCTCTTATTTCCTCGTCGCTAAAAAACTTTATTTTATCTCTTACACTTTCTATGATCTCCTTTTTCATAAAGCTTAAATCTTCAATTCTTTGAGCCTTATTACTTGAGTCGATTAATTCAAAACATTCGAAAGAAATCTCTTTAAATTCTTGGTGATTTTTAACAAACCTATCGTGCATAGAGCAAGCTCTTAATACATGGGACTTATAGTTTAATCCAGTAAAGCCTCCAGTTTCAGCTATTTCTTTGTAATCTTCTTCACTAGCAAAAAACAAGGCATGTTTGCAGAATATTTTATAAACATAACTGTCTAAATAGTATTTTGATACATCTCTGTTTACAACCGTATTAACTATTATTTTATAAATATCATTAATACTTATTGAGCGTATTATTTTTTCGATTTTAGTTTTTGTTTCCATTTTTAATGTTTTAGGGAGGCTTTAAACTGCCTAGCCACACCCCCCAGATTTATAATTTTTTTACAATAATTGAATCTTTTGAATATTTCCACTTCGGCATTTCAATCATTTCTCCGTCAGCTAATATCATGTGCTTATCTTGTACCATTGTAGTATTGCTGTCAACGCCCATTCTAGCCATTTTTAGCATTTCTTTATACTCTTGTAACTCTTTATACTTTTCAACGTATTGAGGAACATCGTTATATTCTAAGGTTTTACTTCCGTTTCTTCTTTTAAACTCAAACCCTTTATATTCAAAAGGCGAATTATTGCTAGTGTGCATGTCGCAAGCTTGCAACGCCAAAGGCTCAATTTGTAAAATGGATTCATTAATAATTTTTCCTAGTTGTTTTAATCTTCCGTAAGCAATTAGCTCGTTTCCATTTTCTGAGCTTTCTACGATCTCCATTATCTCGTCAATAATTTTCTCATTTAAGTTTGGATAGGTAACTTCTTGTTCTGATTCTTGTGCAATTTCTTCCATGTATTTTTCTTCTTGATTTTCTCTAAATTGTTCTGTGTGATAATCTTTATATTCTGAAAATTTAACTTTTGATTTCATTACTTTGTTTTTTTATGTTTTTTTTAATGTTAACTTGATTCATATACTCTTTACAGGCTTCGTATAATTCCTTTGGGTGGTAATCATTAAAGCTGTAGTTGTTTTCCTTTAAATCTTCTGGCAAATGGCTTTTTAAAGTCATTAATGCTGTAGAGTGGTATTTAATGTCAGAAATTGCTTTGTCGTATTTTTCGGCCCTTTGTTGTATTATTATATTTTTAGCCATTTGTAGTTCTTCCTTTTCAACTTCTGTTAAAAAAGGTGCTGGTATTGTTGTTTTATTGTTCATTTTGTTTGTTTTTAGTTACGTTTAAATTCTTCAGATTCATCTTCTCCCATTGCTCCCAGTTCGTACATTCCAGAAACTTTAAGTATTGCTCTTGACATTGCTCTTTTTTCTGCCATTTCCAATACATAATATGAGTTAGTATTTCCGTCCTTAAATGACACACCTTTAATAGCACTTCCAAAAGTTTGAATAGTTCTATTGTCTTTTGTGGCAGTTGCCTTTACAGCACAAAAATTTGGTTCACATTTAACAACTTCATAATTGATTTTAATTTTCTCTATAGCTTGAATTTTATCCATTCCGCTACGCGTGATTATCATATAATGAGCATGTTTAAAAACATCTTCTTTTGATAGATCATATTGTTTGTACTTTTCAGCTAGTTTTTCTCTGTTCATTGTATATTTTTTTTAGGTCATACATAGTGGTTGTATATCTATAACCGTCTGATTTAAATTTGTAAATTCCTTGGTGGATTCTGTTTAATAATGTTCTGTAATCACACCTTAAAATGACAGATGCTTCTCTGCATGTTAATACTGTAATTTTGTCTTTTTCTTCTTGCATCAAATGAGCCAGCTCTTTAACTAAAGTATCTTTCATTTTATAAGATTTAAGTTTAATTCCCTAGCCACATAATTGATATGTTTTTGAGTAGTCATACTCCAGTAACCTAATTGGTATAAATTATTTTCTTGTATTCTTGCAACTACTGTTGAATAACTCCATACCTTATTTCCTTCTATTCTTAAATTTTGCTTATACTTTTCTAGTAACATTGTTTTTATTTTAGTGGTTTAATTATTTTGTTTTTTATAGTTATAGTCTTGCATTAAGTCAATAACCTTTCCTTGATGTTTTTCTGGTACTTCATAAAAACCAGAAAACCAATTGCATTGAACACTTCTAGGATTCATGCCAAAATATTCGGCAATTAGAATCGTTAGTTCTTTTTTGTTCGTTGCTTGTTCGTATTCTCTTTTTATGCTTTTTTTATACATTTCTTATATATTATTACAACAAATATATAATAATAATAATAATAAACAACTATTATTATAAGAAAAACATAAATTATTATAAGAAAACTTGGAATCTACTCTGGAATTAACATTGAGAATTATTAATTAAATACTATCATTTTTATAAAAAAAACTTAACATATGTTAATTGTCAAGTAATTTATTATATTATTGTTGTAAAGAATTATTTATATTTTTTATGGGAATAAGTAGGTAAATTTACGTTAAATGCCTATTTATTTTGTGAACTGTTGGTTAATTTGAAGTAAGTTTGCGTACACTAAAAAAAATAGAATAATGAATAATTCAAGCGATAGAGTTATTGAACTATTAAAGGAACTCAACATGACACCTAATTATTTCTCGCGTCAATGTGGATATACTCAACCTACAACAATTTACAATGTTTGTAAGGGAGGACTGCCTAGTTCGAAAACTATAAATAGAATATGCGAGAAATTTGAACAAGTAAATAAGCAATGGTTATTAACTGGGTTTGGAAATATGTTCAAAGATTCCAATACTATTGAGGAAGTAATCTCAATAAAAGATGAAGATTTAACTTTGACATCTTTGCAAGTAATTAAAACACTTGAGCCAAAATTTCAATCAGTAATTGACACAATAGTTCCAAAAATGCTTCGACACGATTTAGTCACAAAAGCAGAGGTTTTAATGACAAGTTTATTAGAAACAGCAGATAGTTTTAATACTGTTAGATCAGTATTAGATTTACATACTACAGAATTAGAGGCAATTCATAAAAAGATAAATTCTATTGAAAGGATGGCAGCTATGAGGGTTATTAAAGATGCCTCAAAGAAAAACAAAGGAGGTTTGGACCTCAATTAAATAAATAGTTCCCAGCATGTATTTGGAGCAAAAATAAATATAATATATGAAACTAGACATACACGAAATAGGAGAGTTAATCACTCAAAATAAAGATAGTTACACCGCGGAGGAATACATGCTACTTTCTGAGGAATGGTTCGAGGACTATGAGAAATATTTAATAAGGAATATGCCTTCAAATATTAAAAAATATTATTAGCCCATTTTTGTAATTCGCTTTCTTCAAATTTCTTGTATGTCTGTAATGTCTTTGGGTCTTTTATTGATGTTATTTTCATTATTAAATGGTCTGGAACGCCTTGATTTGCAGCAATAGTTATGAAACTTCTTCTAGCAGTATGACTTGAAACCCTTTCGTAAAATGGTTTTATTTCTTCAATCTTCTTGTTTCCATAAAATATTGTTTTAGTGACTGGCTCATTAAATCCAGCAATTTTACAGACTTCCTTTATTCCGTCATTAAACTTTTGATTGCTTATTTTCGGAAGCCTCCAATCCCATTTATCTAATAATTGTTTTAATTTTTCGGTAATTGGAATGTAAAATTTAATATCTGTTTTTTCAGCTCTTTTTATTATCATATTTCCCACAACATCTGACATTTTAAATATAGTATAATCCGAAAACCTTTGGCCAGAATAACAACCAATTAAAAACAAATCTCTATATTTATCTAGTCTTTTATTTAAGTTTAAATCATGTAATATTTGAACTTTTTCTTTGCTTAAATAAACGTGGTCTGCTTCCCTATCCTTTACAGTTATTTCTTTGTAGTTGTCTTGCACGTCAAAACCCCTTAATTTTACCCATTTTAAAAACGTTTTAAGCCTTCTAACCCTCCTGTGAAGGGTTTTATCACTTAAATTATAATTGGCCCTTAAAAACAAGATTAAATCTAATAGAAAATCTTTGTCAAAACTTTCAATATTTGTGTATTGACTATTTAATAAAATAAACTGATCTATTTGGTTCTTTAAAATAACATATTGAGCAATAGTATTTTTCTTAAATTTTGATTGTTTAATTTTTCCATTTACAAAATCATTATATAAGTATATAAAAGAACTACTATTTTCAACTTTTAAAGCTTTATGCTTAAACCTTAAATTTAATCTGGTTTTTAGTTCCTCTCTAGTTACTGTTCTTTTTTCTATTTCAATATTATTAATCGAAATATGAAGCTCCTCGATATATCTATTTAGTTTATTAGTTATTTGTTTTAGCTCAAAGCCAGCAGCACCACTTTTAGTTTTTGGCATACGAGAAATACTGTTCCAATTTAAGGGGTTTATTGAAATGCCAGTTGAATAATTAAATATTTTACTTTCAGACTTTATATAATATCGTAATCTAATTGGAGAAATTTTGCTGTTTGGTTTATTTAAAAAAAAATACATAGTGGCAAGTAAAGTGGCAAGTTTTTAAGTGTTTATTTTACACATCATGTGTAAACTCTGAACAATAATAAACAAAAAACCTCTTAAAAACATGCTCAATCTACACAAGACGTGTAAATGAGTGTAAAAAAGTTATACTCCTAGTGGGACAACAACTAAAGTCCATAACTGTTTGATTTATAAATAGTTATGGACTTTTTATTTTAATAGTGGCAAGTATAGTGACAAGTTTTACGTTAATTTACCGCGTTACCGTTAATTTACCGTCAATTTACCGCGTTTTCGTTAATTCGCCTTTTTTAGCCATTGTTTTTTACAAATCCCCACGCACCCCCACGCAATTGCCAAGTTTTTTTTTTAATAATTCTCCTTTTTTAGACATTTTTTGTCCAAAAGTGGGGGTTCGGGGTATAAAAGGGGGTATTTGGGGTGTGACTAATACTACTAATCCATGACTAATATTACTAATATCTTGTATATAATAAAAAAAAAGCCGCATTAAGGGTTTTCCTTTTAGCGGCTAATTATATCGATATAATACAAAAGAAATCCTAAACTTTCTTTTAGATTCTTAAATATACAAAAATTATAAATTCATCATGCAATTAATAGCAGTTTCTCCATTAATTATTACACCACAACCAACTGCTGGTTTTTTGCCAGCTTTAGCATAGGCCATAGCGTAAGAACTAAAATCAATACCACAGCCAACTTGCATACCAAATATTTTAAAGTTTCTTCCAACCGAATATTCCGTATAAGCTTGGGTATGCAAATGACCTTGTACTGTGCTTTGCATATCGGCTTTTGACTTGGTGCGCGCAGTTCCAGCT
>Ga0257106_1001088_pt1 | contig 14053 bp, 13 predicted proteins | sample LP_taG_3_FD_190177 | JGI IMG/M metagenome (GOLD analysis project Ga0257106, IMG submission 190177) | Marine microbial communities from Northeast Subartic Pacific Ocean, Canada - LP_J_2011_P26_10m | ecosystem: Environmental > Aquatic > Marine > Oceanic | place: Canada: Northeast Subartic Pacific...
TATTGAGAGTAATTTTTTCATAATTTTAATTTTAAGCTAAATTATAAAGGTTGCAAATCAAAATAGTTAATATTATCTTAAAACATTGTATCTTAATTCAATGAGATCTTTTATTATAATATATCTAATATATTTTTCTGTTTTAGGCAATGAAAACTCGTTGGAATTTAAATTAATTTTTAAGAAAGAAACTACAAACGAAAATATCAGGGGGGTAGATAATTTAAACAACATTTACACTGTAGAGAATAATGAATTAATTAAAAGTTCAGGTGTTAGAAATTATTATTATAAGAACAGTTTATATTCAACTATTACCTCAATTGATGTCCAAAATTCATTAAAAATAAAATTATTTTACGAAGATTCCAACACGTTAGTTGTTCTTGACAATAAACTTTCCGAAATATCAAAAATTAATTTTAACATTATTAGTCCTAATAAAATAATTTCTAAGTTTTCTGCATCAAATGATAATAATGTATGGATATATAATGAACTAAACTCAAAAATTGAATTATATAACTATATTAATAATACATTTAGAGTTGTTAATTCAGAAATTTCAGGTGAAGTAATTTCATTAAAGAGCAACTATAAATATTGTTGGGTTCTAACAGATTCCCACATTTATAAATTTAATTATTTTGGTAGTTTAATTACTAAAACTGTAATAAATAATATTCAACAAATAGAAATCTTTAACGACAACTTATTTTTTAAAAAAGATAATGAGTTGTTTTATTATGATCAAGACCTTTTAATAGAGTATAAATTAGATTTAGAAAATTTATTAATAAAAGATTTTTTTGTAATCAATCAAAGCTTGTATATTTACGATTCTGAACATTTTATTAAATATCAAATTCAAAAAAAATAAATTATGCATATTGCTATTGCAGGAAACATTGGAGCAGGAAAAACAACTTTAACTAATTCACTAGCTAAGCATTACAACTTTGAAGTACAGCTTGAAGATGTAGTAGACAATCCTTATTTAGATGATTTCTACAACGAAATGGAAAGATGGAGTTTTAATCTTCAGGTTTACTTTTTAAATAGCCGATTTAGACAGCTAATTGATATAACTGAAAGTAAAAAGAATGTAATTCAAGACAGAACAATATATGAAGATGCAAATATATTTGCTCCTAATTTACATGCGATGGGGTTGATGGCTAATCGTGATTTTGAAAACTACAAATCTCTATTTGAATTAATGGAATCAAAGGTTGAGGCTCCAGACTTATTAATTTACTTAAGAAGCTCAATTCCTAATCTAGTTTCTCATATTCATAAAAGAGGAAGAGATTATGAAAATTCAATTAGTATTGACTATTTGAGTAGATTAAATGAACGCTACGAAGCTTGGATTCACAACTATAACAAGGGTAATTTATTAATAATTGATATTGATAATTTAGACTTTGTTGATCACCAAGAAGATCTAGAAAAAATAATTTCTATGGTTGATGAAAAACTAAAGAAATAAAAAAAGCCTCATTTAAATGAGGCTTTTTTTATAGTATTTTTAATTTCTTGGTTTGGAAAATTGATTAATAAATGAAATTTTATCTCCATCAAATCGAAAAGATTCCATCCAGTTTAAACTAGTTTCTTCACCTTCTGGAGTTACTACATTACCATTATCCCATAAAAGAACCCATTCGTCTCCATTATCACCGGTAACAGCAAGGTTTACGGCAACATTGTAATCTTGAATGTCAACACCTGAATAAGTGTCTGAGAGAAACTGTATGGCAGCTTCTTTTCCTTCGACAGAAGAACCATCTGAAAGGTTAAAAACAACATCATCAGCTAAATGATTAGCAACTTTATTGTATTCTTTTGCTATTAAATCTCTAACCATTCCCTGAACAACTAATACTTTTTTATCACTACCAATTTCAAATGTGTCTAAATAAGTAGCATCATAAATATAATTTGTAGAAGTATCTTCAATCTCTTCAGATCCGTGACCTCCTAAAATCGGTGCTATCACAAGTCCAATCAAACAAGTAAGTTTAATTAAAATATTCATTGAAGGCCCAGAGGTATCCTTGAAAGGATCTCCAACAGTATCTCCAGTGATTGCAGCTTCATGAGCCGCAGAACCTTTATGTGTCATTTCTCCGTTAATCATAACTCCCGCTTCAAATGATTTTTTGGCGTTATCCCAAGCGCCACCGGCGTTATTTTGAAAAATTGCCCATAGTACACCACTAACCGTTACACCAGCCATATAACCACCAAGCATCTCTGCAATCATTAATTTTTCCATTCCAAATAACATTGGCAAGAAAGTAATTAACAACGGAAATCCAATAGTTAAAATTCCGGGAAGCATCATTTCTTTTAAAGAAGCTTTAGTAGATATCTCAACACATTTATCATATTCAGGCTTCCCTGTTCCTTCCATTATACCAGGAATATCTTTAAATTGTCTTCTAACTTCGTAAACCATTTCCATGGCTGCTTTTCCAACTGCATTCATAGCCAATGCTGAGAATACAACAGGAACCATTCCTCCCACAAATAACATTGCTAACACTGGAGCTTTAAAAATATTGATTCCCTCAATACCAGTAAAAGTGACATAAGCAGCAAATAATGCAAGGGATGTTAATGCAGCGGAGGCTATAGCAAAACCTTTACCTGTAGCTGCTGTTGTATTTCCAACAGAATCTAAAATATCTGTTCGTTCTCTAACGATAGGGTCTTGTTCACTCATTTCAGCAATACCACCTGCATTATCTGCTATAGGGCCAAAAGCATCAATCGCCAACTGCATAGCAGTGGTAGCCATCATTGCTGATGCTGCCATTGCAACACCATAAAATCCAGCCAATGCATAGGAAGACCAAATTGCTGCAGCAAACAAAATTACAGTGGGAAATGTAGAAATCATTCCTGTTGCCAAACCTGCAATAATATTTGTTCCAGCACCAGTAGCTGATTTTTGAACTATATTTAAGACTGGTTTTTTACCTAAGCCTGTGTAGTATTCAGTAACTGCAGAAATAACTCCACCTACAAATAACCCTACTAGAGTTGCATAAAATACTCGCATAGCGGAAATATCCTTTAAGACATTTCCATTAGTTTCGAAGAAATTCATTTTCATTGTTTCAGGTAGCATGTATGTTACTAAAAAATAACAAGAAACTGCAACCAAAGCTATTGAAAACAAATTACCTTTATTTAGAGCTCCCATTACTTGAGCTTCTTTAGCATCATTAGATTTAATACTAACTAACATCGTACCAAGCATAGAAATAATGATTCCTACTCCAGCAATAGACATTGGCAATAAAATAGGCCCAATAGAACCGAAACCATTAAAAATATTGATATCATTAACCTCAATAACATAATTTCCTAATACCATTGCTGCTAATACAGTTGCCACGTATGAACCAAATAAATCTGCTCCCATACCTGCAACATCACCTACATTATCACCTACATTATCAGCAATTGTCGCTGGGTTTCTTGGGTCATCTTCTGGAATACCAGCTTCAACCTTACCAACTAAATCAGCTCCAACATCAGCAGCTTTGGTATATATTCCACCACCAACTCTTGCAAATAAAGCAATTGATTCAGCACCTAAAGAAAATCCTGCTAATGTTTCTAAAACTATTGTCATGTTATCTACACTAAAAGTTTCACCTCCTAAGTAATTGTTGAAAAGAATAAAAAAGCCTGTTAAACCTAAAACTGCTAAACCAGCAACTCCAAGACCCATAACCGTACCTCCACCAAAAGAAACCTTTAAGGCATTTGGTAAACTAGTTTTTGCCGCTTGAGTTGTTCTAACATTTGTTTTCGTTGCTATTTTCATTCCCATGTTTCCAGCGTAAGCAGAAAAGATAGCTCCAAAAATAAAGGCAATAGAGATTAACCAATGAGTAGTTTCAACCACAGATGAAACACCTGCTAAAGCTAAACTAACTACAATTACAAAAACTGCTAGCAACCTATATTCTGCATTTAAAAATGCTAAAGCTCCTTCATAAATATGGTCTGAAATCTCTTTCATTTTACCATCACCGGCATCTTGTTTCATAACCCATGACTTTTTATAAAGCATGTAACCTAGACCTATAATTGCCGCTACAATCGGCATGTAAATAAACATTGAATCCATTTTGTATTTTTTTAGTAAATTTTAATTCGGTCGCAAAAGTAATGAAATCAGTTTAGATTTAAAAACTAATTATATCTCAAATACATTGCTTATTTCTTGTAAAGTACTTTTTTGACGGCTTTTATTACATCCTCGCTGTTAGGAAGCCATTCAGCTAAAAGCACAGGTGAATATGGCGCTGGTGTATCCGCAGTATTGATCTTTTCGATTGGAGCATCTAAATAATCAAATGCTTTTGATTGAACTTGAAAAGTAATTTCAGTTGAAACATTTCCAAAAGGCCAAGCCTCTTCAAGTATCACCAGTCTATTTGTTTTTTTAACTGATTTAATTACAGCATTAATATCTAAAGGACGTACAGTTCTTAAATCAATAATTTCACAAGAAATATTTTCTTGCTTTAATTTATCCGCTGCTTTGTATGCTTCTTTTATTATTTTTCCAAATGACACAATAGTAACGTCAGTACCTTCTCTTTTTATATCTGCAACTCCAATAGGCAAAGTGTATTCTCCTTCAGGAATTTCACCTTTATCACCATACATCTGTTCACTTTCCATAAAGATAACAGGATCATCATCTCTAATAGCAGATTTTAATAATCCTTTCGCGTCGTAAGGATTTGAAGGGACAATAACCTTTAATCCAGGCGTGTTAGCAAACCAGTTTTCAAATGCTTGAGAATGGGTTGCGCCTAATTGACCTGCTGACCCAGTTGGTCCCCTAAACACAATAGGGCACTTGAACTGACCACCAGACATTTGTCTAATCTTTGCAGCGTTATTAATAATCTGATCAATTCCAACAAGAGAGAAGTTAAAGGTCATGTACTCAACAATAGGACGATTACCTGTCATCGTTGATCCAATAGCAATACCTGCAAATCCTAATTCAGCAATTGGAGTATCAATAACTCTTTTCTCACCAAATTCATCAAGCATTCCCTTGGAAGCTTTATAGGCTCCATTATATTCTGCAACCTCTTCACCCATGAGGTAGATACTTTCATCCGTTCTCATTTCTTCTGACATTGCTTCACAAATAGCTTCTCTAAATTGAATTGTTCTCATTTATATTAATTTACTGCAAAAATACTAAAGGATTTAATAATTATAATTAAAAAAAATAAAATAATTACTATGCATGCATAGTAATTTATGTATTATTAATTATCTTTGACCAATAAAACAAATAATATGAAAATAATAGTTTGTATTAGTCATGTTCCTGACACAACTTCAAAAATAAATTTCACTGATGGAAACACAAAGTTTGACAGAAATGGAGTTCAGTTTGTAATTAATCCAAATGACGAATTTGGTCTTACAAGAGCAATGTGGTTTAAAGAAAAACAAGGAGCCACTGTTGATGTGATTAATGTTGGCCTGTCTGATACTGAGTCAACTCTTAGAAAAGCGCTTGCAATTGGAGCAGATAAAGCGATTAGAATAGACATGAATCCTCAAGATGGGTTTAGTGTAGCTAAGCAGTTAGCTAATTATATAAAAAAAGAAAATTATGATCTGGTAATTGCAGGTCGAGAGTCCATTGATTACAATGGTGGAATGGTTCCTGGGATGATCGCTGGTTTGAACAATGCTAATTTTATAAACAATTGCATAAGTCTTGAAATTGATGGCGCTAATGTTACAGCTTCTAGAGAGATTGACGGGGGAAAAGAAACTATTGAATCTTGTACTCCACTAGTGATTGGAGCTCAAAAAGGTTTGGTAGAAGAAAGTGATTTAAGAATTCCAAATATGAGAGGAATAATGATGGCTAGAAAAAAACAACTTGAAGTTATTCCAGCTATTGACACCTCTAATCAAACGAACTCAATTGAATTTGAAAAACCAAAACCAAAAGGAGAAGTAACACTAGTTTCTTCGGACAATCTAGATGAATTAATAAATTTACTTCACAACGAAGCTAAAGTAATTTAAATATGGCAATATTAGTATACACAGAATCTGAACAGGGTAAATTTAAAAAAATAGCTTTCGAATTAGCTTCTTATGCTAGGGCAATAGCAGATAAAAACAATACTACTGTGACTGCAGTGTGTATCAATGCAGAAAATCCAATGGAGTTACAAAACTATGGTGTAGATAAAGTTCTTAATATTTCAAATCAAGACTTAAAATCATTTAACGCCATGTCATACTCTCAATCTGTATTTGAAGCTGCAGAAAATGAAAAATCCAACATTATAGTTATTAGCTCAAGTGCAGATTCAAAGTATTTAGCTCCACTACTTGCAGTTAAACATAATGCTGGATACATATCTAATGCATCAGAATTACCGACAAGCTACAGTCCGCTTACAGTTAAAAGAACAGCATTTACAAATAAGGCATTTGAAATCACTCAAGTTAACAATGAGAATATATTAATAAGTTTAGCGAAAAACAGCTATTCCATTACTGAAATTAAAACTGATACATCAGTAGAAGATTTTTCTGTAAATGTTTTACAAAACGATACAAAAGTTAAGTCTATCGATAAAGCTACTGATAAAGTAACCATAGCTGATGCTGATACAGTTGTTTCTGCTGGTAGAGGTTTAAAAGGCCCTGAAAACTGGGGAATGATTGAAGAATTAGCTGAAGTATTAGGTGCTGCTACCGCTTGCTCAAAACCTGTATCTGATTTAGGATGGAGACCCCATGGAGAACATGTAGGCCAAACTGGTAAACCAGTTGCAAGTAACCTCTACATTGCTATTGGAATCTCAGGGGCCATACAACATTTAGCAGGAATTAATTCTTCTAAAGTTAAAGTGGTAATTAATACTGATCCAGATGCGCCATTTTTTAAAGCTGCTGATTACGGAGTAGTTGGTGATGCATTTGATGTAGTACCTAAGCTTATAAATAAGCTAAAAACTTTCAAGGCTCAAAACTAATAACTTTTGTGTATAACATAAAAAGGTTAAATTTGATTGAAATTGTTTAAATCAATATGAGCTTAGTACGTCTTATCATAAAAGGAATTTCTTACAGTCAAACACAAAATGGAGCTTATGCGCTGATTCTTAGCGAATTGGAAGGGGAAAGAAAACTTCCAATTGTTATTGGTGCTTTTGAGGCGCAATCTATAGCTATTGCTTTAGAGCAAGAAATTAAACCTCCAAGACCACTAACTCATGATTTATTTAAAAATTTTTCTATTCGTTTTGATATAATTGTTAAACAAGTAATTATTCACAAATTAGTTGATGGAGTCTTTTACTCTAGCATAATATGCGAAAGAGATAAAATTGAAGAAGTTATTGATTCTAGAACAAGTGATGCAATTGCACTTGCACTCAGATTTAATGCACCAATTTTTACTTATGAAAATATTTTAACAAAAGCTGGAGTTATTCTGAAAGTTGAAAATACGGAAGATGATGGGAATACTGTTTTGAAAGAGATTATACAAGAAGACAATACGGTTAATAAAAAAGATTACAAAAATAAAACAACAGAGGAACTTCAAAAGTTATTAAAAATTGCAGTTTTAAAAGAAAATTATGAAAATGCAGCTCTAATAAGAGATGAAATATCTAAAAGACAATAATTATGTTAAGAAAGCTTTCGATTTTACTATTTATTTTTTCATTTAACTCAATTTTCTCTCAATCGATTATTGGAGATTGGTTTTTTGAAAATGTTCAAGACTCTAACGCAAATGAGTTATTTGAAGTTAAAAAAACAGATCTCTTGAGCATTACGGAAAATGATTTTAAGTACAACTTAGAAGCAAAGAATAATTTATTAGCTGAGGGTAGTTACTCAATAACAAATAATAAATTGTCGTTTAAGTACAATACACCTTCAGATACCTTAAGAACCTACGATATTACTTTATTGTCTAGAAATGAACTAGAATTTACAGAAAACGGAATCACTTATAAATTTAAAAAGAGAATTATAGCAAATCAAGGATTTTCTTTAAATAGTTTTTTACGAGGACTTTTAGGGATGTTTGTATTGATCTTAATTTCATACCTGTTAAGTGCTAACAGAAAAGCAATTAACTGGAAAACCGTAATTCTTGGGCTTGGAGCTCAAATTATTTTAGCGATTGGCGTACTTAAAGTTCCATTAATACAAGGCTTTTTTGAATGGGTAGGAAGTTTATTTATAGCCGTTCTAGACTTCACTCTTGAGGGTACAAAATTTTTATTTGCTTCCTTTTCAACTGGTGAGATTGAAGCACCTCTAATGACCTTTGCTATTTCTATATTACCAACAGTTATTTTCTTTTCCGCACTTACATCTGTATTGTTTTACTTAGGTATCATACAACGCGTTGTTAAAGGACTCGCTTGGTTATTAAGCAAACTTTTACAAGTTTCAGGAGCAGAAAGTTTAAGTGTTGCCGGAAATATATTTCTGGGGCAGACGGAATCCCCTTTAATGATTAAAGCCTATTTAGAAAAAATGAACCGTTCAGAAATCTTATTAGTAATGATTGGAGGAATGGCAACCGTTGCTGGTGGTGTTTTAGCAGCTTACATAGCCTTTCTAGGCGGTGACGACGAAGTCTTGCGACTTTTTTATGCGAAGCATTTACTAACAGCCTCTGTAATGGCAGCACCTGGTGCTATTGTCATTTCGAAAATGCTTTACCCACAGGTAGAAACTATAGATAATGAAATCAGCATCTCGCAAGAAAAAATTGGGTCTAACATATTAGAATCCATTGCAAACGGAACGACCGAAGGGTTGAAATTAGCACTAAATATTGGCGCTATGCTTTTGGTGTTTCTAGCATTCATCGCAATGATTAATGGCATCCTAGGATGGGTTGGAGAATGGACCACATTAAATGACTGGATTGCTTCAAACACATCTTACAAAACCTTTAAGCTTGAGTTTATTTTAGGATATATTTTTGCTCCGCTAATGTGGCTCATAGGTATTGCGAAAGAAGATATTGCACTAATGGGGCAACTACTTGGAATTAAGTTAGCAGCGAGTGAATTTGTTGGATACATACAGTTGGCAGAATTAAAAAATATCACAACTTCCAGTTATTTTATATATCAAAAATCGATAATAATGGCTACATATATGTTATGTGGTTTTGCTAATTTTGCATCCATAGGAATTCAGATAGGTGGGATTGGATCTTTGGCTCCAGGACAACGAAAAACACTTTCAGAATTTGGTATTAAAGCACTTATCGGGGGAACTATTGCATCGCTTTTATCTGCCACTATTGCTGGGGCAATCATCGGCTAAAAAGTTAATAACTTTAATATTTTTATTATTTAATTTTCTCTGGATTTATCTATTTTTATTTTTTAAATATTTCAAATGAAGCAATACTTAGATTTAGTAAAAAAAGTTTTAGAAAACGGAAATCAAAAAGGGGATAGAACAGGTACTGGAACAAAAAGTATTTTTGGTCACCAACTAAGATTTAATTTAAGTAAAGGCTTTCCAATGATTACTACAAAAAAGCTTCATTTAAAATCTATAATTCATGAATTATTATGGTTTATAAATGGAGATACTAATATTAGTTATCTAAATGAAAATGGAGTTAAGATTTGGAATGAGTGGGCAAATAAAGATGGAGATTTAGGACCAGTGTATGGCTATCAGTGGAGAAATTGGAATGGAGATGAAATTGATCAAATTAAAGAGTTAATTAGCACATTAAAAAACAATCCTAACAGCAGAAGAATGCTAGTTTCTGCATGGAATCCGTCCGTTCTTCCAGATACTTCTAAATCTTTTGAAGAAAACGTTGCAAGTGGTAAAGCGGCACTTCCACCTTGCCACGCTTTTTTTCAATTTTATGTAAATAACGGTAAACTGTCTTGTCAACTATACCAAAGAAGTGCAGATGTTTTTCTAGGAGTTCCCTTTAATATTGCATCCTACGCATTATTCACCATGATGGTAGCACAAGTGTGTGGATATCAAGCTGGAGATTTTATACATACATTTGGTGATGCACATATATATAATAACCATATTGACCAAGTAAAATTACAACTAAGTAGAGACACAAGACCATTACCTAAAATGGAGATAAACCCTGAAATAAAAAGTATTTTTGATTTTAAATTTGAGGACTTTAAATTAGTTGACTATGACCCACATCCACATATTAAAGGAGCAGTTGCAATTTAAAAAATATGACTAGATCTAACTTAACTATAATTGTTGCTGCCGATACAAATGACACTATTGGTAAAGACAACAAATTAATTTGGCATCTACCCGATGACCTAAAGAGATTCAAAAAGCTAACTTCAGGACATCATATTATTATGGGAAGAAAAACTTTTGACAGCTTTCCAGGTTTATTACCAAATAGAAAGCACATTGTAATTACAAGACAAAAAGAAAATAGAGAAATAGAAAACGTTATTTACGTAAACTCTATGCAAGAGGCTATTAAAGTCAGTAATGATGATCCTAATCCGTTTGTAATTGGAGGTGGAGAAATTTACAAAATAGCAATGGACTATTGTACAAAAATAGAGTTAACTAGAGTAAATCATTCTTTTGATGGGGATACCCATTTCACTAAAATTGACACTAACGATTGGACTAAAACATCTGATGAATTTCACGATATAGATGAGAAACATAAATATTCATTTAATTTTGAAACTTACGAAATAAAAAACATATGAAAGCTTACGTATTTCCTGGACAAGGAGCTCAGTTCTCTGGAATGGGATTAGACCTTTATAATCAAAGTGACATCGCTAAGGAGTTATTTGATTCTGCAAATTCAATTTTAGGTTTCAAAATCACTGAAACAATGTTTAATGGATCTTCGGAAGAACTTAAACAAACAAAAGTAACACAACCTGCTATCTTTCTTCACTCTGTAATTTTAGCAAAAATATTAGGTGATAATTTTAAACCTGAAATGGTTGCTGGACATTCATTAGGAGAATTTTCTGCACTTGTAAGTACTGGTGTAATTAGTTTTGAAGACGGATTAAAACTTGTTTCCAAACGTGCTACAGCTATGCAAAAAGCTTGTGATATTCAAAAAAGCACAATGGCTGCAGTTTTAGGCTTAGAAGATTCGATTGTTGAAAAAGTATGTGATAGTATTGATGGGGTTGTTGTAGCTGCTAATTATAACTGTCCAGGTCAATTGGTAATCTCTGGAGAAATAAATGCAATTAATGAAGCTTGCGAAAAATTAAAGGAAAATGGAGCTAGGAGAGCTTTAGTTCTTCCTGTAGGTGGAGCGTTTCATTCTCCGTTAATGAGTCCTGCAAAAGAAGAACTGGAAAAAGCAATCAAGAACACCATATTCCACAAGCCATCTTGCCCTATTTACCAAAACGTAACTGCTAGTGCAGTAATGGACGAGAATGAAATAAAAAACAATTTAATTTCTCAACTTACTTCCCCTGTAAGGTGGACTCATACAATTCAACAAATGGTTGAAGACGGAGCGTCAGAATTTATTGAAGTAGGTCCAGGAAAAGTATTACAAGGACTAGTAAAAAAAATAAATCGAGAATCTGAGGTTTCTTCAGCTACAATATTTTAATACAAATGAAAAATAAAAGAAATTTATGCATTATATCTCTAGTGGTTTTAAATATCATTTTAGATCAATTATCCAAATTTTGGATTCGTGGCAATGTAGCTCCATACAATGATATTAATATAATTGCTGATTATTTTATCATCACTAATGTTGAAAATAGTGGTGCTTTCTTAGGCCTTGGTAGTGACTTTTCACCAGTCATAAAAAGTATATTATTACTTGCTCTTCCAGTGGGAGTTCTAGTAACTGTTTTAGTTTATGTTTTTAAAGATAAATCGATTGATAAACTAAGTCTTATTGGATATAGCTCAATCATTGGTGGTGGTATTGGAAATATATATGACAGGTTTTTATATGGATCAGTAACAGATTTTTTATTTATTGATTTAGGCGGGGTTTTCAAAACAGGAATTTTTAATATAGCTGATCTTTCTGTTACAACAGGTATGATTCTAATTATATGGGCGAGTTTTAAAAATAAAGATTAAAAAATTAATTTTTATAAATCACTCCTTCTTTCATTACAAAAACTACGTTTTCTAAAGTTGAAACATTATCCAAAGGGTTATCAACGGTTGCAACTATATCTGCGATAAATCCTTCTTTAATTTTACCCAGTTCATCCTCCATTTTTAAAATTGAAGCATTTGTAACAGTAGCTGACTGAATACATTCCATTACTGGCATACCAACTTCGTGCATATATCCAAACTCTTTACCATTAATTCCATGTGGATATACACCAGCATCAGAACCAAAAGCAATTTTTACACCAGCCTTATATGCTTTTGCAAATGTAGATTGAATTTGAGGCCCAATAGCAAGTGCTTTAGGTACAACTAATTCATCATAGTATCCTTTTATTTTTGCTTTTTCAGCAACTTCTTTTCCGGCAGTAATAGTTGGGACATAGTAAGTTCCATATTCTTTCATAAGTTCCATGGACTTATCACTCATAAGTGTTCCGTGTTCAATCGTAGTAACGCCTCCAATTATTGCTCGCTGAATCCCTTCGTCTCCGTGAGCATGTGCTGCTATAATCATTCCATAATCTTTTGCAGTTTCGCAGATTGATTTAATTTCCTCCAAAGTAAACTGAGGGTTTTGACCATTTTTTGCAATACTCATTACCCCTCCAGTTGCAGTAATTTTTATATTATCTGCTCCATCTTTATATCTTTGTCTAACCGCTTTTTTAGCTTCATCAACACTATTAATAACCCCTTCTTTTGGGCCTGGATCACCTCTTAGTGAGTTTTTCCATCCGTTTGTGGGATCTGCGTGACCTCCTGTAGTTCCAATTGCTTTCCCAGCAGTAAATATTCTTGGCCCTACAACTTCACCTTTAGCAATAGCATCTCTTAAAGAAATATTTATTCCAGACCCACCTAAATCTCTAACTGTTGTAAAACCAGCCATTAAAGTTATTTCTGCAAATTTTAAAGACCCGAATGCTATATCGGCATCATTTGCTGTAAAAGCATTCATGTATTTTTGAGGATTAAATTCAGATTCAATATGAACATGCAAATCAATTAAGCCAGGCATTACAGTATTTGACTTTAAGTCAATTACTTTATCAAGTGGGTTTTCTGACGAAACATATCCGTTTTTTATTGCTACAATTTTATCAGAAGAAACAATTATAGTTTTCTTATTTAAAACCTTTCCTCTCTCTGTGTCTATAATTTTACCACATTGTAAATATGTGTCTTGAGCAATGATACTGAAACATATAAAGAAAGTAAATAGACTTAAATATTTTTTCATGACTTGGGGTTTTAATTGATATATACAATCTAAAAATACATATTTTAATTTTTTTATAACAATTATCATTAAAAAATCAATTTAAATTTTGAGATTAAAAAAATCATAACTAAATTTAAATTTAATACACATAATTAAATGAATAACTTTTTAAACAAAAATTGGTGGTGGAACTCTCGGAATCAAAATTCGTGATACACACTTTGTTTGTTTAATCAAAATATCAAGGCTTGTCATACACGACAAGCCTTTTTTTTATGAAAAAATATAAACTAATAACTCATTACAAAAAGATACTGGCGGATACTATTTCTCCTGTAAGCGTATTTCTAAAAATTAGAGATCAATTCCCCAATAGTATTTTACTAGAAAGTAGCGATTATCATGCAAATGACAACAGTTTTTCTTACATCTGTTGTAATCCTATAGCTTCCATAAAAGTAGATGCAAATAAAATTACTAAGACCTACCCAGATCATACCACAAAAATCAAGACTGTAGCATCTGACGAAGTAACTATAGAAATTGATAAGTTTACGAAGCAATTTGAAACTAAAAAAGATAAAGCTTTCAAGTTTATCAATAATGGAATGTTTGGATTTACAACCTATG
>Ga0257106_1001090_pt1 | contig 14049 bp, 22 predicted proteins | sample LP_taG_3_FD_190177 | JGI IMG/M metagenome (GOLD analysis project Ga0257106, IMG submission 190177) | Marine microbial communities from Northeast Subartic Pacific Ocean, Canada - LP_J_2011_P26_10m | ecosystem: Environmental > Aquatic > Marine > Oceanic | place: Canada: Northeast Subartic Pacific...
TAAAAAAAAAAACGTAATATATTATTATGCCAAGGTATACTAAAAAAAAAGGTATACAAGTTAAAAAAATTAAAAAACATAAAAATAAAGTTTATCAAATCAGTTTTAAAGAGCAAAGCGAAGTCCTTAAAAATCACATTTTAATTAACTATCCATTCTACATTATTACTGTTATATCTATCTATTTTCTTTCTTGTAAACCTTCCAATAAAAGGAGTTTTATTACTATGTTGCTTTCATTTTGCTACATTGCTTTTTCCGGTTACTTTATACATATGATTTCTCATCACATTCATTATACTAAGATGTACGATGATTACCCTGTAATTTACAAAAATATACCCTGTCTTGATAGATGTATTCGAAATCTTACATGGTTTCTGGATTTTCATGATATTACACACCACAATTCGAATATAAATAAGGAAACTAATAACCAGTTATTAGAAGGTGTTAATAATTTCTTTATGCAAGGTGCTATTGGTGTTATGGCCGGCTCGCTCTACAATATGATGGATTGGAGAATGTTTCTTTTTTGGGGTATATTTTATGCGTCCTTCCATATTATTAACTACACATACATTGAACCAAGTGTTCACAAAGACCATCATCTAGATATTTATTCTAATTATGGTATTGATATATTTGATATTCTTATGGGAACCAAACACAATTGGAATGACATTGAAGATTATAATCATTATTCTATTAATATGATTATCCTTACTGCAATTATTTATTATATTATTTAATTATATATGCGTTTGATATACGAAATAATTACTTATATAATATACGTTTATTCGTTTATTATTATATTTATAACCATAAAACCAACACCAATATTGTTAATATTGTTTTTTATATATTGTTTTTCAACAACATGGTATATTTGCTACGGTTGTAAAAACATATTAATAACCGAAAACTCGCCAAAATTATTACTTTCAGCACAATATTCATTAGTTTGCACCGTTAGTTTTTATATTATTCATAAAACATGGAAAAAATATAAAAGAGAGCTTTTTTATATAATAATTTTACTTGGATTGCCCTTTATTTATTTTTTTAATATAAAATTCTGTGAATTTATATACGAATGTAGAGCTTTTCACAATTTTAATAGATCATCTTATATTTATTTTTTAGTTACAATAATTAATCTACTATACATTTATCTCAATATTGATATTATTAAACTATTAGAGTTCATATAATTTATACTATTTCTGTCTCGTCTGATTCAATATCACTTATTTCATTTCTTTTATAGCAACAAATATAGTTACAACATACAATTAGACATATTGCAATAATAACAATTACATATCCTACTACTAATCCAATTGTCTTTTTAATGACTTCATAATTTTCTTCCTTTACATTTAAATTAGCACCACCCATCTCAAATACTATGGTATTTCCTAATTCTATAATAAATACTGAAATTAGCAGTAATACCAAAATAGTTAGTGGATGACAAATACAATCGGCACAATCGTCACCGCATATTTCACGCAAACAATAATATATAGCTTTGATTACTATAACAGCTATGAGGATTAATACATAGATTAAAATTCCAACTGAAAATGATATTAATCCTATTATTATATTATTCTCATGGATATTTTCCTTGTATTTATCATTTAATTTACATAGATAAAAGGTACTATAATAGCCAATTAATATTGTAAATGTTAAAAACAATATTATCATGATAATATTAATACAATTTAATAACTCTGTTTTTAAACAGCAACTGTATATTTTATAAATACACAGTATTATTATAAAACATATTATGAATAGTGCCAGTCCTACCAATAATGACAATACAAATTTATAAGCATCTTTATTAAAATTTGGGCTAGTAATTTCATATTTACATATATTAAATAGAAAGAGCCACCCTATAAATGTTATAGTATTTAGAGTTAGCACTGCTAATAAAGATTTAATTATTTTTTCACAGGAGAATAATCTATTATTATCAACAATATCATTATTATCAAGATTAATGTCATTATTATCAAGATTAATGTCATTATTATTATCAACATCACTATGAACCAATATTTCTACCTTTTGTTCTTTATTAGCGGTGATTATTTCTTGCATTCTTGTATCATCATTATACCAATTCTCGCGTCTACATATTAGACATTTTTTATGGGTATCATCACTTACCAGTTTAGTTATACATTCTTTACAGTAATTTCCTTCTTTACAATGTGGACAACTTACATATATATCTGAATTGTCTAGACAAACCACGCAGTTAAGTTTTGTAAAAGACATTTTTTTTAATACATTTCGATTTATCTCATATATGAATTCAATTTATTATTATTATTATATATTATATGAATTACTTTACCGATTTATATTTTAAAACGATTGATCCTAGTTTTACATACAACGAATTGTTAAATATCGCGGTGTTTTACAGCATTATATTACATACTGTTGTTTATTCTATCGCTGTGTTAATTATCAAAAACACATTTCGTTTAAAAATAAATACTAATTTGCTCGTATTTTCTCTCTTTGCTGTAATGACATTTGGTTATGTGGGCCGTTTAATGCGCTCAAAATCTATTTACAATAATTTAATAAAAAAAGGATACAACGACAAAGATGCCACACAAGAAACAGTTAATATTATGCACCACGGTTACTTTAGATTTTATTTTATTGGATAATGTTATATGAAATTACTATTAATATCATTAATTGTTTCGCTATTTATATACAATAGAACAGTTGATTACTATAAGGTTATTCCACGACATAACGTTTTAGCGGCTTTAATTAGTGGCCTTTGGACATTTGTTTCTTTTAAATATAGTCCTTGGTTTACTATTGTGGGATTAGTAGTTATTAATGTTATCGACAAATTTACTTAGGTTCCTTTTTCCTAGTTCTCTTTTAGTAGTTCTTTTTTCAACGTTATTTTTTTTATTATAAAAATATTATTCTCTTTTTATAATGGACTGCTGTAAACATAAGAAAACTCATAAGAAATGTATACGGAGTGATGGGAAAACATTTAAATTGCCGCGAAGATTTACTCTTAAACAGTGTCAAAAAGGCGTCAAAGGGTTTACTATGAGAAGTTCTTGTGCTCCTTATAAAAAGTGTAAGAAACAATCGGGAGGTGGAAAACAATATAAATGTATTTCAGTAATCAATATGAACAATATTGATGGTATTATAAAACTTAAAACCGATAACAAATCTACTACTATTAAATATAATATTAAAGGATTAACTGATGGTAAACATGGTTTTCATATTCATAAATGTGGTGATATGAGCAAAGGTTGTTCTAGTGGGTGTGAACATTTTAATCCTTTGAATAAAAACCATGGTGGTCCTCATTCAAAACATCGTCATGCCGGCGATTTAGGAAATATTACTACTGTTAATGGTATTAGCAAAGGCTCTATTACAGTAAAAGATATTTCTTGTGACCCTAAATCTGACTATTCAATCGTAGGAAGAATGTTCGTAATACATAAAGACGAAGACGATTTAGGTTTAGGTAATAACGAAGAATCTCTTAAAACAGGTAATGCAGGAGAGCGAATTGCGTGTTCGATTATTGGATTAATTGAATAATTACCACAAATATATATGACTTAATATTTTTGCATTATAATATCCCTTTGATTTATCAATTTCTTTGTCGATTGCTATCTTCCTATTTCCCGTCCCACTATGACGTTTAAAATAATTCTGCATTCTCTTTCGTGTCATATGATTTAACTTTTTATACAATTTTAAAGGAGTTCTATCTTTATATTGAGGATATCCTAATCCTCCAAAATGTATTGTTCTATGTTTTTTTGTTGAACGATCCTCAACTATTACCATATACTTCTTATCATTTTTATCACTTTTTTCAAATTTAATAATTTTTTCCTTCATCGTTGGTTTGCCTCCTCCTATTTTAATTTTTTTCTTATTTGGAATCTTAGATGTTTTACTCAATTTTAATGCCTTACTTGTTTCACTACAACCTTCCCGTAATATATGACCATCGCTTTTTGAAGCTGGCCCACCCGAGATAGAACTATATAATCTAGCTTTCCCCCAAGATTGTGCTGTTTGGTTAGGTCTTGAACCAGATGAATAATATGCTCCCATTCCTTTCTTAACTATTTTATTCAATGCTTTCTTTGTACATTTCGTTTTTTTCACTAACACATCAATATTAATGGGTTTTTCTTTATCCAAATCATATATTTCGATTACTTTACTAGACCAACTTGTTTTACGATTCTTAAAACCAGGTATTTTTTTTCTTGTATGATATTTACCTTTTTTATATGAACTACGTGATTTTTTTAATTCATTCTTTGCTAATGACCTTGATTTTTTAGAGAGATTTTTTGGAACATAATTCTCCGGAATACTGGTCATTATATATATTAACTACAAGAATATCCTTCAACTTCGCAACAAAAAGGTATTTTCATTATACCTTTATATGTTAAACATCCTATCTGTATGCAACTACCACACTTTGCATCAAATCTACTTGCCATATTTTCACTCAGAAAGCCTTGAACACATCCTTGTTCACCATTAACCGTAGCAACTTTATAATAAAGTGTTCTACGATCGAGTAACTGATATAATATTAATAATATATTATGTAATCTTCGAATCATATGATATATTATTTTAAATTAAACAATATATTATAACTAAAACTTTTATTTAACGATAATATATAATGAATAAGTTACTTATTTTAATCAGTTTATCTATTGTTTCTTTCTTTGCATATAAATTATTTCACTACAAGGAGCCTTTTAATCCTAATATTTCATATACTGAAAAAGATACTGAAAATGTTCCTAAGCCATACAACTTCGTTATTCCACCTTTGACACCGGCAGTATATAAAGAAGATGCTAACATAGACGTTGATAAAACCAACGATGAACCTGTTAACGATGAACCTGTTAACGATGAACCTGTAATGAATATATACAAAGCTTATATGAATACCGATTGTAAAAATAACTTTTGTTGTGAAGATGGAATGACATATAGTGAAGAATTAGGTGTTTGTATTAAAAATAATGATAATTCATATTTAAATGAATTCAATGCTCTCGGGCCTACACCACCAGAGAGATTAAATACAAAACTAATAGATAAAATTTATAAAGGTATGTGAAAAAATACTAGGTATTATAGTAATAATGTATAACGAACTATCGTTAGAATATTTATTGCGTGCATTACAAACATCTACATAACATTGGTAATAAAATTGAAATGAAATTATATGTTACTATTAGGGTATATCAATCAACATGGCTTATGAACCAGACTACCAAACGCAATCGCCGTCGAAAAAAGACGTCACCAAAGCTGTGAAGACTAGCTGGTTTCCCACAAATCTTAACAAGAAGCGCAACACATATGAAGACAATGAAAAGCTCAAAACTTATGTTAACTTTAAGGTGACATTCGAAGCAATCCGTCGCGTTCCAGAGTGGCAAAAACAGACAGATGCCATCATCCGCGAGGAGGTTGACAATGCCGAAAAGGATGGATTCGGATCCATTCGCGGATACTACACATTCGTTCACGCCCAACTGTGTGCCATCGTCCAGCGCCGCGTAGTCAAGGAAGTATTCGCTGAAAATAAACTCAAACAAAAACTCACCAGACCCACTCGCATGTGGATTAGTAATCGATTTGCACCAGGGGGTGCTGGTTACAATGCTGCTAAAACCGACTTCCACACAATGGCAAATAAGAAAAAATAAAAATAAAATCAGAAAAATAAAATCAGAAAAATAAAATCAGAAAAATAAAATCAGAAAAATAAAATCAGAAAGCTAATACATACCAATAGAGAGGAACAACGTCTATTACCTTCTTTTTATTCTGTATGTTTTTTTTTTTGGTTTTTTCTTTCTTTTTGTTGTTTTCATTTTGCGTGTTCTTCTTATTCGTTTCGTACCCTTACCTCTACGCAATTTAGATGTCAAATTTCCTAACCTTATTTTACTTTCAGTTATAGATTCAGTTAACGTTTTAGTGTTTTTTATATTTTTTAATAAAAAGTCTAACGCAACAACCTCTTCTATATTATTAATTAATCTTTGCTCATCAACATATTTTTCTAGTTGTTTTATTTGGCCAAGACTTAATTGTACTTGACCTAGTTTTTTTGCAATTACATTAATATAATATGTATCAATAGTTGATACGTATTTTTTTTTAACAGATTTGGGTTTAGATTTTGGAGGTGATGGAAAATTATACTCTACTGGCGACTCGAACTCGTCTATTAAATAATCCATATCCGGAGATTTGGATTTTTTACTGATTGAATATGTCATATAAACTATAGTGATATAATATCATTCTGTGTTAATTTAACTTGTTTACTTAATTCTCTCAACAACTTAAATTTCACCTTTTCATCTAAATCGCGCGTGGTAGAACCAGCTATTTCTATGTATTTTTCTCTCAACGCATCATCATCCATCCAATTTGGATATTGTTTTTCAAACTCAGCACACCAATTTTTCTGTATTCCATATTCTGCATTTTTTATTACATTAATTCCACTATTCTCTTTCCACCCCTCTACTTCATCTTTTATGTACCATTCCTTATTTTTTATATGATGAAATGGACGCTCTGTTAGTGCTAATGGTTCTAAATTTTTCAATACTACATTTGATATACAATCTTTTTTATCCTTAGATAAATCTTCCATAGTAATCATCAATTGTTTTGCAAAATTCTGTATAGACATTGCGTCTCCACATTTTTCATTTAAAAACATTTGAATATTAATAATCTTATTATTATTATTATTTCCTATCTTTGGTATCATTTCTGTTATTTGTTGTTGTAAACGTTGATTTTCGTCTAATACTTTCATCATTATTTCCATCATATTTTTCGTATCCTTTGCATCTTTTTCTATATGTTGAAGTTTTATCGAATCATCATATTTACATACCTTCCTATGACGACAGTAACCCGATTGAAATTTATAAGTTTTTCCACACGAACAATGGTATTGATTGGGTGATGGAGAGTTTTTATTATCATTTTTATCATTATGCTTCTTGGTGTGTAAATGTTTATTAAAATCGCTTAATCTCTTAGCATAATAATGACACGTTTCACAGTAGAATTTATTTGGAGAGTTTTGGAGAGTTTTTTTTACCATTTTTACTTAATTAATGATAAAAAAAACTCTCCAAGTTTTTTTATTAATTAGTATATTTTTGCCATTTTTTAGCCACACCATAAAATACCTACATAAGTTTTAGATGATTTTAGGTGTTTTCCCTACATACTCGTCTGATGCACGAAATTTACACGTTTTTTATTTTATTTTTACAATTTTCACTTTTTTTTTCATTTTTTTTTTGAAAAAGTTTTTTTTTTGAAATTTTTATGTTGAAAAATCGGCACGCTTTTCAACAATTATATAATTAGCTCGATATCCTTCATATATTTATCTAAATTGATTTTTCTAACACTAGTATAGTCTATTTTTTTTGTATTGTCTCCAAATGTTCGTGGTTGTAGGCTATTTACCTTTATTGGATAAGGCCAGTGTGACGTAGTTCGCCTATCTTCAAAGTATTTTCTTCTTTTTAATCGCATATTTTCGGTATTTTTCTCATGGTTTTTTGGTAAGAAACACACATACTGAACTATCCGCTCTTCAGAATTAGGTAAACCATATTGGTTTTGATGAAATGTTCTTGAATCCCATAACACCAAAGCACCAGCTGGAACATTTAAAACTCTTTTATATTTTTCTGCTTCAATAATGTCCTTTTTATCAATTAATTGCCAATTATTTTTACTTGTATTATTTTTAATTTCAAAATATTTACTATGAACTAAATGCGTTTTATCATACACTACTAATGTTCGTTCCTTATTCTCGGTTAAAGATACAAATCCTTGGTAACATAACAAATTTTTATTAATAGGTGCCTGATCAGTATGTGTCCATATATCTCCCTTTTTTTTACAATTCTTTGGCACATAACATGAACCATCAAATGATACTACTAATTCATCTGTATTCCACAAACCACTATATATTTCTTTTACTTTCGGTATTGTTCTAATATACCACACGTGTTCTTGATGACCAGCTTCGTGATATTTATATATACAATGTGGATTTATAGTATTATGTAAATAATCGTGATTTTTAATGGAATTTTTCCAATCATAAAATAGTTGTTTTGCCTTGTATATTTCTTCATTTGTTAATACATTTGGAACAATACACCATCCATGTTTGTTCAATTGTTTTTTAATATTTTCAATCTTCATATGTAATTTAATTACATATGAAATTCTTTTCAATTTTATAAATTACACCAATCTAGTTTATATCTCTTATCATTTTCATATAAATAGGTAAGGTCCAAATTTAAATCTTCAATATCTTCTGTTAAGTCTTCCAAAGCATATTTTAAATGAATGCTTTTAATTTGCTTATCTTCCCAATATGGTGAATGTAATATATATTTTACATTGAATGCGTTTTCCTCCATATTAACATCGCAGATTACTAAAAAAATCACATCATTGTATACACTTTTCGGCATCCAGGCAAAATACATATCTTTTCTATTTGTATTTTTAATATAATCATTCATCAAATCTATTTTATCAAGAATGTATTTATCCTCTACACGTATTTCTTTACTTGTTTGTAGTATATTATTTTCCCAATGTTTAATTATGAAACTAACTTTCGAAGGCATAATTAATTTCAAATCATCAACCCGATTGTTTTTATTTATATAATATTTTCTGTTATTGCCATTTGGTAAACTCATAGGTATTAATGAATTAACTAATAAAAAATTTAAAAAAAATAAGCGTAGAACTATAAACCCCATACTATATTTAATATTATTATTTTTTAAATATTTTTTTAAATGTCACATATCCATAATTACACGTCTACCAGTAGTTATATGTTTTATGATGCATTCATGTGGTTTATGTATTACCAAAGACCCAGAATTAGTGCTATGAATTATTCTTTTTACATTCAGTAAATTTATTTGCTTCATACAATCAACACATGGAGCACTAGCTTTTAATAGGTCATTTGAATCAACTCTTACTACATACAATACTACCTTTTTAAAACTTTTATTTCTTTTATTTACTTGGCGAAGAGCAGCTATTTCTGCATGACACGTCATTGTATTCTTTATGAACCCATCATTACTATGACATCGGTAATTATTATAACCACGACCAACTATTCGTCCATTTAATACGGCCACACAACCATGCCGCATCAAACAGGAAGAACGACGTGCTTCATTTGCTGCAATTTCAATGAAGCGCTGGTCACGGTTAGAAACCATATTTATATTAATATGAAATAATAGATAATCTATTTATTGTTTCAATTTTTATTTATTAATAATTTATAAACCATTGGGAGTATAAGTATTCCAATGGTGATAACTCCCACATCCGAACACAGTCCCCCAATTACACTTCTTATGACTGTGTTGTGTACACGTATGAATACCAGGACGTAGTGTTTTAACATCACCATTATTATGAGGGCATGACTTACCCGCGTTATGCTTTTCTTGGGTAATCGTATATTTTTGTTTTTTCCAATAATCTTCACATTGTCCATTATCCTCCCATTTTCCTTGACAATCAATATTAGCTTTTCTTGTTTCTGTTACTGGACACGTAGTTCCATTATTTCGGGATTCTACAGTTATTGAAGGACTGCGAGTTCGTGTCCCCTTATTTTTATTGACACTCCACACCGGCCATGTATACTCACAATTCACGTCACAGTTTTTATATTGTTTTTCATCGTTAGCAGCAACACATTGAACTGCTGTATCTTCTTCTTCTACTTGGTCTGTATTATATATATATCCATCTAGTGCTGGAGTATTTACGTTATATGTTTGGAACATGGTTCCCGTCTGTTTATCACAAGCACCATAATTACCCCAAGAACCAACACAATCAGTTTTACACTGTTTAACATTACATTCTTCCTCTTCTATATCGCCATGTTTTCTTGTATCGCCATCTGTATCTTTACAATCATTTCCAGGTGTTAATACACTACTATTAATATATCCGGATACAGCAGGTTTTGTTATACTATAAATGCGGGAACGCTTACCACCTCCACATTTAGCTGGTGTTCCATCATCTGTTTGACAAGCCCCCCAATCACCCCACTCACCTTCACAATTAATCGGACACGGTTGTTCATTACAAGCTCTTGTTTTTGTTGATGGACACGGATTCGCATCTTGGGAGATTCCATTCCAAATTCCATCTTTTGGTTCTCGTGTTACTGTATATCCTAATTCTTGTGTACCACCACCACATCCTTTCGTACATTCACCATAATCCTCGTCCCACTCGACAAGACAATCTTCAACAGTATTACTCGTATCATAGCCGGTATTATTTTCTATTATTTTTTCTTTTCTAAAATATACATTCATTAAATTAATAATAATTATTAATAATAATAATATAATTATTAATAGCATATAATATACAGTTATATTATATTGGACACACAGCACTAGTATTACAATTCTGAGTTATATTTTGTGAACATTCTTTACCAGGTGTTAATACACCGTCATACCATCCTTGTTTTGGATGTCTAGTTATTTGATATGTATTTTGTTGCACACCACCATCACACCAATTACTACAAGCACTAAAACCTTTATAGTTTCCTTCACAATCCACAGCACATGGTTCAGTATTACAAGTTTCATTTTCAATATCACCATCTGGGTGGTCACATCTAATCGCTTCTGTAAATGCATTATTAATATATCCATCCTTTGCTTCTGTTTTAACACTGTATTTACGTTCTGTAGTCCCATATACCTCTCCTTCTATATAACAATTTTTGTTACATTCGCTCCATTGACTCCACGAACCCTCACAATTTATAGGACACTCTAACAAATTACATTTTTGATCTATTGAATCACCATCTTCATATGAACATGGTATTCCATTAGGTCCTGCTTTTTGCAATACTTTGTAAAACTTCTTTTGAACTCCACCACCACATTGTTTCGAACATTGGCTCCATTCATTATCCCAAATGCCAATACAATGTGTAGGTCCGCTATTATTATTGCTATTGCTGACTTCATTATCTTTTTTGAGTGAAAAAAAATAACTCTTAATATCTTCCAGGGATAATTTATTGGTCGGTTCTGTATCGTCAACATTATTTTTACTTACGCGTTCCGGTCCAGTTCCTACTGGTTTCCACGATTGTTCTTCTAGGACTGTTTTTGAAGTATCATATTTGAAATCATTATAGTTATCTATATCATTGTAATTGGGGGAAATATTTTCGAAGGTTTCCTTTGTTTTCCATAAAAAATAAATTATTAATAATATTAAAAATATTACAAAGTACATATACTATATATTTCTAAATTTTATTTTTTTCAATATAAACATTTACCTATCAATTATATAATGTGCGATAATCAACTTGTGAAAGATATTGAAAATATACTAATTGATAAAATATGGAATTACGAACGTATATTTTCTACAATTGCTTGCAAATTAAATGATGTAAAACAAGAAACATTAATTTGCGTTGATACAAATCAAGGACTATGGTTTATAAAAAAATATACTTCATGGGAGAGCATTGAATGTGAACAAACTGTTGATTGGATTTTAAATGATGGGATTTCAAACTTTATTAAAGAAAAAATAAATAATGTTCTTATTGACAATGATGAAATATTAAATGTTTTAAAATTTACATCGTTTGTCAAAGAATCAAGACAATTATTTTATAGCACATCATTACCATTTTGATGTAATCTGCATATATTGTAAACACGTGCGTAATTATTAATACCTATATCTTGCTTATTAACCAATGAGAACCCATTTCTATTAATTAAATCTAATAGAACTGTTTCACTATATGTCATTTCTTGGAATGAAATCCCTTTAATCTCTCCGTCGTCGCACACTCCAACATAGTATACACAATGACCACAACCCTCATTTATTCTGTATAACATTTGTGTTTGTAATTGTTCTTTTCGTTTGGGTTTTTTTGTTAATACAATTTCGTCAAATTTATATTTATATTCGGCACACCCACATTCATTTTCAGGTGGAAGTTTCATAATTATAATATATTATGCGTATTGTCTTATATGATTTATGTATAATATGATTCGTGAAAAAAAATTGAAATGATTTTGTATCTTATATGCAATGTAGATAACAAAAAGCAAAGATTTAAAATCAACATGACAAAAAAGAAGTTCAGCGGACGCAAAATGGAGGCAACGAAGCTTGGTCTTCATATTGCAGGAAACCACGACGAAGAGCGCGAGATTTATTCAAGCGACGACTGTATGCTAGCCCACTATTTGAAAAAACACCTTAACAACGACATTCAAGAAGAAATTCTAAGTTACATTGGAGAAGCCAACGTAAAATACGAAGAAGAGTATGATGACGAGATTGAAATGTATGAGTGTGACTTCCACGATGATTTTGTAGCAGATGAACAGCCAAATAATATGAAATATGGTTCTACGAATGAATATGGTTCTACGAATGAATATGGTTCTACAAATGAATATGGTTCTACAAATGAATATGGTTCTACGAATGAATATGGTTCTACGAATGAATATGGTTCTACGAATGAATATTAATATCTATTAATCATTAATATAGTGATTTATGTTTAAAAATAATATTATATATAATAATAAATGAAAACTATATATATATTATTTTTTATTTGTGGTAAATGTAATTCATTCAAACCTCTTGTTCATAAGTATGAACACTCCAATTATGCTAGAAAAAATAATAATTACGAAGATGAATACGAAGACATTGAAGATTTTTATACAAAAACACAAAAATCCAATACATTTAAAAATATATTCATCCCAAAATCACAAACACAAGAATTATACTATGATAATATTAAAGACGAGAATACAACGATTGTTGTTGCTAGTGGACCAGCAGGGACAGGTAAAACACTTTTTCCCACACAACATGCAGCCAAAATATTACAAGAAAATGATATGAAAATAGTATTAACCAGACCATTAATTAGTGTTGATGAAGAACTGGGTTATTTACCTGGCAATATTAATCAAAAGATGGATCCGTGGATCATACCTATTTTTGACGTATTGCGTGAATTTTATACACATCAAACTATTAATAAATTTATTCTCGAAAAACGCATAGAAATAGTGCCATTAGCTTTTATGCGTGGACGAACGTTTAAAAACACATTTATAATTGGAGACGAACTACAAAATACAAGTATTAAACAAATGTTGATGCTTTTAACACGATTGGGTGAAAATAGTAAGCTAATTATTACGGGAGATGTAAACCAATGTGATAATGATCAAAATGGATTATTAGATTTATTAACCAAAATTAAAAGTAAATATCCGGACATTAATGAATTAAATGAGAAACAAATATCAGTAATAGAATTTGATGAAAGTGACATCCAACGAAGTCCAATAATTGAAACTATTTTAGATTTATACAAGTAATTTAAAAAAAAATTGAAATAAGCCAATCCAATTATTATATCATTATTAATCATGAACTACAATAACAACATCGCGACTCTATCCAAAGTTATGAATATTCCTTACAATATTAATAACGATAACAAACCAAGTAATCATAAAAAGCCAAATAATTTTAATAAATCAAATATTAAGTTTATTAATGTTAATAATGTTAATAAAGTACACCGGCATCGTTTCAACTATCAAGCACGCCCCAAAACGACCCAAAGATTCGTTAAATATTAAATTAACTGTAATTTAACTGTAATTTAACTGTAATTTAACTGTAATTTAACTGTAATTTAACTGTAATTTAACTGTAAATTCAATAAAATATAATTAAATTGGTCTATAAAATCTAAGTATTTGTTTGATATTTTCATCATATATTTTTTTTTGTTCATCT
>Ga0257106_1001091_pt1 | contig 14046 bp, 23 predicted proteins | sample LP_taG_3_FD_190177 | JGI IMG/M metagenome (GOLD analysis project Ga0257106, IMG submission 190177) | Marine microbial communities from Northeast Subartic Pacific Ocean, Canada - LP_J_2011_P26_10m | ecosystem: Environmental > Aquatic > Marine > Oceanic | place: Canada: Northeast Subartic Pacific...
CAACCAGTTACACTATCACTATCACCACCCCCAAAGATTTAACAATTTCTTAACATTAGAAATTAGGATATATCATTATTTTTTCGTACTTTAGTATAGTAATAATTAATAAGAGATATAATATGAAAAATTATCAAGCAATTTTAATAACTATAGTAGGGTTCACTGGGTGTTACCTAACTATGAAAGGAACACTTCAGAACTTAATTCAGTTCGAAGCAGTTCTTAATGAAATAGTGTTCGCCGTTATGGCTTTAATGTTAGGTGGTATGGGTTTACTATCTATAGATTATAAGAAACTATTAAAAGGTTTACTTTAATTGTTAATAAGTTGTTAATAACTTTAACAAAATTTTAACATAAAAGGCTTGGATATATGGAAAAAAAGTCGTACTTTAGTAGGGTAATAAGGGTTAATAATAAATAAGAAATATATGAATAGAGTAGAAAGAGATAGTAAAAAGTATAGTTCCTTTTGGTTAAAGGATGATTTGTTTGATGATGTAGATGATGGGTTAAACGTAGTTGAATCCAAACATTCTAATTTGATGGCATTAGCATCTTATAAGAAATCAATAGGTAACTTTGTTAACATCGTTACTAACGATAATATTCCTGTTACATTCGATATAAGGGGTAATGATTCTTATACTGATGGTAAATCAGTTGTGATATCATCTAAGATGGATGATAAAGATTTTGATTCAACCGTTGGGTTGGCACTACATGAAGGTTCTCATATTAAGTTAACTGATTTTGATTCTTTAGATACAATCAACAATCATATCGATTTGGTTGTTGGTAATCACTTCATTGAAGATTTGATAGAGAAACATTCTATGGATGAGTGGGAAGCTAAGAACTACATCAAAGGTATCGTTAAGAACTTACTTAATATTATTGAAGATAGAAGAATTGATTACTATGTGTATTCTACCTCTCCTGGTTACAAAGGTTACTACCACGCTATGTATGAGAAGTACTTTCATTCTAAGGTAGTTGATAAGGGATTACAATCTTCTGAGTATAGGGATTTAGATTGGGATTCTTATATGTTCCGTATTATAAATATCACCAATTCAAATAGAGATTTAGATGCACTTCCATTGTTAAGAGAGGTGTGGAATCTAATGGATTTAAAAAATATTAAAAGATTAACCAATACTAACCAATGTATGGAGTTGGCATCTGAGATTTTCAAACTGATTGAGAATTCACTTCCAGCTAATCAAAAACCAATTGAATCACCTAATGAGCAAGAGGGTGGTAGTGGTGATACTTCAGATGAAGAAACTTCTGAAGGTAGTGGTACTGGTGGTGGTGGAGATAACTCCAATACCAATGGTACTGATAATACTGAAGGTAGTGGTGATGAACCTAAAGATGGTTCTGATGGTAAGGATGATACTAAAGGTGATGCCGAAGGGGATGATGTTAAGAAGGGAGCACCTTCTTACAATCCTAATGGGGCTGGTGGTGATGGTTCAAACAATGAGATTGCTCAGAACGAAACTCCATCATCTGAAGGTAATGGAAAAATGAGTGATAGACAAAAGAAACAATTGGATAACGCTATTGAGAAACAAAAGCAGTTTCAGAGTGGTGATATCAAAAAGAAGAAAGTTTCCAAAGGTGAATCTAAAAAGTTAGATACTTTAGTTAAGAGTGGTATCGAAGAGAAGTTGGCTGGTAAAGATTACCAATCTACTTATTGGAGAAAAACAAAACAAACTCCTGTGATGATTGTTAGAAACTTCTCTAAACAATTAGTTGATGCAGATATGATTTCAATGTTATCTTCTTACTCTTGGAGTTCTGAAAGTAATGAAAAATCTATTAAGAAGGGTATCGTATTGGGTACTGTATTAGGTAAGAAACTTAAACTAAGAAACGAAGAGAGAAGTTTGATTACTCCTCGAATGAAGAATGGTAAAATCTCAGGTAGATTGTTACATGAGTTGGGTATGGGTAACACCAATGTGTTCGACCAGATTCAAATTGATAAACACAATCCGGCGTTAGTTCACATCTCTATTGATGCTAGTTCTTCAATGGGTGGTTCTAAATGGGAATCAACTCAAACATCAGCAGTAGCTATCGCTAAAGCAGCTTCGATGACTTCTAATTTAGATGTTGTTATTTCATACAGAAGTATTCAACATGATTCTAATCAATGTCAACCACTAATGTTGATTGCATACGATAGTAGAAAAGATAAGTTCTCTAAGGTTCAACAACTATTCAAATATCTTAATCCTTGTGGAACTACTCCTGAAGGTTTATGTTTTGAAACTGTGTTAGATGATATCATCAAAACTAACAAAGGTGTTGATTCTTACTTCATCAACTTCTCAGATGGATGGCCAGGTTTCTCTAACAGAGATATTGATTATGGTGGAACTGAGGCTGTTAATCATACCGCAGCTCAAGTTAAGAAAATCCAACAGGCCGGCGTTAAGGTTCTTTCATACTTTGTGTATAGTGGTTACGAAGGTGGTATTGATTCCTTCAAAGCAATGTATGGTAAGTCGGCAACATCAGTAGATTGTACGAATCTAATGGCGTTAACTAAAACTTTGAATAAGTTATTCGCATAATGATTGTTAATAACTTTGTTAATAACTTTCAAAAAAAAGTGTTAAAAAGTTAGGTTTATTAAAAAAAAAGTCGTACATTAGTAAGGTAATAAGGGTTGAGAGTTTAACCAAATTAAAAATTAAAAAATAAGAAATATGAAAAAATCGATTGGTAAGTATGAGTTAGAGTTGACAGGTTCAATGGTAACAGTTAAAGTGAATGGTGAGTTGATGGGTGCTAAAGAAGTTAATCCGAATGAGGCCGTTAATGGGTTTAATACCATTTACAAAACTTTAGAGAAAGTTTCTCTATCAAAAGATTTAACAATTTCTTAACATTAAAAATTAGGATATATCAAAATAAAGTCGTACTTTAGTAGAGTAATAAGAGTTAATAGTAATAATTAAATAGTAAAATTTATGAGTAATAAAAGTCAAAGAAGTGTTTTCCTTCAATCAAAGAAAAATGAGAATAAGGAGATTATCCTTATCGATACCAATGGAACTGAGTTCTTCGTTCCACAATTAAATGAAGTGGGTTCTTCACTTTATAAAAGGTGTGTATCGGCAGCTAACAATCCAACTAAGTATTGTATCAAAGCTAGAATTAGTGGAAACCTTACTGATGGTTCTGTTGAGTTCAACAGAGTTCCAGGTGAGAAGTTCAATGGTTCTGAACCTGTAACAAACTTCAACAAACCGAATGGTGGGTTGGAACAATTTCAAATGAAACAAAAACCAACTATGGAAGTTGCAGATAAACCAATGGAAGAAGATTTCCTAAAGTTCATCCACAACGAATCCAAAGATTTAAAACCACAGATGTTGTTTATGAACGAACTGAAGTGGAAGTACTTAATCAGAAACATTCTGAGAGGTAAAAATATTATGATGACTGGACCTGCTGGTTGTGGTAAAACTATGGCAGCTAAAGCAGCGGCTAACTCAATCGAAGGTTACTCTATGGAAATCTTCAACTTAGGTTCTACACAAGACCCTCGTGCAACCTTAATCGGTAACACTCAGTTCGATACTAAGAAAGGTACTGTGTTCTCTCCTTCACCATTTGTGAAAGCTATTCAAACTCCAAACACCGTTGTTGTATTGGATGAGATTAGTAGAGCACACCCTGAAGCTCACAACATTCTTATGAGTGTTTTGGATGCTGGGCAAAGATACCTAAGATTGGATGAGGCATCCGATTCACCAATTGTGAAAGTTGCAGAAGGTGTTTCCTTCATCGCATCGGCTAACATTGGTAATGAGTACACATCTACTAGACAATTGGATAGAGCTATCGTTGATAGATTTACAATCATCGAAATGGATACTCTAACTTCAGAAGAAGAAACTTCATTACTTATGATGATGTATCCTTCAGTTGATGAGGTTGTTCTTACTAACGTTGCTAAGATTACTTCAATGACTAGAAACGATGTTAAGAAAGAAGTTCCAACTCTTTCAAACTCTCTATCGACTAGAACGGCTGTTGAGATTGGTTCTCTACTCTATGATGGTTTTAGTTTGGCTGAAGCTGCTGAGATTACTATCTTCCCATTGTTCGAAGATGCTGGTGGAGCTCAATCAGAAAGAACTTACGTTAAACAATACGTTCAAAAGTTCGTTGGTTCTACTGAAGAAGAAAACTTATTCAATGTAGAAGATGATTCTACTGAAGAAACTGATGTTTCAAACCCATTTTAATCATTACTCTTGATTACTCCCAAAGGATTCCCACCAAATTAGGTGGGGGTTTATTTGGAAATTAAGAAATAATTTTGTATATTAGATAAAAATATTATTATGAAAAGCAATAAAGACATATGTAAATTAGTAATCAAGCTACTTAACGAAGATGGATTCTTTGAGAATGAGTGGATTGATGAACATAAGTTCAGACCTCGCTTTTATAAAGCAACTGAACATATTAAATTTCAATCAGACATCGAAACTATTAATAGATTTATAGGTATGGCTGAAGTAGTTAGTAGGGAAATTGTTAAAGAAAATATCAATAGTACTTTAGATGTATTACAAAGTAAAGGGTTGGTAAACGAAGTTACAACGGATAATGGTAACACTGGATTTGTATTAAATAAAAATTTTAAAGATGAGTAAAGAAAAAACTAACGAATTTGATAACGTAATTCCTACAGATTTTTGGAGTGAACTATCAGATAGTGAAAAAGAATCTATGGCTAAAGCTGTGGATGAAGCTAATGAAGAATTTCAAAACTACGATGAGTGGAAAGAAATGGATGAATCGTTTTATAACAATTTGAGAGAGCGATTTGGAAAAGGGGAAGATGAAATAGGTCCTCGAATATGGAAGTCATATCAAAACAAAATGATACCTCTACAACTAATGGTTATCCCAGCAGGCAGACAGCACGATGGTGAAGTTATGGTTCAATGGTTTCATACACTTGTGGAAGATATGCAGTTGGGTGAGTGTAATGGTGAATATGAACTAATTACAGAAGCTCAATTATTAGAGAAGTATAACATTAATTTTAATAACTAAAAAAGTAAATATGAAGTATTACAAAGCAAAGGTAAAAGTTATCACACAAGATGATAAAGGTAGACAAAAGAAAACAACAGAAGAATATTTAGTTCACGCAGTTTCCGTAACTGATGCTGAAACTAAGGTTCACGAAGAATTTAAAAACGATTCTGTTGAGTTTGAAGTAACATCCGTATTAGAAACTCGAATCATAAAAGTTATATCTTAATATGGAAACATATAGCACAGGAGATACAGTAGTTGTAAACCACTTTGGTAAAAACAAAGTGGGTACAATTACCGAAAGACAAAAGACTGTAAAGGGTTACAGATATTTAGTCAAAACAGAAGATGGTAGAGATATTGAAGATTTATATGTTGATGATAATAATTATACATCAACTATAAACAGCCGATTGACAAAATCATTTGTTAAGCATCAAAATGAAACTAACAAACTTATAAACGATACTATTGACATAGTGAATAAAAAATAAGAAATGGAAATTGATAAAGTAAAATTCAAAAGATTAAAAAAGAAAGTTCTAACTAAATATCCTAAAGCTTCCACTCAAAGAGCATCAGATGGTAATTATTTTGTATCTGATGGTATTGGGAATGAATTGATGAGAGAGTATATGATACCAACTCAAAAGACTGTAACAGCCGCTTGGTTTTGGTTAGCAGAAACTATGAAAGTGAATCAGAACATCGAAAGAACTCATCCTAAGAGAATGGATTTAAAATCATTTGAAGCTAAGTTCGCAAGGATTTCCAAAAGAAATAAAAAGTAATACGTTTTACTAAAGTTTATTTAATACTTATTAGTATATAAATCAAATAAATTTTATAACATGAAACGATACACAGGAAAACCGAGAGGTAGAGTAAATCAAGGTGGAGCAACTCACCAAAAAGATAGAGATAAGTTAAAGCAGTTAGGAAAGAATTACAACTCAATTGATTTTGAAATGGGTGAACACTTAACTGAAGCGAATTACAAAGATAAAAGCAGACCTATAGGAACGCTTGTTGTTGGAAACCAAAGAGTTGATTTAACGTGGAGTGAGTGTAATAAAATATTCACTACATTATTAGATGCACAACAAGTACATAGAAGAAAGATTCAATTAGGTATGTTTGATTAAAACAAACCAATGAAAGCATCCGATTTATTTAAAGAATTAGGAATGGGTGATGAAGAAATGAAAGAAGCCCGTAATTGGGTTAACTATAAACATTTCTCTGAAACTGTTCCAGATATTCTCTCTTTAAGTGAATATGTGGATACTGTTTACAAACAAGCAGTTACAATAGATGCAAAACCACACCAATGGTTTTCAGAACGTTATATGACTGAGAGATACTTACAATCTGATATAGGTATTGATTCATATTACATTACTAAGTTAGAAGAACGTATTGCCAAAATTTTAGTTAAAGGTTTTAGAGAGCTGCATATTGAGAGATTCTTAGAGTTGTGTTTAACTGTTGTAAGAAAATCTAAACTGGCATTACCCAAAGAAACTTTACTGTTTCTAAACCAAATCTATAAAGGAAAGTATTAAATCCCAATATATATAAATATATGAGCATACACTACATAGAAGAACCATACAGACAGAAGATAGTAGATATCTTATCAACAGATGATACTGATGAAAAGAAGTATCTTAATCTTAAATTGTATCTAATTGGTGAACCTTATTTCAAACACTTCACAAGCGAACCTGCTTGGTTAACTAGAGATATTATTAAAGATTTTAATAAATAGGAGATGATGATGGCTGAATCAACATATTGGGATGAATCCGAATTTGGATTTTTTAAAACATTAGAAGATGAAGATAAGTTACTTTACTTATACGATTTAATGATTGGTGAATTTTCGTATATGGATATCCATAATGAAGGAGAAGCGTTAGATGCAGAAGAGCGTGATTTAGAAGAATTACTTAGAGCGGCTGAACAAGCAGAGGGTTATGATGATGATGAAGATAATGATATATGGGATTTCGAAACCGATAGAAATGAAGTTAAAGTAGAGTTCCAAAAAGGTGTTGATACCGATTATATCAATCTTTCAGGCCCCACATTAAATGTTTTACTAAAGGTTGCTAATGATTTACAAATGAATGGTATGATTTTAATGGATAAACAAATAGAATTTACTAAATATGAACCTTGGTATGTAATTCTTACTTATAAGCTTATTGGAAACGGACCACCTTTTTCAATTAATTAGACAAATTGTCATCTCATACGTTGACTTAACTGACATTTTGTCATACTATAACCTTACAAACTCCTTTGGTACACATTTGGTACTATAGATAAACGTATATAAATGTTTAACTAAAATAAAAAAGGAATAAAAATGATTTATACAATGAGCAACGCGTGGAATCTGTTAGATGAATTAGCTGAAAGAGCTAAAACTAACACAACTAAACAAAACAATATGGATATTGTGGATGATGTATTAACTATGAACTTTGATGTACCTGGTTTATCTAAATCAGATATTACAATTAAAGTTGAGGATAGAGTTATTACATTAGAGGGAGAGAATGATAATAGAACATTCAATAAACAATATAAGCTAAACGAAGATTGGGATATCAATCAAGCTGATGCTAGTGTTAAGAATGGGGTACTAACTTTATCTATACCAAAGATGAAAGAAAAGAAAAAGAAAGTATTAGAAATTATCGTTAAGTAAGGTGTTACGAAGGGAAGTTTTAAATATCAACAACACTCTATGGATAGTTAAAAGAAGGATTCGAATCGATGATAGACCTATTGTTCAGACTTGGAAAGAACATCTCCATTGCGACAAAGTATTTAAGAAAGAACCTTATTATTATTTTTGTGAAGAAGTTACGGATGTAGAGTGGGAAAATATTTAACAATTTCTTAACATAGGGGGCTTGGATAAGTCCCCTATTTTTCGTATATTGTACCTGTATTAATAATTAAAAAATAAAACATATGAATTTAGGTTACGCATGTATCAACATGACACTGGGCTCACAAAAGCCAAGAATTACTACAAATCGTAGTATGATTAAAAAAACCTTTTTAGAGAAAGGTATTCCTTACGCATCTGAGTTGGGGATTCAAAACGCCAGAGATTTAGTAGAGATAATCAAATGGAATCATAAGAACAATGTAAACTTCTTCAGAGTAAGTTCTGATATGTTTCCTTGGGCTTCTGAGTACAAATTATCAGAGATGCCTCATTACAATCGTATAAAAAATCTATTAGCGGGCGCAGGTAATCTTGCTGATAAATACAATCAACGTATTACATCTCACCCTGGCCCTTTCAACGTATTAGTTTCTCCACGTGAGCATGTTGTAGATAACACTATCGCAGAACTAAGTAGACATGGTGAGGTATTTGATTTGATGGGATTATCTCGTACTCCATATAACAAACTCAATATTCATTGTAATGGTGTGTATGGTGATAAGATATCTGCTATGGATAGGTTTTGTAAAAACTTTGAGAGACTGCCTGAATCCGTACAAACCCGTCTGACTGTAGAGAACGATGATAAAGCTAGTATGTACTCTGTAAAAGATTTGATGTACATACATGAACGTATTGGTATTCCTATAGTTTTCGATTATCATCACCATTCCTTTTGTACTGGAGATTTATCAGAAGAAGAAGCTCTTAATCTTGCTGTAAGTACTTGGGGTGATATAAAACCTGTAGTTCATTATTCAGAATCTAAAGCTTTGAATGAAAACCTTAACGTAAAACCTCAAGCTCATTCAGATTACATTAAAGAAATTCCTAATACTTATGGATTAGATGTGGATATTATGGTAGAAGCAAAAGCTAAAGAGTTAACCATCTTAGAACACATTCAGGCGAAAGCATAGTATGGTCGTTTGCTTGTTTTAGTATTAATTATTATAATTTTAATACTTATTGTTATAGATTATTAGGTTGTCTTTCAAGCTAATAACTTTATATTATATAATAGTTGTAAATAAATACAAAACACGAAGTTAATAAAACGTGATAACAGGAAAAAATATGAAATTTGTTAATAACTTTTTTTCAAAAAAGACTGGATTCGGTTTTTTGATGGTGTTTTCAACCCTGTCATTAGCTGGTTCAGCAGCATACTACTCTGTATTTGGATTAAGTTCATTATTTGCTGGAGCTAAGACTGAAGTTATCATAATGGCATCTGCATTAGAGTTAGCTAAATTGGTCGTAGCATCATATTTACACAATTATTGGAGTAAGTTAGGGTTAATTTTAAAATCATATCTTACATTAGGTGTTGGTATCTTAATGATAATAACCTCAGCAGGTATATATGGATTCTTAACATCAGCATATCAAACTACTGCTGACCAATTAACAATTATTGATAAGCAAGTTTTAGTAGTTGAAATGAAAAGAGATAGATTCTCAGAACAATTAGCTGATTATAAGTTAGAAAAAACTCAACTGAATAGTAATATCTCAGAATTAGCTAAAGGATTATCAAATAATAAAATTCAGTATAAGGATACGCTGGGTAACATTATAACAACTACATCCTCTTCAACAAGAAGAGTTCTTACAACTCAGTTAAATGATATGAAAGAGCAACGTAATAAGGTTTCTATTAAGATGGAAACTCTTACCGATTCAATTACTTCTTTAGATTTAAAAGTATTAGATATGGAATCTAATAATGAAGTTGCTGCAGAAATAGGTCCTCTAAGATATATGGCAGATATAACAGGCAAACCAATGGGGGTAATTGTAAATTGGTTTACCTTAATGATTGTATGTGTATTTGACCCGCTAGCTATTGCTATGGTACTTGCCGTAAATAAATATTTAGGTAATGGTAGAAGAGAAGATGATGATTACTATACGACACGAAATGAGATGTTACATAAACATACAATTATAAATGGTGAGAATTTAAAGAAGAAAAAAGAAAAACTTAATCAAGAAAAAATGATTAAGAAGAACGAAGAGATTTTTGCTACTAAAAAAGTTTCCGATAAATGGGAAGTAGAAGATACTGCAGGTAATGTAGAAGTATATCCACAAGAAGAAGAACGAATGGATAAAACGGAGTTCTTAGAAAAGTTAGATGAAGTAGAAGAATCAGTTAAGAAAAAAGATAAAAGAATTTATAATGAGTTTTCCAAACCATATTCAGATGGTACTTACATAAATGAAAATGATACAGAAAATAATAATGATGATATAAAAACTTATTAATAAATTTGGTATTGTAAAATAAATTTCGTATATTTACATAAGTTTAACAATAAAAATAGTTATAAAAAGCATATGAGTGATTTATATAATGAAGGTAAAACATCTACAACTGGTGGTGATATACAACCATCATACGATGTAAAATCTAAACCATCTGAAAGAGATAGACATTTTCAAGAGTTTAGAGAGTTCGATTATGGAATTGATATTGAATCAAATATTATCTTAGTACAAGATGAAATTAGCCAAGGTATGATATTTGATACAATATCCAAAATAAGATTACTAAGAAAAATTAACCCACAATTAACATCAGTTAATATATTATTAAATTCACCAGGTGGTGATGTAATAGAAACATTGGGTTTAATTGATTTCATTAGAACCATAAAAAATGATGAAGGAATTTCCACAAATATTATATGTAGAGGTTCAGCGATGAGTGCGGCCGCATTACTATTAGCTTGTGGAACAGGTCTTAGAGCAGCATCTAAACATTCTAAGATTATGGTTCATCAATTATCAACAATGAATTTTGGTAAGTTAGAAGATATTAAATCAAACGCTAAGTTTGCAGAACAATTAGAAGATGATTGTAATAATCTTATGGAAGAGGTTACAAAAAAAGATAAGAAGTTTTGGAAAGAAAATCAAAGAAGTGATTACTTCTTATCAGCTGAAGATGCATTAGAATTAGGAATTATAGATAAAATTATATAAAACAAAAAGTTATGGAATACAATTATAGACCTTTAGGGGATAGAGTAGTAGTAGAAATCGTTAAAAGACACGATGAGAAAACAAAAGGTGGTTTATACAAACCATCAGGTTCAGATACCACAATGATGGGTACAGTAGTTTCCGTTGGTAGTGGGTTATTTACACATTCGGGTGCTAAAATCCCTATGATGACAAAAGTAGGAGATACAGTTCTATTAGAAGGGACTGGATTCAAACATAAAAATGGTGGTAAAACTTATCACATTTATAGAGAGAGTGAGTTCTTATCTATATTAGATGAAGCATAAGTGTCTGATACTCAATCAGTTACACTATCACTATCATCACAACACATTGATAATCAATTAGTTAACAAATAAAAAATAAATTATGATACACATTTTAGATGAAAATAAACTTAAAGATAATTACGATAAGTTTAGAAAATTAATAAACCAAACATTTACAGGTGAGAGATTAGAATCTCTTAATAAGATGTACGATGTTCTTGAAGATAGAATCGTTCTTACACCCGCATCATCAACCGAACATTTCCACAACGCATTTGCTGGTGGTTATATAGACCACGTGCTTAGAGTTACGAGAAATGCAGTTAAAGTATTTGACTTACATACTGAGTTAGGTATTGGAGATGGTGGATACGATAGAGAGACTGTAATCTTTACAGCACTTCATCACGATTTAGGTAAAGTTGGTAACGATACCGATAGTTGGTATATCCCAAATGATTCACAATGGCATATAGAAAATCAAGGAAAGATTTATAAAACAAATCCTTCAATGCATTGGATGAATTTAAACGATAGAACATTTTGGATGTTAAACCACTTCGGAATCAAAATCTCAGAAGTTGAATACTTAGGTATTAAATTAACTGATGGATTGTATGATGATGGTAATAAAGAATATTATATAGCATACAATAAAGATAACGCATTAAAGACTGGATTACCATTTGTAATGCATCAAGCTGATATTATGGCTGCTAGATTTGAGAATGAAAGATTTCTAAAATTAAAGCAGGGAAGTGTTAGTGTTAAAAATAAAGGTGGTAGACCAGCTACAAAAAAGAAATTAGAAAATGTAGTAATGCCAGAGAAGATTGATTTCAAATCTATCTTTGGTGAAATAGAAGAGGCTTAGTATGGAAACAATACAACACATAATTTTACCATTGATAATAATAGTTATCTTACTTTATATAGTATGGAACTTACTCCGTAAACTTGAGAAGTTAGAAGATAATATGGAAGAGCAGGATGGGGTGTTGGATTCTGTAGAAACCTCTGTAAGAAGGGCATTAGCTAGAATGAAAGAAGTAGATAGAATTGGTTCTTTCGAAGCTGATGATGAAAGTGGTTTTGTATTTAAAGAAATACAAACTGCATTAGATAAGTTAAACAACGAAATAAACGAGAATGCCTAAAAAAAGAAGAAAAAGAAGTAAAAGATATTTTACCAAAATCACAGAGATGGCAATAAATGCATATAACAACTCTGATGATAACCATACAAAGAATAAAGTTTATAATAGATTCATTCACTACCCATTTGATAAGTTGGCTGAGAATGTAATTCATACTTACAAAACATATTACTTTGATGTACCTTATGAAGATGTAAAAGCAAACGTAGTTGCTTTTTTGAATGAGAAAATTCATAAGTTCAATGGTGAGAATGGAAGAGCTTTTTCTTATTTTACAGTAGTAGCAAGAAATTATCTATTCAATGAGAATAATGCAAACTATGCTAGGATGAAATCAAAAACTGAAGTAAAGTATATTGATTCATCTCGTAACATAGTAAATGAGATTGTAGACCAGAATAATAAAGAAGCAAAATCAGATTTTATTGACCATTATACAAAATATATAGATTATCATTTATATGAATTGTTTTTAAAAGATAGAGATAGAGCAATCGCTGATTCAATAAATGAATTATTTAAGAACAGATATGATTTATATTCGTACAATAAGAAGGCACTCTACATACTTATTAGAGAGAGAACTGGTGTACATACCCAATATATAACTAAAGTAGTTGGTAAATTAAAAGGAATTTATATAGAGTTATATACAGAATATAATCTAAAAGGGTCATTACCTCTCACATATAAATTAAAGGATAGTAATGGATAAAGATACAGAATTATTTAAAGGAAAAACATTCTCAGATATAATGTCTGATGTTTACAACAATTCAAAAAAGAAGGATAGACAGCTTAAACTTCTTATTGCACAATTAGAGCCATTGGTTAAAAACCTACAAGATGCTACAGTGATTGTTCCTTTAATTAAAGAGTATATGGAAGTTTCAATTAAAAACGATGACCAGATTGTAAAATTAGCAGCAATTGTTCAAAGAATGTTGAAAGATGCTAACTCATCTGAAGAGGGTGGATTAGGATTATCTGAAGATGAAAAGAAACAACTCTTAGAGAACGCTAAAGAGATTGATGATACGATTGATGTTCTTAACAAAATAGAGGTAGATAAATAATGCCAGCTAAAGGAACGATAACAGTAGGTACTGTACAAAAAATAACTTTAAAAGATTCTGATGTAAATGAAGTATATGCAATTCAGTGCTTCAATCAAACTACAGTAAATCAACAAATTAAAGCATACCCATTTGATATATCATATAGAAGGATTCCATTAATCGGTGAATCTGTTATATTAATTCAAGGTACTTCTGGTGAGGCTAAACCTGAGAAACGAAATTCCAATACAACATTTTATTATCTAAATCCGATATCAATACAGAAAAATCCCCACAACAACGCATTACCAACATCCAAAACATTACTCTCATCAGCCGCAGGTGCCGCAAAATACGCAGCAGCTGCTGCAGGTGTTCCGGGTATTAGTGGTGGTAGTTCTTCATCCAAATTGGGTAAGGGGTTCTCTGAAAGAAGTGATGTAGGTTCAATCCAACCATTTATAGGTGATGTTCTTTTAGAAGGTAGATTCGGA
>Ga0257106_1001093_pt1 | contig 14041 bp, 18 predicted proteins | sample LP_taG_3_FD_190177 | JGI IMG/M metagenome (GOLD analysis project Ga0257106, IMG submission 190177) | Marine microbial communities from Northeast Subartic Pacific Ocean, Canada - LP_J_2011_P26_10m | ecosystem: Environmental > Aquatic > Marine > Oceanic | place: Canada: Northeast Subartic Pacific...
TTTGCCACTACTAGAAATGATGAATTGTCAGAGACTACCACAAAGAAAAATGTCAGTTTTAGTATGTTTAAAGCGTTGGGATTGAATTAATCAACGTCCTTTTATATCCCTTTATATCCCTTTATATCCCTTTATAGCCCTTTATAGCCCTTTATAGCCCTTTATAGCCCTTTATAGCCCTTTATAGCCCTTTTATACCAATAACTTTTAATAAAAAAAATAAAAATAAAATCTATATAGATTTTATTTTTATCTCATTATACGGCTTTACCCATAGCGTCTATTAAAGCAGCATCTTTTTGGATGGATGATAACATATCATTAAAGCCTGTTATTTTCATTTTTATATCTTTAAATCGCTTCAATGGTCCCTCCCCCTTTTCGCTTAAACCGGCGAGCATTTTATCGTATTTGTCGATAATATTTCCAACATTTTCAGAAAAATTCCCTAGTTTTGGAGCAATTTCATTTATTACCTTTGATCCCTGAAACCATAGATTAGCAGGAGCTCCAATAGGTCCAGCTGTAGCAACGCCAACCATTATACCCTGTAGTGCAGCGCTAATCGCAGTTACAATAAAATTTTTAATAATAGGTCTAAAATTCTCCATCGTCTCTTCTAGTAATTTTTTGTTTTCTTTCAAGGTTACTATTACCGCCATGAAGGTTTCATTTGCAAATTTGTTAAGTAGTTCAATTGTTTCAACCAATTGCGACTTTGTTTTTTGATTTGTTAAAGCAAAATTAAGCCTATCCAATAAAAATATCAACAATATATTTCCCCTCATTCTATTTTTTTTATCTAATATTCCAGCCAATCCATCTTCTTCTAAATCAATAGAAGCCCCTTTAAATACATCGTTTATCATATCAATACTCGTATTTGAGTATTTCGAAACAAAATCAAAAAAGTATTTCAAAGAAGTTTGTTTTAAATTTCTAAATAAATCAGAACCCAATTTTTCTTTTATGGTATCAATAGTAATGGTTTCGCCGTATCTAGCAGCACTATCTACCAATTGGTCGGCGTATTTGTCCGCTAATTTCCTTGAGTTTGAAAAATTAACTTTATTAACCGTCTTAGTGGTTGCTTCCAACGCCTTATTGTTAAATGTACCGTCCGGACCGTCACCTTTTTCGTCACCTTTTCCCTCTTCCCCTCCTTTAAACTTGTCAGAGCATTTTTCGTCGGTATAACAGTCTTCTCCTTCATCGCACTCTTCTTGTGTTGCCTTAACGCATTTTTCGTCTCCATCAGCACCTTTCTTAAACTTGTCAGAACATTTATCGTCGGTAAAACAGTCTTCTCCTTCATCGCACTCCTCATCAGTTGCTTTAACACATTTTTCGTCTCCGCCTTTCTTATCTCCTTCCTTAGGTTCTTCCTTAGGTTCTTCTTTTTTTACATCTGTTTCTGAAACATCACTCATAATATAAATTATTTAGATTTATTATTTTGTTTTTTTAACCATTTATTAAATCCAATACATTTCTCCATATCAAATGAAGTTCCCAACATTTCTTTTGCAATATCCAGCGCTATTTTTTCCTGGTCGGTTAAACTTTCTACGTATTCTTCAAATATATCGCTGCTTATCATTGTAATTAATAATAATTATAGATATTATTATTATTAATTCAATTTCAATATTATTTATTTAATACATACACCAAATATTTCATTCGTTTTACTTCTATTCTAGTTAATATTTCGTCTATGGTGTAGTTTAAAGGAAGCAATAAGTTTAAAGCATCTCCAATATCGTCTATAGTCAAATACTGATTGGTTGTAGGATTTATCATAGCGTAAAAACAAGTATGTCGTGTTAACCCTACATTTTCTATCGGTTTGATAGATATCGGTTTGATAAAACTAAGTATGCTGTCATCATTTATTTTTGATTTAAATCCTAGTATTTTATTGTATGTATTTTTGATAGGGTCATAATGTATTTTATATACTAAATAATAAATCATGTATAAATTAGTAATTTATATAAAATTGATTTAAATTAAAAGTAATTAAATTCATCAAACATCACAAACACCCATACACACATATATACAAACACCTACACACATACAAATTACATCATGTCTCAGACCACTTTTCGTTTCAAATTTACAAAACAGTTATTGAATTCTATACGAGAATTTTCGAAAATTCATAGCAACGACAATTGCGATGACTTTTTAGAAGCATTTCAAAGTTGGACTTATGAAAACAGAGAAATGATTCAATTGGAAGAAGAGAGATTGAAGAGTATGGGATTTAACAAGGATATCAACGCTAAAATATACAAAAGCGCGCGTTACTACTTTAAAAACAAAAAAAATAAAACCAAACAAAACGATGCTGTAAAAGTAAATTCAAATATCAAATTTGGATATATTTCTAGAAATCCTAAGTTCTTTAAGATGGTCGAAAATTATATATCTAGTAATCCCATTAAAGCATCCGTGATGTATAAAAATTTCATGGACGACCCAACCAAATCAGTTCAAATAGAAAAAGAAGTAAATAGGTTAATTACATTTAATTTAGACAGGGAAGCCGCTTTAAAAAAAATACAAAAAACATTTAATAATGCATACTATAAAATCAAAAAAAAGTCCAAGAAAGACGCCTCATTGTAACAAAATAATAGATAAATTACTTATATTTTTATAACCATTTATATTAAATGAATATTTGTAAATACAATCCAGAAAATAAAATAGAAGAGTTACAGTATGATATGAATGGGGGTAGGGTTATTGGCGAAGGGGGGTATGGATGTGTATTAAAACCAGCGGTTACATGTAGTGGTAAAGAAAGGAAAAGTAACAACCTTATTACAAAAATCCAATTGGATAATGAGACGTCAGATAGGGAAGTGCTGATTGGAAAAATGGTAAAGAAAATCCCTTTGTCTAGAAAGCATTTTGCACCAATAGTGTCGAACTGTTATTCTAAGCCAAAAATGTTAAAAATAATTTCAAAAACAAACAATTGTAAATTTTTAAATGAAAATCCACGTGAGAGTTTTGCTATTTCGTCTATTCCTGTTATTGACGGTGATGACTTTAAGAATCATATATATAATATTACCGACAGTGGTGAAATGTTGTTTACTATTATTCATAGTTACGTGTATTTGTTATTTTCACTTTACATGTTGGATAAAAATGGCATTATTCATTACGATTTAAAAGGAGAAAACATAATGTACGACGTTAAAAAAAAGTGCCCTATTATTATTGATTTTGGACTTTCTATACCAAAAAAAGAGATAAAACCGAATTTTAAAAACCCATCATACATTTATAACCTTAAAAATTACTTTTACGCGTATGCTCCAGATTACCAATTATGGTGTTTGGATATTCACTATTTAAGTTTTGTTTGTAGTAAATCCGATAAACCAGTTAAAGGTGAAATAAACAATATGGTAGATACGTATATTTACTACAATAAGGCTCTACAATCACTTTCGAAAGAGTTTGTAGATCGTTTTAGAGAATTATCTATAAAACAATTAAATAAATATGCAGATATGGGCGTGGAAGATACGGTTAAATATCTCTATAAATACTGTAATACGTGGGATAACTACTCTTTGTCGATTATGTTTTTAAGGCAACTAAAGTATTTAAAAAATAATACAATCGACAATCGGTTTTTACAATTCTTTGAAAAGGTAATGTGTATCAATATAGACCCAAGACCCGATAAACGAATGACAATAAAAAAAACACATGATATTTTTGTACCGTACTTAAATAAAAATGAAAATAATTTGAGTGTATTTCAAGATTTGGTAAATACCATTGAAAAAAACAAAAACAGTATCAAAAAAGGGATAGAAAAACAAATAAAATACGACACCGTAACGTCGTATAAAATGTCTCTTTTCAAATAAAGTCTATACTGACTAGATACGTACCTGTTAAAATATATAAAATATGTTACATATTTTATATGTTTTATGTTATATGTTTTGTTTGCGAAGATAATAAACAATATAATTGTTTAATTACTTACGTTTTTTCATAGTCTTTCTCTTCTTACTCTTCTTTCCCTTCTTCTTTCCCTTCTTCTTTCCCTTTTTACCACCGATCATTCGCTTCTTCATCGTCTTGGCCTTCTTCTTCGCCTTCTTCACCGCCCTCTTAACCTTGCTCGTTGTTTTCTTAACTGCTTTCTTCGCTCTCTTTGCGACTTTAGCAGTGGTAGAAGAGGTCTTCTTCCAGGTCTTTTTGGCGGCTTTAAGAACCTCCTTAAACATAGTTCCTTTTGGAAGCAAAGTTCTCGTTTTTTTTACGTGCACTAACCACATGTTTACCATGATGTATATATATTAAAAAGAAATAAATTGATTTTGATATTATAAATTCTAATATTTACAAAACCAAACACAATATATTATGCCGTCATCGCCTAGTATTTTACGCGATATTCAACTGTCTTATTTGCTATATAACATAGATGAAGTAAAATATAGTTTCATGATGTCGTTGCTATTTCAACAAAAACATACACTAGAAGAATGTTTGTTTTGGGGGTTTGAAATGTATAAAAGCAACTATGAAGAAGTACTATGGAATTTTATAACTAAACTATACTACGACTTTTACTATGTTAAAAATACATCCTTTGAAAAAAAAATAGACAAAGAATTCAATTCGTGGAAACATAGTAACAGTTTTCAACCAATTGCTAAAATTATAAAAGAATTACATAAACAAACTATTGATACCACTATATTTAATTATTACAATCTATACAACAATACTTCTGTAAATCCAACATCGTCTAAATTATCAACCGTATCTATATCGAACACATCGAAACAGAAACTACTTGAAATGGTTAAAGTTGATTTATTAGAAACAACGCAAACGTTAAAAAACAATAATGTAAATTACATTAAAGAACTGTATCAGAAATTATACCGATACAATGAGAAGAAAAATGTCTGTCTGTTTTATGATAATTTACACCATAAATGGTTTGTAAAACTAGTAGCAAAATGTATCAAAACAAAAAAGGTCTGGATAAAAACAAAACTAACCGACCAGAATGAGATACAGTTGTGTTTATACAGGGAGAAAAGCAAATATATATATAAAACATTAGCAGACAAACGACATTACTCGATAAATACACATATCGGTTGCTTCGATCTAGCGCGATTTAAAGATGATACCGATCTTGCTTTTATTTGGAATTCATCGTTTAAGAAATATATACCGGATGATGTTGCTGCCTATAAATCTGCTTACCTGTATTATTGGGAATATTATGCTAATAAAACACCGTTTTGGAATAAAATATTTAAAGAATACGATGTGAAATTTGTTAAAAAAGAGCCTAAGTTTCCCAACGATGATATGTTGGAGAAATTTTATGATGTGTATGGGTTTGAACCGGACGAACAGTCTACAGAAACACAACAGAAAAGCATTAAAAGTATAAATTCCACTAGTATAGTAGATTGTTTTAATCGGTACGGTGTATCGATAGACATCGATCCGTCCCATTTACTACACGCACAACTGGTGTATTGATACAAGTCGGTAAAATTGATTTAAATATAATAATATAATTTCTTTTTATTATTATAAAATGGTTAAAAATAAGAAAGGAGGAAGTAAACATAAAAAAATGGCGAGTAAATTTGCGAAGGCACCGCCTATTCGCAAAACATTACGACTGGCTAACCCTCGCGAGCCGTGTGAAATATACGCCCGTGTTACAAATATATACGGAGGCGCAAATGTAGGCGTACTTTGCAACGATGGTGTAGAGCGTTTGTGTATATTACGTAGAAAATTCAGAGGCAGAAATAAAAGAGACAATCAAATCGCAGTAAATAAAATTTTGCTGGTAGGCAGACGTGAATGGGAGGTAGTTGCTCCAAGTAAAAAACAAAAGGTCGATTTATTATACATTTATTCAGAATACCAATACGACCAATTAAGAAAAGAGAAGAAAATAACACAACATATCTGGAAGGAAGTAGACGAAGAGATGAAGATCGAAGAAGATGCCGGTATTGAATTCACTACCCAAGAAGATATGATTGAAGATTCTAACATTATTATCAATATGGGAAACAAAGACAACGATAATAGCAAACACACTACTAAAAATAAGAAAATCACAGAAGCAGAAGTGATTAATTGGGATGACATTTAAGGTATAGATAATGTCAAAATACATACATACAACTACACATACATACAACTACACATACATACAACTACACATACATACAACTATAAATACAATTATTTTTGTTATAATTGTATTTACAAATTATTGGGGATTGTTCGATATATCTATCGCACCATTTGCAAAAATACCTTCAAAATTTGACAAAAAACTATCTTGGTCTTGCATCATCTGTAGTGTGTTAAAAAAAAATAAATCATCGTCGTCATTTTCTTCATCTATACTATCCAATAGTGATTCAAACGATTCTATGTTATAATTTCTGTTATATGGTTCGCGCAAATTATTGTTTAATGATAAATCGATGGTAATATTAGAAAATAAAGTAAGAGGGTTGGTTTGAAAAAAAGGATTTGTTCTATTGTCATATTCGTTATTTCCTGCCTCTGTGTGTACGCTTGTATTGTTTGTGGATATTTCAACAGAGTCTAGTTTCGTTCGACACACCGGACAACTTGCTTGTTCGTTTTTTAACCACCACAAAATACCACTCGAATCAAACATGTGATTACATGGCAGTTTCGTTATATTATCTCCCTCTTTAAATTCAATAAGAGTAATAGGACAACATTTTATATCGTGTATATCTGGATTATAAGTCGTATTTATTAATGTTTTCTCTCCCTTTTCGGATAGGATTTTTTTAAATGAAGCACGGTCATTCAAACTTCTCTCAATTACATTATTGATTAAATTTTGCTCGTACGTGTCGTTTGTTTCTAATACTTCATTGAAAATATCAAAAATATCTGGAGGGTAATGAAAATTACGGTTTGATTGCATATTATTACTTATTAATGTTATTATATTAAATATCGTAGTGTGTTTAATAGATATTTATTCATTAATGTTTATTGACTAAAAAAATATTAAGTACTTCCATATTTATAAAATCGTATTTTTTATTTGATAAAATATTAAACAATAGAAAATGGTTGCTATCTTTCACTTTTTTCGTTTCCTTGTTACTACCTTTAAAATATTCTAACACTTTTTCACTATATCCTGAAAACATAATTATTTCATTGTAATTATGAAAATTAAACATAGGAAACCCGTTGGTTTGTTTCAAATTCCAAAATATAATTTGCGGTTTTTCAATATCATAATGTTTAAACATGGTGTAAATATTGCTATACAAACAATAATGTTTTAAACTACTATTTGGTTCTATCTGCATATCGGATAGAATAGTAATACTAGTAGACTTGAGTTCATTCTTAGATAGATTGTTTTTCGTAACCGTTTGTAGTAATCGGTCAAATACACTATACAAGTCACTATTTATGTTATTTTTATGACGCATTATATACTGTATTTTGTCGCATATATCCATTTGATTATTAAATGAGACCAAACGTGGTCTGTTTCCAAATACAATTAACTTATTTTTAAAATCACCGGTATTGTGTTCGGCGATATAAATTCCTAAAGCAATAGCGTTGTATAAAGCAATTTTACCCATCGAAATAGACATGTCTACTACTGCTATATTTTCCATTCTATTCAATACCATCTTTTTAGTGCGCCACATTTTTACAGCAATTTGTCGATTAAGTTCATACGGTTTGTTGTCCCATAGTTTTTCATCTATTACATTTTTTACAATTTCATACAAATAACATGTGCTGTGTATGTATGTTTGATTTAACATATAATTCGTATAATTTGTTTTACATTTACTCCCATCCTTTCGTAGAAACGATTTATGATATTGTTGCCTTGCTTTTGAAGGAACTTTGGCAAAATCTATCTCGTCCGTTTGATTTGATGTTTGTAGTATTTCAACCACGTTTAAATGTTTGTTTACAAACGACAACATCTTTCTATATTCCATTTCAGATTTGTTAATTGCCCTCCTAAGCAATTTACAGTCTACCTTACCTTTTGATTTATATACTGTTTTAAAGTAATGTTTATGCATATTATCTGCCAATTTATTAAATAACCAGGCGTATTTTCTATTGTTTTTACTTTTTCTAGGCATCCATTTGGCAACTAATGTTAGTTCTATATTATTTTGTATGTATTTCATTATGCTTTTTTCTTCAGCATCGGTAAACAAACTATAGATATCTACGATTTTTGTATAATCTGATCGTAAATAAATATTAGAAACTTCTATCATATAATTAATAAGACCATGATCTTTATTTCCAGTCTCATCTATGATATAGTCGGCACAGCGCTTTACATCTTTCCAACACCCAATACTACTTTTATTGGGTTGTTTTTTTACGTAATAATCAAACACCATTGCTCCAAGTATTTCATGAGATTCATACAGGGCTAACAACATCATGTATGATAATTTTCTCTCCCCTTTTCCGTAATGAATATCTCTTGTATAAAGAATCAACTTGCATACTAGTGATATTTCTTCAAGATAACTTGTTGGATGTTGAAACAACATTTTTAATAGGGTTTTCCAGTTTGTTTTTAAAGCATAAAGGTCTTCGCTCCTTACCGATTGAAAATATATCTGATGAATGTATTGATGTATATCATTCAAATTCAAAAAAGTTTTTGAATTATTCATAATCCACCCCTGTTGAATATGTCCTTTCTCTCCGTATGTATTCATAATTATAATAATGGTGTTCTAAATTTAAGTTGTTTTTATAATCTTACAATATCAATACTGTTTTCTCGTCTTCCTTTTTCGGATAGTGTATTGTTTTTTTGTTTTAGAACGAGTGGATGACGTTTTCAAGGATGGTTTATAAAAAATATACAAAGAATTAATTGGATGTAGAATTTCTACACTATTTTTCCAGTGTATATCATGTATTTTGCTTACGGATTGTAAATATTTATACGAACTTTCATTCTCAATGTAGTCATTTATTTGTTTCGAATTTACATCAATATTGTATTTGATTATATCAAAACAACTATACCGTTTTTTATGAAAACGGGAATATTTACTTATGTAATAAATTAATTTACTTTTTAAAAGTATATTGTTTTGCAGTGAAATACTTGTTGTTTTTATGTGAATGATTTCGTTGTCTTTATTTAAATACGTTATATAAACGTTGACGTAATTGGGATTAGAAGTATAGAATTTATTATATACTTTTTCTTCTTCTTCTATATCTTTTATCCAATCATCATCTAATTCCATCGTTTCATCCATATAAAAAAAGTATTATTAATTATTTGTTATTTTTACCAATAGTTTTTATTAAGAAGTTTCGGTGGTTTCTTCTTCCATGTCTTCTTCCATCTCTTCATCTGTTTCTTCTATTACTTCATAATTGTATTGGTTTATAATAGAATCATTTAAACTATCATTATCGTATTCTGTTAAATCATATTTTTTTGAATATTTTTTAGGTTGAACTGTAACGGGCGATGTTGTTAATGGTTCTTTTTTTTTGTTTTTCTTGTTTTTTTGTTGCTTGGGCTTTGTTTTGATTTGGTTGAATTCGACCGCCATAGATTTAATGTCTACGAATTTACTGTCTAATTCGTGAGGAGGAATATCGCTGCGGCGTTTGTGCGAATAAGACCGTGATGTATTTTTACTAAAATTAGAAGGCCGGTGATGTTGGCGTGGTTGTTGTCTACTCACTTCATTACTATCACGTTGCCATCGATTATTGGTTGGCAAATTAACTCTGCTTTGGTCGGTTCTGTTTGTAAATCGCCCCTGGTTACTTGTTCTAAAACGATTGTCTGTATCTTCTCTTTTAAATGATCGAGAACGGCTTGTAAAACGGTTATTGGATAAATCTTGAAATCTGTTCATTGTGTTTAATAGTGATATAAATGGTTGTTTAATTTGATTTAAATTAATCAATTAATTTAAATCAATTTAAAAGAAACTCTACTATATAATATGTCTCTTAACAGCTACCCTAGGTTTTACATTATAATTTTTATTGTATAAAAAATTCACCTTGTGAATTTTTCACTATATTTAACCATAAAAGAGACAGCATTTTATAAATTGATTCCATAAATTGAATTTATAAATATGGATAGTTGATAATCCATTATCCATGTTTAACTACACATTATGCATCCCACGAGTATGTAAAACCGTAACTAAAAATACTATTTACGATGTTTTAAACAAATACAAGTTTGGAAAAATAAAGAAAGTACAAATCATTGAAAATAAAAATAAAAATTGTAATATTATCCATATTCATTATTGTTATTGGTTCAATAATGAATATGTAAATGGTGTAAAAGACAAATTGCTTAACAATTTAAACATTAAAATATTTTACGACCAACCATGGTTTTGGGTGGTTTACTTGCACAAAGAAAACCCCAAAGACCACAATCATAACTCATACAAAACAAAACAACTTAAATCAAACAAATCAACTACTAAGAAATGGTCCAATTCTAAATTAAAAAAAACCTTCTAATACCTGTCCTAAATAAGGACTATTTACATGGTATTGGTTGACTTTTTATTTCTTTCTTTTTCTTTTTCTTTTATTCTTTTTTATTTTTCTTTTTTATTTTTCGTTTTTATAGTTTATGATAAATTAACATACCATGCTAGGCACCGAAGCAAATATGCGAGCCTGGATAGGGTCGTTTAAATCCAGCGTGGATATTGGAGATTCTCCGGTAGTTTCTTTGTAATCACTCTTTACTGTATCGCTGGTAAGTGATAAATCCAGTCTCAACTTCCTTCTCGCGCGAGGTGCTTGTTTTCGTACCATACGTTCTTCTGGCTTTTCTACTTGAGAAATCCATACCTTCCAATACCCATGTTGTGAGTATGGAACAATCCACGGGATTCCGGCCTTTAAATTGGCAAGAATATCATTCGCATTAAACTTATTCGACCATTTATCCTTCGCAAAATGGACGAATACGCTATTGTGCTTGTCGTCCTTCTTTACAATATAGATTCGTTCGATATGCCCTACACGCTGATTTCTAAATACAGCAAACACCTTTTCCTTTGTTATATGTGTAAATACAAAGGGGACGCAAAGAGTTACTCCGGTAGAGTTGGTGCTGTTTGATTCGATAACATTGAATATTTTCTTAGTTCTGTGTTGTTTACTCTTACTGTGTTGTCGGCTGTTTTTGGTAAATGAACTCATTATATATTTGTATAAGGTGTTGGGTTGGTTTTAACTGATTGTTGTATGGTTATTTAATAGTTGTTGTTAATTGTTGAATAATTACACACTCAAAGTGCAACCTTTTTGTCAATTTTATATTTACACAAACTCGTGGTTTTTATAATTTTTATATCTATTGTTTAATACTATATTCCCTTTGTAACTACACTGTTCACCTCCTGGTTCTTCTTGTAAAAATTTATATTTTTTATTATTAATAGTAATTATTTGTGAACCTTTTTTTATTTTTTTTTTTTGAAGTATATAAAAAAATAATTCATTAAATATAGGAACTATACTCCAATCCCAATATGAATATTTTTTCTTTTTATTGAAGAAATCAATGTATATATTAATACATTTTTCTAATATTTCATTATTTTTGTATGAAAAAATAATGTGAGGATTCATAGCGGGGGTTCCTGCGTAGGTTGAACGCCATGAAAAACATGTTACAAAATAATCGTCTGACTCAATGTATTGAGATAATGAAGCCATCGGTTCAATATCTGCATCAACATAAAGACCACCATATTTATTGATTACACATACACGCCAAAAATCAGATTTAATTGGTCCATCTGGTATAAAGTTAAAAATTTCAGCATGTAGACTACCATATTCTTTTAATAGGAATTGTTCACATAAATAGTTATCATACAATTTTATATCCCAATCAGGATTTAATATTTTCCAATTCTTTGAATGATATTCAATTTCTGGTAATGTTTTGTAACACATATATATTGTTTTATTCATTATATTAAAAAAATATGTTATATTTAACTCTAAGTAATTATTTTCTAATAATACATTATAATGTCTTTACACGTATTGAAGCGAAAAATGGATAATAGAGAACGTCAGCGTAGAGTGAATTCGGCTGCCGGACAATTTAATTTAAGTTACACCGGAACTGGAGCAAATAAAAGCAAATGTGCCACATTTAATGAAAAAAAACCAATCATTCAACAATCGTACCATAATTTATATCGGACTAGAATCCAACAGTATGTTGAACCACGAACAAATTACAAACGGATGCCTGAAAATAGTACACAACAATATATTGATAACAAGAAATCTCATCAAATTAATGATAATGTAGACGGTGTTGCTCCAACGGATAACAAAATGTTGACGGCAGGAGAACAAGTTGCCCGTGTAAAAGCCAGGCGTGTATGTAAGAAAACAACTGGTGGATGCAATAGCTACGAAATGGAAATTAGTGGAAATTCAGCATCTAAATCAGTTTGTCCTTAAATAATAGTGCTATATGCTATATGCTATATGCTATATGCTATATGCTATATGCTGTATTATAAATATTATGTTTAGCATTTATATTTTTTCTTACTATTCGTACCTTTTAATCCAATCTTAATATTTTTTATTTTGTATTTTCTTATCATATTACTACATTTTTTGCTAAATAAAATATAGTCTTTTACGTTGTCCGATATCGAGTTATTACAATATTTACATAAGTAAAACCAAAATTCACAATCGTTGTTTAAATAAGTAGAACGACTAAATAGTATTGTTGAAGCCGTAAACAAACCGCAATTTACACAACTGTGTATCCATCCCTCTTCTGGCATTCTTGATTTTTCGTGTAAATCTATCTGTTTAAAATTTAAATTTGCTTTTTCTGTATCAACAAATGTATTATCGTTTGTACGAGGATGTATTTTGGTAGTAGATGCCAAATCACTAAAATCAAAATTAGAATCGAACTCTATTACGGGTACGCATTTGTCACTTTTTCGTAGACAATTCATTTATTATATTATAAAATAAATTTTATAGTATAATACCGAATACTTGTAAATCCATACATTATAAGTTGGCGTATATTTGCGTCCACGACCGTGCTGTATTATTATAGGATTCTCTATCATTTACATATTGGTCGGCAATATCCACAACCAGGGGGTCATCTGGATTTGGATCCGTAAGCAAACTACATACAGAAAGAAGCACTTTTGATATTGTTAATGCTGGACTCCAATTTTCTTTAAAAATATCCAAACAAATAAATCCACCACTATTAATATTTGGATGGTAAATTTTTGTTTGAAATCTTACCTTTGGAGGCTTGAACGGGTAATTTTTGGGGAATTGAATATCTAAGGTAAATACTCCGCCTTCGTATACTGTTTTTGTTGGACCAATGATGGTACCTTCCCAATGATAAATATCATCATCGACAGGGCCAGCACTGCAATTATCAGGCGGTTCTTTTAAAAATAAAGATAGTTCTTTTTGAATGCGCATAGAAGAAGACATACTATTGGTTTAGTTATATAATCAATTAAAAATATATTTAGATTGTTTTGTTAATTATTTATTTTATAGAAGGTTTTGTGGAATGTGATGGTTGAATCAATCGTCTTCGGAATCCGAATCTGAATCCAAATAATCGCCCCAATTTTTAATTTCTGGCTTAGAATTTAACCACTTGTAAAATTCCGCCATATCGTCGGCGTTTGGTTTTGTGACGCTGTATGTTTCATTATTTTCTTCTTCTTCGTCTTCGTCTTCTTCTTCTTCTTCTTCTTCGCTTTCTTCGCTTTCTTCTTCACTTTCTTCTTCGTCTTCTTCTTCGCAACTTAGAAGGGAGAAGTTATTTTGTTTTTTAAAAGAGGTCGTTTTCTTTTGCGGTGGGCGCGCAGTCCTTTGTTTAACCGGCGCAGGCGAGCGTTTTCGATTTTTTAAAGAATTA
>Ga0257106_1001094_pt1 | contig 14034 bp, 14 predicted proteins | sample LP_taG_3_FD_190177 | JGI IMG/M metagenome (GOLD analysis project Ga0257106, IMG submission 190177) | Marine microbial communities from Northeast Subartic Pacific Ocean, Canada - LP_J_2011_P26_10m | ecosystem: Environmental > Aquatic > Marine > Oceanic | place: Canada: Northeast Subartic Pacific...
TGACGCAGCGCTTGAAGTGAGTCTATTTATTTATTTATTCGTATGGGCAATTAGACTGACGTCGTGTTTTGTATACAGGTGTTTGGACGCATGCGCCGCGACGGGTTCGAGCCGCGTAAGAGCACGTACAACTCCCTCCTGGAGGCGTGCGCCACCGCGCCGCAGCCGCGGGCCGAGCAGGCGTTCGAGATTTACTACGCCATGGCAGCCGACGGCAAGATCGCGCCCAACAAGCGCACGTTTTCGTTGTTGATAGACGCCGCCACTCGTGCATCGCGACCGGGTAAGTTTCTTTTTAACTCTCGTATGGGCAATTAGAATGACGTCGTGTTCTGTTCACAGATTTGGCGTTTGACGCTTTCGAATCCATGCGAACGTCCGGAGACGTCGAGATGGGTCTGGACGTCTACAACAGGCTCATACACGCGTGCGGGTCACGACCGGATGGGCTGCGCAGGGCGTTAGGGCTGTTTGAGGAGATCAAGGCTGACGAATCGATGGAACCGGATGCGTACACCTACGGCTCGTTGCTGGTGAGTCTCTATTTATTTTCATACGGGCAATTCGACTGACGTCGTGTTTTATCATAGGGTGCCTGCGCCGCTTCTGCGAATGCGACTGTGGCGGACGCGACGGTGTCTGAGATGCTGACACGTGGCATGGCGCACAACAGGGTCACCCGCCACGCGTACATCACCGCGCTCGGCCGTGCCGAGCGATGGGCCGAGGCGCTGACGCAGTACACCGAGCTCAAAGGGGAGAGCCAGACTCAACGGGGAGAATCGAGAGGGGACGAGGTCGGCGTGAGTAGGGAGTCGTTCTCGCTGACGTTCGACGCGCTGCTCGGCGCGGCGGGCGCCGAGGCGGCGATCGCGTCGTGCGCGCTCGAACCCGGCGGCGGCGACGCGTTCATGCGGGGGGAACGCGCGGCCGCGGCGAGGAGCGTCTTCCGCGACGGGGTCGAAGCCGGAGTTTACGAGGATCCAATCTTGGGTCTGGACACGTCTCTGGACGTCTCCGTGGACCTGGTGACCGACTTTATGGAAGGCGACGGGGCTTCTTCCCTCGAGAAGAAAAACCAAAACCCCAAGATGAACCCCAAGACGCCGCTGCGTGTGTCGTTCATGTCCATGACGAGGTCGGAAGCCATCGTCGCGACCATGGTGCTGTTAGAGTCGTTCACCGAGGTGGACCCGGCGGCGGAGTCGCTCCCGAGTGGGTTGTTCATCGGCGCGGGGCCGGGAACCCGGGGTAACGCGCAGCGTCGTATGCTCGCGGTGGAGAGCGTGCTGCGCGCGGCTGAGCTGCGGTGCGAGACGATCGAGGACCCGCGGACGTACGTCATCGGAGTGACGCGGCAGGACCTAAACGAGTGGGTGAAAAAACACGCAGGCGCCTACGCCGAGGTCAACGCGTGAGCGGGAAAAGTCGCGTGTGAGCACGTAGGGAGCGAAGGAGCCCTGATTGCGTTTAAGATTTCCAAATCAAGATTGACAAATCGTGGTGTACGTATACGTCGTCACCCTACATCACACGCCGTGTCGGTTGCAAACTTTCACCGCGGCGTCGATGAGCGACATGACCTCCTTGCGCGCCTTTGGACGCTCCACCACCCCTTGCAGCAAACGAACTTCGCCGATTTTCTTACACGCGTCCCTCAAGTGTTTCGCGGCGCCCGCGTCGGTCACCCGTCCCGCGTCCAACACCGCCTTCAACCCCTCGCAAACTTCCTGGACGTTCCGTTTCAGCTGCGACACCTTGCAGGACGCGAACCGCTCTTGGTGACGGCCGAGAAACTGCGCCACGGAAGCGCTCTGGAGTATTCTGGAAGAATCGTGACCGGTGGATCCGCCCCCGCCGCTCGCGCCGCCCTCGGTGGTGGAAATTTCCGTCTTTTTCTGCTTCGCCGCCGCCGTGTTTTTGTGTGGCGAGTTAGCTGTTGACTGCTTGAACGGCAAGGTGGCGTTGCAGTGCGGGCATATCCGCGTGGGCGAGCCGACGACTCCGTTGCACTCGAGGCACAGCTTTCGTCCTTTGCCAAGCGGCGTTCCCGGGTTGTGCGGCGCGAATGTCGGGGGTTGAGTTCCCTTCTTCTTGCCGGGTCCCGTCTCCTTGGCGCCGTGTCCGCCCTGTGTGGGTGAGATCTTCGCTTGCTTGTGCGTCACCGGCGGCGAGGTCTTGGCAGCCTTTTGCGTCAATTGCGGCGACGTCTTTGACGTACCGGCCACTTTTGGCTCCTGTTTGACGGCGGCGCCTGTGACCGGGACGGGGACGGAGCCGGCGGCTTTAACGATTCCCGCCGGGTTCGAACCCGCGACCGGGGGATTCAACGACGCGGCTTCTTTACCCCTCGTCCGTCGAAGTTGCGGTTCGTTTCTTCGAGCCGCGACGTACGCGTCGTCGTACACGGGCTTTGGTTTCTTGGAAGCCTGGTGAGGAAAAAAACACGACGTCAGTCATACTAATTGCCAGTACGGGAATAAAAATAAACGTACCTGGTTGATCCCGGCGGCACCCGCGGGCGGTAAAGGCGGCGGCGGGCGTTCATACGACGCCGCCAACGTCCCCACCGCGTTGTGCACCGACCCGAGCCACTGCACGCACAGCGCCGTCGCCATCGACGCGATGGTTCCGTGCGGGTGAGACTTCAGTCTCGCCACCGTGGGCACGATTGTCGTTCCGTCCATTACTTTTAATGAAACATATTGCGACGAGAGCGAGCGAAGCGCCTCGATGACCCGCGCCGTCGCGTTCTCCACCTTGTCCTTATTCTTCTTCCCCTTGGCGTTGACGTCCTCGCTGTCCACGCCGTGTTTGTCGAGTAAATCCGCCGCTTTGTCAACCTCGGACTTCGTGTGCGGATGAATGTCTTCCCGGACGAAGGCCAACGCCGATCGCCTCGCGGCGTGCCATCGCACCTCGCGTTCCTCCAACTTGAGCCGCCGCGTCGCCTGCGTGTCCTCGTCGCCCGTGTGCGCGCTGCGGAAGTAGTCGCTCGGCGCGCGTCGTTTGCCGAGGACGTCGAGTGGGTGTTCGCGGTCTCGAGCGTTGAGCCCGCCGGCGCCGTTGTGTCCTCCTTTGTTTCCACCCTTGTGTCCACCCTTCTTCGGCGCGTGCGACCCCGCGGTGCCCAGCAGCACCCCCGCGCCTCCCGCGCACATGTCTCGGAGCCACCTGTGCACGCCCGATAGGTTCCCGCAGTTCAGCGGCGGTCCTCGGGTGAACTCTTCGTCTTTACGGTAGGTGTAGTGGCCGTCCCTCGTGTCTCGTTCCTCGCCTAGGACCGCCGCGGTCGCGCCCCCGTGTTCGTCGACGAGGTAGAAGCGGATGCCGCGTCGCCCGTCGGGGAAGCTGAACTTATCCTGCGAGAAGTTGACCCACTTGGCGCTGGACGCGTGTCCCGGCGCCGCGGCGCCGGGGACGTCACCCGAGTGAGGAGGGATCTCCGACGTGCCGGCCCTCGGGGTGTCGCCGGACTCCACCGCCTGTCGCGCGATGCCTTCCGCGACGACGCCGTCGAGCCACGTCATGAGCTCCCGCTTCGATCGCGTCTCGAGTACCCCGTGGTTCGTGAAGTTTCGCGCGTTGCGGTAGTCGTACTCCTTGGCCGCGTTTCCGCCGGACGATGCTGGCGCCCCCACCGCTCCGAGTGTCTGCCTTCCCGGGGCGTCGCCGCGGATGAGGTAGTACCGGTGCGTTCCGTCGGCGCCGGCCTTGACCTCGCGGAATGAGACGAAGTAGGCGTCGATGTCCTCCGGCGTGGCTTCCTCGGGGTCCATCACGAACGACGATGCGGCCGAGAGGCGCGCGCGCGCGAGCGTTGTGGTGGTCGCGAGGAGAGCGGGGCGCCCCGAATTCTCGTAGCGAACGAAGCAACGAAACAACATCGGGAGCCCGTCTCGGACCGATCGAGAGCCTGCCCTTTCGTTTACGTCCCTGCCCTTCATAGTGAACTACGCTAATTCACTCGAATTACATAACCCATCCATAGAACGTGGTACCTAGCTCGTGCATAATTGGCGTTGGTTTTTTATTCGTCGGGGCTGAGATATCGGGTCCCGTAGACCGTGTTTAGACCGTTTTCATTTCCCACACGGTCAACACGGGGGACGACCCAAAACGTGAGACACGCGTCCGTATCGGCCCATCTCTGTGGCTCACGCCGCGTGGGTTACGCGCGTGTGTGAACTTCGCGCGCCGACACCTTCGGACGAAGGCGTATCGCGCCCGCGGCTACTCGACTGCCCCCGCGCGCGTCTCCATCCTCCTTCCACGGGGCCACCCCCACCTCGGCTCTTCTTAACAAAGCCAACGCAGATCGGGAAAGAGAAGGTGCGGAAAACCAACCCTCGGATGACCCCCTTTCGGCGCGCCCCCGCCTTTCGTTCCCCCGCCCCATCGCGCCCGCGCATCGCGCCCGCGGGGTCACAGTTCAGCCGGTGACCCAAAGGAGACGCGCGCGCGCGTGGGCGCGTGATTCGAATCGCACACGCGCCCCGGTCAAGGCTGCCATCGCCCTCCCGTTTTGTCACCAATATCTTCGCTCCTCTGACATGTTACCGCCCCGCCTCCCTGCCCCCAGGCGACGCACGCCCCGGCGACCAACGCGTGAAGGATGGGTAACCCTCCCAAAGGAAAGGCGTCGGTCAAGTCCGCGGGGTCGACCCCTTCCCCCGAGCACAAGAAGCCGACAGCGCGTGAGTCCAGTCCCCACGTCATGGCCCCGGAGACTTCTTCTTCACGTGTGCCTCGTTCGACACACACCATCCGAGTCAAACGGACCGCTCGGTCAACCGACTCACCCCGCGCGTCCACACCGCCCGCATCGTTCCCCCGCACGTCGTCACCCCGCGTACATGTTCTGACGCTCCCGTGTTCCTATAACGCAGTCGGCCGCAAGAAGATCCGCATCGAGCGCATCGCGGACGAGCGCAACCGCCAGGTAACGAAGCGCCCCCTTTGACCTCCAAAAACTTCGTCGTCGTTGCCAAAACCAAAACCGTGGGATACCTCCGGCGCCGTCAGTCACATTGCACATACGCACGCACCGTGAATCCCGACCCCTCGAACCCTAACCCCGATCCTCCCTCTCACCCCATCAATACGTACACGCAGGTGACGTTCACGAAGCGCAAGAATGGGTTGATGAAGAAGGCGATGGAGCTCTCCGTGCTGTGCGACTGTCAGATCGCGCTCATAATCTTCAACAGCAACAACAAACTCTTCCAGTACTCATCCGGGGATATCAACCAGGTGCTGACCCGGTTCAAGGGCGACACCGTAGGTCCGCACGAGAAGCGGAACAATAAAGATCTGTTCAACCAGCACTTCAAGAACCAACCGCGGAACCCCGACGTGCCCAACCCACGAGACGACCCGAGCGACTACGACTCTGAGTCGGACAGCGATGAACCCAAGAAGGGATCCAAGGCTAAGGCCAAGGCTGCCGCCGCCAAGGCCAAGGCCAAGGGCGGCGTACACAAGAAGGTATCAGCATCGGGCCACAAGGACAGCGCGCGGAAGAAGAAGCACGCGGCGTTGCAGGCGGCGGCGGCGGCGAGGAAAGCAGCCGACCGAGCCGCCGCGCACGCGGCTCAATTCTCAGACGACTCGATGGATGAGGACGAGCTAGACGCCGCGGAGAACATCGCCAGCTTGACCCCGACGTCCGAGCGCACGCCCACGTCCCTGGACGGGTCCGGGCGGTTCGGCGCCGGCGCCTTGGCCGCGGTGGAAGCCGCGCGTCGGATCGCGAGTCAAACCATGGCGCATCAGGGGGGCGCCTCCGGCGATCGCTCGCGGCAATTTCTGCAGTCCCTCAACGCGGCGACGGATGCGTTGAACGCGTCTGGGCAGTTTGGCGCGTCGGGCGGGTCCCTCCTGAACATGAGCGGCGATGGCAGGGCGTCGCCCGGCGGGTTCTTCGGCGGGCTCGCGGGTGCCGGCATGACCCCGACCGGTTTATCCTTTGGCGGTTTGCCGTCGCCGGGGAGCGGGGGCTTGCCCGCGGATCTCGGCTCGATGGAGCTCCCGAGCCCCGTCGCGCGGGCGCTGCAGGCGGGCGCTAACGGCGTGAACATGTCCCTGAACATGTCCATGGGGATGGACCTCAACACCACGCGGTTCGGCAAGGAATCTAACGAGAAGGCTGACGTGCACGAGAAGGCGGATGTCAACGCGGAGCGTCGATCTCGGGTCGAGCCGAAAGATTTGTCCATACAGATCCCCGAGAATAAGCTCAAGCCCATCACGGTGAGCGGTAAGGACAACGGAGTCGCCCCACACAAGAACGGCCTCAACGAGTCCGCGTCGGGTCACTCCCCCGGTCCGTTGACGTCGCTGTTAGCGCAAGGCGCGGCGGGTACGTTGAACGCGTCGATGAAGTCGACGCACTCCGGAAAACTCGACAAGGATATCCTCGCGAGATCCGGCGGTGGGCTCGGAGGTGGATCCGGGTCGTTCTCGCTTCCCAAGGTTGAGGGCGGGATCAACCCGCCGAGCCCGGACCGCATGGGCGGCGGCGCGAACGACGATTTTCTCAGCTCCGGCGGCGACGGCCGGGGCGGCGGACGCAACCGGGGTGGTTCGAAGAGCGGGGGAGGGGGCGGGAGTAAAGATTCGGGCGGTCATAAGCTGGAGCCGCCGGCGCCGGATCCCAAGGCTGGGGTTAAGCGGACGAGGAGCGCGAGCGTGAGTGATCCGCCGCCGACGTCCACTCGATCCACGCGTTCGAGGCGCGGCGGGTGACGAGTCGGCAGATGACGACGCGCATGCGACATTTCTCAAACTTTTTCTCAGACTCACCACACGAACTGGTGAGCGAGAGGAGAAGCGATTGAACCCGGTCGGAGAAGTGCGCGTGAGAGTCTTCCTTAAAGTGCAGTGGGGTGTATCAAGTCTTTTCTGTAATACGAGGCGAGAGTTCGCTTCGTCTTTTCGTGTAATACGGAGGTGGGTCCGAGCTTCGGCTGCCCCTTCGTCATTTTCCAGTCAAAATTCTTTTCCCCGATGACCGTTGTGTTTGGCCGTTTGGAAGTGAGATTTATGTCTGCGAGAGTCGAGTGCGCTGACCGGGCAGTGCGACGCCGCACTTGGGTCTCTCCATCGACTGTATCCATGGTGCGCTCACCCTTGCGAGGCGCGTTGAGCGCGAGCCAGTCGGTTGATGTCAAGCCCGACTCCGCGGAGGTGGTCTTCCTCGGCGAGATCTTGGGCGCGACTGGCTTCGCAGATTCCTGCGTGCACGGCGGTGTCATGTGCCGATGGCAGGTTGTCCACGGGGAGCACTGGAACCTGGAGCGAGGCGAACGCGGCGGCGCGACGCAGGCGTCGGCGCCCAGCGCGCACGGCGGGGAGCTCGCGGCGTGGTCGCACCCGCTCCAGATGTCCTTCAGCACCACCAGCGTGCAGGTACGACGCGCGGTCTTCGCCCAGAATCTCTCTTTTTAATTTGCCGTTGGTGACATCCCTCGAGACCCCGCCCCGAGATACATCCCCGAGCCGTACGTACATCCGATGCAAGCACTAAACTCGAATTACCAATTACCAAACTCAAACAGGGCTGGCCGAAGCTCGTGTTCGCGGTGTACGAGCGCGACGGCTGGGCGCAGACCGACGCCTTCGCCGCGTACGGCGTCTGCAACCTCCCGCTGACCCCCGGCCTCCACGACGTCGAGGCGCACTGCTGGCGCGCCAACAATCGCAACGCGCGGATGCGCGAGGAGATCGCCGCGCTCTTCGCGGGCGCGCGCGCGGAGCTCGACGGCTGGAAGCAGTGCGTCATCCGCCGCGAGGAGCTCTACTCATCCCCGGCGGTCACCGTCGGCATGGGCAGCGTGCACATCCAAGTCGCGGTTGTGACCAAGAACCTCGACATCTCCGGCTTGCACGTCGGCGGCGTCAACGCGTCGGCCGCCGCGGATAAAGCAAGGCGCGCGGCGCTCAGGGCCCGCGCCGGCATCGCATCCTCCCCGGGCGCGGGCGGGAACGACGAGGATTCACCGATGCAGTCGCCGCGGAACTGGCCGGGATCGCCGGGGGATCAATCGGGCGTCGAATCCGTCCGGCGCAGGGGAGGCGTCGGCGGCGGTAACAGTGCGGTGGACGACGCGCCGCCGTCGCGGAACAGGTTCTCGGCACCCGGCGCGAGTACCGGGAGGTCCTTCAGGAGCAGCGTGGGCGCCGCGGCGGAGGCCTTTGGCGGCGGAGGGGGTAGGCGCGCGAGGGGCTCCGCCGGCGCGCCTCAATCCGCCTTGGGAGGCGCGGTGACCTCTTTGCTGTCGGAGCGGCGGGCGTCCAGGGGGGGCGGCGTGGGCGCTGGCGCGGGTACCGGCGGCGGTATCGGGTCGTACGGTGGGTACCAGGCTCGCGAGCAGATCGAGGATGAGCCGTTGAACCAAGCGAGTGCGGCGGTTGCCGGAGGGAGGCGATCGCGGGCATTTCCGGGCGGCGCGGCGGGTGCGGGCGATACTACGCAGCCTGGCGGCCGACGAAGCCGCGGCGGGTACTGAGCAGTCACTGAGCATCAATTGTACATTGGAGAAATACGCGATGAGTTATCATATCGGTGTCGTACGTGCGTTGGGTTCGTCCAGGGTACAAGTACATATTGAACAAGGCTATCGTTCGTCGAGTGCATCTCACCGGTCATCATGAAGAAAGTTCACCGCTGTTGACGCACGCTCCGTCCAACAGCCCGTCCTCGTCCATGGTGTCCATCACGGACAGCTCATCCTCCAGGTCCGTCAGCAGCGCCATCGCGGCGTCCGGGTTCTGCGAACACGCGTCGTCCTCGTCCATGTAGTCGTACAAGATCGTCTCCAGCTCCTTGGCCACAACCTCCACGCCGGGCACCCCATCCGATGTACAAGCCACCGGCGCCTCCCCCTTTAAGCGCCAGATGAAGGCGCGGATGACATCCTCCGGGCCGTCCTCGCCCTCCAGCTTGACCATGTCCACAAACTCGAACCGAGATCCGACGAGCCACTTATCCGTCGTCACCGCGACCGTCCCAGGCCGCATCACCGCGGAGAGCGCCGCGCTCAACTCGGGAAGCCTTAATCCGTCGGGGGATGGAAAGGCGGTGGAGTACGCGATTGCGACGTCGGCGCCCGCGAGCGCGGACGCCGCGGCGGCGATGTCCCCGCCGCCCTCGTTCTCCCCCGCCGGGTCGAGCGCGTGCGCCGCCTTCGTGTGAACGTCCTGCGCGATGACCGTCGTTAATCGTCCTCCGGTGAGATGGGCATCTGCGTGGACGGAACGTAACACGCCCTTCTCCACGACGTTACTGTCCTCCAGCTTCTTGATCGCCGCGGCGCCGAGGCCCGCGAGGGGTTTGGATGCCTCGATCCCGGTGACGGACCGCCACGGCCGCATCGTCGCCGCCGCGAGTACCAATCGTCCCGCCCCGCTGCCGATGTCCACGAGTGAGGGCTGGAACGCGTTTTTGGTGTGTTCAAGGTCGCACGCGTCGTCGTTCGGGTCGCAGTCCTCGAAGAAGGCGTGTGCCCTGGAGATCTTGTCCGCCTCGTCCACGCTGCCTTCCTTGTGTTCCGCCGCGTGTAAAGCCTCGTCCACGGCGGGGTGTTCCAGGAGCTTGAGCAGCCCGGTGAGGGGAAACTCTCCGTACTGTGGATGGGATGGGAGGCGCGGGTTAATTGGGGTCAGCGCGCGTCTTATGCGGTGCGTTGTGTGTGGGTTTGGGGCGATGGATCCACGTGGGACGACGCCGTTGATGCGATGGCGTCGCGCGATACGATGAGAGGAGACGTCGTGTGGGGGCACGCACCGCGCCGTGAACGTCGTTGGATAGATTTTTGGACGCGACGTCGAACCTCATCCTCCGCGCCTCGCCGCCGTCGAGGACGCCTCCGGCGACGGACATGAGCTCCTGCGCGTCCGCGGCGGCGGCGGCGGCCAAGGATGCGGGCTGGTGGATGGACCGCGCCGCGCGCGGGATGAAATCCTCGTGCGGCGGCTGAGCCGCGCACGTGACGCGTCGGCGCCGGCAGGGCTTGGGGCGGGTTCGAGAGGGACCTCGGCTAAATCTGACGCAACGAACGCGGTGGATTGCGGGCGCGCGTGCGGTCGCGTGACCCGCGCGCGCCCCGATCGTGTCGATCATCGTGAACATCGTGCGATACTTCGTGTGGCACGGCCGCGCGATGGAACAGGCGCGTCCGGAGAAGTGCGAGAGAGACGCGAGTTACTCGCGCGGACCCTCTCCGACTCGGATCCGAGAAACTTTGAGGCGGGAAAATCCAGGTGTCCATCGAGTGGGGGACCTTTTAACCCTGTTTCTTGAGTCAGCTCTGAAGAGATCGTGGCCGCGATATGCTGAGGTGGATTTAGAAATCGCGGATTGGAAAGTTCTCCTGAGAACGCTGGAGGCGCCGGAAACGCGCCAATGGATATTGCTCTCGGCACTTTCCCTCATCATCATCACACATCGACGGAGCACACACCGCCGGCTGGAACGATGACGACCGTCTCGACTCACATGCACTCCATCGCGCCGCCCGGGAAGATGCGCGTGCTCAGGAGTAGGACCCCAATCGCGTCCCACCGCCGTCACCGTCTCGTCACCACCGCGAGTGCGTCTTCATCACGACCGGCCAACCCCGCGGCGGCCAACCTGAGGGAGCTGCTGAAGGGCGAAACGATCCTCCGCGCCCCGTGCGCGCACGACGCCCTCACCGCCGCGCTCATCGAACGCGCGGGGTTCAAGATGGGGTTCATGTCCGGGTTCTGCGTCTCCGCCGCGAGACTGGCGATGCCCGACGCCGGCCTCATCTCCTACGGCGAGATGGTGGATGTCGGGAGACACATCACCCAGGCCACCGCGGATCCAGCCTTCCCGTTCATCGGCGACGCCGACGACGGGTACGGCAACGCGATGAACGCCAAGCGGACCGTCCGCGGGTACGCCCGCGCGGGGTTCGCGGGGATCCTAATGGAGGACCAGGCGGCGCCGAAAGCGTGCGGGCACACAAAGCCAAAAGTTCTTCCCCGAGACGAAGCAGTCGCGCGAGTCCAGGCCGCGTGCGACGAACGCGACGAAGGCGTGGGCGGAGACATCGTCGTCTTCGCCAGATCCGACAGCAGGTCCGCGATGGACTCGCTGGACGAAGCCTTGTGGCGTGTCGCAGCGTTCGCCGACGCGGGCGCAGACGCCCTCTTCATCGACGCGCTGCGATCCAAGGATGAGATGCGCAAATTCTGCGCGATCGCGCCTGGTGTACCCAAGATGGCGAACATGCTCGAGGGCGGCGGGAGCACGCCGATCTGCTCCCCCGAGGAGCTGCAGGACATGGGCTTCAGCGTCGTGGCGTACCCGCTCACGGTGCTCGGTGCGTACGTCAAGGCGACGGAGAGGGTGCTGAGGGAGATCAAGGAGGACGGGTACCCGGATGAAAGCGGGCTGCCGACGTTCGCGGAGTTGAAGGCGACGTGCGGGTTCCCGGGGTACTACGAGGAGGAGAAGAGGTACGACGTACGGGCTGGGAAGTGAGGGAGGTGCGTGGTGATGAAGTGAAATATTGAAAGCTATTGCCGTCGTTGTTTGCACTCCTTGCAATTAGAGCGCCGACGACCGTGCTCGCATATTCCTGACCCACCGCAATCTTTGCACTGAGAGCGCTGACGACCATGCTCGCAGAAAGATCCTCCACCGCACTGCTTGCATCGATGGCGCTGACGACCGTGCTCGCAGATTTCTGACCCACCGCACTCCTTGCACGCACTGCGCCGACGACCGTGCTCGCAGAAAGAAGACCCACCGCACTCCTTGCACTGACGGCGCTCACGACCGTGCTCGCATATTCCCTTCCCACCACACTCCTTGCACTTAGAGCGTACACGACCGTGCTCGCAGATTTGAGACCCTCCGCACTCCTTGCAAGTATAGCGCACACGACCGTGCTCGCATATTCCTGACCCACCACACTCCTTGCATCCAGAGCGTATACGACCGTGCTCGCATATTCCTGCACCACCGCAATCTTTGCATTGATAGCGCTGACGACCGTGCTCGCATATTGCTAAACCACCGCACTCCTTGCACTGACGGCGCTCACGACCGTGCTCGCATATTCCCTTCCCACCACACTCCTTGCACGTATAGCGAGCACGACCGTGCTCGCAGATTGAGCCTCCACCGCACTCCTTGCACACAGAGCGCACACGACCGTGCTCGCAGATTGCAGACCCACCGCACTCCTTGCACGTACTGCGATGACGACCGTGCTCGCAGATTGATGACCCACCGCACTCCTTGCACGTACTGCGCCGACGACCGTGCTCGCAGATTGATGACCCACCGCACTCCTTGCAATTAGAGCGCTGACGACCGTGCTCGCATATTCCCTTCCCACCGCACTCCTTGCACTTAGAGCGTACACGACCGTGCTCGCAGATTGCAGACCCACCGCACTCCTTGCATCTATGGCGCTGACAACCGTGCTCGCATATTCCCTTCCCACCGCACTCCTTGCATCGAGAGCGTATACGACCGTGCTCGCATATTTCCGACCCACTACACTCCTTGCATTGAGAGCGCCGACGACCGTGTGGGCAACCGCTGCACACCTTGCACTTCGAGCGGTACTTCACCCCGTGCTCACACGGCCCCTTTGTGCAAGGGGCTCTCTTCCGCTTCACGCCCCTTCCGGCGAGCACCGCCAGAGGCACGTCCTCGTCTGAGTTGCCATCATCCTCTGCATCGTCGCTATCGTCGAGCAACATGCTCGTCCAGGTTTGACCCACCATCGTCACCGGCGCCCTCGTGAGTGACTCGTGCTTTGACCCTCGTAAACAACACAAGTCAAGCATCGTGAGAATCGATCGGTCACACATATCCGAACGCCGCTCCTTGAACGCCACTACGAACGATGGTCCGTTCGTTCATAGCCACGGCCAGGGCGCACGTCCACAACATGACGACCAACTTCGGCCGCACGTGCATGCCGTGGGGTCCCAAGCGCTCGCTCTTCGCGGGCGGGACCGGCGCGCTGTTCATCGTCCCGGGGATGGTCATGTACGTTCACGACCCAGACGCGCCCCACGCCGTGCGATACCTGGCGGCGTTCGCGCTGCAGGCGGTGCTCAGCGTGATGTCGGACTACGTGATGACGGGGCGACACAGCGTGTGGCACGGGATGGACCGGTGGTACGCCTCGGGCATGACGGTGAGTCTATTTGCCCCCACCCCCATCGATCCACCCATCATCGTTTTTCAATCGAGTCAATCAAACATCAATCATCCTCTCACCAAGCCCGCCACCATCCGTCGCAGGTGTTCATGATACGGTTCGCGCAATCCGCGCTGTCCCCAACGCACGTGCTCCTCGCAGTCCCGCCCCTGTTCTGCCTGTACAAGGCCAAAGACGCCATCCTGCGGAACGATTTCAACTGCTTCTCGAACTGGCACGGGTGGTGGCACATCCTCGCCGTCGCCGCGGCTTCGCACTGCGTTGACCTGGCGAACGGAGGGGACGGACTGTACACGCGAGCGGTAACGCGGCTCGAGCTGTAGCGTCCCGTCGTGGGTTCGATTCGTAGTCGTGTTCTAGTAAACTAGCTAATAATTCGTGTCCATGGTGGCAATAGGTCAACCGCCGACATCCATTCATCACCGTTCAATCACCACTTGGCCGCGGCGTCCCCCATGCAGTCCTTGCACCTGTACCGTAGCCTGCTGTGCGGGCACACCGACCGTCCCCCGCATTCCGCGCACCTGTGCCGCAGCTTCTTGTGCGGGCATACCGACGCGCCGCCGCAGTCCTTGCACGTGTTGCGCTGCCGTTTGTGCGGGCAGATGGAGCCGCCCCCGCAGTCGACGCATCTCGTGCGTCGTCGTCCGTGTTCGCACACGGATCCCCCGACGCACTTGGTGCACGAGTACTTGACGACGTCGTGGACGCAGAAGGCGCCGCCGCCGCACGCTTTGCAGAACTTGCGCCACCGGCCGTGTTCGCACCCGGAGCACTTGACGCACTTGGACCGCGGGTTGACGCCGTGGACGCACGGGCCGACGAC
>Ga0257106_1001095_pt1 | contig 14027 bp, 7 predicted proteins | sample LP_taG_3_FD_190177 | JGI IMG/M metagenome (GOLD analysis project Ga0257106, IMG submission 190177) | Marine microbial communities from Northeast Subartic Pacific Ocean, Canada - LP_J_2011_P26_10m | ecosystem: Environmental > Aquatic > Marine > Oceanic | place: Canada: Northeast Subartic Pacific...
CCGAGTGACCCGATGACTGGTCCGAGCGGGTGCCGCGACCAACGCCGCGTGGGCGCCAGCTCCACGGACTCCGGGTGTTTAGCCGCGACCCAAGAGGCGTAGGCGGCGTACTCTGTTAAAAAACATGATGTCAATCCAATTGCCCGTATGGAAATAAAAATAAACGCACCGCTGAAACCCAGAGTGAGTTTGTCTGGGGGAAGCGACGCTAGCACCGCGGCGGCCCACGCGGGCATCGGACGGGGCACCGCGTTGATATGCACAGCTGTGTTCGCCTCGGCACCCAACTCGGCACCCAACTCGGCACCCACTTCGGCACCCCCATCGGCAACCCCTTCTGGAACTTCTTTCGCGAAGGCTCCGGCTCGACGCGGGTCGGCGGAATTTCGTCTCTTCATTTTTCCGGAACCCCTGTCCTCCGGCCACGCCTCGAACATCGCGAGCCCCCGTCGCCGCCGGTTCATCTTCCGCCGCCGCACGAAATCGTCCGTATCCCTCCATCCGCCGGTGGTATCCTCGCCGTCGCTCTCGGCGTTCATTACGTAGTCTTCGATTTCATGTGCGTTCACAAGTTGTTCATCGTTTTTATCATCGATGGACGCGCCGCCTCCGACGGGTGCCAATTTGGACGCCATCACGGCGCTCGTGAGGCTCAGCTTCCGCTCCCACGTCTCCGCGAACACCCCGAGCAGCTCCTCGACGTACGCCTTCTCCATGACCATCTGGTGCGTCACGTAGCTGCTACCGTCGGGGGCGTACTGTATCCGTTCGTTCGTCAGAGTCTCGTAAGATTTCTGTGGGAAACAAAACACGAGACGTCATTCACGTTGCCCATACCCATACGAGAGAAATAACCAAAAATAACCAAAAATAACCAAAATTAACCAAAAATAACCAAAAATAACCAAAAATAACCAAAAATAAACTCACCTCGTACGATCGAATGACGTACCCTCCCACCTGTCGAAACACCTTGCGTTTACCTCCGTTTGTGGCAGACCGCTCGCCAAACACGGTGACGGGCCACAGCGGGATCATGTCCGGGTCCCATACCATGAACGTATCGCTCAGCCCCGGCAGGTATCTCGACGCGCCGAGCTTGACCAGCTGTTGCAGGTACCATCCCCCGTGCGACCGTCCCATGTAGTCGCCCCCCTGTGACCAAAAAAACACGACGTCAGTTGTCTAATTGCCCATACGGTACTTGAAATGAACACACCTGTTCGCCCCCGTTCACCGCCTTCCGCGGTCGTCCGATACCGTAGAGCCGCGCGAGTTCCGCGTTCACCGCGGCTTTGGTCACCCCGGGTATGAGGTCATCCTCCGGGACGCACTCCACGTTGGACGCGAAGGAAGTCAGTCTGTCGCACGCGGCGGACGTGGACGAGACGAACACGATGCGCCTCGGGCCGACGTACTGTGAATAAAACAGTGTCCCGTCAATCCAATTGCCCGTACGTGGTGGTTAAACTAGAATGATAAAATAAAAAAATAAAAATAAAAAAATTTACCTGATTGAGCGCCAACACCGCGAGGCGCGTGACGCACGTGGGCTTGGCCGCGACGGCGACGACGTCCAGCCGCGGGTGCGACGCTTCCGGTGAGCATGGTTCCCGCGCGCCCACGGTGGGCAAACATCGCGACGCGCGGCGCCACGCGAGCAGATGCGGGAGGAAGTAGGACATCGCGGCCGAGGACGTCAGCGCGGCGATCCCGAGAAGAAGGAGGACGCACACGCCGCGTTCACCCACGAGGTTCGATCGGAGCCGCCGCCCGCGCTGCCGCATCGCCGCCGCGTGGGTCTTGGCTCCGCCGCCGGGCAGCAGCGGCGTCGACCGGCCTACCATCGCCCGAGCGGACGGGGCAGCCTGCCGACAGTGTGGGCACTGTGAGGCGACGGCAAACTTATTTTATTTGCCAACGTTCCTGCCCGAGGAAAAAAGTTAGTCAGCGCGCGGCGCGTATAGGTTTCTGCGTTCTTGAGTAAATAGACCGTCGATTCCCGGGAATAAATCCGGCGGCCGCTGCGTCACATCGTCGACACCTTTCTCCTCTTGAGCTCGACGTCGACGCGCCACGGCGTTCACTCACACCAACGCCCGGCGCACACGCCGAGTCAAGGAGGTACGTTCCTGCCACGTCACGATCCCGAGCGTCCAACCCGTTTCCACCGCGCCCGTGACATCCCCGGAGCCACGACAACGAGAGTCACGCCCCAGGTTTTGGGTTTTTCCCTTTCGGATAGGAAAGCAACGATGAGAGTGCTCTTTATCGCCAACCGCTGACGCCCGCCCGCCCTTTCCCTCCCGTCTCATCGCGCAGAAACAAACGCTAAGATGGGAAAGGCCAAGAAGCAGGTCGTCGATGACGACGAAGCCATCTTCGCTCAGCGCGCCGTCGAGCTCAAAGGTGCGCGCCCATACGCATCACCATCGATGACGCGACACGATTCTCGGAACCCACTAAAAGCCCCCCGGACCGCCGCCGTTCCGTTCCGTCGCGTCACCACCCTCCCACACCCGCACTAAACCTCCAATCCAACCAACCCCCATCAACAACAGACGAGGCGCAGAAGCTCAAGGAGACCAGGAACTTCGCCAAAGCCGCCTCCGCCTACCAGCAATGCATCGAGCTCGTCGGCGCGTCCGCCCCCGACGCCGCGGATCTCTACGCGGCGAAGTCCCAGTGCCACCTCATGCTGCGGCACTGGGCCGACGTCGTCGCCGACGCGACGCGCGCGCTCAAGATCTCCCCGAAGAACGTCGACGCGCTCGTCTCACGCGGCCGCGCGTACCAGGCCACCGGCCAGGAGAAGAAGGCCAAGGTTGACGCCCAGGCTGCCGCGGCGTCCGACTCGTCCAACGAAGCCGCCAAAGCACTTCTCGAATCCTTCGAGCCCAAAAAAGCAGTCGCCGGCCTCGGAGGCATGTCACTCGACAAACCTTCCAAGGCTTCCAAAAAAGGCTCAGCGGACGCCGACGCGGAAGAAGAGGCGCGCAAGAAGCAAGCCGCGCAGATCCTCGCCGCCAGGCAAGAAGCTGAAGCTCGGCGCCAGGCGCAGCAACGCTCCTGGGGTCCCCCCGTGACGGTCAAAGCCGTCGCGGGCGCCGACGTCCGCACCTTTGTCGTTCCCACCATGATCGCGCACAAGGATCTCATGACTGCGCTGCAGAAGAAGTTCCCGGATACATCCGCGTTCACCGTCCGGTACTCCGCGCCCGACGGGTCGCTCAAGAACGTGAACAGCAGGCACGATTTCGCCACCGCCGTCGCCGCCGCGCAGAGCGGCGAGAACAAAGGTAAGCCCGCCGCGGGCATCTACGGAGGTTTGCACCCGGTCAAGCTCATCATCTCCGAGCTCACGCGGCTGGACGCGCCGCCCATCGCGGATGACGGTGAGACCCCGGCGCAGGGCGGCGCGGAGACGAGCGGCCAGCTGGCGCCCAACGAGGTTGTCGAGATTGACGAATGGATCCTGGACTTCGCCGCGCTTTTCCGCGAGCACCTGGGGATCGACGCCGAGGCGCACCTGGACCTTCACGCCGAGGTACGCGGATCGAATCCCGGACCGATCTATATCGATCGAACCCTTCCCTTTTTTTCTTTTCTTTTCCATCGCAAGTGCACCGCCGTTCGTCGTTTGCGCTCGATACGCCCGGGGCGATGACGAGAAACTCATACTACTACTTCGACGGATTCATCGGTGACGAACACACTTGATAAATGTCTTTCGCTCCTATCGTGAGCTCCGGGCGTCTCCCTCGTTTAAGCTCTCCGTCTTTCTACATCTCGATCTCCAAATCTCTCCATCTCGACACCGAACACACGTACTGATGACGTGACGTACTGACCTCGCATCACTCACAACCCCGCATCACCACAGGGCCTCGACAAGTGCAACTTGGCGCTCGAGCCGCAGGTGTCCATGGCCGAAGCCGAGACCACCCTCGACGACGCATCCAAGAAGTTCCAGGAAGCCGCCGCGCTCGCCCTCTTCAACTGGGGCAACGTGCACATGTGCTCCGCGCGCAAAGCCATGGACGGCGGACGCGATCCCCCGCTCGAAGAGGGCGGACCCCCCGGCGCCGCCATCGCCACCGCGACGGAGGCGGAGACCGTCACCAAAAAACTCGACGAGGCCAAGACACGCTACGAGGCTGCCCTCGCCGTCAAGCCCGACTTCCACGACGCCACCATCGCGCTCGCGCAGCGCAGGTACGAACGCGCCAGGTTCCTCTGCGCCGCCGCCGGGCTCTCAGGGGCGGGTGGCCCTTCCAAGGGGAACAAGGACTCCGACGCCGCCGAGGCGGAATTCTCCGGTGCTTGCGCCGACTTTGACGCGGTGCTCAACGCGCTGCCGGAGGAACCCCCCAAGCCGGAGCCCAAGGAGAAGAAGGAGGGTGAGACGCCCGCCGAGGAGGAGGAGGCGCAGCCGAGCATGAAGGCGCAGGTTCAGGTGATGTGGGGAAACACCCTGTTCGAGCAATCGCAGATGCGAGCCAGGCTCGGAAAGGAGTGGCGCGATCTACTCGACACCGCCGTCGCGAAGTTCAAGGGGGCGGGGTGCGCCGAGGCGGACATCGAGCAGGCGCTCAAGGTTCACCGCGGCGTCCGCGCCGAGAAGTGAGCGAAAGTTCTTTTTTGAACTCACGAACTCACTCGCCTTCATCACCAATAGACTCACTGAAGGTGCTCACCACACTAATAATAACCCTCGTGTCTCAGGATGCGAATTTAATCCATACGTAACACACTCATCATATGAACACTGTCTAGCTAGACACACGCACGTCTCATCAATCAGAACGGGGGCTCGTCCTCCTCGAAGGGCTTCGCGGGCTCGTACGCGATGTTAGACTCGGCGCCCGCGGGGGCGTACGGCTGAGAGTAATCAACGGTGCCGAGATCCCCGTAGCCGCCGCCGCCGCCCGGCTGGTTCCCACCGCCCGCGTAGTACGGCTCGAACCCGTCTTCGCCGCCTTGGGGAGCCATGCCGCCGGCGGTGGCCATCGCGGGCCCGCCGAGAAGTGCGTCGATCGCCCACTGCGGCGTATCCCTGGACTCAATCCAGAGCGGAGTTTGTGAATCCTTGTGTTTGAAGTCTGGGTATCGTGGGTTACCGCCCGGCGCGTTCTTGCGCTCGCGGTTGTCCCACCAGGCGTCGGGGTTGTCGAGGACCTCGCGCCAGAGGTCATCCTTCTCGCCCTGCATGTCGCTCCCACCGCCGCCCATAGGTTGTTGTTGCATTTGCATTGAATTAGCGCGGGGTTGCCCCTGCGATTGGGGCGCTGCGACGGCTTGATTGGCGTAAGGATCCGGCTGGTACCCGCCCATGGCGCCGTTCATGCCTCCGGTGTTCATGCCGCCGTTCATGCCCCCGGTGTAGGGCTGGATGAACGCGAAGGAGTAGGCGCTGACTTTGATGCGACTGCGTTTCTGTCCGGTGGCTTTGTCCGTCCACGTGTTCTCCTTGAGCCTGTGAATTATTTTTGGTTATTTTTGGTTATTTTTGGTTATTTTTGTTGAATAAACACGGCGTCAGTCAGTCTGATTGCGTGTGTGGGGTCCGAAGTTAAAAATAATAAACGCACCGTCCCGTGACTTGGATCTGGCGACCCTTGGTGACGTGGTCGCACAGCTGTCGCGCCTCGTCGTTCCACGCTTCGACGTCGAGCCACGTGGTTGCACCGTCCTCGGCGGACATCTCGTCGCCGCCGAGCGCAGGTTTCTTACCGCGCACCGCGAGGGAGACGCGCGCGACGCAGGCGCCAGTGTCGAAGACCGTCATCTCCGGATCCATGCCGGTGTTGCCTGTGAATAAAACAAGACGTCAGTCTGTTTGCGCATATGGGAATAAAAGTAAACTCAAATAGAAATAAACTACTCACCGATCACGGTGACTGAGTTGGTGTTGCGGGCGTCCCATTCGACGACGGGCGGTGCTGGGGAGGACCCTTGGTTCATGGGTGCGCCGCCGTACCCGTCGTTGGCGTACGCGGACGGGACCGCGGAGGCGCCGCGGCCGCCGAGGACGGCGCCGGGCGGTGGCACCGGCGGGAATCCGACTGAGACCTGGTCGAAGGACCGCATGGAGGGTCTGTGAGGGGAGGCGAGGCCCGCGAGGTGGCGGGTGATGCGGCCGGGGCGGGATGTGGCGGATGCCGCCGCGGGGCGGAGGAAGGAAGCGGCGGCCTGGCACAGAGCGGCCATCTTGCGCATGCAGTGACGACGGCGAACTTCTTTTTTCGCGCCTGTTTGGTCGCGAAAGGATTGATTCAAAGCGTTGAGAGCTTTGAGAGCGCGCGTGTGACGGGCTTTACGAAGAGGTTCGCGCGCCGCGATGGGATGCGATGCGAGTGGAAAGGCGAGACCGAACGTGCGATCCGGCTTTGCGCCCTTTGGTGTGGCTCTCGCGGGGCGCCTCAGCCTTGATCTTGGCCCGAGATTTCCCCCGAGAGACAACTGATTTTTCAAGCACGATTTTTGTGGGAGGTGACAATTTATCACTGGCGGCCCGACACCGCACTACAGGAGGGCGCCATGGACCTGCTCGCGGCGGAGATCGCGCGCAAGCGCAAGGCCAAGACCGATGAGTTCGGCGGCAGCAAGTACGTCAAGCGCTCGCAGATCGTCGCGGTGCGCGAGGGTAAGATCCGTGACGAGGAGGAGGCGGAGGCTCGAGCGAAGCGGGCGAAGACCGGAGGGACGGGATCTGACGACGGATCTCCCGGCGCCGACGACGACGACACCGCCGCGCATGCCGACGGCGACGACGAGAGGCGGCAGCGATCCAAGACCGCGGAGGGCACCAAAGGGGCCCGGAAGGACAACGACAAAAACACAGCTGTCGACCCGGACGCCCTCGATGCCGAAATCGCGAAACTGGAACCAACCGAGGCGATCCGCCGGCTCCGTCGCCTCGGCCAGCCCGCCACGCTCTTCGGCGAGCTCCCTCTCGACAGGCTCAAGCGCCTGCAGCACACGCAGACGCAGCTGGCCTCCGCGATGGCGCAAGAGGAACACGGAGCCACCGGCGCGCAAGCCAACGAGAAACAAGCCGAGCTGCGCGCGCTCGAAGAATTCGCAAAGCGTCAACGAGAAAAGGGAATAACGCAAGCCACCGAGAAGAAAGCCGCAGCCGCCAAGAAAGCCGCCGCGAGCCACGGGCCCGACGGACCCACCGGGACGGACGACGCAGAGGCGCACGATGATCTCGCGCAGACGTTCGCGGCGGCGGCGCAGGCGGTGGCAAAGGCTCGAGCCGCGGAGTCCATGGAACCCATCGATCAAACGTCTGTGTACTTCAAGTCACTGATCGACGAATGGGAACGAGAGCTAGAGTCCAAACCGGAGGACTGGGTGTACTCCAACGCCGGGAAACAGAGCGTCGCGAACTGCCGCTTATGTAAGCAGCACATGAGGCCTTTATTCAAGCGCATGAAGCGACGGGAGCTGCCCGTGGATATCGAACGAGCGTTGTTCCTCATCGTGAAAAACATGAAGGATAGAAATTACCGGAAAGCGGCGGATATGTACATCGGCATCGCGGTGGGGAACGCCGCGTGGCCCATCGGCGTCACGTCCGTGGGTATCCACGACCGTAGCGCACGCGAGAAGATCAGCGCGCAGACGCAGGCGCACGCCATGCACGACGAGGAGACGCGCAAGTACCTCCAGAGCATCAAGCGATTGATAACCTTCGCGCAACGAGCGTATCCTACGACGCCTAGTCTTTCGTTGGACTTTAACAGCGGATACAACGGCTGGGATAAAGATTCGTTGATCGAGGCTGATGCCAAGCTCGACATCAAAGCTCAGGTACCGGCGTTGCTCGCGTTGCCCGCGAACGGCGACGGGTGGAAAGCGCAGGACGGCGACACCCGCACTTGGAAGAGTTTATTGACGCACGCGTACGAAGGTACGGAGTTCGCAAAGCGGAAAGGCAAGGTTGACATGGACAAGATCCGGACGATGAAGGATGAGATCATCGCCAGGGATAAGGGGATGTACGACGCGCGTTCGGGGCATCTGGGAAAAGGCTTCGGGGAAAGGAACGACGAAAGGAACCGGGGCTGACGTAGAAGAGGAGGAGTTTTATTTTCAAGAAATTCCAACAATCGGCGAGTAACTTGTAAGAGTCTTCTTAGTCTGCAAGACGGTCTATTGACACTGTACTTTAGCAAACTGCGCTCAAACCTCACTAGCAGCAATATAACTATCTTGCCGTTAGGTCAACTCTCTCCGTGTGTCTCTCCCCGCAAACTCCGTCGTCACTCAGAGGCGCATGAGCTGCACCATGCCCTTGTGTCGCTTGCACTTCTGGTGCAACTTCATCCCATACGCCCCGTTCGGCACGTTGCAGTTGCATATGTCGCCTCGTTGTCGCGTCTCCGCGGGGGACGCCGGCGTATGAACTCGGGGTGAGCCTCCTCCGCGTCCGCGGTTGGAGTTGTCCGGTGCTCGGTTCCCAAGGGGGGAGATCCGAGTGGAGTCGTGGTCGGTGCGATTAGCTCGGGGTGAGCCGTTGGCTCGGTGTGAGCCTCCGGCCGACCACTTGAGCCTCTGCAAGACGGCGGGCTCCGGCTTATCCTTCCCGCCGTTGTTCGCCAGCCTCTGCTTGCATATGTTCCATTGTAAAGTGTGAACTTTGCCGCAGTGCGGGCACGGGGGACGGGGTCTTCCGTGGAGCTCCTCGATCGCGTATTGTTCCTCGCGGCGCAATTTTATTCGGCAATTGTCCCAGTCGGGATGGACCGCGTCGCAGTGCGGGCACGTGGGAAGCGACCCGCGAACCCGCATCGCCGTCGGAGAATTCGGCGCATCCATCGGCGACCTAACCTTCGGAGGCGACGCGTACCTCACCTTCTCAGGACTCGGCGACCTCACCTTCGGAGGCGACGTGACCCTCACCTTCTCACCTTCGAACGATCTCACCTGCACGACTTTCCCGGGCTCCGGCGATACCGTGCGGTCGCGATCGATGTCGCCAACTTCCCCGGGCTCTTTGGGCGAAAATACCTGCACGGGATCCGGCGACGTGCTCGGCGATTCGACACCGGTTCGAACTCGCAAAGACGGCAGACTGTTTGCCCTGTCGTCCCTATCGGCGACGGGCTCGCGTCTGGCCCCCGGGAATGACTCCACCGCGCCCCTGCTCCCGCCGACGCCGCCGCCGCCCTCCTTGCACTGATCCGCCAGCCGCTTCAACGCACTCTGGTGCCCCAAACCCTTGTTATGCCGCTCCCGCACGCACTTGGCGCCGTCGAAGTTCACCCTGCACAGCTTGCACCCCGGCTGCGCGGCGTCGTACTCGAAAAAGCGACCCGGAGTTGGGTTCCGCGCGGGCTCGGTGAAGTGCGAACCTTGGGCCCGTGAGTTGGGTCCGTCAGGGTAGAAGTTTCGAAAGTCCTTCCGGTCGGGCGACCGTAGCCCGCTGTGGTAGTCGTCGGAGAGCCGGCGCAGATCGTCGGAGTTGAACCCCGGCGGCGGGAAAGGGTTCCGGGCGCGATCACTCGTATGGGCAGTTAGACCGGCGTTGTGGTTCCGGGCGGGTTCCGGCTGGCCGGGCTCGAAGCCCCTCGGCGTCTCCAGCTGCGGGCAATACCGCCGGAGGTGCCCTTTCTTACCGCAGTGCCTGCACGGGACAAACTTGGACCGGCAGGAATCCAGGTTGTGACTCGTGCTCCGGCAGCACTCGCACCATTTATTACCCTTACCGGAGGTTTCCTTACCTTTACCGCCTGGGTCCCTCACCGCGGCGCACAAGTCCGCGGTGTGACCGGGCGCGATGCATATCGGGCACGCGATCGGCCGCATGCACTTCGCGGTGGTGTGGTTGTGCGCGCCGCAGTTCTTGCATTGTCGCTTGCAATCCGCGGTTTTGTGGTTGGTGTAATCGCAGATGGCGCAGTGGCCTTTTCGAGCTCGGCCGCACTTACCAGGCGCGTTGGTCGGCGCCGACCGTCTGAGGAAATAGTCATCCTTGTCTTTACCGGTTTTTCGTTCAGACCTTCGCGGGGATTCGAGCGATACGGTGGCCACGAGAGACGCGCCGGGTGCGGTGGAGGCAACCTCGCGGTCCGCCGGGGTCTGGTCGAATCTGGACATTCTCCCGGTGCCGTGCGTGGCGTCCTCCTGGGCGTCCTCGCCGAGCTTACGACGCATGCGCGGGTCCAACGGCGCCGCGGACGCGCGTATACCCTTACCGGGCGACGGGTTACCCGGTCGGTCATCACGTGCGCGATGAAGCGGCGATGACGGCGGCGAGTCGAATCGATCGCCGGTGAAATCGAATCGATCCCCCTCGGACGTCAAGTCGATCGGGCCGCTCTCGTCACCCGCCTCGTCCAGCCCACGCTTCGCCGCGCGTTCCTGCGCGCGTTTAGCCTCCTCCGCCCTCTTCTGTTTGACGCGCAACTTCTCCCAGTCGTATGAACTCCCGAGTGGATCTTCAGATCGTTTGTAAGCGTCGTGAGCGTCGTTCATTCGTCGCGGGTCGCCGCGAGTGTATCGGTCAAGGTCCGTCATCACGGTGAGCCGCGAGTCGACGCCTTCACCCCCGGCGGGCGACCGCTTCGGGATCGTGAACGGTCGTTCGCCGCTCGCCCCGACACCCTTCGGCGTCGTCGCGGGCTCGGCTTCGAAGGTCGCTTTGGGAGGTAGCCCGCGAAGCCTGCGCCACGTCTCGGCTTTTGACTCGTTCTCCGGGTCAATCGCCGGCGGCTGGATCATCACCGCGCCCCTTCGCCCGTTCGCCCCGAGCGTCACCTCCGTGGAGTTCACCGGCGGGACCCAGCCTTCGGGGACACGCGCCTTGCGTTGAGCTTCACGCGCGGCGGTCACGTCGCCGACGATCTCCGCGAGCGGTCTGTCGTCGTCCTCGGAGACGGTGTCGTCGTGTGACTCCGACGCGGTGGCGTCGGCGTCCACGTCGTCCGTGATTACGATGGGTGAATCCGCCGCGATGGCGGGTTTCTTTGAGGATGGGGAGTTCGAGGCGAGTCCGTTGGACTCGAGCCGTCGCTTGCGTGAAATTTCGTCGGCTCCTCCCACTCCCAAACTTTCGGCGCGCTCGGCCGCTTGCGCTGCTCGTACGCCCCAGAGTGCCTTCTCGTCGGCGTCGAGGGCGCGCCACATCTCGCCCACCTTTTTACCCGCTTCGGCGAAGGTCAGTGTCGGATGTTCTCGCCGTAAGATGGGCCGCGTCTCCTTGCTGAAGGAAATAAACGGATTCTTCTTCCTTTTCTTCACGCGAGATCCTTCCGAAATATGAGCGAGGGTCTCCTCCCCATCCTCGTCGTCCTCCTCCGACTCCTCCTCCTCGATTTCTACCGAAATCTGAGCGAGGGTCTTCCCCTCTTCGATTTCTTCCGAAATCTGAGCGAGGGTCTCCTCCTCCTCCTCCAATTCCCCTATTTCTTCCGGAACTATCTCCGGTTGAACTGGCGCGGATTTCCTCGCGGTGGTGGTCACCCCCGGCTGTGTTGGCTCCTCGAGATCCATTCGCTCAGCCTCCTCGCGCTTCTTCACGGCGTTCTCTTTGAGCTCCGCGGCTCTCGAGTCAATCTCGAACGTCACCCTCAGGAAATCGTCGAGTTCGAACAGCGTCTCTTGGTTCAGCCGCACGAGGTCGATCTCGTGCTGGTCCATCGACGGGTTCTCTCTGATGATGATCGAGATGGCCTTCTCCTGGAACACGTTCGGCAGACGTCCCATGCGGTCGGCGAGACGCGTGATCTCGTCCTCGTTGAACTTGATCGTCCTCGCCAGGTCACGGTTCGGTCCGTCCTCATCCTCCGAGGGCCAATCGGCCGCGTCCACGAAAGCGATTGCCAACTCATCCCCGTCGGGTACATAATCCTCGTCGGCGCCCCCGGGGACCGTATTGCTCTTCTTCTTCACCGGCGGTTTCATCGTCCGCGGGCCGCTTCGTTGCGCCACCGTGCCTACGTTATTAGCGTTATTAGCCCTCGCGTTTGCGGCTCCATTTTCGAGCGCCTTGTTGTGCACCGGCACCGTCGGATCCTCCCGGCACCGCCTCCCGCTCTTCAGCGGGACGAACCGCCGCCGCGCGATTAAAAGCTGGCAGTACGTATCCGCGCTCATCATCTTGTCCTTTGGCAGCTTTGCAAACTCCGGCGCGAGCGATAGGTGCGCGAGCTGGGCGGGCGGGATGGGCAACAACGACGCCGAGAGGTAGCTGGCGTCCGGGTCGTCCGGATCGTCCACGTGCATCGACGCGCAGCTGTCGCATATGAACACGAGCCTGAACTTGACCCGTTTCTTCGCCTTGGCGATCGCGGCGAGGTCGTTCATCTGATCCGAGTCCGAATCCGCACGATCGTCGGCGCCGCCAGCTGTGTTTGTGTTACCGGCGCCAGCTGTGTTTTCCGCGTTTGCCTCGGGGTATTGAATCGGTTGGCGCTGTAAGGCGCGTGGCCTGTGGCACTGCTCGTGCGTCCACGTCTCGCAGTGGTCGCACTGGATCATGGCGCCGTCCTCGCGCTCGCACACGTCGCACTTGTCCGCGTTGATGTCATCCGGGTGTTCGCCTTCGTAGGCGAGGAGGTATTTTTCATACGCGTCGAGTAGCCTTTTACCGATGTCCGTGTACGTGTTCACGACGTCGTAGTTGTTCATCTCGCGGTACACTTCCGCGAATGACATGTGCCGCTTGGCGTGTTCGCGCGAGTGGAACCCGCCTCGCTGGCAGCATCCGCGGTACAGTCCGTACACGTCAAAGTCTTTGCCGGATCTCGAGAGGATCTTGTTGAGGGACTCGCGCGTCGTCGCCTCGCGCTCGCCCGTCTTCTCTCGATGGAACCTGTAGAACGCGGCGAGGAACTCAGCCTCGACGGCGGGATCGCGCGGCGCGAGGCCGTCGATGACCTCATCGACATCGACGGACCGACCGGGCGTGATCGAGAGGGTCATCCTTCACCGCCTCGCATCGATTGATGCACCCCCCACCCGCTCGCGTTTTCGGGCGTCGTTCGCTATCGAGCCCCGCGTGTTCAGCCGACGGTATCCATCGTCAACACGCGGGTTTGCGTCGCCGCGGGGTCTCTTTGGGAGGTTCGGACTCGAGTGAACCCCCGTGCTCGGTCGTTCGGAGTGGGAACGCTGGGTACGCGCGCCCGACAATAGACAGTCGCTTCGTTGACATTACAGTTTGATATTCCCGCCCACAAAGATATAATCGTTTCAGAGCTCCTGATGACTGGTATACACACGTTTTATCATGATAATCTTGGAATTAAGGACTTTTAACAGCAAATATTCCCGTCCCTTTGACGTGTGCAAGGTTAGTAAAACCTCTGCGCTGCCGTGAGCCACCCGTGAATGAAGAGCCGGATAACTTCTTGGCGGTAAAAAGGCCACCTCCCTGCTCTGCTGGACGGCACACAGCGTCACGGCACCATCGCAACACACCGTCGGTCATGATGGCACACGCCGCCGCCTCGCAGGCGCGCGTCACGCATGGCGCGAGGCCGGGTAACACGAGAGGCGCGACGGGGATGTCCGCGCGTGTCGTCGCGCCCGTCGCGCCCCTCCGCGCGCGAACCCCCGGACCGCAGATGACCCGTCGAACGCCCACATTGGCTCTGAATCTCGCAGCCGCTTCAGAGGGCGACGGAGCGACGGCCCCCCCCGGCGGCGGCGCCGCGAGCACGGAGAAGAAGAGGCGCCGGCGCAGGCGCGCGCCCAAGAAGAAGACCGCGGACGGCGGCGCCGTCTCGGCCGCGAAGCCCAAGGCGGCGGCGTCGGGCACCGCCGACGACACAAAGAGTGCCCCGTCAAAGCCCAATGGACGGGCGGCTTCACCCCCGTCCCCGTCCAAGTCATCCGGCGGTGCCGTGTTCATGGGAACCATCGACCTCGACGACAACGACCTCGATGACGTCCTCATGCGCTCGCTCGCGTCCAGGCCAGACCCAAACGCGGTGTTCCGCGGCACCATCGACGACGACGACCTCGACCTCTTCGCCACGTTCGACGCATCAGACATTGACGCCAAAGTATCCGCC
>Ga0257106_1001096_pt1 | contig 14020 bp, 15 predicted proteins | sample LP_taG_3_FD_190177 | JGI IMG/M metagenome (GOLD analysis project Ga0257106, IMG submission 190177) | Marine microbial communities from Northeast Subartic Pacific Ocean, Canada - LP_J_2011_P26_10m | ecosystem: Environmental > Aquatic > Marine > Oceanic | place: Canada: Northeast Subartic Pacific...
GCGCACGGCGAAGGCTGTGTCTGCCGGGAACACACACACCTGCGTGATCCTCGACGACGACACCCTCAAGTGCTGGGGTCAAAACTATCTTATTGGCTACGGCGGTAGCACCAGTGGTGACACTTTCGCTCCTAAGACGACGGCGGTGAACCTGGGCTCAGGGCGCACGGCGAAGTCAGTCAGCTTACAGTATCAGCACACTTGCGCGATTTTGGACGACGACACTGTCAAGTGCTGGGGTTATGGCTCTAGCAGCCAACTCGGGTACGGTGGCACCACAAACTATCTAAGTCCTCCTTCGAGTACCGTAAACCTCGGCATGGGCGTGACCAGCATATCGGTTGGTCACTACACTTCATGCGCCATCCTTACCAATGGCGGGGTGAAATGTTGGGGAACCAACGACAAAGGCCAGGTCGGAGACGGAACCACCACTACGAGACTCAGTCCCGTCGACGTAGATCTCGGCACTGGATTCACCGCGAAGATGGTTTCCATTGGCCGTATTACCGCCTGCGCAGTACTCAACGACGACTCGATAAAATGTTGGGGCGATAACGAATATGCACAGTTCGGAACTGGCAATCAACTACCCTCTGTAGACAACCTTCCGACGTCGACTGCTCTCCCGGCTGGGTTCACCGCGAAGAGCGTCTCCACATGTAAAACCACAGGTTTCAGATATGGATCTGCCTGCGCTGTCATGAACGACGACTCGATTTGGTGCTGGGGCCTGAATACCGAGGGTCTGGCCGGAGTTGGAGTCGTTGATGCTTTCATTTACGTTCCTACGCGGGTGTGCTTCACCGCCGACGACTGCGCCGCGCCGAGCGGCCCACCCGGTCCACCCGGCAATGACGGAAGCCCCGGCGCCGCGGGCGCACCCGGCGCAGTCGCCAGTGGATCTAACGTGACCACCGTCTCCGGCCCACCCGGACCTCCCGGCAACGACGGAAGCCCCGGCGCATCGGGCGCACCCGCCGCTTCCTCTTCGAGCTCGAGCGGCAACAACACGGTTTACGTGTACACGTACGTCAACGTGTCGGGGCCGCCGGGTCCCGCCGGTCCTCCCGGCCCGGGATTGGACGCGTACATCGACGCAGAGGGTAACCCGGTGGACGCCGCGGTTAGGAGAGGGGCGTTGCTCCCGATGCTGGCGCTGTCCACCGTGCTCTACCTGCTCCTCTACTGATTGGATGGTACCTTTGTATAATACAAGTTAATCACGCTAAAAGCTAATCACCTTCGGCCTTGTGTCGCTCACTACTCGCTCCGATCCTTCACCCCGGTCGCCACCCACATCGCCTCCTCTTGCCCGACGTCGCCGTGCCACTGCGTGTCGATATCAGTCAGGTAAACGACGTAGTACCCGTGAATCAGCTCCTCTACGTACGGGACGAGCTCGAGATGGAGCCGACGCCTGCGAGATTCCCAGCCAGTCCTCGGCCTCCATTCATCAGCCTCCGTCGGCGGGCGGCTGCGCATTAGTCTCGCCTTGAGTTCCTCGCCTCGCAGCTTGGCGTAGTCGCGAGCCATCGTGTCCAGACCGACGAGCTCGGCGAAGGCTTTTGCGACGGCGAAGCTCGGACAAAACACGCCATCCGTCCGTCCCTCTCTGCGCAGCACGTTTATAAACATGCGTCGTCCTCCCGTCGCGCCGACGATGCGAAGCTTGGCGCGGATGAAATCCAACTCGAAGGCGCTCCGAAGGCTGCCGGTGAAGCCGCACTGGTTGATGAGCTTCATGATTCGACCGCGCGTCTCCTCGGAGACGTCAACCGGCAGCTCCGCGGTGAAATCAATGGAGGATCGCACACGGTGCCTGGCCGTCGCGATGAACCGCGCCACTGTTAAATACGCATCCTTCTCAACCGCGGTGCTATTCGTGTCGGCGGCGAGGTGCATGAACCCCAACGCCTTCTTCGCGTTGATCTCACCGGTGATCAGTGTCGCGCGGAAGCTCTCGTAGTCCGGGGAAGTTTTCGCATTCGCGCATGCGTTCTGGTATTCCCTCAGCTGCGCCCCGGTGAAGTTCGCCGGAAGTGTCGGGACGCCCTCGGGGACGCGCGCGGCGCTCGTCGCGTACATGTCGCCGGCTTCGATATCGCGCACGCGACGTTCGTAGCCGTGAAGAGCGCTCATCGAAGTCGGGTCGCGTTTGAGCCTCGATAACTCTTCGCGCGTCACGTAAATCACCTTCTCATACTTCCCCAACATTCTCATCGTCGGCGCGACGGTCGACCAGTCACGCGTCCCGCCGGGAAAGACGTAGACCGGTACGTCGGCTGGACCCGAGCGGTATGCTTTATTTACTCCTCCGATATCCCGGATCGTGCATCTCGTGCGCGCCATGCTCAGTGGCGGAAGGGAACGAGTGCATGATGGCCTTTCGTCGTTCGCGGCCGGGATTTTGACGGGCGAATATCCGCCGACTTTTCCATAGAGCAAACAGTTACAACGTTCAATGGATTTCCGCAAAAAAATGCCCAGGTAGGATCAGGTATCAGGGGTGCAGACAAGTTTTGCGAAAGAGAAGTGCGGAGTCCCGCAAAAAACCCAAACCACGAGACATTTCCCCCGTCGCCCGTCGGGTTCGGCGACAGCGCGCGCGCGCAGACCCGTCAAGAGGTCGCCGTCATCGTCACGCTCGGGCTCGGTACCACCAAGTTTTGGCTGGATCTCCCCGACCGGGTTTCTCAGCCGACGAGGTCGTCGCGTTTCGTGAATTTCCGCTCGAGCCTTTTGGGTTGTTCGAAGGGTCGCGAGGTTCCGATTAGAAACCAAACACCGGTGAACCGCACCGGTCTTGGGCAATGCCCGACCCGTTTGATGCCGTCTATGGCGTCATAAAATCGTGCAAGAATGCGAAAGACAGGGCTGTTCAAAACAAGAAGCGGTGCGTGCATCTCGTGGACATCATCGAGGGCGTCGAGCCCACCCTGGAGAGCATCGAGAGGGACTCGATGATGCGTCAAAAACAGGTGAGTAAGCTGAAGGACGTGATTGAAGAGGCTCAGAAACTGATTCAGAAGCAGTCCAAGAGAAGCAGTTTCATGTCTCAGATGTGTTTCAGCTCGTCGTTCAAGGAGGATTTTGACTGGGTCGAAAAGCGCGTGTTCCAGCACATGGAGATGATCCAGTTCAACCGCTACACGTCCGTCTCAACAAACAACTCGTCACCAATTCGCACGCAAAAGCTGAACGCGGTTGCACCAGATGCGCCCAGTCCTGAAGGAGATGTGCAGATACTCGGCAGGTGGTGCGAGCAGTGCGTCGATCTGAATGGGACTTTTGGGTTCTTTGACGTTGATTCGAAAACGGAGGAGGGTAGGGAGAGGCTCGGGCTGGTTCTCGATGACAAGGGGCGCGTCGCGGTCCTCGAATGGCGTAAAAGAAGTTTAAAATCTTTGTCGCCGGCTCCTGCAGACCTCGGACGGCTCAACGCACTGTGGGGCTTAAACCTCCGGAATAACAAATTGAAGGAGTTGCCTCAAGAGATTGCGCAGCTCACCTCGCTGACGGATTTGAACCTCGAGGACAACAAGCTGAAGAGCCTGCCGGCGGTGATCGGGCAGCTCACGTCGCTGACGTATTTACGCATCGCTGGGAATAAGCTGGCGGACCTACCAGGGAAGATCATCGGGCGGCTCACTTCGCTGACAGTGTTGGACCTCTACGGCAACGAGCTGACGAGTCTGCCGGCGGAGATCGGGCGGCTCACCTCGCTGACGCAGTTGAACCTCAACGGCAACGAGCTGACGAGTCTGCCGGCGGAGATCGGGCGGCTCACCTCGCTGACGTATTTGGACCTCGACCGCAATCAGCTGACGAGTTTGCCGGCGGAGATCGGGCAGCTCACGTCACTGGAGAGGTTGACCCTCTGGGTCAACAAGCTGACGAGCCTGCCGGCGGAGATCGGGCGGCTCACGTCGCTGAGGGAGTTGTTCCTCCGCGACAACCAGGTGACGAGCGTGCCGGCGGAGATCGGGCGGCTTCGTGAACTCGGTTGCGAACTCAAATTGGATGACGGCGTGACGATTGAGGGTGAGAATTTCAGCACATACGCAGGCTCGGAATCGGACTCGGACTCCTCGTACGAATCAAGTGGCTCGGGCTCGTCCTCGGGCTCGGACTCGGATTATTAATGTCGACTCGTCCCCGCGTTTGCCATCTACGATCCGTCTATGATGTAATACATCACGCTAAAAGCTAGTCACCGTCGCCCTTGTGCCGCTTATTATTCCTCTGCTGCTCCGCGTTGTCAAATGCATCCGCCGCCGACAGGTGCACCCAACTGGTCTTCTCGCTCCGATCCCACCACCGCTCCACAACACCATTACCAACCACCGGTTCAGCCGCGTCGTCCGCCCGTCTGTACCACACCACGCTCCACCTGTCACCCGTGTACCTCGGATCCACCTGTCAATTAAATAGAAATAAACACGACGTCAATCTAATAATCGCCTAAGAGTCTTATGGCAATTAAAAGAAACGTACCCAGTGCACCTTCCTCCCGTCCACGGATGCCATTCTGTTCCTGGTATCAATCACGGCGACGGCGTCAAAGTTCGTCTCGACGCAGAGACATCCTCCGTACGGGCATTTACCCTGGGAGTCCGAGTTGTCCGTGGGTGTAAAGTCACCGAGTGAGCACGCAAACTGCGGCGCCACGTCCATGGCGTCCACGTGCGGCGAACCTTTGACCGTGTGCGTCACCGCGAGCCCTGTACACAAAACACAACGTCGTCATACTAATTGCCCATACGTACGGTAATTAAAATAAACTTACCGTCGAACCGGCCCGCGATTTCATCGCCGGCGACTGACGCCAACAACGCCTGAAAAACACAAAGTTTAATCACCACACGGGCAAACAGTTATGAGAGGAGGTGGGCAAATGGAAATAAAAACGCACCTCGCACTCGTCCCAGACCCACCGGTACCGCTCCAGTTTACGCCTCTGTCTCGCCCCCGCGGTGGGTAGAGCGGTGAGGCTGAGGTACCTCGCGGAGGATATGACCCCGGCGCGGTCGGGTCTGTGCGCTTTGGGCCATCGCCTGTGCGCTTTCGTCCCTTTCGTAACCTCCGACCCGAGCTCCTCTGTAATAAGGTAATAATAAACAAAACACGACGTCAGTATACTAATTGCCCATACGTACGGAAATAAAAATAACTGAAACGCACCGAGGCATCTGACCATCCGATCGATCGCGTCCGCCGGGATGGGCGCAGTGGCGTTCGCCGGGTCAGCCATGGTCCAGACCCTGGGCGTCACGTTCGGGACCGTACCGTCCGAGGTTCGATTCCCGGATGGATCGTCGATGGGTTCGCCGTGCGCCGCGCAGAGCCTCTCCACCAGCCGCAGTCGCCACAGACCGTGGCCGCCCTCGTCTGTAATAAACAAAACACGACGTCAGTACAATTGCCCATGTACACGAATTAAAATAAACTCAACCTTTCCATTTCATCTCATCCTCGGGTGACACGGCGATGTTCATGGACGCGAGTCTCGCGCGGATCGTCTCCGGTTCGAGCGGCGCGAGCTGCGCGGCGAGACCCACGCCGCCGCCGCCGCCGACGTCATCCGATGACGCGTCGTCGCGTCCCGACATGCTGTCTAAATGCCTGTACGCGTCCACCTTTTTGCGCAGCGTCTCCGCCGCTCGTCTTAAATGAAACACGCACTCGCCCGATGGGTTCGTCGTCGTCGTCGATGCGTCCGGCACCTGGAATGACGCACCTTCGCACAGCGTGAGCGCGGTCGCCGCGTCCGTCGCGGATGCAAAGTCGACGAGCGCGAACCCGACCGGGTCGTCCACGCCGTCCACGCGGTACGTGCTCCGCCTGAGCACGACGGCGATTGGGGCGGGGGCGCCGAGTGCGGTGAACGCGCGCGAGATTTGGTCGGCGTCGAGTCGCTTGGGCACCGAGCCCATCCACAGCTGTGCGCCGCTGCGTCCGGCGGCGGCGGCGGGGGTTGGGGTGGGTGGCATCGTCGAGACGCGCGCGTGTGTGTCCCGTGGTGACGTGTCGGCGGCTAGCGCATCGCCACCCAGGGTCAGCGCCGGGCGACTGTGAGATGAAAACACTCATTCATCTACGGTTGTTCGTTTCTCGATGATTGCTTGTTGACTCTCACGCAAACCCTTGGAAACATCTATCGATCATACCGAGAGGGGCGCCCCGCACCGTCTGTACCATGGAGGGTTACGGGCAGCCCGGCATGTACGGCGGCGATCCGTACGCCGCGCAGGCGTACGGCGCGCCGCCCGGCATGGAAGCAGCCTACGGAGGCGCCGTCGACCCCAACGTCTACTCCCAGCAGGCGGCACCACCCGTGACGGGCGACTGCTTCCCCTACGTATCGAACCACACCATCTCCGCCGTGGCTGAGCAACGCGGGCGATACCCCGACCCGATCGCCGCGCTGGCGTTCGACCCGATCCAGGAGCTCCTCTACGCGGGCACCACGGACGGGCGCATCACGACGTTCCACTCGCCGTCGATGGAACGGCACGCCGCGTGCGCCGCGCACGAACCGGGCGTCTCCTCAGACGGCACGCTCGCCATCGCGCCCGTCGGTGGCATGGCCGGTGGGTGCGTCTCCGTGTCCGCGACGCGCTTCGCGTGCCACTCACCCGGCATGGTCAAGCGGTGGAGCCACGACCTCGGCGCGGAGGACCCGACGAACGATCCACTGACGTGCTGCGCGGTGGACCCGCACGCCATGGGAGGCGTCGGCCGAGCCTACGTCGGCCGAGTCGCAAACCAAATAACACAAGTCGACATCGCCACCGGTACGTTCATTAACTATTTGAATGCCCACGTACGGGCAATTAGTGGAATGACTGACGTCGTATTTCTTTTATTTATGTATTCACAGGGAAAATCAGTCTAACCGCGGACGTCTCTGGGGCGTCGTGCGGCCGAGGGACCGCCGTGATGGTCGGAGGCGCGCCGAGAGGGACCGTCGCGTGCGGCGGCGTCGGCGGTGAGCTGTGCCTGAGGGATCCACGGAGCAAGATGAGAGCCGAAGTGAACTTGTCGTCGCCGGCGCACTCGGCGGGGGTTCAATCCATCGTACGTTATTTATATTTACCTATTTCTATTTCCTCACCTGTATGGGCAATGTGACTGACGTGATCCGTTTTGTGTATCACAGGCTGTCGGCGCCGATAACAACCTGCTGGTGACGTGCGGGCTGACTTTGGACAGAAGCGGGGCGGTGCAGGTTGACAATTTTTTGAAGATCATCGACGTCAGGCTGGGCATGCGGGTGCTGAACGTGCTGCAGTTCCAAGCCGGTGAGTTTATTTTTATTTGTATTCTCGTATGGGCAATTTGTACCGACGGCGTGTTTTGTTCACAGGGCCCACTTGCGTGAGCTTCGATCCAAAGTACGAGTCTTGCGTTCAGATCGGTTCGAGCTCCGGGACGGTGCGTTTATTTGGTTATTCTCGTGTGGGCGATTATACTGATTCTCTCTCGTGTTTTGTTATTTAACTATTTACAGGTGCAACGTATGGACTGCGGCGGGCAGGAAGGGCACGCGTTCCAGTCTTTTCACGTGGACTGCGGCGGGTACAACATGAACGCGATGGCAGTCTCCAACACCGGCGAGGTGAGTGTTACTTTTACTTTCTTTCGTCTAACTCACCTCGCTCGCATACCCAAGCTGCGCTCGAATACCCAATCACCACCCTAATGGTAATTACTGACCAATCACCCCTATCAATCACCCATAGACACTCGCGTTCGGCGACGAGGCCGGGTACGTGCACCTGTGGTCCGCGAGCGTCTCCGACGATCCAGACGCGGAACCAGTGGTGAACGAATTCAGCCACGGTGAGAGAAGTTTCTATTTGAGTTTATTTTAATTCTCGTACGGGCGATTAGACTGACCTTTACGAGTTTTGTTATCAACAGAGTGCGTGGACCCGCCGAGGGACGCCGAGTGCATTCAGAAGTGGTTCGCCGGGGAATTGAACCCGGAGGCGGACGAGGCCAATCTACGGGTTCCACCGGTCGACTACGGCGTCCCGCACGACACCACGACGCCGCCGTTGTCGCACATGGACCCGGATTCGCCCGATTTCGTCATGAGCGTCGGTGAGTTTCTTTTATTTGTATTTCCACATGGACAGTTGGATTGACTTCAAGTGTTTTGTGTACAGGTAAACCGCCGCACATCATACCAAAGTCAGTCATGGACACCGTCAAGATCCACGACGGCATAGGGTACGCGCCGAACCCTCACTACAAACGCGGGGCGCCGAAGGTGAGTGTCCACCAGCAGTCTCCCTTCCATACTCAAATACCCAATAACCACCCGATTACCGACCGATCACCACCCTAATTAACCACCCGCGATCTCAGGGCGACGCGTACAGAGCCGCCGCGCCTTTAAAGAATAAACGCCTCGAGTCCAAATTCATGAAGGAGGAGGCGATGAAAGCGGCTAAATCCGACGCCGCTAAAACCGGAAACACGTCCGGCGGCGTCTCTAAATGCCCCCTGCCGGTGTTGTACCACAGAGTAATTGAACGATTGGGATCGCACAAGGCTCGGTTCGAGGAGTTTGACTTTGCGCACTACAACCGAACGAGACTGCTGGGGTTCACGAACGACCTGGCGAACTGTTACGTCAACCCTGTTCTTCAGATGCTCCATTTCGTTCCAGAGTTACGATCGAAGGTGCTCATGGGTCACACGTGCGACAGAGAGTTTTGTTTAACGTGTGAACTCGGTTTTCTTTCGCACATGTTATCGCAGCCGCCGACGATCGGCGCTGGGAGCCACTCCAGTTCCTCGATGACGTGCCAGGTACGTGTACACACGCGCGCAGTCTCCCTTCCACACTCAAACACCCAATCACCAATTACCAAATACCAAATACCACCCAATTACTGACCGAACACCCCCACCCCGTCACCACCCAGCCGCTTAACTTTTTGCGAACGCTGCGGCAGGTCAGAGAAGCGGCGGCGCTCGGTTTGATCGAAGGGAAGGACGTGGAGTTGGACACACGGCTTGACCAGAGCTACGCGCGGCGGATCCAGGCGTTCCAGCGGTTCATACTGGAGCAACTGCACAAAGAGGAGATGCTCGGGGTGAACAACGTGGGCGGGAGAGGGGGTAAAAATACCCATTCAAACGGGGAAAATAAGTCGAACGAAAACGACAACGACATCAACGGCGGCGTGGAGAGCCTGTTCGCGCTGACATCTACGCAGACCCACTCGTGCGCGCAGTGTAAGCACGTGGAGGTTCGCACCGCGCGTTCGTTCCAGACGGACCTGGCGGTGAGCTTCATTTTACCTTATTTCCGTATAGGCGATTAGACTGACGTCGTGACAATTATTTGTGTTTACAGTACCCGGACAAGAAGGACGAAGGCGCGATTCGAACGAAGCCTTCCTTCGCCGATTGCCTTCGCGATTCGCTGAAAACGTCCGGCGAAGTTCGCGCGTGGTGCGAGGGGCACAAGGCGTACACCCGCATGTCCAGTGCTCGTCACCCGAAGGCGCTGCCGCGGGTGAGTTTATTTTAATTCTCGTACGGGCAATTAGTATGACGTCGTGTTTTGTTCACAGGTTATGTCCGTGAACCTCGGGATGAGGGACCCAGACGACCTGCGGTGGTGGGGGGTCAACGTGAGTGATTATTTCTATTTCGTTATTACTTTTATTCTCTCATAGGCAATTGGGGACTGACGGCGTGTTTTTTAACAGGTTGACACGATCAACTCGCACACAAAGGAAGCGGCGGCGCCGATTAAAACCCAGTGGCTGCCGCACTATCTCCACGTACACGTCAGCGGAAACGACTCTAATTCGGATTCCAATTCCAACGACGTCACCGTGACGCAGTCACTCGCGGATGACTTGGACCAGCTCGAGACGAGGGACGGAGGCGTGACGTACGAGCTGACGGCGCTGGCGTGTCTAGCCAGAAGACCCGCTGAGGAGGTGAGTGTTAACTCTTACTTTCGTCGTCCAACCGCTGAGCACGCAGTATCCCTTCATGAATTAGACTCAAGTACCCAATTACCAAATACCCAATTACCACCCAATCACTGACCAATCACCCCCACCCTCCCCATACAGGACGACGACGATTCGCCCGGTGGGGGTAAAGACGAGACTGGCGCTCGTAAACTGGCCGGTCACTTACTGTCCTTTCTCAAGGTGAAGCCGCCGTACGTGGACACACCCGGGGACTTCACCGCGCCGAGGCACCAGCCGGGTATGACCCCGGGTGTGTCGCCGGTTCCACTGGCGGCGATGGCAAAGTTGACACTGGAAGGAGGGAAAAGCGACTTGAAAGCAGAGGGAGTCGACACCCTTGAGCCCCCGTCCACGCCCGCGCGTGGCGATACGGATGCTGCTGAAACGGCGGCTGAAACGGCCGAGACGGATGTGAAGCGGCCCGGGACTTCCGTGGACGAAGGCCTAGCCGCCGCGCTCGCGGCGGGTGAGGCTATGTACGGCGAACACTCGGGGTTTCAGGTGAGTTACATTTTTACTTTCGTATATGTGGGCAATTCGACTGACGCCGTGTTTTGTTCACACAGGGTTTAACCCCCGGGCAGATCGCCGCCGCGGACGCGGGTGAGCATTTACCGGCCACCCCCGCGGTGGACAAGCGATCCGCGGAGCTCGGTTTGGCGCACGTGGGAAACACGTGCACCGATTGGCTCCTCTTCAACGACTTTTGCATCAACCCCGTGGACCCCGCCGAGGTTGTCCGCATGTACGGCCAATGCAAGGTACCTAAATCAGTCACCCTCACATACCCAATCACCCTATTACCACCCAATTACCACCCAATTACCAAATACCAATTACTAACCCCAATCACCCCAAACTCGCCCCCCAGGTTCCCGTGCTGTGCGCGTACACGCGGGTCGATAAGCCCCCGCCCGATCCCCTTCCGCCGTCGCCAATCACCGCGGGAATGTACCGACGATTGACGATGGACCCGAACCTGCCGCCGTACGGCCCTAGGTGAGTGTTTTTTTTGGTTATATGACTGTTTGCCCATACGAACTTTGTGTTTTCAGGTGTCCGTTCATGCCGTTCACGTTTGAGTCACCGGGCGAGACCCCGGGTGCCGGGACGGTTCTCGGTACGTTTATTTTAATCTACCCCCGTACGGGCAATTGGACTGACGTCGTGTGTTTTGTGTACAGGTATCGACGCGGAGTTTGTGAGTTTGGCGCCGGCGGTGAAAGAGCCGCACCCAGAGGTGAGTTTATTTTATATTCTTTGTACGGGCAATTGGAATGACATCGTTTCTTTTTAATACAGATTCCCGGGCAGGAGATCGTGGTCCAGGCGGCGCGTCTGGGCCTCGCGCGCGTCTCCGTCGTCCGCGGCGGTTCATCTGACGAGGGTGGTGTAAGCGGCGGTTCATCTTCCGCCTCGGGCGGCTTGGTCCCCGTCATCGACGATTACATCCGAGCCGTGGAGCCCGTGCACGATTACTTGACCAGGTTTTCCGGTTTAATCGCCGGCGATTTAGATCCCGCGCTCACTAAGCACCACATCGTGGAACTGAAGCACGCGTACCTCAAGCTGAGGTACCTCATCGACGCCGGGTGTATCTTCGTCGGGCACGGGCTGAAGCAGGACTTCAAGGTGCGTTTTCTTTAATTCTCGTATGTACGGGCAATTATAGACTGACGTTCATGGTTTTGTTCACAGATGATCAACGTAACGGTGCCGCCAGCTCAAATCGTGGACACTGTCGAGCTGTTCCACTTTAAGCGCCAGCGCAAACTTTCGCTTCGTTTCCTCGCCAGTTACCTACTCAAGGAAGACATCCAGCAGACGACGCACGATTCCATCGAAGACGCGCGGACCGCGGTGCGTTTATACCGCAAGTACCAAGAGATGCAAGCGGAGGGTAACTTTCAGGGGAAGCTGCTCGAGATTTACCGATTCGGGAAACAACACGGGTTCACGGGGGAGAAACGGCCGGATAACCTTCACATGGAATCCAAACCGACACACGAAGGAGTCACGGGCGGCGGTGACGCGTCGTCGGGCGGCATCGGCGTCGGCGCGGCGTTGGGAGGCGACGCCATGGACGGCGACGACGATGGAGGTAACAATTACAACAAACCGCCGCCGTTCTTCGTCGACGGTGAACTATCCGCGAACGCCATGATGGAGATGGAACGGATCTTCAACACCGCGCCGCCGAACCTGGGCGTGCCGATGCCGGCCAACACGAACGAATGGATGCCGGCGCCGAACGCGGGGATGCCGGTGCCGAACATCCACAACCAAAATTCGTTCCCGCCGCCGACGCCGCAATCTCATCAATTCCCTCCGATGACCGGGGCGCCTCCACCGCCGCCGATGCCGCCGCCCATGCCCCCGATGGGAACGAACGCGGCTCCTCCTCCTCCTCCGCCGGGTGTGCCGCCGCCGAGGCCGATTCCACCCCCGAAACCGCCACCGCCGCAGCGGTGAGATCGTTGGTGACTCATTCATCAAATAATGTAGTCGACGCGAGAAATGCTCGTGTGTGTATTAGGAATTTGTTAACATCACATCGTCTATGATATATCGATACCGGCGCGTTCACTCATGTTTCACTCAGAAGGTTGGTGGCGCGGCCATGCGCGCGCGAACCTCCCATCGCAGCGCATCCCGCCTGTTCTCCCCCGGGGTCTTAAACCCGCCATCGGTGCCCTTGTGTTGGACAGCTGTGACCCGCTTTTGATCCCAAAAGCCCGAACTAGTTTTTCCTTTTTCGAGCCTGTTTTCGTTGACCCCGTCGGTCAGTTTCCGCTGCGCCCTGCCCCAGCTCCCGCCCCTCGGCCCGTTCACGTCGTATACTGCACTGTTAACACCACACACGTTGATGTCCTCCACCCTCGGTTTGGTTCCAAAAACGGTCGCCTCGTCGGCGTTTTCCATGTCGTCAAAGCGAAGTCGCGAAGAGGTTGAATTTACTTTTCCTCCGGCGAAGACTGGGAACTTGTTGCTGTTAGTTCCGTCGCCGCCCCGGCGTTCTAGGTACGCGTCACCGGACCACACCGCGTTGTACTGCGCGGCGCGTGCGACCCGGTCGATGCGAACGCGTTGGCCGGGTGTGAATGTCCCTGGGCGCACCGGCATCGACGACTTGATCACCGATGTTTTATTTTTATTTTTAGTTTTGTCGCTCGAGCCCGGCGTGGCTGCGGATGATGATGATGATGATGTCCTCGTGGTGTGGGGCGTGACGGGCTGGACGCTTCGCTTGGCGCACCAGCCGATGATATCCTCGTGGGTGTCCGCGTTTGGTGCGTGAGCGCGGCGGTGACGCGTCGTCGCGGACGACGGCGTATGAGTCTTGGGATGAGTCTTTGATGCCTTCGGTTCCGTCGTCGGTGAGCATTTGGTTGGGATGGCGAGCACAGCTGTGCGGTGGCCGGACGACGCCGGGCGCACTCGGGTACCGTTGGGTGTCGCACGCGCGGCGCGTTTGGACGCCGCGGATGAAGGCGACGGCGTCATCGCACCTGCTTCATCGTCTGCACTCACACGCGTCTCTGCCGAAGAGATGATCTCGGAACCGCCCGGCGTTCGCGCGGCGAGAGCCTTGGACGAGTACCGTCGCAGTGATGCATTGTTCCGTTTGTGGCTCGGGGAAGACGGCGCGTCGCCGTGTCCTCGCGCATGTACAGCTGTGTCGTGCACAGCTGTGTCGGCACCCCCCACGGCACCCCCGTCGGGCTTCGTCAACCCATCCCCGGACGAAGAAGACGTCGATGTCAAGTTGTGTCCAATGCCCACCTGGTGGTCGAGGGAGGTGAGGAAGGATGCGATGACGTCGTCGCTGACGTCGTCGTGGCCGAGCGCGGCGAGCTGCTCGCGCACGGCGTCGACGGTGATGCCCGCCAGGTGGCCGCTCATCGATGGATACGAGCGGCGCGCGCGCGGGAGAGTGCATGTTCACATGCTCTGTCCGAGAGAAATAACGAAAGGTGCTCGCTGCGTAACGGTCCATTTTTGCAACATCGTAT
>Ga0257106_1001097_pt1 | contig 14013 bp, 10 predicted proteins | sample LP_taG_3_FD_190177 | JGI IMG/M metagenome (GOLD analysis project Ga0257106, IMG submission 190177) | Marine microbial communities from Northeast Subartic Pacific Ocean, Canada - LP_J_2011_P26_10m | ecosystem: Environmental > Aquatic > Marine > Oceanic | place: Canada: Northeast Subartic Pacific...
GCCCTGTTACCTCTTTTTTTGGCAGGACTGACAGCATGGATTTTTTGGGCCAAAGTTGTTCCTCGCCAACTGCGCGGGTTGCAAGTGGCCTTTGAAACTGGAGAATTATCCTATGAAGTCCATCAGGTGACGCACACAGTGGCCGATGCTCGAGAATTATTGCGCGCTCCAGGCATGAAGTTCGGAGTCATAACGTACCTCTTCGCTCTTGTTGGGGCTTTGGTCCTCTTGTTTGAGTTCTTGCTTGCGCAATTTGATATTTCTTCTGGGTACCACGCCCCTTCGCTTGCTATCGCCCTGATGTTCATCGCTTTGCCCGCCCTTGTCTCGAGTGCATCTTCTTTGGGAACTCAAGTTTTGAAACCAATCGGTCAAGATCGAGCCTCCCTTCAAGTTGCCAGTTTGTCGCGCACTTACAATTATGTCTACCTGCTTATGTTTTGGATGGTTCTGGTTTGGGGTCTTTACGTAGCCCTAGGCTATGTTGGCGTGAATGGTTCTAGACGGTTCAGTATTGCTGCTCTTGCGCTGTTTTCCCCTTCCGCACTCGCCTACGGACGTATCCTCGGGTCATCATGGCAAGCCCTTCGCCAATCATCGAAAAAGACCGCTAACGGTGAAATTTCACCTTTCCACAATCATGCTCCGAACGCTCGACAGCAGGTCCTAGCACAATTTGTTAATTTCAACCTCATCATTATGCCCTTTGTTGCGCTCAACACTTTTGTTTCCCTTCTCGTGTTATTGGTTGATTCGAACCTATTTGTTCACTCAGACCGCGTCCTCAACCTCCCGGAGTACAGGCTTCAAGACACCTTCATGGAAGAAGGTGGTCTGCTTGGTTTCGGTTTAATCGAGTTATTTTCTTACATTCCGGTCGAGGGCATCCGAATCCCAATTGTTTCGATGGTGCTTCTGTTCCTGTTGCTCAACGTAGCCATCATAGGTTTTCTGTTCGTCTCCGAAGTTGCACACATCTTATTCTTGAACGTACAGGATGCATCGGGGAAGGGCGGAATTAAATTAGCAGACAGCCGCTTACTTAGCGCTGAACGCTCCCAACAAGCCAAGGTTCTGAATTTTTGCTTCACCGGCTTTGCAGGTCAATCCATGCTACTCTTGGCGCTTGCAATGATTACCTTTTGGGATTCAAGTTTTCTCCCTCAAACCACTCAATGCGGCACATGGGAAACGACAGTCTGCAGTGTGCTGACAAAAGAAGGACTAGAAGAATTAACCTGGATGTTGGCGTCCGGTGGTCAAATTGCATTCCTGGCAATCTGGGTAAGATCCCTTCGAGTCGGCTCTAAGATTGAAGACATCACCTTTGATGCGGCAATTGGAAACGAGCGACAACAGTTTACAGAAATGGAAGATATAATCTACCTCAAGAAGGAATCACTCACCACCTTGGTCGCTCAAGATGAATGGGTCAAAGCCCTCAAACAACTCGATACAATCTTACAAGGTCACGGCAAAGATCTCGACGCCGTGAGCCTCGGTCGTAAAACTGCTGCCATCATGACGCTTTACGCTGGTTTCGGCCGATGGAATGATGCTGAGGACAACGCGATCTCACTGATAGCATACCAAAGCGGCAAGAAAGCAGAATTAGCCCGGATGATTCTTTCAGCCGCAAGCCTAGCGCAGCGGGATTATGCAGAAGCCAAGCCTCGGCTGCCACTGCTGCCTGAGGACAACATCGAGGCCGTACGGATTAAATGGGCTGCTTCGCTGTTCAGTACGAAATTAAGATCGCTCGATGAACGCCACAAACCTCAGTTGTCAATGGACAGCATCATGCGTCGAAACATAGACCTTGTAAAGCGGTTTCAAACGGGAACGAGCAGGAGCGATCTGAAGTACGTCGATTCTCCAGCAGGGCGCCTCTTTCTGCTGGGTGATGTCGCCCGAATGCGCTTGGCTAGAGAAAGCGAAGATGCTCTTGATTTGCTTGAACGATTCATTAAAACGAACGAAATTGATTTGTGGGTTCACGGGGAAGTCGTTCGATGTCTGTTGCATCTTGATGCAGGCCGAGTGAACACAGCAGTGGCAACGGCAGAAAAATTACTCGCCGAACATGGTCGTCATCCCCATCTAAGGGCTTTGTTTGGCCATTTATCTCGAATGGGATTGACTCCAGTGTGCCCAAGCGAGTTAACCGAATTGGAATGGATTACAGAATCGGAACAGAGCATCGAAGAATTTTGGAGCAAAGTCCACGTCGTTTCACCTCCCCCTACTTTCCATAAAAAGGGCCTTAAACAACATGCTTGGAAGGCAAATGCATGGTACCTCCACGGGGATTCGAATCAACTGACCATCGCCTCTAAAAAAGGGCAGAATGGTTGGAAAATGTTGTCTAAGGTAGATCTATCCACCTTCCCAGTTTGCATTAATCTTCACCTCACCGGCATTATCGTCACGGTTGGTGGCATGCCCGTTGACCTCGGTTTCCCAGGCGGAATGGATTTCCAAGCGATCAAGGCCAAAGGGCTCCTCGATCTCTAAGACGCATCAAATGCGCCGACGCAGCCGTTCCATAGAGGCGTCAGCAGAACCGAGGTGCTCTAAGCAATCTTCGATGCGGCCAACGCTCAATGCATCTCCAGCCTCGGCAATGGCTTGCTCGGTCAATCTGCGATCCTCATCCTCAACCTTGATTCCAATCGCTTCACACTGGTTGCGAAGAATGCGCCATTCAGCCATAACAAAGTCGTACAGCTCAAGTGCTTCTTCGCTCGCTTTGCCCTCTTTGTCGAGGTCTTGGTTCATAATGCTCAACAATTCGGAGGCTTCACTCCACCTTCGTGCGTCTGCCGCTTGTTCAATCGCCGTTAGGCGTTCTGTCCAATCGCCCACATCGTCTCGGTCTTGGTATTGAGAAATGAGTTTTTTTCGCTGCCGCAGCGCTCGTTGAACATTGTCCATTGCCTCGCGTTCTTGGACGATGGACCGTACAACACCATCGGCCAAACCGATGGCTTGTCCGGCATTGCCTGCTTCAAGGGCTTCTTCGGCTTGAGCGAGGCGCTGTGTCATTGCACTAATATCTAGCCCATCTGTTTGTTTTAATTGTCGTTCTGCTTCCTTGAGGGACAAGGCAGCCTTGCCCAATGCATCGTCATCCGCAGCGAGTTGAACTGGAATCACAACCGCAAATTCGTAAGCTTTCTTTGGTGCTTCTGATGCTAATTTCTTGCGGGCATCCGCAAGCATTTCCTTCAGATGTTCCACACCTTCACCGTCCTTTTGTTGAAGTTGACGACTCGCCTCGGCGATGGCCTTCTCAGCCACCCCCCACCACTCAATGATTTCATGAGCGTATTTCTTTGATTGTCGGAAGAGGAGTTCACCCTCTCGTAACGAGCCAAGTTTGACTTCCCTTTCCCCCATGTCGAAGGATTTCCTAGGCCGTTTTGCCGTTGGAGCGATGGCTTCAGCCTTTTCCATGCTTGCTCTTGCATCTTCGCGAATTGCTTCAACGTCGCCCGAAAGCGAAAGTGCACGTTCCATTTCATCTCTTGCATGATTGAGCAGTTCCATGCCGTGAAGGGGGTCCACGTGCCCTTCTTCACGAGCCGTCATGATCAAACTGGAAGCTTGGTCAACCGCTGCACCGTCAGCTTTGAGTTCCAAAAGTTGAACCTCCAATGAGTCTAATCGTCTGCTGAACTTCTTTCGATTTGCGCGCTGGTCGTCACCGACAAACCAAACATAGCCGGTAAGGCCCACAGCGAACGCCATGGTCACGATACATGCCAGCCATTCATTGGTCATCGACTCTGGCGTGCTCCCTGCAAAGAGTGAAATTGCAATAACCGTACCTAGCCCAGTCATTATGGCCCGCCATCGCAGAACATCCAATCCTCCCTGAAGGATTGACTTGGATGCGCTGAGGCATGAGAAGGCCACTCCGGTGAGCAGAACACTCCCTGCAACCAGGCTGAGGTTAGAAACATCAAAGGCTTGGGCCGCAGTGATGAGAAGCACAGGCCAAAGAACGCTGGCAGCAGAACCCACACGGGTTCTTGCCCTGGCATCATCGACTGCTAAGTCTTGGATGATGAGCCCCCATACAATGATCAAAAGTGGAAAACCAAGGCCTTTGAGCAGCCCCGACTCCCCGAGCATTGCGGCATTAAGGTTCGGCCACATCAACCATAGAGCTCCACTCAAGAGAAGTAGGGCAGAGGTTGATGTCAACCGTTCAAGCCTTTGTTGACGTTGCTTGATAGCGGACTCAATAGCCGTTTCAACATCAGCCCAAGCGTCCACCATGCATTCGACTTCCACACAATGGTGATAATCACTCCGCTGTTATGATTCCAAAAGGACGGGGCTCTTTGGCCTAAAGTACGTGCCAAACCCTGTGACAACTTCAACCGGCATGACGGGAATGTTCATGGGTATCATCCACCCGCTTGGAAGGAAGAGGAGTATCAATGACCGGTCTTATCACAATGGACGACTTGACGAATGAGGAAATACTCAGCATCTTGGACGATGCAGAACGCCTTCTACCCGTGGCCCGTGGTGAAATGTACCTCCCTTTGTTGCAAGGTCGCATCATGGGAAACTTGTTCTTTGAACCAAGCACTCGAACCCGCATGTCCTTTGAAACCGCAATGAAGCGCCTCGGCGGTGGTGTGGTCAATCTTGGGGACGTCAAGACTTCTTCAGTCGTCAAGGGCGAGACCCTGTTTGACACGATTCAAATGGTCGACGGATACACTGACATTATTGCCATGCGCCATCCGCGCCAAGGAGCGGCTCAATACGCACAGGACGCAGCGCGAGTGCCCATTCTCAACGGTGGGGACGGGGCAGGAAACCATCCCACACAAACGATGCTTGACCTGTTTACCATTCGACAGGCGCATGGTCGTCTGGACGGCCTCAAGGTCGTGCTTGCTGGCGATCTCCGCTACGGGCGAACCGTCCATTCCCTCTCGCACGCTTTGACCCGATTTGGTTGCGAATTGATTTTTGCAAGCCCAGCTCTTTTGCGAATGCCTGCTGAAATCGTTTCAGATTTGCGAGAACACGGGTCTAACGTTGTCGAAACAGAGGATCTTTACGGGTGCATCAACGATGCCGATGTCATCTACATGACGCGAATTCAAAAAGAGCGATTTGCTGATGAGGACGAATACGCTCGATGCGCTGGCGCTTACAAACTCCACGCCAAGCACCTCGGGGACGTGAAAGAGGGCATGATCATCATGCACCCACTGCCACGGGTCGATGAAATCCATCCCTCGGTTGACGTTACAAGGCACGCACGGTATTTCGAACAAGCTTTCAATGGGGTTGTCGCCCGAATGGCGCTGCTTTGCAGATTGCTTGGCGTTCCAGTTCCCGAAGACATTGCATCAGCAGGGGGTGTTTTGTAATGTCCAACGAACAGAGCATGCGCCGCGTAACCGCTATCCGCAATGGAACCGTCATCGACCACGTACCATCTGGTCAAGCACTCCGTGTCCTCGAAATGCTCGGCATTGCTGGCGAGACTTCTGTTCCAGTGTCCCTTGTGATGAACGTCCCCTCCAAAAAACTCGGATCAAAGGACATCATCAAGGTCGAAGATCGTGAACTTACCCAGGGAGAATTAGATCGCCTCGCTCTTGTCGCACCAGATGCTCACGTAGCCATTATCCGTGCCTATGTGGTTGCTGAAAAGTTGTCCATCAACCTCGGCGATGAGGTTATCAATGTCGTTCGCTGCACCTTTTCAAACTGTATCACTACCAACGCTCGAGAACCTCAGCCTCACAGGTTGCGGGTCGTTAGCCGAGACCCGTTGCACCTTCGCTGCCATTATTGTGGCAGACCGCAGGACCTTGATGAATTGGTCAAGAATGCACTTTGATCAGTCGTTTAACAACGCTCTGAAATCACACGCCTTGCATTGGCTGCCAGATGTCATTGCGCCGCATGCAGGGCAAGGGGTAGGAGGGGCAATCTTCGAGCCTTCTTCGGGTGATCGATGCCTCAACGCTTTGATGTTGTCTGCCATTCGGAGCAAGCCATGCCTTGTGCCTGGTGAATCGGCCTCCATTTGGGCCACCATCTCCCGGTGACGCCAACGCAGAGCCCCTTCAGCATGGGGGCATTCCTCGTGATGAAGTGGCAGTTTTCGGTGGAGAGCGTAAAGATGGACTTCTTGTTCAGGGATCCATCGCAGAGGGACAATTCGAGGAGCCATGCCTTCCACAACGGTCGAGGTATGTGGGGCGAGCCGCAAGGTTCGGTCGAGGTCGCCGTTGGTCATGTTCATCAAGACCGTTTGCGCCATATCGTCGAGGTTATGGCCAAGGGCGATGATGTCAGCGCCAATCCGGTCGGCTAAGTGGTTGATGCCTTGGCGCCTGAACACGCCGCAGTATGAGCATGGCAGGCGAGGTGCACTGGGGTTTGTTTCCAACAATCCAGGTATACGTTGAGCCACTTCATCCATTTCTTTGAAACTCAATTCCGGATAAGACACTGTGATGAATTCAACACCCAACCGATCACAGAGTTCTTGAGCGCACTCAAGCGATGGTGGGCGGTACCCTTCGATGCCCTCGTCGACGGTTCCGGCAACGATTCGTACATCGGGCCGCTCTCCGATCAAGTCGACGAGGCTGTCAAGCAGAACAGCTGAATCTTTGCCTCCTGAGATGGCAACAAAAATTGTGGTGTTCTTGTCTTTAGGCAACACCAGTTGTTGGCGGAGTTCCTTCGCGATTTTTTTCCTTACTGATTTTGCCATGTGCTCGTTGCACAAAATCCGTCCAGAATACGCCTGTTCTAGCACGGCAGGTCGGGAACAACTGTCGCATTGAGGGACGCTAAACCCCTGCTCTGCCTCCTCTGCCATACCCTTGCGGGGTGCGGCTTAGGTTTGAACTCCCCGCTTTGACAGGCGGACATCGGCTGGTGCGCCCTTCTTTAACAAGTATAATATTTCAATTGGATATTTAATTTTTCAATTGGTGAATAAAGTGATAAATGCATCCTTGAACGCCCAGATTTCATGAAATATTTAGGTTTGGAGTGGCGAATATATGCGCGGAAAAGAACCAACAAATGGGGTTCCGCGACCCTGTTTTTTCGAAATTCAGTTGGGAAATTGATTTTGGTCTTCAAATCCCCCTTTAGGGGGATGGCAGCACAAAACTTCTTGAAGCCCACAACGCTGACGAAAGGTTTGAGCATCCATGTTGCAACGCACGCTGGCCGGATTGTATCGCCTTGAAGGCGTTCAGCACGCCATGTTGATCGACGACAGTGGGACCTTGTTGGCAAGCGTAGGTGATGAAGGGTCAATCCCTCCATTTGACCACGCTGTTGATGTGATTTCTGCTGCTTTGGATTCAGCGGATGCCCTCGGATTGGGGGCGGTGTACGAAGCATGGTGTGAAGGTGAAAACCGGATGATGATCGACGTTGCCTCGCCAAATCGAATCGTCGCTCTGTCAGGCAATGGAGGCCGCCTGGCCCGATGGCGTCATGCTCTTGACCGCGATCGGAAAATTTTGGCCACCACCCCCCAGTGAGTTGATGATATGTTTAACCTGCCACAAGGAACCCCAATCGAAGAAGCCATTTCGGTTGATGCCGGAACAATCCAGCCATTCGACCACGGCGTAATCAGCACTTGGATCGGACGTCGAAAAACCCCTGCTGGCCATCGTATTGTCCGTGCAGGAAGGATTGTTGGTTGGCTTGCAGAGTCTGGAAAGGGTAAAACCCTCCTCGCAGGCCAAGCAGCGAAAGAGCGCTTGCTCTCAATTGAAGCCGAAGGGGCTTCACGCTTCATCGCCCAATCGTATTCACTTGCTGGTTTGGGAAGCGTTGCCGAAGTTCTCCCGGAAGCCTTTGAGCATCCAGCAGACCGCCAAGGGCTTTTGCCACGCGGCGATGCATTGCAACGCCTCATGTCTCGGGATTTGTCCTCTGTGTTGCAAGTACTCGTTGGCCGTGATACGGTTCGCGGAGCTGTTGCTATTGACCAAGGCTTGTTGATTGACAGCGTTGGAAATCTACCTAATGATGCAGAAACTCTCGCCCGTGAGATTCATGGATCTTTGGGCGCCATGGCCATTTCAGTGATGGACGAAGGGATTGAACCTTCTGCATCACACTGGACCATGCACCACGAAGGCGGTGCACTTTTACTCGCCCAATCCGGTGATGCGTCACTCGGTGTTTGGACGGAAGCAAATGCGGACCATGCTCGCATGATTTCGGCAGTTGCGGGTATTTTGGACGGAGAATTCGGTGCCATTGGTGCATCCGGGGGACCCATACCAGATGGATTCGTCTTGAGGGAAGGTCGAGGCGGACCTGATGCCATTCTGTCGATGCTATCCGCCGCAATGCACGAAGAAGTCACAGGACATCTCCAATCTGGCCAATCCTCAACCGCTGTATCCGTGGTCTTGGCGCGTGGTATTCCTGTGGGCGTTTCCGCTCCTCAAAGCGCCACGATGGAGGAAGCCATGCTGACCTTTACCGATTCAACTCGAGTCTTGAAACTGCATCGATTGCCAGCAGGGAGCATCGTCTCAAGGGATTCGGGCACCATTGAAGGATTCACGCTCGATCACTTCCAAGATCTTCTGGTAACCCTCCGAACACGTTCGGAAAGCCGTCGGGCAAATTTGACTTCAAAGTTGAACGAGCTCTATGGTTTTGAAACAGGTATGGAACTCCTCAGAACTCAGCGTGCTGGGGCGTCGTTTACGGAAACGGTCTCAGTGGTAAGCGGTGGTTTGGGTGGTGAAGCCTCACAACCTCTTGCTGTCGACGCTGGCCTGCGCCGTCGTTTGGAAGCCGCAGACCATCGTATCGATGAACTGGAGAAAGAAAAAGCGACTGTGGAAAACAGATTAAGCGAAGCGAATACAGCAGCCAATGCTGCGCAAATTGTGGCAAGGGAAGCAACAGAAACCCGCGCTGAATCAACAACTTCACTCGAAGAAGCGCACTCCAAGTACGGCACAATGCAAGTGGAATTAGCCCAATCGAAGGCTTCTTCTGAACAAGCAGAGAACAGAGCCGAACGATTGGTGCGTCGCGTCAATGAACTTGAGCATCAAGTTTCGCAGCGCGCTGCAGAATTGGCGAAAGCACTCGGCGATGCATCGTCGAGTGAAACATTGCGAACCGCAATTGAAGACATGTCGCTGAAAGAAGCTGCTTTGAACGCTGAACTCAACACACACAGCCAACAACTTTCCTCGATTCGTCAACAAAGCGAGGACGACGAACGTCGACTGCAGGTGCTGCAAGAACAAGTGGCAGCAACACGAGAACGCCACGCTCGGGCTCAAGCAGAAGTCCTCCTGTTGGATGAAAAAGTCAAGACCAACACCTCTGAGTTGTCCGCCATTGAATCCGAAGCCAAAGCCAGCCGCCGGCGTTCCGAAGAGGACCGAACCCGACTTGCCACCGACGAGGCGCGCCAAGCCCAAGTCCAGGCTGAACTTCGCGAATTAATGGATGAACGCAGGCATATTTTGCGGGAGTTAGGCGACCTCGGTGCTCGAAGGGGCCATGCAGAAGCAGAACTCGCTTCACTCATCGAACGGGCCGAGGCGTTGTCCGAAGCCCACGAGGCTGCGGTGGCCGACATCCAGGAAGCTGAGCATCTGCGGGCCCGTTTGGCAGAGGAACCGCTTGCGCAAGCTCTCCTTGACGACGCCCAAACGTTTGACGGTCTTGGTCCAGTGCTCGAACGCTTGGAACACGCCCGTGCACTTGGGTACTCCGTCACCCTTCTTGATCGAGCTGTGGAACGCGGTTTGCAGGTGATACAATCAACCGTTGACCATGTCGCAGCAACTCCACGGCATTTGCTATCAAGCGAAGTCATGACCTTGCTTGAACGCCAAGTTCCTCAGACAGCAGGTGCGGTTCGGGGACTCGCTCGGTGGTCGGTTCAACAACGCCTCGAGCATCAACTCGGTGAGACTGTGGGCCATGTGGTTCTCGACCTAGAACACTTACTGGAGGACTACGACAGATCGATAACCATGTTGCGTCGATTGAGAAATGTACTAGAGCAACTTGTCCGCCTCGGCGCCCCACCTGAAGAGGTTGAGGCCCTGCTCAACAATTGCACTCGACCTGAAGCACTCCCGAGCATTGCGAAATCCACTCGGCAATTGATCCAAGTTGCACTTGATGACATCTACTTGGAAGCCGATCAAAGGGATGCTGGTGAGGCTGTGGCATTGGAAGACACCGCTAGGGTGCTTGAGGAATTAATCACACAACTCGATGCTTCAGGTCTTGCTGATGGGGTGCCCCGCGGCATGCTTTGGGAATTCCAACGCGACGGCCTGTTGCCATACGAACGAGATTCAGTGCCTGCCAGCCAACGCACACCCGTGGAAGAGAATATGATTGCAACTATGGAATCCAGCCTCGCAGGCGAAGTTCCAGTTTCTCTAGACGCTGCGGTTGAGGTGGCTGTTGCCGACGAACAGGGGTGGGAGGAAATGCCAATCCCGGTCGATGCAGCCACAGGCTCCAACGTTGAAACGACACCTGAATCAACCCGAATCGAACCAACCTCTGATCTGGATGGAAGCGATGAGCGAGCGGCCCTCGAAGCCGAACTTGCTCAACTTGACGCATCGTGGGAACATCGCAAGGAGCCAGCTCCAGAAGCGGCACCAGACCCTGCGCTCGCCGCACTCGAAGCCCGTCTCTCAGGGCTTGACATCTGAGGTGGTTTCATACAAGAAAAATCAACAACACTGATGGCTCGCGAAGAATCGAGAGGCCGCACCTACCCATTGTTCATCGAACGTCTTTTGTTTGTCGGCGCCATTGTGGCTTTTTTCTTTGTTCAACCGATGGTGATGGACCCAATTGATTCGCCAGTTTTGTCTGCTCTCGCAGGTTGGTGTGGTTTACCGGTTCTGCTGATGTTCACTACCGAATTGATTGGCCGTGTGATGCAGCGCTTGATCTCCAACTAAGTTTCAAAGGTCGACGATGTCTTTCGACATCGAGGTAGTTCCAGCAGGAGTTTGACCGCGTAAGGAGTTGACAAGTCCCCAAACTCGCTCCCATGGGACGAAGAACCTGAGCAAAGCCATGATGCTCAAAAACATCAGCGCAGAAATGACCAATCCATACGTCAAGGACAGTTCGATTGATTCCGAGATTTGCCCAGCCCATTGACTTCCAGTTGAATCCTCAACAATGCCCAACAACACGCTGTGGAAGCCAAGAGCAACCATCGTAGCAATGCCAGTTAATCCCAAGAACCCGAAGGTATGTTTGAGGTGCGTGTTCAGTACATTGTCCATTTGACGGACATACTCAGGATCCCTCTTGCAAGACTCTGGAAGTCTGTATGCGTACTCAAGGTAACGGATTACACCGTAAGATGATTCTTGAAACACCATGATGAGGACTGCAATCATGATCAAAGCAAATTGCTCCTTAGTGACCAACATTAATCCGAAAAGACCGATGGTTGGTTCCGTAAATTGAGTTTCAATTGTCGCTAATGCCTCGCCGTAGGTACCAAGTTGGCCGTTGATGAGTGGGAAAGCCAGAATTGCGTGAATTCCCAAAAACAACAATGTGAAGCCGATGGACCAGGCGATTGATCTTCTGGAAAGCCCCCAGATTCCACGTGTACCCATAATGACTGGAAGGAGATAAATGAACAGAATCATCAGCGACATAATCATCAAAAGAGGCCATTCTAATGTGGCTAATTCCCCTTGATCGGGCAGGCGTAAATCAAACGATGTGAGCATGCCGAAGCCCCAAGAAACAATCAACCGTCCAACAAGAACCACAATGAGTGTGATGATGAAGCCAAGTTTGATTCGTTGTTGAGTTTTTGGGGTTTGGAAAGCCAAGAACGCCATGCTTCCACCAAGCGACATGCCGAGAATCAACGGCACAGAAAAGCGCCCAAGTCCTGTGTTCCCTTCACCGGTGAGGAAATCACCAATTGGAAGTTGTTGGCCGATCAGCACTTCAATTGTATCGAAAAGCATGGTGTGGTCAATGGAGCCGACCACATAGGTTGAGACGACTTCAAGGTACATGCCAACCAAGGCCACTGTTGCAATGACTTGGAGAGCGATAATTTGCCACTGCTTTCTCAGCAACTTCAGGTGAAGCGTCCTTGGGCTGTAGTCACCACCTACGGTGACGTCGCGTTGGAGTCCAACATCTTCTGCCATGCTCAGTACCCCCTTACCTGCATCAAGGCTTGAGACAAATCCATGTCCGGCATCCAGTCGATGACTTGTGCCCCTGAGCCAGCAAGTGTGGTGAGGCGGTTTTGACGCTCGAGCTTGAGCACCTCATACGACATTCGAGGGATTCGACTGACGAGGCGTTCAAAGTCTATGCTCGAGGGTGACAACACTGTGACTTCGTGGCCCCGGCCAACAAGGTCACGAACTGCAGCTGGAACGGTGCCGTCTCCTTCGCATGAAGATATGATGAACACGGGGCTTCCTCGGCTGAACCTTCCACTCAATGAATTGGTAACCGCCTGCAAAGGCATGGCACCTTTTGGTGACACTCCTGCAAGAGCACTTAGGATTTTGAAGTACTGCTTGTCACCTGTATCGGGTGGTAAGTAGGACAGTTTTTCATCAAAAATAGCAAGCGCAACCGAGTCACGGCGCTTGAGGAAGAAAGCAGCGAGGCTTGCAGCAGAAACTGTTCCCATCTCGAGTGGGTTCTTGAGCACCGTTCCGATTCGAGCAATATCTCGACTGTCGAGCAGCAAGTAGAGATCGGTGACAGCGTCCCGGCATTTTTCGTTTACCATGAGTTCGCCTGTCCGTGCAAACGCTTTCCAGTTGATGTTTTTGAACGGGTCTCCGGGGACATATTCTCTTAGAGAATAGAATTCAGAACCTTGACCTGGTGTGCGCAGAGTCGTGGCGCCCGTGTACATCTTTGGTGTGCGAGAGCGGAGGAAGGCTTCCTCAACTTCCTTGATTTGTGGAAAGATGACGATGTCGCTGTGATGGTCGACGTACATTTCATCGACACCGAGGTTGAAGGTGTTGCGAGAGCGCAACGAAACCGGGCCAATTGAGTAATGACCGCGCAAGGGGCATCGCAACACATAGCGGATTCGAGCGCTTTCGCCCGGCTTTAGGTTGAGTCGCATTTGATTCAAACCACTGCGCAATTTCATTTCGTGTGGAATGTTATCGTACACTTCGAGCAACTGTGTGTTTCTGTTGGACCGGTTTGTCACAAGAAGTTCGACATAGAGGTCGTCTCCCTTGTACAGGTTATCTGCAGAGAGGGTTCGCTGCACTTCCACCTCACCATGGCCAGAAATCCATGAGTTCACTACGATGAAGGCAACAAAAGTAAGGCCTAAGATCATCATTTGCAGGTTGGAAATCATCATTCCGATGAGAACCAGTGCAATACCACCGGTGAATGTAAATGATGCCTTACGCGTCCACATGATCTCACCTCAAGTTCTGCCCCACGCTTTTATTCGTTTAACCACCGCAACGGTCTGCTCCAGTGAGTACCTGCTTGGTTCAATGGCAAATTTTGCAAGCACGGGGTCATTGATGAGGGAGACGAGGTCCTTGGCCGGCATGGCATGGAATTCCTCCCGTGTAAGGCCGTTTTGGTTGCGAACCTTGGATAAAAATACCTGCCGAATTTTCTCACTCTTTGCGTAGTAAGTGTACCTATTCGCGTCTCCGAACCCGTAGTAGATGATGCTGAATACGTGGCGCCATGGCTCAGGGTCACGCTTTTTCAGCAGCACCGCTTCAAAGGTCACGAAGAGGACCAAGAACAACAAGAGCATTGCAAGCCCTTCGCCTGTAAAGTAAACCAGAAGGAAATAGACGGTGTTGTAGGAATCTGCGAGGAGAGCATTTTGGGGATGCCGCGATTCATCGAAGATCACCATTGCGGTTTCCGAAGGTTGCCCTGCCTCAGCAGGGTCGGTTGACATCAATGCCTCAGCGACGAAATCCATAGCCCACTTGCGGTTGT
>Ga0257106_1001098_pt1 | contig 14007 bp, 10 predicted proteins | sample LP_taG_3_FD_190177 | JGI IMG/M metagenome (GOLD analysis project Ga0257106, IMG submission 190177) | Marine microbial communities from Northeast Subartic Pacific Ocean, Canada - LP_J_2011_P26_10m | ecosystem: Environmental > Aquatic > Marine > Oceanic | place: Canada: Northeast Subartic Pacific...
CGTACCACTAGTAGATGATTGTTCTCCACCAATATTCATAAATAAATGCAAGTCTTTTGACGAAAATGGTTGATAATCAAAAAGAATATTACCTAAAAAACGATTATTTCTCTGAAGATCTTCTCTAAGATTTAAAAGCCCAACGGGATTTCTTGGGGAGAGGACCGATGGATTTCCATTTGGCATCAGCCACTCGAAATATCCACCATAAGAACTTGTATCATCCGATAAAACCGGTCGAGTGGGATCAAAAAATACAGCAGTTCCTATAGCGCCTTGATTCGCATAAACATTGTCTGAACGTATTAGTTTCGCACTTGTATTTGCTTTTAATTTGCCATTCAAAAAACTTGGAGTGGCGTTAAGTGTTGCGCTGTATCTATCCAGCTGGGATGTCTTTAAAACTCCTGCTTCTTTATAGTAACCTAGGCCCAAGCGATAAGGTATTTTTTTAAGACCCCCTGAGAGTGATAGATTATAGTCATTTACGGCGCCTGTTTGATATATCTCATCTTGCCAATCGGTATATGTGTCCGGGTCTGATGTTCCAAGTCTCGCCACTTGACTAGAAGTCCCTTTCTCAGTAATTAAATCACGAAACTGATCTGTAGTTAAAACATCAATTCGATTATTCACTCTCTTTGTAGATCTTAAATAATTAAAATTCACCTCAAGTGACTCACTGGCTTTGCCTTTTTTCGTGGTAACAAGAATAACTCCATTTGCTGCTCTAGATCCATAAATCGCAGTTGCAGAAGCATCCTTGAGGATTGTAAAACTCTCTATATCCGAAGGGTTTAACAATCCCAAACCATCAGAAGGAAGTCCATCAATAACAATTAAGGGATCATTACTTGCATTTAATGAGGATCCACCTCTTATTCTAATTCTACTCCCTGCTCCAGGCATACCGCTATTCGATGTGATTCGAACACCGGGGGTCTTCCCCACAATCAGTGCCTCGGGGGTAGAAAAAGCGCCTTTCTGAAAAGATTTTGATTTTACGGAAACCAATGAGCCTGTCAAATCTTTTATATTTTGAGAACCGTATCCAACGACTACAATTTCATCTAATTCGTTAGACGATGGATCCAAAGAAACATTTAAAACATTTTCACTAATCTCATTCTCAATGGTTTCAAAACCCAAAGCGGAAAATACTAAAACTGCATTTTTGGAGACTTCAATCGAATACTCTCCATCAAAATTTGTGACAGATGCCTTATTTGTTCCTTTTTCTTTTACCGAAACAGAAGGGACTGGCTCGCCTGAAATTTTGTCGGAAACCGTTCCTGAAATTATAGTTTGAGCAATAATTGAAGTGCTCGAAATACAAAAAAATATCGCTGCACCAATAGTATGTTTCCAGTTCATTGTCTAGATATTATTGAAAGATAAATATATATCTAAATAATGAAAGTGTATAATTTACACTATAGTAAATTTTACTATAAGTACTTTTCCCTCTTTTATTATCTAAAAGACAAAAAATATAATAGTGTTTAAATGACTGTAAACGAAATTTTAACAGTGCTCAGTAAAAGCAGCCGTCAAGTTTTGCGAAATCATTTCAGCTGGCCTCCCTTCAATATGATGGCGCTCTAGCATGTGCACCAACTCCCCATCCTTGAATAATGCCATACAGGGAGAAGAAGGAGGGAATGGAAGCATAAGCTCGCGAGCCTTGTCAACAGACTCTTTATCATTTCCGGCAAATGCTGTTATTAAATGATCAGGCTTTTTCGATGCTTGGTCGACTGCCATTCTAACCCCCGGTCGTGCGGCTGCTGCCGCGCATCCACAGACTGAGTTTATGACCACTAACGTGGTTCCTTTCGCATTGGTTATCGCATCTTCCATAGGATTAGATTCACGGATTTCATGAAATCCAGCATTTGTCAATTCTTTTCGCATTGGTTCGATTAAATCTTCTGGATACATAATGTGTAATTTTAAAGTATGATTTGAACGAAATGTAATTTAATTAAACTGTGTTCAAATTTAATGCCGAATAATCTCAAACGACAACTTGTCAGAGAAAATAAGAAGTGAAATTTTACATTTTATTATTGTTCTCGGGTATTTGTATGAGTAGCTATTTATTAATTTTATAGTAAGATTTTGGCACAACGATGGTTAATAAATTTATTCTTCCTTTTTTTTTAATTATTCTAAGCTTTTCCATAAACGGTCAAGACCCAGTTAAAATTTTACAAAAAGCTGAGAAAGCAAATCAGCAAATAGCTTCCTATTCCGAAATAGAGATAACGTCAGAGAAGCCAAGATATACAAGGAAAATAAAACTCAGAAATTGGAGCCTAAATAACAACTATTCAATGGTTGAAATAATATCTCCAAAACGAGATTCTGGAATGATTTATATGAAATCAGGGAAAAGACTTTTCACATATTCTCCCAAAACAAATCGAATTATCAAACTACCTTCCTCAATGCTTGCTCAAGGGTGGATGGGAACTGATGCGCAATTTGATAATATACTAGGAACAGCCTCTTTATCTCAAGATTTTAGTCATGAGTTGAAGATGGCTATTACTATAAATAGCGAATCTTGTCATTTTATTCGCTGCGTCCCTTTACCTGAAACTCCTGTTGCTCACGATCACATTGATGCATTCATAAATAAACAAAATGGAAGTATAAGTCGTCTAGAAGTTTACAATAAAAAAGGAGCTTTAATTCAGCAGATAGATTTTCTGGAATACAAGATTATTGATGGGATTCAAATACCTGTTTCACTTAAGTTTAGTGCCAAAAAAGGAACTCAAAATACAGAATTAAAAATTTTAGCTTGGAAAAAGCGACCAGACTTGAAGCAAACCTTTTTCACAGAATCAACAATGAAAAACTTAGAGCCATGAGTTTATCCTTAACAATGGCATGGAGGAATCTAGGAAGGAATAGAAGGCGCAGCGCAATTACTGGATCTGCAGTAGCCTTTGCACTTTTTTTTGCGATCTCATTAAGGTCTTTTCAATTGGGCATCTACGAACATATGGTTGACACCCTTGTTGGAGGAATATCCGGATATATCCAAGTCTCTGATAGTGCTTATTGGCCTGCTCAAAATATAGATTTGGCGATCCCCGAGAATCCTCAATGGAAGAAAACTCTTGAAAATGACAACAGAATCAAAAGTGTAAGACCAAGGCTGACAGGGTTCGCTCTATTAAGTTCTGAAAAAGAAAGCTCTGTTGCCCAATGGATGGGTGTTGACTTTGAACAAGAGGATACTGCATTTTGGAAAAATAGATTGAGATCAGGAAATTTTAATCCCAACTTTAAAAAAAATATACCTGTGTGGCTTGGTAAAAGATTAGCAGAGGGGTTAAATGTCGATGTTGGTGATACAATTGTTGGTCTTGGGCAAGGGTATCAAGGAGGTATGGCCAATGACCTACTAATTGTTGGAGGAACTTTGGCTCTTGGGAATCCCGAACTGGAAAAAAGAGCAGCAGTTCTGAGGTTCAACGATGCGCAAGAGTTCAGCGGAGCTTATGGGATGTGGGGATCTGTTTTAATCACACCTTATCAAAAAGAAAAATCTCTAAGCTTAAGTTCACAATTGTCTTCAGAGCTCAAGCTAGAAGGTGCTAGCTGGAGTTCATGGGAAGAGCGAATGCCTGAACTTAAACAAATCATTCAAGCAGATTCTGCAGGTGGAGTCGTAGTCCTTTTTATTTTATACACTGTCATTTCCTTTGGCCTTTTGGGTACTATGATTATGCTTGCAAGTGAGCGCCGAAGAGAATTTACCATGCAGATTGCTCTTGGTGTCAAAAGAAGTGTGCTGGCAAAAGTTGTATTAATTGAGGCTCTACTAGTCGCGGCTTTCGGTTCTGTTTTCGGAATCATTCTGGGTAGAAGCTTAGCTTATTATTTACATTTAAATCCACCAAGATTACTCGGTGATGCGGCATTAGCCATGGAAAATATGGGTTGGGAACCGGTATTGCCACCATCATTAGATTGGTCTATAACATTTACTCACACAGCAATAGTAATTTGTATAGTTCTCTTGGTCAGTTTATGGCCAGTATTAACAGTTTATAAATCTTCAGCAATAAACCGATGAAAATAATAATTATGGCATGGAGAAATATATGGAGGACTCCATGGCGCTCATTGGTGGTAATTGGAGCTATGTCGCTTGGTGTCTGGTCAGGAATTTTCATGATGGGATGGATAAACGGGTTAAATGATCAACGAACAATAAGTATGTTAGACGATAATGTTGGACACGGCCGTATTTGCTCCAAAGATTTTCTTAAAAAACCGGAGGTGTTTTCAACCATTAATAACCTTGAAGCACTCTCAAATAAACTGGTTGCAGATTCCAATGTAACAACTTTTTCGTCAAGAGTTATTTGTAATTCAATGATACGAGCAGGCTCTGGATCTGCTCCTATCATAGCGTATGGTGTTAACCCAAACAACGAAAAAAAAGTCTTCAAATCAGTACAAAATATTTCGAGTGGAGGATTTTTAAAAGGACAAGTTGGAGATGAAGTTGTTTTGGGTGAAGCTTTGGCTCGAAAACTTGAAGTTGATATTGATGATAGGGTAGTTTTAACTTTCCAAGACATAAACGGAGATGTACGAAGTGCCTTATTTTGGCTAGTTGGAATCTATGATGGGGCATCAAGCATGATTGAAGAATCCATAATCTATGTTCCTTCAAAAACTATTTCTTTTCAAATGGGATTGATAGATTCAATTGAGCTATCTAACGAGAGTCAAATAATAGCTCATGAAATTAATTATAGAGTGAAGAATCCTTATGAGATTGAAAAAGCAAACAATGCTCTTGAGTCAAGCTTTTTGAAAAATAGAAAATCCGAATCTCAATCAATAGTCTTTCGGACATGGAAAGAGGTTAGTCCTGATTTAGGGGTAGCTGACGCTATACTGGCTCAAAGTTTACTTCTTTTCATGATGATCATTTTACTGGCTATGTCTTTTGGGATTTTGAATACCATGCTCATGGCTATTTTAGAAAGGACAAGAGAGTTGGGTATGTTGATGGCTATTGGAATGAATAAGAAGAAAATATTTAAACTAATTGTCTCAGAAACGATTTTATTGAGCTTTGTGGGGCTCCCTTTTGGGCTTTTTTTAGGACATATTTCTCTTTTAATAACCTCTAAAACTGGCATCACCCTTAAGTCAGTTGAACAAGGTTTTGAACAAATGGGTCTGGAGGCTACCGTCTACCCTTCCGTTGTTCCAGAATATTATTTGCCTATTACAGGACTAGTTTTGATTTTATCCTTCTTATCATCAATATATCCAGCTATAAAAGCACTAAAACTAAATCCAATTGAGAGCATGAGAGTTCTTTAAATATTATTTGATATGTCACTTATTCGTCTAGAAAATTTAAATAAAATATATGCGTCCCAAGCAGGAAATGTGCATGCAATAAATAATATTAGCAGTGAATTTAAAGCCGGTGAGTTCACATCTATTGTTGGGCCTTCGGGATGCGGTAAAACAACGTTGTTGAATGCGATTGGCGGTTTAGATAAACCAAACTCTGGAAAAATATGGATTGATAATACGGACATTACCTCTATGAGAGATAAAGTATTAATAGACTTTCGCTTAAGAAATATTGGATTTGTATTTCAAGCATATAATCTAATTCCTGTACTCACCGCATTAGAAAACACAACTTTCATTTTAGAACTCCAGGGGGTAGAGAAAAAAGTACGTAATGAAAGAGGTATGGAGCTTCTTAAAGCTGTGGGGCTTGAGAATAAAGCCAATAGCAGACCCAATCAACTATCTGGTGGACAGCAGCAGAGAGTAGCTGTTGCAAGAGCTCTTGCCAGCCGACCGCGTTTTGTTTTAGCTGATGAGCCCACGGCAAACTTGGACTCTAAGTCTACAGAAACACTCCTAGACATAATGGCTGAACTTAATATCAAAGAAGGCACTACGTTTATTTTCTCAACACATGATCAGCGCGTCATTGAACGAGCAAGAAGAATTATTAACCTTGAAGATGGTCAAATTAAGTAATTTACCCTACTTAATATTTTCATTTACCGGCTTCTTCCTGAATCCACGACCAGATTAATTTAGCTTTTGCATCCCCAATCAGAAATTGAATTGATTTAAAGTCGGATTTTTTCAATCTGGCCAATGACCTAAAGGAGCTTAATAAAATCTTCTGAGTGGATGGACCTATTCCTTTAACCGAATCTAATTTTGACTTAATACTTGATTTGCTTCTCTTTTTTCTATGAAAAGTAATACCAAACCTATGGGCCTCATTTCTTGCTTGCTGCAATATTTTCAAGGACTCGGATCGCTTATCTATATATAAAGGAATAGAGTCATTAGGGAAATATATTTCTTCCAAGCGTTTTGCGATTCCAACTATTGATATTTTGCTGCTTAACCCTAAATCATTTAATGCCTTAACAGCCGAACTCAATTGCCCTTTACCCCCATCGATAACTATCAAATTGGGAAGAGACGCATTTTCATCCAGTATTCGACTATATCTTCTGAAAACAACCTCTTCCATTGAGGCATAATCGTCAGCTCCGATAACTGTTTTTACATTAAAATGACGGTATTCATTTCTTGACGGCTTTCCGTCTCTAAAAACAACACAGGCACTCACCGGAAACTCTCCTTGAATATTCGAATTATCAAAGCACTCTATATGACGAGGCTCTGTGGGCATTCTTAAATCCTGTTTCATTTGAGCCATTATACGATTTACATGTCTATCTGGATCTACAATTTGGATATTTTTTAACCGCTCTATTCGATAGGCTTTGGCATTTCGCATACTCATTTGAATAGCAGAAAATTTATCTCCTCGAATTGGTATCTGAAATTTCACTCCAGGTATCTCATATTCAATGGTATGCGAAAGAAGAATGAGCTTAACATTCGATTCGAACATAATTCTAATTTCCGGAATTGCCAATTCTAATAATTGTTCTGGACTCTCTTGCATTTTCTTCTTTAACTCAAGTGTAAATGAGTGAACTAACGAACCTTCCCTGATCATCATAAAATTAACATACCCATATTCAGCATCATCAATGACAGAGTATAAATCTATCTCTCCAAGTGCTGGATTTAAAACTGTACTTTTTGATTGATATTTTTCTAAATGTTCAAGTTTTTCTTTAAACTGATGTGCTAATTCAAATTGACTTTTTTCAGAATAGAGCATCATATCTTCATAAAGATTTTTTCTTATCGCTTTTAATTCTCCTTTGAGTAAACTTCGAACTGATTTAATATCTTGATTATATGAATTTTCGGTTTGTTTGTCTTCACATGGGCCCATGCAGTTTCCCATATGATACTCCAAACAAACCTTATGCTTCCCTAAGTCAATAGAAGTTTTAGTGAGAGATAATGAACAGGTTCTGAAACTATAAAGTTGTCGTATTAATTCTAATAAAGTTTTTAGCATTCTTGATGAGGGGTACGGACCAAAATACTCAGAACCATCGTTAATCCTATTTCTGGTGCTAAAAACCCTTGGGAACCTTTCCTTTTTTATACATATCCACGGATAAGTTTTCCCATCTTTTAGATTTATGTTATACCATGGCTGAAATTTCTTTATTAAGGTGTTTTCCAACAAAAGAGCATCAAATTCTGTATTGGTTATTATTATTTCAATGTTTGCTATTCTTCTTGATAGCATTCGGAGCCTTTCTTCAGTATGCTTTTTTGAAAAATAACTACTGACACGTTTTTTTAAATTTTTTGCCTTACCAACGTATAAAATTTGACCCTCAGCATCTAAATGTTTGTAAACTCCAGGCTTATCCGGTAAAGTCTTTAAGATGATTTTTATTTTTTCTAGTCGGTCTGCGTTTTCCATTTATCTAACGATCAAGGCCGCCCTGAATTTACAAAGCGGCCTTGATTAAAAAAATATTAATGATTGACTATTGAGTCAATAATGTTACATCACCAGTATAATCATTTTCAAAAGCATTTGCATTATCCGCTACTCGAAGTACATAGTAATAAACACCATCAGATAATTTAGTGCCACTCTTGTCTGTCCCTTTCCATGGATTTGCATTATCATATGCTAAGTTTTTATAAACAATACGTCCAAATCTATTCATAATGGTCAATTCTCGCCTAGTCTGATAGCTCATTAGCCCTTGAATTACAAAGTCATCATTAACTCCATCATTATTAGCAGTTAGTACATTTGGAATTACTATGCTATCTAGTGGGGGGATGGGCGGAACAGGAGTCCCGTATTCAATCCAATTTGAATAAGCCGTATCCTGTAAATAGTATGCACTATTCGAGTCTGTTACATGAGTTCTTGTTCGGATAGAAAACTGACCAGGGTCATTGCCATATGGACTTGCAACAACTAATGCGGTATCCGATGTGACCTTGTAATCCTGCCAGGTATATTCTCCAGGGACTCCGGGTATGCCTTTACCAAACTGAACTGTGTATTCTGGACTATCCCATCCATTATAGCTATTCCAAACTACAGGCATGCTCATTGGATCCGTAAGGTCTCCTCTAAGCCAAATACTATGGACAACGTTTGAAGGTGGTTGAGGTAAGCCATTAATTATTGTTTCTACATAATATCTATGACTTTGTGCGTCAACACTCGCCCCACCAATAGTATTATCCTCCCAATCACGAATTGTAGAATCTGATAGCGACGTTATTTGGTTGTATGTTGCTCCATTATCATCAGATCTCCAAATTCGGAAATTATTAAATAAATATGAAGGGAAAGTCGCTGGATCAATATCCCAATAAATATGCGGTCGCTCATCCTCGTCAATTGTGACATTTGTCAACTTTAAATCTAGATTAACGCAATCATTTACTAATAAAACAATAGTATCAAACTCATTCATGTCTTTACCACACTTATTTAATAGAGTATTTCCGTCATTACCAACTTTTGAATACAAAAAGTATTCTCCATTCATTGAAAGAGGTGCAAAAAGCTTAACACGAATAGAGTCTGTTTCTCCATTTACATTACAAAAAGGAACGAGTTGATCAATAGGAATTGGTTGGCCATTAGGGGCGGTTAATCGAAAGTCAGAGCCATCAGGTGAAATAGAAACACATTCAACTGAAAGCGTAAAATAAAGCATGACATTTGAATCCAAGCAGTTATAGTCTACCTGCTGCTTACCATCAGCACGGAGTGATACTCCTGGCGCATTTTGATCTAATTTAACTCCTGCATTGACAATTGCATTGCACGCCGAAGCAACTGAAACTTGTATCTCTCTATTAGAGGATCCCACTTTTTCCCAAAATCCATAAGTACTGTCAAAACGATACTCATTAACTCTTAAGGCAATAACAGAAGTTTCCTGCGTGGTGGCCATAAAAGTTATATTTCCGGTTTGCGGATCTAAAGCAAAAGGACTTAATGGGGATGTATTAATTGGGTTTGTATAAGTATACCCTGCTGCATAAGGCACTGAATTCCCTCCACCACCAGCAAATTCCTTTGCTGGTACTAATTCATATTGAATTGAATCATTGTCTTTTTCGTATGCATTCTGAAGATAATTTATATATCCTCCCGTACAGATATAGCTTATTGGAATAGAAACAAAAGTTGGAGACGAATTGTAGCCTTGAGTATTATTCAATTCAGCTTCAAAGTAAAAGCCAACTCCATTAGAATTTGTAATAGCTGTAATTCCTCCTGGCCTACAACAAGATTGCCAATACATTTTATAATCGTTACATACCTGAGTCAGAGTAACATAACCGATATAAATATTTACCATTGGACTGAAATATGATCCAGATGCACCTTGAGGAATACAATCATATGCTCCTAAACTTGCTGCGCTAAATTCTGGTTGAGACAGTGTGCATGTGACACTAGTGTTGAAACTACATTGCGTAGATTGCACAGTGACGTTCGCCGTAGTTCCCAATCCAACCCCGGTTTGCTCCCTGTATATAACTACCTTAATCCTATATTGACCTGGGATACCTGTCGAGTCTCCAACGTACTTATATTGAATGTCCCCACCTAAAATATGAGTAGCTTCTGACTCTATTGGTGCAAGAAATGCTCCAAGAAGAAAAATAAGAATAAATCTTTTCATAATTTTTTAAACATTTTCACGAAAATAATGGAAACTATTGAAGTAACCATTTTAAAACTGTAGAATGAGCGTTGCGGATGAGCGTTCGACAAATTTAAAGGGTTTTTCGCAACCTTGCCACTGGAATATTTAACTGCTCGCGATACTTTGCAATGGTTCTTCTAGCTATAGGGTAGCCTTTTTTCTTGAGTAATTTCGCCAGTGAATCATCAGTTAATGGATTTCGCTTTTCTTCATCACGGATACTTTCCTCTAGTATTTTTTTTATTTCTCGAGTAGAAACTTCTTCGCCTTCAGAATTCAACATAGACTCAGAAAAGAATTTTTTAATTAAAAAAGTTCCAAAAGGAGTTTGAACGTATTTGTTACTAGCCACGCGGGAAACTGTTGAAATATCCATATCTATATTTTCTGCTATATCCTTAAGGATCATAGGCTTTAAATTTTTTTCATCTCCCGTTAGAAAATATTCTTCCTGAAATCTCATTATTGATGACATGGTTAGTATTAAAGTTTGCTGTCTCTGCTTTATAGCATCCACAAACCATTTTGCTGCTTCAAGCTTTTGCTTTACAAAAGCAAAAGCTTCTTTTTCTTTTTCGGAATTGAATGATTTTGACTTCTTATAATGACTAAGCATTTCTTTGTACTCACGTGAAATATTTAACTCAGGAGCATTCCTTCCATTTAGTTGTAATTCCAGTTTGTTATCTATGATCTGAATAGTATAATCTGGGACTATTGTTTGAGAATTCTGTACACTTAATGTTGCATTATTTCCAGGCTTTGGACTTAATCGGCTAATCTCTTCAATAGCTTCTTTTAATTTTCTCTCCTCAATCCCAAGAGCAGTAGTCATTTTGGTAAAATGTCTTTTTGATAATTCCTCAAAAAAATCTGAAACGATACGCTTTGACAACTTATTAATTTCATTGGGTGATTTTTGACTTATTTGAATTAATAAGCACTCTCTCAAATTTCTTGCACCAACCCCAGGAGGGTCCATAGATTGAATTATTTCTAATGCCTGCATTAGCTCTGATTCCTCCACAATAATTCCCAAGCTAAAAGCCAGATCATCAATAATATCTTTTAATTCTCGACGCATATAACCGTCATCTTCAATAGTACCAATAATGTATTTACATAATGCCTCTTTTTGAGGACTCAATGAGCGCATTGACAACTGATCGTTAAGCATATCGCTAAGATCCTTAGTTACAAGTACAGGGACAGAATATAACTCATCATCGGAAGAAAAATTATTAGACTGAAGTTTATAATCAGGAGTATCATCATCTGACATGTAATCATCCATTGGGTCATATTCGGCAGATTCTTGATCAGAACTTGTTTCTTGATCCCATTCATTTTCTGGTTCTTTATTATCATCTCGCTCTATTCCTTCTTCAAGAGCAGGATTGACCTCTAATTCCTCCTGAATACGATCCTCTAATGATTGCGTAGGAAGCTGAATTAGCTTCATTAGCTGAATCTGTTGTGGCGATAACTTTTGCTGAAGTCTTTGACTAAGAGTCTGTTTTAACATACTTAATTAATTCAAAATTCAGCATTCCCTGGAGTTCTCGGAAACGGAATCACGTCGCGAATGTTGCTCATTCCTGTTACAAATTGAACCATTCTTTCAAAGCCAAGTCCAAAACCTGAATGAACACAGGTACCAAACCTCCTTGTGTCTAAATACCAATCCAAATGCTCCGGATCAATTCCAACGTTCTTCATCTTGTCGATAAGTATATCATGCCTTTCCTCCCTCTGACTTCCTCCAGCAATTTCTCCAATACCTGGGAATAATACATCCATGGCTCTAACCGTCTTTCCATCTTCATTTAAGCGCATGTAGAATGCCTTAATATTTGCCGGGTAGTCAAATAGTATGACCGGACTTTTAAAGTGTTTTTCAACCAAATATCTTTCATGTTCACTCTGCAAATCCACCCCCCAATCCGTAATTGGGAATTTAAATTTTCCTTTTCTATTAGGCTTACTTTTTAACAAAATGTCAATAGCCTCTGAATATGAACAGCGAACAAATGGATTATCTATGACAAATTTTAATTTCTCAATTAACTCCATGTCGCTGCGCTTTTCTTTTGGCTTGTTTTTTTCTTCATTGAGAAGTCTCGTATTTAAAAAATCTAAATCATCTTTAGATTTTTCTAAAACATTTTGAATAATGAATTTGCACAAATCTTGAGCCAAATCCATGTTATCAGAGAGGTCATGAAATGCCATTTCTGGCTCAATCATCCAGAATTCAGAAAGGTGTCTTGTCGTATTAGAATTCTCAGCTCTAAAGGTGGGCCCAAATGTATATATTTTACCAAGGGCTAAAGCTCCAAGCTCTCCCTCAAGTTGACCACTCACAGTCAAATTAGTTGGCTTGGCAAAAAAATCTAACTCGTAATTAACTGAACCATCGTCATTTCTAGGAGTTTGATCAAAAGGCAATGTTGTTACTCGGAAAAGCTCTCCAGCGCCTTCTGCGTCACTTGCTGTAATAATAGGCGTGTTTAGATAAAAGAATCCGTTTTTATTAAAAAAATCATGTACCGCAAAAGCTGCAACATGTCTAATCCGCATTACCGCCGAAAATGTACTTGTTCGCATCCTCAAATTTGCCTTCTCCCTTAAAAATTCTAAAGAATGCCGTTTTGGTTGAATTGGATATGTTTCTGAAGGGCAATCACCAATTATCTCAAGTTCTTTTACTTTAAGCTCTACAGACTGTCCGCTTCCTAGGCTTTGGACAAGCTCGCCACTAACAGATATACTGCTACCAGTTGTTATTCTTCTTAATATCTCATCACTAAAATCATTAAAGTCAACAACACATTGAATAGATGATTGACATGAACCATCATTTAAAGCTATAAATCGGTTAGATCGAAAAGTCCTTACCCAACCATTTAAAACGATAACCTCTCCAATTTTATGATTTTTTAAAGTGTCCGAAATTGTATTTTTTGGCATAATAAATGATGAGCTTATGATTTCTACAAAAATGGGCAAAATTCATCAGATATTTTATGCTAAACACGACATTCCATAAAAATTAGTAAAGAAACATTTTTTTCACAAAATGTTTCCACAGTATATTTGCATGTTATTTATTGATAATTATGTTATTACAATCTTCTTTTGAATAGCACCATGGGGAAAAATTCCTGTTCAACAATTTGTGAAAGAGCAATGAAGCTTTTCCAGCGTTTTGGCCTGAAAGCTGTGACAATGGATGATGTGTCAAAAGAAATGTCCATTAGTAAAAAAACCCTTTATACTTTTTTCCAGAACAAATCAGATCTTGTTGACCAGGCTATTCGAAAAAAAATGAAGTCCCATAAAAGTGAGCTGGATTCCATTAAAAAATCAAAAGAAAATGCAATTGAAGAATTAATGGCCAATCATTCCATGTTAATTAATATTTTGGAACAATTTGGTAAGAATTTTTTTGCACTCCGTAAGTACTATCCCTCAACTTTTGATTGGGCCTCTCATCAGCGAAAAAATACGATTATAAAATCCTGCAAGGCTAATCTTGAGCGTGGAATATCAGAAGGCATTTATAAAAGTGATATTGATATCGAAAAAATAAGCCTTTTAAGGTATTTCTCCCTTACTGGAATTACAGAAGACGAGACCTTATCTGAATCCCCAGAATTAAGGAATTCTTTGTTGAACAAAAGTCTTGTGATGCATGTTCAATACATAGCCACAAAAAGAGGTGTCACATGCTTAAATGATACCTTACAGTCAAATAAAAATGCCAAATCTTTTCTCATATGAAGAAAATAATTTTATCTATCCTCTTTTTACCGCTAATATGTTTAGGACAAACTGAAACGTCCAGAACTTATGTTAC
>Ga0257106_1001099_pt1 | contig 14006 bp, 9 predicted proteins | sample LP_taG_3_FD_190177 | JGI IMG/M metagenome (GOLD analysis project Ga0257106, IMG submission 190177) | Marine microbial communities from Northeast Subartic Pacific Ocean, Canada - LP_J_2011_P26_10m | ecosystem: Environmental > Aquatic > Marine > Oceanic | place: Canada: Northeast Subartic Pacific...
GTGGTAGGTAACCTGCCGATACACCAGGCGCTCAAGGACGGCGCCAGCAACGGCCACGTTCGAAAGATCATGAAGGCGTACCCGGGCGCCACGAAGGAACCCGGGGAGTACGGCTGGCTGCCGCTTCACTTTGCGCTCGCGTCGGGGTGCGACTCGGAGACTGTCCGGATGGTGCTCCGGGCCAACCCGGAGGCTGCACGAGCGCTCGTCATCGACGCGGACGGCGGCGCGGGGGGTATCCGGCTCAACGAGCCGGCCGAGGGGATCACCGCGCTTCACCTGGCGTCGGAACGCCCCGACGTCCAGCTGGTGAAGGACGTCGTCGCGGCGGCGCCGGCGATGGCGACGCACGTCAACGTCGAGTTCGGCCTCCCACTGCATCACGCCGTCAGCATCAAGGCGCCGTTGGGGGTGATCAAAGAGCTCGTCGCCGCGTTTCCCGAGGGTACCAGGGTGTCCAACGCGGACGGCCGGATCCCGCTGCACTGCGGCGCGATGGTCCACACGGCGCAGAATAGCCACGCGACTTTGAAGTTTTTGGTCGAGTCGTACCCGGATTCGATCCACGTGCTGGACCACAACGGCAAATCAGCCGCGGATCTGCTCGGGAGCCACTCGGAAACGGCGAGGCTGCTCATACAGGGCATCTCCGAGCTGGAGGCGACGCGCGCGGCGCGCAGGGCTGAACGCACCGCCGCCCGCGTGGCTGACTTGACGTCGAGGGCTAACGACGCCGCCGCCAACGCCGCGAATAGGAACCCGGTTCCCAACGACCCGGCGGCGGCCATCCAGCCCGGCGGCATGGACACCATCTCGCTGCTCTCGCGTATGCACCAGGGCTCGCCCGCGGATCTCTCCGGCCCGGAGCTGGACAGGCTGATCGAGGGGCTCAAGATGGCGGCCCGGGACGCGAAGTACGAGAACCAGCGGCGGCCGCTGGAGGAGGACATCCTGGACCAGAAGGAGGACTGGATGTGCCCCATCGGGCACGTGCTGCTTCGGGACCCGGTCAAGGCTAAGGACGGGTTCACGTACGAGCGGAAGAAGATCGCGCGGTGGATGCGCAGGAGTAGAACCGAGAGCGGCGGGGACGAGGGTTTAGGAAGGAGGGGTGGTGCCAAGTGGAAGTCACCGATGACGGGTGCGTACTTCAAGGACTTCGCCGTGGAGCCCAACGACGACATGAGAACGCAGATCGAGGCGGAGATTAAGCGGCGGGTCGACGCGCTGCGCCAGGGCGAGGAGTCCGACTCTGATGACGAGTCCGACGAGGGGGAGGAGACGCCGATCGTGGCCGGGGTGGCGGTGCCGAGGAAGGGCAAAGTGAAGAAGCGGGGCACGTCGGGCGGGTCGAAGCAGACGCCGGCGAGACAAACGAGGAGGTTAAACGCGAACGCCACGGTCGGCGTGACGCCCATGAGGCTTCGATAGACACGCCGCACGTACGCTCACGAGTATGAATACTTGTACGATGTAATCTTACGATTGATTTACAGAATGAATTGTGCTGCACGGGGGGTCGTCTCGCAACACTTCTGTGTTGCGGACGACTCGCTGCCCGAAAAGAATTGGTTATGTAGGGGTCTCCCCCAAAAGAATGGTTTCACGAGCGGCGCTTACGCGTCGCCTTCCCCGCGGTCTTGCTCCGGCCCGACCCGCCCGAGCCTCCGCTTCCTCCGCTTCCGCCCGGTCCCTGGCCGGACCCGCCTGACCCGCCGCTGTTGGAAGCGCCTCCGCCTCCGCCGCCGCCGTCCTCCCCGCTACCGGGTTCCATCCCGTCGTCGGACCCGTCGGGGGACGTCGACTTGGACTCCTTCGAAGCCTTCCTTCCCTTCTTCACCGCGGAACCACGAGCGGCGGCGCGGGTCCGTTGGGTCCGCTTACCCTTGGTCGCCGCCGTCTTGGCCGTCGGAGCGGGCGGCTCCTCGGGCTCAGCCGCGACGTCTCGAGGCGGCGCGGCGGCGGCGGGAGGCGCGACTTGCTGCGCGGCTGCTGCTGCTGCGGCGGCGGCGGCGGCTGCGGCCATGGGGTTATTCTGTACCGCGCCCGCGCCGGGCACCGGGGGCATGATCGGGAACCCCGGCATTCCCGGAAACGCGGGCATCGCGCCGTTCGCCTGCGTGGCGCCGTGGAACATCTGCTGCAGGAGGGCGCCTTGCGCGTGCGCCAGCTGCTGCGGCGACACGCCGTGTTGCGCCGCGACGGGGAGCATCATCTGCTGCATCCGCTGGATCATCGCCGTCGCCGCCGCCGGGTCCTGGTGCATGGTGGTCATCAGCGCCTGGATGATCTGCGCCTGGGGCGGCGCGCCCGCGGCGGCAGCCTGAGCCGCGGCGACGGACGCGACACGCGCCGCGCGTTGAATACCGGCGTTGGACACGTCGTGGATCGAGTTGGATCGAGTCGGATCGAGTTCGTGGGGATCCATGGAAGGTGGAGCCCAAGGTGGATGCGCCGCCGGCGGGAATGATGCCACGAGGTTCATCCCCGCCAACGGATGCGCCGGGAACCCCATGGATGCGGGCGGCAAAGGCATGTTCACGCCCGGCCTCTTGGCGGGTCGAACGTCTTCGAGGGACGCGAGTTCGGCCGCTCGCTTCAACGCGGGCGGCGGGACGCCCGGGACGAACGACGGGACGAGCCTCGGGACCACCGGCCGCACCGGGTTCACGCGCTCGCCGGCTCTCAGGTCGAACCCCGCGAGTCGCGGCGCGGTGGTGTGCGGCGCGTCGGTATCCGGCTTGACCCCGCGGTGCTTGGGCTGCTTCGTCTTGAGAACCAGGGCGAGGTCCAGGGTGACCTGCTCCAGGATCGAGCTCGCCTCCTGCAGCGCCATGGCGTCCTCCAGGCCCAACAAGTGCCTCTCCAGCGCCATCATACCCTCCGGGGACTGCTTGATGAAGTCCATGATCGTGAGAGTCTCGCCGATCGTCCTTGGGATCGGTCCGTTGAGCATCAGCACGCGGTTCGCCGACTGCAGCGTACCCACGCGGGGCAGCATGGACATGGTGACGCTCCTGTGCGAGTCCACATCCTCGACCAAGATCAACGTCTCCCACGCAACCTGTCGGAGGAGGAGCAAGTCCTGGGAGGCGGCGTCGTGCGACGCGATGAGCACGTGGAACTTGGGACGCCTGGCGGCGGCGACCGCGGCAGACGCGGCGGCGGCGGTGGCGGACGGATCGCTTCCGTTGCCGCCGCTGCCGTTGCCGCCGCTGCCGTTGCCCCCGCTTCCGCCGTCGGCGACGGTGTTGTTCGGGTCGTTACCGGAACCCGATCCTGTTCGCTTGCCATCCTCGGATCCGTTACCGGATCCGTTGCCGTTGCCGCTGGGCGACGCGTCGCGGTTGCTTCCCCCTTTACCGACGCCTCCGCTGCCCGATCCACCCGCCGGGCCCCCGCCGTCGCTGCCGCCGAGCTCCCCGCTGCCGCTCCCGCTCGGTTCCTTCGCTCCGTCGCTTCCGTTGCCGCTGCCAGACCCGCCCGGAACCGCTCCACCCTCGGCGTGGTTGCCGGAGCCCGAACCGGATCCCGAGCCCGGACCCATCTGCGCCGTGTTCGTGGCGTCGCCGCTGCCCGAGTTGCCGTTACCGCCCTCGCCGCTACCGTTGCCGCTCACCGGCGTACCTTCCTTCGGTACCTTACCGACGGACCCACCCTTACCGCCGTTGAAACTCGGCCGGCGAAGCTTGCTCGTCGCGCGTCGGTGGCTCCACTCGTGTTCCTGGACAACCTGTCGGGACACCGCGCTGCCGCAGTATTCCACGACGTTGAGTTCCGGCGCGTACCTCTGAAAGTCCGCGGTCCACTCCGCGATGACCGCGGCGGAGACGATGACGAGCGCCGGGGCGTTACGCGCGCCAAAGTCGGTGTGCTGCGCCGCCAGCATGCCGATGGCCGCCGCGCGTCGTCTGGCCAGCATAGCCGGCCTGTCCACGTCCGGCTTGGCGGCTCCGATGAGGTTAGCGAGCAGCGGCGGCGCGTCGAGCTTCGGCTCCGAGGGGATGATCATAACCACGCCCTCGCGGTGCATCCACGCGGCGATGAGCCAGCGAACCGCCGGGTCGTTGGACGATGAGACAGTCCCGTGCCGATGCCGCCTCCGCTCGTTGGCCAGCGCCACGTCCAACTCTCCGCCCGGCGGTCCGTTCTGGCCAGTCTTACCTTGCCCGCCGTCGAGATCCATCGGCTCGCGGTTATCCCCGGAGCCGCGGTCGGAGGTCTTCTCGCCGACACCCTTGTCGTCGGTGTCGGATCCGCTGCCGTCCTTGTTGCCGCTGCCGTCGCCGGAGTCCTTCTTCGCGTCCGCGTCGGACCCGCCGCCCGAGCCGGAGTTGACCCCCGTTTTTGAGTCGACCCCCGCCGCCGCGCTGCCCTTGCCGGAGCCGTCGCCGCCGGACCCCGCGCCGGACCCACCGCCCGAGCGCCCGCCAGAGCCGGATCCCGAGCCGGACCCGCCGGACCCGCCGCTCCCGGTCCGTTTCTGGTGGTATTTCTTAGCGGCGGCGATGGCGCGCGCGGCGGCGGTGGACCCGTTCTCAGTCGGGTCGTTGGACGCGGCGAGGGAATTGGTGGACCACTCGCGGAACTGCCGCGTCAGCGTCGGTAGATCCGGGTGGACCTCGACGTGTTCCCATGTACACGCGTCGTACGGCAAACCCCACCACTTGACCAGCGCCTTTGTGCACACGCTCGGGTCGGAGCCCGAGTCGGACCCGCCGCTGCCCGAGTTGCTTCGCCCACGCCCGACGGCGCCGTAACCCATAAGCCCGTTTCCGCTCCCCGGCCCGTCGCTCCCGGGCTCGCGCGCGTCCGGCGACGGGATGCGCTGATCGCCAGAGTCCGCATGAGAACCCGGGCCGGCGTTCAATGTAAGCGCCGCGCCCTGCCCCCCTCGGCCTGGTCCCGTGTCCGGCATACCGCCAGAGCCGCCGCCTGAACCGCCGTTGGAGCCCCCGCCGCCGCCGCCGCCGCCGCCGCCCGAGCCGGCGCCCGAGCCACCAGCCCCGCCGCCCCCACCGCCGTGCGTGTGCACGGCGATGACGCGCTGGGGCCTGACCCAGTTCGGGTCCATCAGCATCAGCGGCCGGCGGCCGTGCTGAAGCAGGTACTCGCCGAGCGCGGCGGGCGCGAGTTGGTCCAGCGGGTCCTCCTCGATCCACGCGCAGTGCACGTGCGCTTGTTTCAGCCACTTGACGAGGTACTCGAACCCGCCGGTGATTGACATCAACGACGGCCGCGCGCCGAGCACGGACTCGACCTGTTTCCCGCTTCGAATGTAGTGATTCAGCGCCGCCGTGTTGTTACCGCCGGATGAAGCCGCGGGAGTGGGCGGGCCCCGGTACGTCGTGGTTTTGGGTATGTTGTGCCCGACGACGCCGCCGCCCGCGATGAATATGCTCCTGTGCGCGGCGCCGAACACCCGTGGGTGCCCGGAGACGCGCACGGGCTCCTGCGGCACGTGCGGCGGCGGCATCAACGGCAAGCCGCCCGCGCCGCGTTTAGGCGGCGGCACGGCGAAGCCATCCTCGCCCTTGACCTGCGTCGGCCGCGGCACGTTGACTTGCACAGGCTTCGTCTTATCCGCCTTGTCCTTCGTCGTGTCCAGCTGTGTCGTGTCCAGCTGTGTGTCGAGCTTCATGGCGGACGCCGAGCTGCGCGTGTGCGATGCGTCCGGGTGCGTCGCGTGTTGAAGGAGGTTTGGAAGTTTCGAGGAGGTTTTATCGTTGCCGACACCCGCGGTGGCGCTCGCGGTGACCTCCGCGTGCGCGCGTATGGCGCTCCGTCTGCTCTCGCGCACTTCCTCGGTGACCGCCGCGTTCGCCACGTCCGCCTGGTTTGTTTTCCGCGGAAAGTCGTGAAAGTCGAACCGCGGCGGCGCTTTCGCGGGTTGGCTCGTTCGATTCATGCCTCCTCGCTTGTGCATGGGCTCGGAGCCTTCGTCGCTTCCGTCGACGCCGTCGCCGTCCACCATCTCCTCGTCCACGCCGAGCTCCTCGTCGGACTCCTTGCGCTTGGTGGACCGGGCGTCCTGGCCGATCTCGTCCGGGGAGGCGCCGCGTGACCCGCGGCCGATATCGTCGTGGCCCTCGCGATGGGACCCGGAGTAGCGTGTGGCTGAGTTCTCGCGCTCCTGGTCCATCCCGTTGCTGTCATCGCCGTCGGACGCCTGCGTTTTGGGTACGAACGCGTGGGATGGAGAGTCAGGTGGGTTCGTGACGCGGCGTCGCGCTTTTCGGGAATGTTTTCGGGTGTGTAGACGGATCGGCGCGCGGATACGAGGGTGGTGAGTGAGTCGAACGATGCGCACCTCCTTGTCGCCTCCGCTCCCGCCGCCCTCGCCTCCGGAGCCGCCGGAGCCGCCGCTCCCGCTCGGGTCGCCCTCCTCGTACTGAGGGTCGCGGTCTTCCTCTTCTTTCGCCATCGCGCCCGTTTCGATGGAGCGCCCGTGCGTTCCGTCGAGCGCGCGCGGCGTCGAATGCCGCCGGCCGCGGCCGTGACGAACGTTCTCGGAGCAGCCGAGTTTTACACTGTTTGCCCATACGCGACCCTGCGCGTACTTTTTTAGTAAAAAGTGTCCGGGGAGTCATCACGATTTGGGGCTGACGAGGCGAGCGATTCGGCCGCTGTTGGGTGGAGACGTCCTCATTGAACCGTAAAATGACGGATGAACCAAGCCACTTTTGGATTTTCCATTTCCCGAACCCCCCCGCGTGAGAGGATACACTGACACCCCCAAATGTTGGGCTTAAAAGTGCGGGTTGCCCAAATCTTATGCCGGAGCAGATTCGTCCTGGTCACGACTCGTCAAAACTCTCGACTCTCGAGACGATAATGGAAATTGCCAACGTGTTGTTTTGACCGCGGAAAAATCAAGTTCAAACAGCCAATAAGGAGCGTTTTTGGTCTAAATAATTCGGAAATGTTTCCATTCGCTTCCTTCGGGTTTTTGAGTTATTTTGGCCGCGAAATGTGGGCAGGTGATGCAAAATCAGCAACCCTTCCACGCGCAGATTCTGCTTCTGATTTCGCTTCCGTGAAAAAATCACACAAAATCCGCTTGTGCTAATACGAATTGTTATTCAACGTGACTAATTGCTCTGGTGTACTCAAGACGCGCGCTCGAAGATGAACGTCCCCCCGCTTCCGCTCGCCCTTCCGATCAGCGTCGTATCGTCCAGGTAGCTCAGGAGGTACGCCCCGACCGCCGCGCCCCCCGACCGCGGCTCTTTCACCGGCCCGGATGTCGAGCCCTCGTTCGAAGAGTCGCCGTTCGAAGAGTCGCTTTTCGACGATGAGTCGCTTCCCGGCCCTCCCATCGCGGTCACCGCGCCGCGCAACGGGAACTTCAGCTCCAGCTCCTTGATCGCCAGCAGGATCTGGTGCGACAGTGGTGTCCTGGGTAACAGCGCTGGGGCGATGACGGCCTCGGCGAGGTCGGAGATGCGAACCTCGGAGACCTTGGCTTCCTGGAACGTCAGCGCGAGCGTCCGGGCGCCAGCCTTGGCGTAGTCGGCGTCCACCTTCAGCGCCACCCCGCCGTCGGAGCCCTGCGTTTAAGTGATGGAGTGGTGTGTGAAGACAACAGAGTTAGATGTGTTGGACCGATTGGTGAAACAACAGTTGAGATGTCCGCGGCGGTCGACGAGTCATGGTCGCGGATGTAAATTAGTCGCAAGTTCAATCGGAGGGTGCTCACTCACCCGCGTGGCTGGCGCTAGGAGGAAGGGCACCGAGAGCCTGATCTCGTTCTCGATGCGTCCGTCCGACGTAAACGACTGGTAGATGTCGCCGACCTCGACGGGCGATAGTGGACCCAAGTCGCGTTGTATCCGCAGCACCGACAGCACGTCCGCCGCGGTCGTGTACGATAGCCTCCACTTCCCGGCGAGGAGATCGAGATCGATGTCTTCGCCCTCTGCGGCATCCAGGGTCTCGAGCGCGACCTGCGCCTCCTCCACCGCCGCGCGCTCGCTCGCGGAGGCACCCGCGCCCCTGTACGTGCCCTCGACCGCGTCGTTGAGCGCGCGCTTCGCGGCGGTGACGGATGATGAGGCGTCCGTCGACGTGGCTTTCGCGCGGACGTCCAACCGGTGGTGACGCGCACGGGCGTTCCTCGAGACGGACGCGCGGGGTCTGCGCGCGTGTGATGGGTCGGAACGCGCGGTCGGCGCCGCACGCGCGGCGGCGCTGAGCGCGATGGTCGCGGACATGCCGTTCCAAGAGTGAGGACGCGTCACCTCCAGTTCCGATATTTACACGAGTTTTGTCCTCTCAGATGCCATAGTTCGATGAAGGAGGTCCGCCCGCCGCCCGGGGCTGTCAAGACCGGCCCCATCGCAGCCGCGTGCGCCTTCGCCGCCATCTACTACGTATACAACATCACCTACCACACGGCGCCGCACAACGCCGACCGACAGAGCACCAAGGTTCCGTTCTGGAAGCCCAGCAACCGCGCGAAGCCGGAGTAGAGCATTAGGGTGCCATCGTCAGTCATGGACGCTTTAGAGCTAGCGGAGGAGACCATGGCGCAGCGTGCGGCGCGTTTGAAACGAGAACGAGAGGCCATGAGCCGCGAGGAGGCGAGGGCCATGAAGCGCATGCGCCTCGACTGGGCGGACCTGCCCTCAGAGATCCTCGTGCTGGTCATGCAGGAGGTGGCGCGGTTGCCCCCGGACGAACAGGACGATGATTCGAAGCCGGAGACGCACCGGCGGGGCGCGGTCCCGACGGTCCCGCGCGTCGCGTCCGTATGCCGCGGGTGGAGGGACGCGGTGTTGAGCGACCCGCGCGCGCTCTGGCGGCACGTGGACCTCTCCTACGGGTGGGCGCGGCCCTCCGACGCGATCGTTCGACGGTACTGCACGAACGGTGACTGGTCCAAGCTCACCCATCTCTCACTCGCGGACTGCGGCGTCCTCACCGACGCCGCCCTCCGCGCGATTCACCAGCACTGCCCGGAGCTCGTGTCCCTGGACGTCAGCGGGACGTCCAAGCTGACGCTGGGCGCGATGAAGCCACTCGGCGAGCGACTGACGGAGCTGCGCCTGGACCGCGTGAGTGCCAAGTCGATGGGCGGCACCAACCAGCTCATCGTCGGGATGCTCACCGAACGACTCGCCGCTCTGAGCGTCGCCGACGTCACGGGTTTGGACCGAGGGTTCATCCGGAACCTGCACAAACGATGCGGCACGGCACTGCGCAAACTGAACCTGAGTCACAGCGGCGTGCACCACCAGAACCTACCGTGGCTCGAGCTACAGCGATCGTGCCCAAACGTCGAGGAACTCGAGGTGAGTATTTATTTTCTTGTGTACCTCTCGTATGGGCAATTTTACTGACATTTTCGTGTTTTTATGATAAACAGCTCAACGGCTTTGGCGGCGCTAGTGGCTGGTCCACCGTGCCCAACGCGCAAGGGAGCACGTACGCCGGGGACGTCCCGGGCTGGCTGAACCTGCGGGTGCTGCACGTGGGCGCCGCGACGCGGACACACAGCACCGGCCACTCCCTCACGCCGTCCTACGTCGACGCGTTCGTCCTCGACGCGCTGACCCGCAACGCAAACGTGGAGGACCTGGACGGTACGTTGTTTTTAGTCATCGTACGGGCAATTAGACTGACGGGTAAATGTTTTGTCAACAGTCACCGGGTGCGCGATTAGCGCGGCGCACCTGTGGGGAATACCCTCGATGTGGCTCGGTAAGTTGAGGTCACTCCGGGCTGCCAAGACGGGGTTCGCCAGTGATGAAGGTATCGAGTTTCTCGCCGCGAGGGACCGGCCGTGGGCGAGTTCGTTGGCGCAGTCGCTGGAGACGTTGGAGCTGGGCACGTCTCACATGAATGCCAACGATGTGTCCGACCGTGGTTTGGACGTCCTGTCGCACAACCTGGCCAACCTGCGCATGTTGGGCATCGCGGGTGCCGACATCTCCGACGCCGCGCTGGAGAGGCTGGTGGACACGCGCTGCGGGAGCCTGGAAGTCGTGGACGTGTGCGGGTGCCGGGGTCTGAGCCGCTCTGTTAGACAGGCGGCGCACGGGGGCAAGCCGCTGCAGATACGCGCGGCGATTCGGAAGGAACGCGGCGATGCGGTGAGCGAGGATGACGTGGATGCGGATGGGGAGGAGTATAACCTGATCCCGCGGCGACGGGCGGCGGCGAGGGCGGTGGGTATATTCGAGGAGATACTCGACAGCGACGACGACGCAAACGAAAATTGGAAAGATGATGGCGATGAGGAGGACGGGGAAGAGAACGACGACGAGGAGGAGGAGGAATACGGGGGTGAGGAGGAGGACGGGGACGATGTTTCCGAGGTCCCAGCGGCGCCGGTGGCCCCGCGAATGGGCGGGCTCAAGATAGTCATGCGCCGGAAGTAGACGAACGATGCAGATACAATTACACGATACAATTCAAACGCGTCATCTTCAGTCGGAGTCGTACGCTCCCATGCGTTGGACCCACGCCTTCCTCGCGCCCTTCTTGGAGAGCTGGGCCAGCGAAGGGGTCGTGCCCTTCTTCTTCGGGGGCGGACCGATGACCCATCTGAACTTGCCGCCCTTTGGCTTCTTGGCGATGGACCTCTTGACGGGGGGCTTCTTGACGGGGGGCATGGTGTCTGTCGATTTGGTTCAAACCGGCCGAGGAAAAAACGAGTTGAGATGTTGTAAATCGAGCTCGAGGGGCACTCCGCGAGGCGCGTCGGCTGTCGCGCCACGGCCGCCGCGGTGAAAACTATCCGTGCGGCGATGCGGGCCGCTCTGGCCTCGGCGAGGGTGACGACGACGACGTGCGGCGCGCGCGCGTCGTCGATCCCCGCGCGCTCGTCGGCGCCGGCTCAAGGCTGCCGCCCCGCCGCCCGCCGCTCATTACGACCCAATCCCTCCCAGCGACGAGGGTTCGCCGCGGGCGGGGTTCTTCCGCTCAACCCCGAACGACGCGCGCGCATCGACGGCCTCACGGGCGCCGCCACCGGGTTCGGCTCCGGCCCGCTCTCCCCCGACCGACTCGGACCCGACGGCCGCGTCGTATCCCTCGGCACGGACACGCTCATCTTGGGCATCGAAACCTCGTGCGACGACACCGGCGCCGCGGTCGTCACCGGCGACGGGCGCGTGCTCGGCGAGGCCAAGGCGTCGCAAGACGCGATCCACGCGCCGTGGGGCGGCGTCGTCCCCAACCTGGCGCAGGAGGCGCACAAGGCGGCCATCGACGACGTCGTCGCCGCGGCGCTCCGGGACGCGGGAGTGGCCGCCTCCGACTTGTCCGCGGTGGCCGTCACCGTGGGCCCGGGCTTGAGCATGTGCCTGCGCGTCGGCGTCGTCGCCGCGCAGGACGTCTGCGCGCAACACAAGATCCCCATCATCCCCGTGCACCACATGGAGGCGCACGGCCTCGTCGCGCGGCTCGCGGGCGGCACCGAGCGCGTCAAATTCCCCTTCCTCGCGTTGCTCGTGTCCGGCGGTCACAACCAACTCATCTTAACCCGCGGCGTAGGCGACCACGTCATCTTGGGCAGCACGCTGGACGACGCGCTGGGCGAGGCGTACGATAAGACCGCGCGGCTATTGGGGCTGGACGTGGGCGGCGGCGGCGGCCCGGCGCTCGAGGCGTTGGCCGTGGAGGGCGACGATAACGCGTACAAGTTCCCGGTTCCGCTGCGACGACGTAAGAACTGCGACTTTTCATACGCCGGGCTCAAGACCGCGGTTCGTCTGGCGGTGGAGCGGGACCTCGGCGTGCCGGAGGGCGACGCGGCGTTCACGGCGGTGTGCGCGCCGGGGCAGGTTCCGCGGCCGGAGCACGCGCGGGTACACGCGGAGGCTGGCATGTCGGACGAGGCGGTTGCGGCGAGGCGTAAGACGAGGGCCGACATCGCTGCTTCGTTCCAGAAAGCCGCGGTGAAGCACCTGGAGGAACGGACCAAGCGCGCGGTGGAGTGGGCGGGGGACGTGCTGAACGAAGGCGAGGGGACGCGCGGGATGTTATCCTTGAGCTGCATCGTGGTGGCGGGCGGCGTCGCGGCGAACGCGACGGTGAGGGAGTCGCTGTCGGCGGTTGCGAGCGACGCGGGGCTGCCGCTGGTGACGCCGCCGCCGAAGTGGTGCACGGACAACGGCGTGATGGTGGCGTGGGCGGGTGTCGAACGTCTGGCGCTGGGGCTCGCGGAGGAACCACCCGAGCCGTGGCTCGGCGGCGACGGCGACGGGAAGGACGGGGGTGAACGGCGGGAGGTGCCTCTGTTGCCTCGGTGGCCGCTCGGTTCCAGGGACGAGCGCGCCACCGGCGAGACGAAGAGCTCGAAGAAGAAGAGGATGGCGGCGCCGCTGACGCCCGCGGGGGGCGAGGCGAGTGACTTGGTGGCGCCCGGGATCCCTTAGTGTCTTAGTGTCGTCCGAATATAAGCCGCGTGTTGAGCGTGTGAGTGCGGTTGTCCCCGCGAGCCGGCTTTCCAAAAAACAGGTCGGTTGACACACTTCTGCTGGCTTTTAACTCGTAAAGTGACGGTTGGAGTGCCGCTGTTTGGACAAAAAACTCGTACTTTCCCAGTCTATTTGAGGACCATTTGATCTGTGCGGGCCCGCAACGGTCATATAGCCGAAAGAGGGCAATTTTCCCTGCATTTTCCCTCGGCAACGGCGAAAACCACGGTTTACCAAATCCAAGAGTAATTGGGGTGCGAATCGTGTACGGCGACTAGTCAGAGGAGGGCTGACCGTTCGCGTTCTTTGGCCGGACAGATTTCACGAGTTAGCCGTGAGCGAGTCGTTGTTTGCGCAGACGCAGCTGAGGAAAAGCGACTTCGTCCACCCACGGCCACGGCCGAACACAACGCACGCGCACGAGCACGACCGCGGTAAACGCCGGTCACACTCGCGCGCGCAGACGCAAGAGAGTCCACGTATCGTGGATAACACCCGCGCAGTAGCTTGGGACGGCAGTCGCCTCGCACGCACGCGCGCTTCGCCGACGACCCGAATCTCGGCTTCACAGAGCAATGGCGGGGCAAACGGGCTCCGGCTCGAAGCGAGCAAACCCGGCTTCCGGCCGCGGCGCGCGCGCCACCGCGGCGCCCTTGGTGGAGGAGGACATGTCCAAGCTCGTGCCGTGTCCCATCATCACCGCGCACCCCAACGGCTTCGTCGAGAGGACCGAGCCGGAGAGGGAGACGCACGAAGTCCGGTGCGTCCCGTCGAACGTTAAACCTCGGGGAAATCTCGCGATGCGATGTTTCGCCGGGGATCCCACCCGGCCCCGAACTCCGGTCCCCGCCCGCCCCGCGCGCATCCCCACCGAGCCGTATCGGTCTTCACGATCCACGCACACATCACCACTGACGCTCCACCCGACTCCACCCCGATTCCCATCCAACAGCGCCTACAAGCTCGGTAAGAAGAAGCGCTCGTACAATCAGGTCGAGCTCACCTTCGACCGAGCCACCGCTGGGAGCTGGGCGAATGCCACCGAGGCCGCGCCGAACGGCGACGTGCTCGGCATCTACGAGGCGACCGAGCGCGGCTTCAGCATGGACGTCCCGGAGAACCTTCGCGACAGTGCGCTGGAGTACGAGCTCAGGCTGTACAACGGCACCAGCGTTCGCGCGCTCATCTACCTCGTCTACGCCGAGCCCCTGTCGCGCGGTCAGTCGGCATCTGCGGGCAAGTCCTCCAAGGGATTCACCGCCAACGGTTCCGCCGCCTTGACGGACAAGAACGGCAACACCTGGCTCCCCGTCACCCGCTCGCGCTGCGCCAAGGGATGCCAAGGACCCATCCTCAGCGCCATCCAGCGCTTCGGTAAGCAGGGCAGGACCCAGAAGGGCGCGCCGGGCGCCTCCGCGCCCGACGCCAACAGCAACGACAGGGACAAGTGGAAGGATGCGCGCAACCTCTTCATCTCCATCGACGAGGCGTCCAACCACGTCACGCCCATCGGACCAAACAAGTGCAAGATCTTCAGGTACGTCTCCGCACCTCCGTATCCCGTGCACTCGTCACCGCGCG
>Ga0257106_1001100_pt1 | contig 14004 bp, 8 predicted proteins | sample LP_taG_3_FD_190177 | JGI IMG/M metagenome (GOLD analysis project Ga0257106, IMG submission 190177) | Marine microbial communities from Northeast Subartic Pacific Ocean, Canada - LP_J_2011_P26_10m | ecosystem: Environmental > Aquatic > Marine > Oceanic | place: Canada: Northeast Subartic Pacific...
GCCGCGCCACGGGCCCTACGGGCTCCCCGGACAGGGATGGCGCCAGGCGCGGGGCTCTTAAGGGCGACTAAGGGGAGGGGCAAGCCGCAAACTCAGCTTCGTTGGGTTTCTCGTGTCCGCGATAATTTTGGGTCGGCGGCTGGGGAGCGCGGCTGGGGGCATTACTCAGGGCGCCGGGGGTGCGGGTGGGGCCCGAACTAGAAAGCGTCGAATTTCCCGCGTTCGGGGTGCGTTCAGGGGCGTCCAGGGGGCGTCAAGTCGCGGGCTGAGTCCGGATGATTTCTCATGCCCAGGCGGGGGGGGGGATACCGATGTCCGGGTTTCCCACGTCCAGCTCGCACGTCCAGCTCACAGCCGACACCAAACCAATACCCGAAGTTATCAACATTCCCCCGCGGGGAAACACCAGCATTGCTGCGTCCAGGCGCAAAGCGCCTTGCTTTTTGAGCAGAAAAGCCATATGCGAGGGGGGCGGAATAAATTTCCTGTGTCCGAGTGAAGGCGCGATGGTCGCGATTAAGCCTCCCCCGATTTCCTTTGGGCCGCCATAGGAAGGTCTCGAGCGGCAAGTCTTTACCCCATGTGGGAAGCTATTTGATGCAATCGGCAACTATCTGCGAGATTTGTAGAACGGGTGATCGCACCGCCATTTTTAGCACACAGCCCGCTTTTTCGTCAAGTAGGAGCTGGGCCCGGACCAAGACGCGAACGTCCACCCAAAATATTCCAGAGAGATGAAGGCTATGGGGTACTCCCGGTTTTGTTCTATCAGTAATGGTTTGAGAATTGTCTTCTGGCCTAAGTGGGTTACAATTTCAGGATGCTAGATTGACTGATCACGACGCACTGCATTCCAAGGCACGCTGTAACAGCGGTGACGGCACTTTCTAGGTCTTTGAACTGCAAGCTAAATTTTTCTAGTACTTCTCCATCTCTGTCAAGAGATTCCCATGCGCTACGGAAATCAGTATCAGCGACCCGTGCCTGAAGAGCCAGTCAACACTAATCCTAGCCGTAGAGAAACACACCTTGCCCATAAAATCATTAGTGGAAATCTCAACGTCTTCTAAAGGATACTCTTCTGCAAATCCATCTTCATCACCTTCAATTTCTGCAGTATTTGGGTCGATTTCAAGAACACGGAATTTTAGTTCGGCTACAAATTGAGCGGCAAAAATATTACTCTCACTAGTGTTCCGACGCAGCACCAGCCAAGATCGGGTCGTCACACCTGTCACAGATTTTGTTGGTAGACCTTCACACACTAAATTTAGGGAATACCGCATCGAAGCTTGGCAGCACTGATGGACTGCACAATGGTGTAAACGTTGTCGTCGTCGGTGGATTCGAGAGTAATACCTGACATGCCATGTTCAAATAAACCAATGGGCAAATGAAACACTCCAAACATCACGTGCATCGACCAGAAGTTGATCGGCAATGGTGTTAGTGATAAGAAACTCAAGAATGACATGGTCATTATCCATTATATGCTTGACAACTGAGACAACATACTCAGTCTCAGACTCGGTCAACTCTATTGGTGATGTTGACCGAAACACTTTGCCGAGTGTAGCAAATTCAGGCATCTTGTATAGCTCGGTAGCAACGTCCTCTGTTGCTGGGCTAGACGTATGTATAGCAGTGCTTGCACTCTACGAGAAAATTGTATCAGCAAGGACATTTTTTAACCCTGACCTGGGCTGAAGCTGCAGGACCCATATCGTCGACGACGGGTAAAGTTGTCATATTCAATGCTAGCCCTTCTTCCTCGAGACCGTGTGCCACATTAAATTTATTTAAGGCGCATCCAAGCCGGGAAAATGACATGGAAAACGGTTCGAGCAACAAGTTGACTTCTGTAGTATTCTGTGGTGAGCATTTATGCGAAGCAAAATTATTGCAGTCCATGATTTCAGCTGAAGAATTATCATTTGCGGTTGTGGAGAGTACAGCAACAAGATCGTCACCCAGAAGGCGAAGAGCAAGTGTTGCACGATCGCGGACTTCGTCATCTTCATCGCGCAGAGAACGGCGCAACAGCACTGATACCGAGGCCCGTAGCGTCGGGAGCTGCGCTGCAAATTTGGTGAGCGCCGTCACAGCCGCTGCTCTCACAACTGCGTTCTCCAGAATAACCCTGTTGTAGACGAATCGTATGTATCGTGCGGGTGCAGCTGCGGTTGGGCCAAGGGAACCAACGAGGTGGAGAATCTGTGTTGAGAGCGCAGTGAACTCACAGTCTTCAATGAATTCACAGAGATGAAGTAGTGATGACTCCTTGGTTTCAGGAATTGCACACATGAGGGCAACAATAGCATCGACTATGGCCTTTTTGAAATCAAAACCACCTTCTTCCCGCAAAAAATTAGCGAGAAAACCGACAAGCACGCGATGCTTGAGAGGGTACTTGAGGCAAAGCTCACGAATTGCTGTAACTACGACAATTTTGAACTCATCGGCAATTTCGTTCATGAATGATGATATTTGCTTCATCAGGCGATCGACAGAGGACTCAGAGCCTGTCTTAAGTAAGGTTGTTATTGCAAATGTTGCGATTGAGCGGTTGCTGTCGGAGATAAGAGACTCCATATCGTCATTGCACTTAATGACCGCTGCTGGCTTTGCTATTGCTATATCACATAATGCCCGCATCGCTGCAAGTCGAAGAGTAGCTTTTGGCGAAGACAGAAACAGCTGCAATACTGCTACGGCTGGGCCGAGGTCGCGCTCTTCCACACCTGGTAGTGAAACAATAGCTTTGGCTGCTTCATAAATCACTGCTTCTGAGCGATGGCGAAGTGATAGTTCGAGAAATTGATAAGCAGCGCGACCAGTTGCGCTGGCGAGCATGTCTGCATCGCTGCCTTTTAAGATTGCGGTTATGTATCGGATGAGCAAACATGTTGCCATTGGGCTGGAAATTGCACCACGGGTCAGCTGTGCAACCATTTTGGAAATTGCAAGGCGGTCATGCTGCTTGATTTCATACAACAATGACAATGCATGGAATTGTACCATTTCTGACGGAGAGTGCAAAGCCTCCTGCACTTCGTTGACCCACCTCCGGACGACATCCGGGGACCCCCTAATCAGGTGCGCGCCTACATATTGTCAAAGTAACAAAGCACACGAAGTCTAGAACGCAGTTGTTCACCGGCCACTAAAGCAGACGACGATACCATCGCGTTCTTGTCTACGATTGCCTGCTTCACATATCGCTCGATTGCACCAAGCATTGTAGCATCAATCCTGAGTTTGATGGCTTGTAGGTTGTGGGTAAAAGTGTCAAAACTAACATCTTTGCAAGTACCCGAATCGAGTTTGCTCGAAACAAATCTTCGTTCGAGTTCATATCTTTGGTGAGCGAGGAGGTTACAATAATGACGTCATCAGGGTTGCATGTTTCTGCGACCTATTTGAGTAAGCCACGTGCAAATTTATGCAAGATCCCAGCAGAAATGACAACCTCTTTGATAAAAAAGTACACCATTCTTCGAAGCGATGCATCAGTTGATTGGAAGAGTTTTGTTACACCAAAGAAGACCTCAGTCACTTCCGATGACGACATGGCATCACCTTGAGTCACAATGTGCAGAAGTTTGGTGATAAGCTGCGAGCACTTCCTTGGAGATTCTGTCACGACTTTTGCATCTGAGAATACTCGGCATTCTTGTAACACTGTGGCTTTTTCAAGATCGGCAAACGGCGAAGCTGAAATCAAAGTCAGGTGAATGGTTGGGTTAAAACGCACGACAGTCGGCATCCTCGCGCTTAAACTTATCCTTCAGACCTTGAATTTCTTTGACCATAGATGAGAGAGAGAGTCCGCTAGTTTCTTCGAGGCCATCCGACATCTCGTCTCACCGATCGACGGCCGATGTCTGCTGCTACTAGCATACAGGATATCTAGGGTTCAACATAACTTCAACCACGGTCGCCGGCGCTTTGCGCGGGGTTTTGCCTGGGGCCTGCCAGTCGTCCTATGGGGAGTTGCCCAAAATAGGAATGGCGTCCATTGGGCACGATCCGGCGACCACAGAGTCCTACCAGTAGCTGCACTGGCATAGTACGAATCCACGGACAGGCCCGGCCGGGGCTGGGGCATAGTACGACTTTGCGGTGGCGTAACTTTACGGGATTGTTATCGATTTTTATCAACCCGGTTTGGATTCCGACTCCCCTGGCGCGCCCTTTCGAACGCGCGCGGTCTCGAGGTCCGACTCGACGATCTGCAAATTTCGAACCACGTGATGTTCAATATTCCCGTCTGTCGACTCCGCTGGGCGTTCAAAGACGAGCCGGGTGCTGAGGATAAGGCCCTGAAAATTGTGACAAAGACCAAAGGAGGCATGCACTACAAGCAGCTAGCGAAACCGACGCCTCACATCGACTACATCACGCCTGATTGCGACCGGACCGCAGAGAACCCCCACGCAGCTGCTTCCCCCTTCCGAGCCATGCGATCGTCGGTAGAGGGGCAGCCCAAACCACTCGCGATCGCCCCCCGCGAGGACCGGGTGGGGCATTTAGGAATCTGACTCGCCAGGTCTAGCTAGTGAGACGCGTTTGTTCTGGTAGGTGGGGCCGGTCGTAATGCGGCATCTTGAAGGCCGCACGGGCTTCTTGCAGCGGGGCAACGTGCCCTGAAAGGTGGGACCTTCTAGTTTTAGGCGTGCCGGGCCCTCGCTATCGAGTGGCTGCTGACGTCAGACGCGACCTGAAAGGTGCGACCTTTGAGAAACAGGCGCCCGGGGCCCGCGGCTCGGGCGTCCTTGCCGGCAACTTGGCTCCTCGCTGCCCTTGTCGGCATGCTGCAGTCGGCGTCGCGGCGGCGCGTTTAACTAGCGAAACGAGCGCTTAACTAGCGAGACCCGCCGAGTCAGATTCCTAACTCGGATGGAGCAGATTGACTGAAACTACTCAGTCCCGACTCAGTTCGACCTGAGTACAACCGCGGCCCCGCCCCCGACAACCACCCCAAACGGCAGCCCCAGCCACTGTGACCCCGAATATGGACGCCTCCGTCCGCCACGCCTCCTAGGGTAGGCTAAGTGTGGTTGTTGCCTCGATCATCCCCGGGAAATCCAGCGATCCGCAGCCGCCCCCCATACTGAGACTGAGCCGACTCAGTAGGCTCAGTATGAGCCGCGGCGACCGGTCGCGCGGCGGCCCGGAAGAGGCCCCACCCGACCCGCTTCGCACCCGCCGCCGCCCCACGGGCCCTACGGGCCCCCCGGACAGGGATGGCGCCAGACCCCGCAGCCAGACCCGGGGCTCTTAAGGGCGGCTAGGGAGAGGGGCAAGTCGCAAACTCAGCCTCGTTGGGTTTCCCGTGCCCGGTTTTTTACACTGCTGGCGGCTGGGGGCTTCACGCGGGCGCGGGCGGGGCCCGAACTAGAGCGCGTCGAATTCCCGAATTCCCCGCGGGCTGGGCCCGGCGAGGCCGGTACTTGCTGGCGTCAAGCGAGCGGACATGAACCCACATACATCCCCGACAATGTTGCGTCAGTTGGAAATTTGACAGGCAACATTTTTGCGCTAAAACCACGCATATGGCCGCGCACCCGGGGCATGCAACCAGCGACTTGATTCAAGAGCCGTTCCAATTCTCGCTCGAGCCGCAAACTTGAGATCTAGCGTGTTCTCTCGTCCGGTAGGGTCATGACTAATTTAGTTGACTTGGCAATAGGAACTCTGTTTCAGTTTTGCAAACACTAATTTGGCCAAGAAAAGGGCAAGGGCAGGTCTGCTTCCGCGCACCCAAGGGACTCTAGGGACAATGTGTTTATCGCGACAGTCACGTCAGACTCTGAGGGCCGACAGTCTTTGAGCATGACAACACCCGTGGGTCTTACCTTGGCAACTGCAGGGATGTAACGCTGATCAAAGAAGAAGGAACAATGCACTTGCTGAGCATCTAATATACGAGACGGGTTGGGAAGAAAGTGATGTTTCTCGCTGTGTGATTCATCCTCCGCACTTTTTCCTTCGTTCAGCTGCGTGTTCTTCGAGCTTATTAGTCTGACGGTGTCCGGCGCATCTGAATGATAAGAATCACGATGATCTTTTTCTCTGTCTCTCATTCTGTCTCTAGCTTGCTGCTTCAGAGTCGTTGACAAGATTGCGGTTACGACGCGCTCCCTCTTGGCTTCCTTTTTCTCTTTAATCTTGGATGGATACGCGTACTTCGATGCCGTGGATGCGCAAAATACACTAAAAGACGTGGGCAATCTGAAATCCTTATTCACTCCAACCAGCACAGACGGAGTGAGCGCAAGGGAAAAGAAGTGCAGCATTGGATACCAATACCAATGTTGAGTCCAAAGAGCAATACCTATGCACGCGCTTGGGCGAATGAAACCACCAGATGAGCACAGAGAAACAGAGCAATTCCGCCCACCAGCATCTATGATCCCAGCAGCGACAATGGCACCAAGTTTGGTCAATGCGGAAGGATATTTGTCCTTAACCATTTTAGCTATCTTTTCGCGAAACCATTTGACTGACGGCGTGTTAAATTCTGACTGCTGCATCAGGATAAGAGACAGCGACAGCAAGCAACCCTGCCGGACGAAGTCGACAGGGTCGGATAGCATTGGCTGCAATAAAAGCAGAGACTCGGGATCTCCAGTACCAGCGCACGAAATTCCTATGGCTAGGCATGCACCGTAGCGAACATGAGGATTGAAGCTCTCCGCTAATAATGTTACCAGAGTTGGTACTCTACGCGGACTGCGAAACAAGACCAACCCAAGACACGTGACAGCAGCTCTGCGCACATCATCTGAAACATCAGACACAGCAACGTGTAAGAGACGCCGGACTGCAGAATTGTGCGCCGTTCCAACATAAGCTAACCCGATCGCATACATACCCCCATACCGAATGATTGCATCACGATCTCGACAGAGCTGCTCTATCACTGGCTCAGCAAGATTCTCTTGGCCAAACCCAATAAGAGCTAATGAGAGGACAATGCTGCGAATTATTTTTTCATGTGCTGTTTCATGAGCATAAGCCATAAGTTCGGTTGTAGCAGTGCGGGCTAGCTGTGTGCTAGCACCATGCCCTGCTAGAATTAATCCAATACCATAAGCGGCGGCCTCTCCCGCCACTGCGGAGTCGAAAAATAGAATGGTTTTCAATTCGTTATACAGTTGTGGATCACCGCTTTCCATCGCAGCAAGACCAATTCCTAGGCATGCACCGTGTTGGAGGGGCTCTGAATTGCCAGCATGTCGGATTGCATCTCTCAGTAACTCAATCACCGCTGGTTGTAATTGAGATTTACCCCTGTTGGCATGGATGAGCCCGAGAGCATACAGCGCCCCGCCTTCCGAGTATGGTGATGACGATACCCCTTGATTTGAGGGTAGATACGGCTGTAGCAATTCAATCGAATTTTTTGTATGGCCAGAATGTACAACACCAATAGATGCAGTCGCAGTGAATTTAGCCCAATTAGAAGCCTTTCCCATCCAATCAAGGTTCTCTCTTAGAAATGTGGTGTCTGTCGTGCCTGCATTCATGAGGCTGTGAGTAATGACTATGGCATTATGCAACATCGAGCTACGATTGCCGTCAATAGATTCCTTGATATTTTTCAATATAAGAATGTCAGTCTCGCACTTCGACACAAGGAAACTTCGTTGCAAATCACTCCATAAACCGTCGATTGACAAGATGGAGGCAAGTTTTCTCACACGACTCACATGGTGTTCTACATCACCGTCAATATCTGCTTTTACAGAACAATTTGATTCCTCTCTCTTGTTGAGGGACTGTATGATATCATGTATGAACTTTTGGCTTCCAGATTCGACTAAATTAAACGCAAGCTGAAAGCCAAGGAGCATCTGGTTCTCATCGCCACAAACGAGGCGAATCAGTAACTGACAAATCCCTTCCACCTCCCCGATCATTTGCCATGCATGACACAGGAACAAGTAGTCTGGTTCGTCAAAAGATTCATGTAGTACGATGAGCAAACGCACGACGCTGTTTCGATAACTAGTGTTTTTTACTAAAATCTGATTTGCTTCAGCTACGTAGCTTAAAAGCTGCGGGCGCTTCGAGCTTGGACAGTTGGTTATTACTTCTTTTATTTTAGTCAACTGCTGGGCTTCAAGGGCAATCCCAATTGCGTGCTCAAATTCGCCATCATTAAAACATCGGAGGAACATGCGTTCTACTATAGCTTCAAGTCTAGGATCAAGAGATGCTTCCGGGGATCCAGCTGCGTCACAAGTTTCGGGTGCGGCGACGTACTTGTCTATGCACCTTGAGACTAGCGTCTCAACATATTCTGAACGGATAGTGACATCAAAGTATGAGCCGGCACCGAGTGCTAGTCGTAGAGCTTCATCATACTCTTCGAGGTGAAAAAAAATTTTGCTTGCTAACGCGGCAGCGAGTTTGTGTCCTGGAAATTTAACATCCTCGCTCAATTCCTCGATCAGCGACACAACATTCGCCATTTCAGCCCAATACTGATCGACAAGACCATGCAGGCGTAGCAGGGCCCCCTGACGGAGTGAAGAGCATTCCTCATCCAACGCTGATATGATGCCCGCAAGCGCGAAAGGAGACGACATGCACAAATCGTGGCCCGAGCTCGGCCGAGGTACCCCCTGACGAAATCCAATGGGCTGAGATGCAGCTCAGCCAAAACGCGCTGGTATCGCTGGTCCCGATATCGATTCGGGACCAGAATGCGGGGTAAATTTTGACCTTTGGCTCCGAGCCAGCAAACTTTTGGAAACCTAAAAACCTCATCATTGCTACGCCGTGCGCCACAGCCTGATTGCGCTCCGTCAGGGTGTTAGAATCCGAGTATGCTAGTATGAAGCACCAGCATAGTATAGCATGAGCATAGCCAGTATAAGGCAGACTGAGCATAGCCAGCATAGGCCATGCCAAACCAGGATTGACCAGGATGAAGTCAAGGAGCTGCATGTTTGTAGCATACACTGGAACACACAGCTATCTTCTTTATGACTTGGAAACAAGCTGCATACTAAGCGCAAGCACACAGCAAGTAGACTTTGATGAAGCATTTTCACTGAGAGTGGACTATGGACTTAGCCAAAATAGTGAATATCCAGACATCATGCAGTACAAACCATCCAGTGCCAAAATACAGCCCAACCAGTGGGTGGGTGATGAATACAAAAGCGAGTTTTCTGGACTACTGCTAGGCAGATGCCAAGTCCCGGACGGGGCAGTGGTGCTTGTAGATAGTGTTTGGGTCATAGGGCGAGTTATCGAACAGCCTCAGGCTGAGGACCAGCATCGAAATCGCAAGCTGATCTGTACTGAACAAGATATGCGGACAGCCTGGTACGAGGATGATTCAGTCATCAGACCAGGAGGCAAGATACCCGCCAAGTATAAAATCCCAGAGCTGGTAAAATGGCGCGCGCCAGCCCTATGTTTGTCACTAGGATATATCCTAGGGGCTATATGGATATATCCTGCACGTTGTGCTACGGGAAATAGCATGGGGGACGACAACTGGCAAAATTCTGAGGAAATGGCGTTCATCCCAGAGCAAGTCGAACCGATGTTAACTTCTGTGCTAACCGCGGTGTTGGCTAATGAAGTCTACGACGAAGCAAAAGTAGCCACATGGGTCGATCTGATCTGTGACAGATCTATGGAAACCTTGACGAAATTGAATAAACCATTCAAGTACATTGGTATGTTCCGATGATAAGACGCCGTGCTAGAGTTTGGAAAACCGACTTCGTAGTTACCTGTTTGATCATTCAAAAAAATGGCGCTGGCATTCACACGGGCCAATCTTGTTTTTGGGATATAAGGTGCTCTGAATGCTATCTCAAAATTCAAAGCGTATTCTTAGTAACGATAATTGCGCAAGAGTTGCCTACCCATTGGCAAACAAACGTGAGGTTCAGGACAGCCGTATGTAAGCCAATTTACTTGCTGAATTGTTTTAAGGTATTGCTTACTAAACCGTTTTAAGGTACTGTGTGGTCACGTGCTTCGGGGTGTCCATGTAGCGAAACAGCCCTTCTGTGGTTAGACTGACTAGAACAGCCGCAACGACTTCCAACGACTTCCACCCTGGGGTTGTTCAGCCGTCGCTCTTGAGACAGAGAGAGTGCTATCAAGATAATGATTTGATCTCGCTGGCAACTTCGCGCAAATAGCCCCCCTCGAACCCCTGACAATTGCCTCGACAAATGCCCCCGCGATCTAGTCCACGGGCAAAAGAAAAATTCTCGGTCTTCCACATCGATGTGCTGAGTGCTTCGTGGACCACAAGTTGGCTAACTTGATGAGGGTGCCTGCTATAGTCCGGCTGGGAAACCGCGCGTTGAAGATGCGCCGCACATTGTAGCTGCACTAGAAGCGCCACGTCCAAACAGACAGTACGACTGAGGGTATTGGGCGGTTCCGGCAAGTAACATTGGCAGGATGTGTGGAGGCCTATCTCTCTTCAAGATTTGAAGCCGCCCTATCTAATTTTTGATCGACCGCAGAAACTGCTTCAGCTACCGTAGTATACGGGGGCCGGGCTATTAGACGAACGGGCAGGGGATTTGCCTCACTAGGTCCAGGAAGACTCCCTGCCTATTACAGTGCGGGACGCAACTATAGCAGGTGTAGAAAGTATTAAGGAGAGGGGAAGAATCCTGGGTGGCTCTGTACCAGCGAGCCGCTAGGAAGGTACACATCTCTCTATCTCTCTATAACAAGGAGGGGAATTGGGCGGCGATTTGGTGTTTCCACACTTCAAGAAAAAAAAGAGAAGAAGAAAATCGGCGCCGAAGGCGCCGAGGGGCGGCGCCGAAGGCGCCGGGAGGCGGCGCCGGAGGCGCCGAGAGAGCGCCGCAGGCGCCGGGGGGGGCGGGGCTGGAGACAACAACACGGGATTGAAGCTAGCTTAAGCGTACGCCTCCGAGCTCCAAATTTGTAGCGGGAATTGCCCCTTCAAGGTATACTTCTCTTACTAGCCTGAGGTTCACAGTGCAGTGGATATACGCCAGCTCAGTTGCTCACTTGTATCTTTTGTACGAGGATACGCGGATGCGGTATCCTCTTCTTTCTTTCTCTTGCACACTTTTAGTGCGGTATCCTCTTCTTTCTTTCTCTTGCGCACTTTTAGTGACCGAGGAGCCTGGGAGTTGCGATCGCAGCTCACTGCTTAGTGTTACTAGATCCCCGCCGGTTGGTAGGGCAGTGTAAATAGCTACCTTTCTAGTCTACAGTGAAGGGCTTACATTCCTTTACAAATTTCCCTCGCGCTGTGTGCGCCGTGGCGGGGCGAAGGCGGTCGTTCGTACTTCCGTGGAGCAGGCGCACAGGTCTTTTCCAGCGCAATTTTGACGGGAAAGACCCAAGGGAAGCTCAAATTTTCCCGCGCTTCGCGCGCGGGCAGTTTGAGACCGCCGCCGCCGCGGAGACCGCGCGGACGCGGACGACGTGCGGCGGTGGGCATGATCGACGGCATGCTCTGCGCGTGTCGATGCTCGAGTCCCGTAGAGACACGAATCATTGACCAGCCCGTTATCATTGGATTATTTACCAAGTTCTAGAATTAGTAGTTAATAATGTCGCTCAGCAATGACGAGCTCCGCGCTGCAATAATGGTATTGCATTCGTCCACCTCAACGACCACTGCGCGAATCGCTGCTCACGAATCTGTTATGCACTTTGAGCACAGCGTTGTCGCATGGGCAAGCGCATTGCATCTAGTACAAAGTTCACAGTCATTTTATGGCATCTATGGTGCATCGATTCTGGCGACCAAAGCTAAGCGAGGTGATTACGTGGAAGATAGGCATGCGCTAGTGATTGCAATTCTATCAGTACTAGGATCAATCCCCGAATTCCAAAGATCTTTAAGGTGCCAGGACGAAACTATGTCTGTACAGGCCGAACTTGTGATAGCGGTGGCCGCTATCGCCGCGCCTGCGCCCGCAATGCTCGATTTGCTCGATTTGCCAGCATTCCAAACACTCAAACCAATAACAGCATTGGCGGTGCTAGAGCACATGGGGAGCGCAGATGGTATGTCTGTGCCTGATATCCACGTTGGTGCGGTTGGTTCACGCTGCTACTCAGGGCCGGGGCGAAGCACGGGGTACTTGAGTTCATCATCAGTGGATTCGGACGAGAGGACGGCGCGCATACGGTGCGAGGCTCACGCTGTAACACTCCTTGGGCCAGCACTTAAAGCGGCAGTCATTGGTGGTGTAGGGTGTAGCGGACGAATTCGAAAGGTGCTTAGCTCCGTCTCGGCGTTTGCAGTCCGGCAGCGCTCAATGGTGTCTCTCCCGGCTGTTGTAGCGAGTGCCTTTGAGGTTGTTTGTGATGTCGCGAGTGATGAAACCCGAGATCCAGTCGTGCGAACTGGAGCTGTTCAGTTGCTCAGAGCCTCAGCTGTCAATAATCCTAGCATCAGGCCATTTGGTGATGAGACAATTTCGATTCTTGTAGGGATTGTTGAGTTGATATTTGATCAAGTCGAATGTGATCTAAGGCTCACCCGCCAGAGTTTCATTGATCAGACTTTCGGCCTAGCCCTGGGAACTAGCGCAGCAGAACTTGCAGCAGAGCTTGCGATGGCCATTCCCGACTGCATTGTCGCTACAGGCATTACTGACTGCATGAAACAACATGCACACCTTGCATTGCTGCTGTCACGGCTCGCTTCTTTCTCTCGTCATCGGCATCTTCGAATTGCTGAAGCCGCCACTCCCACCTGGGCTGCTTGTTTTGCTGTCAACTCGCGAATGCGCCCAAATAGTCTCACGGCAGCTCATGCTCGAAAGCTCCTTGAGTCTCTCCTCGAGCGTGTTAGACAGGGCTTAGCTGCTTTGAATATGTCGTATTGCTCCAGGGTCGATACCCAAGCCAATGCTCAAGTTGAAATCTTTGATTGCTTGAGCTCATCTGAAGAATGCCGTGAGTCCCTTGAATGGTGGATTGATGGGCGTGTGTCCGATCTAATTTCCGTCTGCGCAAAAAAAATCGGAATCACTTATTCTCTCGCGTCTGCCGTTGCGATGTTGGAAGGGGCGGATACCGCTAGCTCCAATGCAGCGGCTACTGTTTGCGGTGCGCTCGCAAAAGATGCCCTAGTCGTCGCGTGTGCTGGGGATAAGGCCACGTCTATTGTCCTTGATCACGCAGCGAGTGCACTGCAGGGCAAGATAGTTGCAGCATCAAACCCACGCTCAAGGCGCCACGTCATTCTTGCTTTCAGCAAATTTGCAAGGTTTTGTGCTCTGCGAGGCGGCCATGTTCTTGATGTTGCCGTCGCGGTGCTTTGGGGTGCGGCCAGTTTGGGTAGCATCAACAAACTTGCAGCCTCCCATCTCCGGGCTGCTGAAGCTGCCCTCGAAGCTCTCTGTACTGTCTCTAAAGCTGCATCAGACGTCTTAAGCGACCTCCCAGGCCTCGAGGACCGCATCCTTGCCGCAAAAACCATCCATTCTGAGAACTTTCGCCGCCTACAGGTAAATATTGATGCCGACTTGAGCCGACTCTCCCGCTCCTGGTAAGAATATTTCCCGAAGGCTCCGTGCCCGTATGGCCCTCTTGGCCCGATGTTCGAAGTGGGCATGACCCTCTTGGCCCGGTGTTCGCAACAGGACATCGCTGAGTGGGCTTGGATGTGAGCTCAATGTTTGTGACATCGTCCCACAAGTTGTCCCGCCGGGATAAAAAATTGCATTTACGGCAGTACAATATGTTTCCGGTAGCGAGTTAGTGAGTTTAGACCACCTATCATCATCCAGCTAAATAAAACTGCTGGTTGTGGTGGTCCTCTCCCAGCTCGCCGCTTCCCCGGTAACGAGATAGTAAACTCCGACACGGGGAGGCAGCCTAGTGGGGCTGCCCTGTGTAAAGAAACTAAGTCCCGTACATCAACTTGACGTTAAGGTACAGTCCGTAGTAGCAGGATAAGCACAGTGGGTGAGAGTGGAAGCTCAGTGTGCTACCTTACGGTAGCGCAGTCATAAGATAGTA
>Ga0257106_1001101_pt1 | contig 14002 bp, 9 predicted proteins | sample LP_taG_3_FD_190177 | JGI IMG/M metagenome (GOLD analysis project Ga0257106, IMG submission 190177) | Marine microbial communities from Northeast Subartic Pacific Ocean, Canada - LP_J_2011_P26_10m | ecosystem: Environmental > Aquatic > Marine > Oceanic | place: Canada: Northeast Subartic Pacific...
TTTTTTTCTAATTTTTCCTTCTATTTCATCCATCTTTTTCTTTTCTCCTTTTATTCGCTCGTTTCAAGCATTCATTCCAAATGATCATCTCACCAAAGAGAACACCATTTCACACACTTTTACTCAACTCTTACTACTCAACCACAGCGACACGAGATGAGTACGAGCAGCGGCATACCACGACCTCCACTCGATATCGACGACGATTCAGAGGACAATAATAAAAAAGGAGCCACGACGACTAAAGGAACAACACCAACGACGACTGAAATGAAAGCGTCTCCTGGACACCGATCTTTGTTCAGTCGCGTCTCCACCTTTGGTTCTGACTTGGTGAACGCCCTCGGCGACGGGATTAACTAGTGCGTCGTCGAGTTTATTCTTTTTATGCATCGGAGTTCGTCGTTTACGTCGTTTACGTCGTCGAGCTGCTCTCAAAAAAGCAGCAACAGATTTCAACGCGCGCGCGGAGGGGGTCTCCATCTCTCTTTTTCTCTCTTTCGAAAACCATCAAAGTCGTCTTCTTTTGCGGGTCTCTCCGTCGTCGTCGCATAAAAGCGAGAAGAAGGAGTCTACAGTCAGTCGTGTTTTTGTTTTTCTCCAAAACACAGACACGAAAAAGACCCAAAAAATTAAAATCTTACCACTTTTACTCTTCTACTCCTCTACGAATGACAACATTAACATTAAAACAGTCTGGCGGGCGTGGATGAACTCGAAGTCACCGAAGGCGGAGGAAACGAAGGGGACGGAGATTTGAAAGGAGGGGCGAGCGATACAGACCCGAACGACGGGAAGAACCATCAGGAAGATAGGAAAGCGATGTGGGCGACGCTGAAAAATATGATTGGCGCGGACGTCATGTCGGTGTTTTCGGTGCCAGTGTTCATCATGGAACCGATGTCGACGTTGCAAAAGATGGCGGAGATTTTGCAGTATCAACATTTGTTGGATGAAGCCGCGGATGAGGAGGACGAGGACGTAAGGTTGGCGTTGGTGACCGCGTACGCGGTGTCCGTGTATTCAACCATGGAACGAACGAAGAAACCGTTCAATCCGATTTTAGGCGAGACGTACGAGCTGAAACTGGACGACGGCAAGAGCACGGCGATTTACGAGCAAGTGAGTCACCACCCGCCGATTGGTGCCGGGCACGCGAATACGGAAAAATGGGCGTACGATATTACCTCCGCGGTGAAGACGAAGTTTATGGGGAACTGGGTGGACGTCTTTCCAATCGGTCGCACGAGAATTCATCTGAAACGAACGAACGAGACGTTCAACATTATCCCGCCCACGTCGAGAATTAACAACTTGATCGTTGGAAGAATTTGGGTGGACACGTTCGGTGACATGCGCGTGCAAAACTTGACGACGAAAGCGACGTGCGATTTGCAGTTCACCGCCTGCGGTTGGTCCTCTCGAGGTCGATACGAAGTCAACGGTTTCGTCAAGGATAACAACGAAAAAGAGAAATTGAGAATGTACGGACATTGGAACAAAGATTTGAAATGTAGTAAAGTAAGCGATGATGAAACCACCACGTGGGAGAAGAAGTTGTGGCAGGTTGAGGAGAGCGAGATTAAAGTAGCGCACGAACACCCGTACGGGTTCAACTCTTTCGCGGTGAAATCCATCGGCGCGGAAACGGCTCCGGCGGATGGTAAGTTGTTGAAATCCGACTCAAGGTTGCGACCAGATCGAAGAGCTTTGGAAAAAGCGGATAATTCAACCGCGAGCACGCAGAAAACCGCTTTAGAAGAGAGGCAAAGAGCAGAGAGGCGAGAGAGGAGAGCTTTGGAGTGCGGCCCGTGGAAGCCGAGATTTTTCTTGGAGACGGGCAAAAACGCCGAGTGCACCGCGGACGAGGTGGAGATTGTCGAACACGTGTTTGAATACAACAAAAACTCGTACGAAGATATTCGCGAGATGGAGAAGATGTGCACGAACGTAGCAGGAGCAAATAACGACGAGGGAGAAGATAGCACGAAACATCCGCTGGACGCGGAATTTCATCCGTGGCAATTCGAGAAGTACGAACACGCCTACGCCTAGTTGTTGTTGAAACTTCTTTTGAATATTCGAATGATTTGATGATACCATAATATGTATTAGCACAAAAAGAACCACGGTACCGCACACTATTTGCATTACTTTTAAACGTGTATTTTAAAACGAATTATTATTATTTTTAGTTGTAGTTGTTGTTCGTAATCTCTTGTCCAAAGATCCGAGGCGGTGAAAACGGCGTCCTCTTTTGTTTTCTGCCTTTCGGCGGAAGTTTCGTCGCGACGACTGGGACGACGACGACGGTCTTTTTTGGAACGACGACTTTATTCTCATGTTGTGGTTTCTCTTCCTTTCTCTCTTCACTTCTATTCGTCTGTTGTTGTTCTTTTGTTTCCTTTGTGGTCGCGGACGTTTGTCGTTCTCCTTTTTCGACGACGGTTGATTTTTGTTGAGAAGTTTTCTTCTCGTCAGCCATTTTAGAACTCTTCGGCGTCGTCAACATCATTTCCTTATACGCTTCAATAATCGTCTTCTTTGACTGTAAAACTATACATCTCTTCCTCTTCGCTTCCGCGCGTAACCTTTCGTGGGTCTCTTTTTTATCCTCTTCTTTCATGGGAGGCATCTGTACATATCGCGCCAAGCCGTTCAAGCTTCTCAAAGCCGTCGTCAAAACGTACACCTCTCGTTTCTTCTTTATCACACTCTTCTCGTTACCTCTGTTATGAGTGATAGTACCGTCCAGCACTTCCACTATATGTTTCGCTTTCATCGAACCCGGCGCGAAAATATGCGTCGCGAGTAAAAAATCAACATCCTCTTCTCTATCCTGTTGTTGTTCTTCCTCTGTCGTTGTTGTTGTTGTCAAAGGTTGTATCGATGACGAGAGCTCTTTCACGCGATGCAAAGCCACGACTCGAGATTGAAACTGCTCGCTCATTCTCGCCAAGGAGAGCACATCGCGGTAGTGTTCTTCTTCCGAGGAGAATTCATTGTTGTTATTGTTCATGTTGTTGTTCTTTTTTTGCTCCCAAACACTCGCGTATTTTGTCACTAAAAGAGGGGGACGAACACCTTTGAGATGATGATTTTCCAATTGGAAAGTTTTCTCTTCTGTCGTCGTCGTCATCGTTAACGGGTTGTCTGTTATCTTCAAAACTCGATAATCTTCCTCTTTGACTTTCTTCTTCTTCTTATCATCATCGTTGTTGTTATTACAATGCATCGTCGTTTCCGTCGTTAAAAACAACGCGTGTAAAACTTTTGAGATTTTTTCAATCTTCTTTAATGTTGTGTTGTTGTTGTTGTTGGATGATGATGATGTTGTTGTTAATGGTGAATCATCATCACGATGATGATGGAGAATATCAGGCATGTATTTCTTTTCTAAACTCTTTTTCTCTCTCTAACTACTCGTTCTATTATATCTGTTGTTGTTGTTGTTGTTCTCTACTAATAAGTGTTGTGTGTGTGTGTGTGTTTTAAGAAAAAAGTTTGTTGTAAAATTCCTTTTTTTTTCTTGCATGCGTGGTCGAAAAAAGAGATTTTTGTTCGCTTTTTTTTTGGTTGTTGTTTCCTTTTTTTTGTTTTTGGTTGCTTTTTTTGTTTGTTTCTTTTCACATCAAATCACAAACAGACAGAAGAAGGATTTCGTTTCGTTTCTTCATTTCCAAACGAGGATGACGACGACGATACCACGGACGAGTCGTTTTAGTTTTAATAGTAGTAATAATAGTAGTACTAAAACTACTACTCATCGTGGTTTTGGTCTTTCTTTTAAAAGTCCTCGTTTACGTTCACGTCGTCTTGGTTTGAGTGATGATGATTTTGGTGGAGGACGGTTTAGACGAAAACATCAAAATCATCTTCAACGAACAAGTGCATCATCATTTTCATCATCATCATCGACGGAAGAAGGGAGAAGAAGAGAAGAAGAAGATAAAGAAGAAAAAGAAGAAAACATGAATTCGGTAGAGTCGTTGGCGATTTCCGCGTTACAAACTGCCACGCGTTCTTCTTCTTTGAACAACAACAACATAAACAACATTAAAAACAACATAAACAACAGTAATAATAACGTGGTGAAACTGAACAAAACCAGAGCTTTATTCAACGCGGTGGAGGATTCGTTTCAAAATAAACAATTTATAGACGAGAAACCACCAGTTCTCGTCCGAGAAGGGAGAATATACGAGTCAAAATACGCCTCCATGGCGAAATCTGCGTTCTTATTCTCCATTACGTTTGGGATTTTCGTCGCCGCTTTGCGTATATACTTTGGTTTGTGTTCGAGCGGCGGGAGTTCAATGTATTACTTTGACTTTCAGTTGAATAGATTTTCAACGAGCAAAGTTCTCGCGCTTTGCGTCGACGCAGTCGCGGATTCTATCGTCTACGCGATTTGTATAGCGCCCGCGTTACCGGCGCTCGCGTTGACGTGCGTAAAAATAAGATTGAACGCGCGCTTGCGCGAAGCTTCGGCGTTCTTACCGTACTCGTTGGCGCCGTTCGCGGCGAAAGACGCGAACGAACAGATAAACAGAAGAAGAGCCATGGACGTGAGCGCGAACGTGAAACGCCATCGCGAGTTTGCGAAATTGAAAACTCTTCTCAGAGACTGCGCGGAGCTCAGATTTTCCTTCGCGCTTTCAGTACTCGAGGCGAATAGAACTTTAGCTTTCGTAGCGTTGGCGTTTAAGACGCTGGCGTTAGGATTTGGGCCTTCGCGGTACGCGTCGCCGTCGTTGTTTTTCTTAGACGCGTGTTTAAGCGCGTGCGCGTTTTGTGCAGCGATTGTCGCGACTGCGTTGACGAGAGACGAGACAAACGTGAGAAGAAAAATAGAAGAAGAGACGCGCTTTTTAGAGAGAGAATATTTGCTCGCCCAACACAAAGGGACGTTTCTTTGTCGTTGGGAATCTGACCCGTACGACGAAGCCGGGAATAACAAAGAAGGCGCTCCGAGCGAACGGAATCTCGTCGGTGTGGATAAAGCAATCACGAATTCAGCCGTCGGGGAAGCCTCTCAGTTATCCGTTCTCGAGTTGGGCGTTTCCCAAGAGCGGTGTTTGTCTTTAACACTCGACGCGAAGGATGGATTGACTTCTTCTGAACTCACGCGAAGAGGATTTACCGCGTCCTCGGTGTTTATTCCAAACCCGTACTCCTCGGTCGTGTACGCCTTGCGAAACGGAACGTTTTCAGTCGATAATTCCAAGAAGGAAAATGCGTTTACTGGAACCGTTGAATCGTATTTAGCGTCGCGAGATCCGGCTTCCGAGTCCTTCCAAGTTGTCTATCTGGACCATTGCGGCGCCGTCATGCAACGAACGCAACAAATCTACGACCTGTTCTCGAGACACGCGGTGAATGATAACGGTATTTTCGCCGTCACGTTTTCAACTCGAGGGAAACGAGCCGGGTGGAGTAAAGACGAAGCGGTGCGTTTCGCGGCGGAAACAATACACGACGCGGCGACGAAACACGGATACGTTTTGGAAGGCAACGCGGCGCCCTCGATGCCGGGATTGGTCGATTACACCATTTCTTCTTCATCGTCGTCGTCGTCGTCGTCGGGTGTTTCTAATTTACGAGCATCGAACGAAGAATCAAAGGTGTTAAAAGCGATGTCGTCCAATTTAATGAAACAGGATGACGTCGCGCTCGCGTTGTGCTCTTTGAAGTGGGCGAATTTAGAGCAAACCGAATCTGAGTTAGCGTTGGAAACGTGGAAAAGTCAAAGACGAAGACAATTGCTCTTCGACGCGGCTAAGACTGTCGCGACGAAAGCGTCCAAGAAAAGTAACGACGACGGATTGAGCGGCGGAAGCGTGAGTACGAGCGCCGAGTTGCGAAAATTGCGCTCTCTCGCTCGCGAAGTTCTCGACGCGAGAACCAAAACTTCCGCGCTCGGCGGCGGCGGTGGCGGCGGCGCGTCTTCTTCCTCTTTAACTGGGGTAATGGTGGACGCGAGTAATAGCATCACCTATCCAAAAGTCTTATATTTATACGGCACGTTGATGTTTTTCGTGTTCAAGGTGAGATGCTATCGCGCGGGGCGTTGACGATCGCGTTGTGTGAGACGTGTAGTTTAAAAAGTGGTAGTATAGTGTGGTAGTCGTATGGTAGTCGTTTGCTAAAGTAGTTTGCTAAAATCTATTATGAATAATATTTTTCCTAATTGCCCTAATTGGCTACTACGTATTTATCCATGATCCGTTTCAAAGTTCGATCGGATCTGTGGTAACACGCGATGTTCGACCAAATTTTAAATTTACTGTACGACTCGTGCCAACAGTTTGTCACTTGAATGAGTTTACCGCTGTTTGTGCTCCAAAAGCACTCGTACTCCATCGCGTCTAACATATCTATTGAATCCTTTAAATCGAATGTCTTCCACTTCCCAACTCCGTGATTTTCAAACTGGACGTAGAACGGCTTCAAAGACATCAAAGTCTTAGACGCTCCGATTAATACGGCTGCGTCGTTACCTTCCGTGTCGATTTTCACAACATCCAGACCTTCAAGCATATTTTCTTTCCTTACGAATTCGTCCACGGTTATCACCGGAGTCTGGTGAAATTCGGAATACGTTTGCGTTTTCAAATTTGGATTCGCCGTCATGCCAATTCCAATATTCTCCTGACCGGCGGTTATCTTCGGGAATTTGACTGTACTTGGCCACGAACTCGACGACACCGCGTTGTAGTGCACCGTCAGTCCGACGTCGGCCAATTTCATTTTCTCCGCCGCGGCGTGAACTCGCTCAAATGTTTCGTAACTCGCTTCTATGCAATAGTGTCTGTATTTAATGCCTTTTCTTTGTCCAGGATCATCACCTTTTACGAACGATCCTCGCACCGCTTCGTCCCATTTCTTTTGTTCCCACGAACACGAAAATTCCGGAAAATTGGTCAACTTTTGAAACTTTGCGACGCTCGCTCTCGCGTCTTTCGTAAACCTTCGCAACTGAAGAATCGCATCCGTTCCTTTGTTGCACCCGACTTCGATCGCGACAAATGAATTAGTATCGTCTTCATTTTCGTTTTTACCGATGATAATCTCCTGCGTCCACTCGTCGTACCATTTTTCATCCGGGCACGTCGTCGGTTCCTTTTGAAACAGTTTGACGTTTCTTTCGATTTGTTCTTCTGTGCACTTGGGATACACTTCGTATTGTACAAATGAAGGAACATCATTATTATTAGACGTGATAAACGTAAACGACGACGCTTTTTCTTCCGCTTGGTTTCTTCTCCCTTCTTCTCCTTCGCGTTGTGTTTGTCTTCCTTTCGCAGCGTGAGTATTCATCACGACCGACTGATGATGAGAAATCGCATTCAGCGAGAGCGAGAGAAGAAGACACACACAAAGAAGAATTAAAGTATTGGGAAAAGTGAAAGTGCTTTGTATTCGACAGCATAACAAGCGCATGGTAGTGTGATGATGAGAAGAGAAGAGAAGAGAGAGATTAAGAGACTCTCTCTCTCTTCTCTCTCTCCACCTTCGTTTCACCAATTAATTTTTTTTTTGTTTTTTATGTGGTTGGTGTCGACGAAATTTCGTCTGTCTGCCGCTGTCTCTTCTGTTTTTGCTGCTCTTTTTCAACTCATCAGACTCTCTGTCAAAAACTGAATTTTTCACACGCATGCACAAATTTTTTTCCTCTTTTTCAAATCGACTTCTGTTGTTTTCATTTCTTCACTTTTTTTGAGTGAAATGTCCTCGTCAGCATTCTTTAACACTAAAACAACACCCATTCCCGTACTTTCCATACATCAGAGAACGCGATGATGACTTCTACTGAGAACAACATGGAATCCACGACTTTACTAAACAAAAAGACGAACGAAGAATCTACTTCTTTTAAGAAGTATTTGACCCCGAAATATGCGATTGCCGCCACCGCGACGATCGCGTTAGGCGCGTTAGGGGTGGCGTCACAATCGTCATCCTTTGGCCGCGGGCAACTCAAACTCGGGAGTTCCAATAACACTTCGAACAAAGTTGTTGTTCGTCAATCACGATTGGGCGCCGGTTCTCCGCAAACTATTAGTTTGCACACCGGGTGCTCGCCGTTGAACAAGCTTCCGTTCGATACGTCCTCGGATTGGACCGGGAAGATTGGAGCGAAAGTGGTTTCGAAATCCATGCAAAGTGATTTCCGATTCGAAAACGCACAAAATTTGCAGGAAACGTCGTGCGGAAACTACGAAGGGACGATCGATCTTGAAGTCGGCGAAGAGTTTGGGTTTTATTTATACCCACTCGGAGACGAATCAGACGAATCCACGGTTTTGGACAACGGTTGCTTACACGAAGGCGACGGGCGTTGCCCGGCGTTTTCTTCGCCGTCGGCGCTCGCCGGTATCGAGCAGTGTACCTCGAAGTATTCGGATCCGGGGAGCGGGGATGTGTTTTACAACCGCGTTTTCGACGGTGAAACGTTGGCGTATAACTGGGGAACGTGTGAAACGACGTGCGCGAACTCCGGGCCACCGGGGTGCCCGCAGATTTCGTCGGAGCCGGAAGTGCTCGACGCCCAGACGTGTCCGATCAGCAGCGGTACCGGCGACGCCGGTTACACGGATAACTATCGCGGCTGGTACGACGCGAGCGGATGCGGTATTTGCCAAGATTACTGCAGATGGGTCGGCAACTCAGGTTCTGGCGGCGACCCGAGCGTGAGAACGTCCTCTGGCGATTCGTTTTGGTCGTGCAGAAAGGCGGGAGGGAAAGCGTCGAATCCGGGTACGAATCAAAAAGATTTTTGTCCGGATCCGTCCAACACGAACATTCGAAACGTTGGCGGTTGCGGTAGCGATAACTACTCCGCGAGAGGCTATTATGGCGACACTTTTACTCATGAAAAGTGTTCAGGGCAAGGCGTTGAAGCGAACCCAATAACGACGCCTTCGTCGGAGCCGGAACTTATGAAATTTGAATCGGTTGGGACGTACGCGTACACCGCGCCGCAAACCGGCATGGCGAAAATCTTGGTCGTCGGCGGCGGTGGTGGCGGCGGTGGACGATCCGGCGCTGGCGGCGGCGGCGGTGGCGTGGTGTACGTCGAGTCGTATCCAGTCGTCGCCGGTCAAACCTACGAAGTCCAAGTCGGTTCGGGAGGCGCCGGAGGAAGTGGAATCACCGGTTCAGGGAAAAACACGAAAGGTGGCTCCGACGATGATCCAGGAAAAGCTGGTTCGAACTCCGTATTCCAAGACCTCATCGCTCTTGGCGGTGGAGGTGGCGGTTCATCTTGGCACGAAGGCGGCTATCCGGGCGGATCGGGAGGCGGCGGTAAGTATGGTCACGTTGGCGGCGCCACTTTGCAATCCACTCAATCTGGATTGAGCGGTGAGTACGGGCACGGTTTTGCCGGAGGTTCCGGAACGTCTGGGTCTTGGAACGCCGGGGGCGGTGGTGGAGCCGGATCCGTTGGGGTCAGCGGAACCTCTTCCGTTTGCGGTAACGGCGGAGATGGTTTTACGAGCGATATCACCGGTGAGACGGTCACGTACGGCGGTGGCGGCGGCGGCGGTTCTCACAACCCAGCCTGTTCCAGTGGCGGCGAAGGCGGCGCCGGTGGCGGCGGCAAAAACGGCATGCCGGGCGCGAAAGACAGCGGCGAAAATGGCATCGACGGCCTCGGCGGCGGCGGCGGCGGAGGATCCACGACGAGTCATCACGGCGGCAATGGGGGCACGGGAGGCTTGGGCGCCGTTGCCATCTCGTGCTGCACGCCAGCCGCTGCTTTAAGATAAGTAATGATGGTGCTCTTCTTGGAGCTTTTTCTTCTTAAACGGACCGTTCCGTACGTACTAATAATACCAAAGTCGATGATAATAAGCGTGGGATGTGGATATCGATCCAGCATCAATATCACGAACGACAAACAATACAAACAAAAAAATAATAACGTAAAAGAAGAAGAGCACATTTGTGTATAGATGTGCTCTCGTAAATGGTGCGCCGCGGGCGGCCACGTACATGTACGACCTACTTTGTAATACGTATTTTAAATACCTTTAATATAACATCCATAAGCTCTACTTCCTTGTTGTTGAAAAAAAAAATTTCATCATTTTTTCACGCGTTCTAAAATTTTGTACTTTTTCTGCTTCATACTGAACAGCATCAACATGTCTCCTTCTCCGCCGCCGCCGGTTAGTATTCCTCGAGAAAAACCATCATCATCATCGGCACAAAAAACAGTAGTATCTTTTACATCTGATAAAAAGGATGACGATGACGATGATGATGATTATAAGAGCAGCAACAACAACGAGAGGAAGAAGAAGAAGACAAAGAAGAAGAAGAGAAATAAAACCGGGAAAGAGAAGAAACTGAAGGAAAAATTCATCGCTTTAATTCGTCGTAAACTCATCGAAAACGCGCAGTTTAGGCGAAACTTTGTCAAAGCGAACGAATACAACAAAGTCGCGCAAAGCATACGCGTTTGTTTCAGAGAAGAAGACAAAGACAAAGAAGACAACAACAAAGAAGAGCGGGAGAAGATGTTGTGTTTTTTGGACAGCAAGTCGCATTTTTTGTTCGTCGTTGATAAAGTTTTGTTCGTCGAGAAAAGCGAAGAGAAAAAGAATACAACGACAACAAACGATCAGGAGAAGAACGAGAACGAAAAGCATCACAGAAAAGAAGAAGTTAAAGAAGAGGAAGAGAATAAATACAGAAACCACGTGAACTTGATGGAACCGTCGGAGTCGTGGTTACGCGTGAAGAACTACCACCGGAACAAGTTTGAAAAGCTCGGCGAGAACGCGGCGTTGGCGATTAAAGAGAAACAAAAAGCCAAACGAGAGGCGAAAGAGAGAGTGAACAAAGCGAGAATGGAGAAAAAAGAGAAAGAGACGAGAGAAAAGGAGAGAAAAGAGAGGAAGAGAAAGTATCACGTAGATTTGGAGTATTACAGGTATAAAGGGACGTGTTTAGATTGGGTAAATACCGGGATGTGTCGATTCGGAAGCGAGTGCACGTACACGCACGACGAAACCGCGAAAGGAAAGCTGATCGAAGCAGCGCGAGAAGTAGAAGCAAAAACAGGAAGAGATAGAGGATTACGAGGCGAATACGCGAGCGCAAAAGAAGAGTCAGGGAAGAAGAACACGAGGAAAAGAGGGGAGGAAAAGGATAGAAAAGAAGGAGAAGAAGAAGAAGAAAACGAGGGTACAAAGGGAGAACGAAAGAGACGGAAGCGAGAGGACGTTCTCCTCGGCGACTTTGACGACGACTTTGACGACGACAAGGACGATACCGTCGTTCCGGGTTTTCTGAAAGCAAAAATGAAGCAACAGAAAGAGGACAAGGAAGGGAGACCGGCTTTGTCTATTCGAGAGAGAAAACTGCTAAAAAAGAAGCGCGAAGAAGAAGAAATAAAAGCACGCGAAGCGAGTAATAATAATAAAAAGAAGAAGAAGTTTGATAAGACGAAGCGAGTGCTTTCAAGAAAAGCATCGACCGATAAGAAGGTAAAGACGATTGGCGGCGGCAGCGGAATGACGAAAAAGAAAAAGAAAGAGCGACATCCGGACGGAAGGCACGCCAAGAGATCAAAAGCGCGTTTGGAACAAATACAATAGTAATAATAAGTAGAAAAATAGTATTAGTTTTGTAGTGCACCATGGCAAAAACAGTGGATGATGAATAAAACTTGTTGCGCGCGGCGCAAATAAATTAACACAACTCGCCGGTTTGACATCGAAAATCGCATTTTGGTTCCGTATCGAGCCACCCGCAGTTATAATCTAGAGTATCTAATCGCTGAATCGCATTTCTCATGGTACCAATCAAGTCTCGCATGACGTCGTTCAATTTTGAAGTGACTAACGTTCCGTCTAAAAGTTTCAAATCTCCGCCTTCTTCGATAGATTCAGGCGGCATGGGCGGCATGTATTTTCCCGGTTCTCGAACGTGTTTGACGTCGATGTAAGGTCGTTTATCCCAGTCCCATGCGATTGATGATTTGTCCTTCCCCCGCACATATCTCGCTCCCCACGTATAATGGTACATGGATGCTTCGTACAGATCATCATCTGCCGGAGGTTGCGAAATCAACATAGTTTTCCTCGGTTCTTCGACTATGTGCTTCACGTTGCTCGTCGCCGCGGCGATGGAATACGCGTACATTTCACGCACCCAACCCAGCTTTTTCTTCGCGTCTTCGTCTTTTTCTATTTCTTCAGTGATCACGATGTAATCGTCTATGAGCCTATTTAAACTATCCAGGTAAATCAGCGTCGGCGCTGGTCCACTCGCTAATATTTTCTTCGTGTCGACTATTTTTTTCGGATCGTTCAATTTTTGCATCAATCGCTCCATCACCGGCGGCAAGGTTGGATAATGTGGATTGATATAATTGAAATGAAAGGCAATCGCCGATGCTTTTCGTTCTTCACCTCCAACTTCCCCTTTTCTCGTATTCTTCTGTTGAAGAAAACTACGATGATACTCCATCAACGGCGATGGTATTTGCATTGGTCTTTTAAACACGTAATCCGTCTCAATCATCAACACGAACTTATTCTTCTCGCCGCCGCGTTTGGCGTCTTCGCTTTGAAGCCACTTCTTGATGGCGTCTGGTCTGTCGTGCACTGGAAATGCGCACCATTTATCGCAAGATGGGTGCAAAGAATCCACGCGAACCGTGGGCACTTCTTTCATCAATTCATCATCCGTTCGTCTGTGCAAAAGCCGCGTAAAATATTTCATGTGTTTTTCTGCGTTTGGTTGTTTAAGTTGTTGTTGTTGTTGTTGGAGGATATCTAAAAAAGTTCGATACATGATGCGCGTTTGCCAGTTGAGATACGGAGAACCGTTCGAAGTTGCCAACACGTGAATGTGAGGACGAGGTTCTTCCTCTTCTTCTTTTTCTGTAAAAACCATCGCGTCTTCCTTCTCTCGATGATACCGATGATCGTGTTGAGGATGATGATTTTGTTTTTGATTTTGTCTTCTTCTCGCATTTTCAACAGAAGAAGAAGAAGAAGAAGAAGAAGAAAAAATCGCCTTCGACTGTCCTAAAAAACAGACGAGCAACGAGACGACGACGAACAGTTGAAAACACGTCGTCGCTTTTCTCTTCTTCTTTATTAGTATCGTTGGTGTTTTCGTCATCATCGTTAAATCGTTTAATTCGTCGTTTACGTCGTCATCGTTATTATTATTATTATTGGTATGATGTGGTACTGGTAGTATTCCTTCTTCGTCTTCTTCTTCTTCTTGTTTTGAGGAGGACGACTAAACTTTTCTCAGAGAGAGGGAGAGGAGTCAATTTTTTTGTTTGTGTGAAAAAATTCGAAATAAAAAAAATGGTAAACCATTCATCATTTTTGTCACTCGCGAAGAAGAACAACACACACATAATAATATACTAATAACAACATAAAAACATATAAAAATCATGCTCTCGAACATGTCGTCGTTAGAGCAGTTGCGTTTATACGTCACGGACGAGTCCACGAACTCGCAAAATCAGTCCGAACACACCTGCCGTTTATTCGTGACGCACTCCAATTTACACGAGATGCAGTTTTTGGAGATTCGTTTTGACTTGAGATGGACGATTGGAACGGTGAAGGAAAAGTTAATGACGCACTGCGGCACGAACGCGAGCGCGATGCGTTTGCAGTTGTTTGACGATTCTACTAATACCACTAATAACAATTATACTCGTTTTAATGATAGCGATAACGGCAGAAGAAGTCAACAACAACAACAATTTCAAAACAGCGGCAATTTCAAAAGTCAACAAGAGGCACAACACAGAACGACAGAACTTTCAAACGACGAGGCAAAACTCGGGTATTATTCTCCATTGGACGGGATGCGATTACACGTGATTGATATGGATCCGACGAGTTTAAGCGCGAACGGATGGTTAGAAGACCTTTCTAAAGTTGAAAAGTACGTCATGAGCGACGAAGCGTACGAGAAGAGGGAAGGTACCTATCGCCAGTGGGCGAGAAAGAAGAGA
>Ga0257106_1001104_pt1 | contig 13991 bp, 12 predicted proteins | sample LP_taG_3_FD_190177 | JGI IMG/M metagenome (GOLD analysis project Ga0257106, IMG submission 190177) | Marine microbial communities from Northeast Subartic Pacific Ocean, Canada - LP_J_2011_P26_10m | ecosystem: Environmental > Aquatic > Marine > Oceanic | place: Canada: Northeast Subartic Pacific...
GTCCGCGCGGATGCCAGGGGGCGATGACGACATGGACGCTTCCGTTCGAGTGCATTAGAAACTTCGGTTCTGTTTGAAGAATTGAAAATACATTCCAAAAGGGCACAAAAATGGTCCAACCCCCGACTCGAGGGGTTCGCGTCGCGCCTGTTTGCTAACTTGGAAAAATCCGGCGTCCGTCGCGGCCGTCGCGCTCGAACGCCCAACGCCCCGCGCGCGGAGCTTGAGCCTCCTGACACTTAAAGCTCATACACAAAAAACGAGAAACGATGAATCGGACTCATCCCACGACCATCTTGTCCCCTTCCATGAATTTGTACTCTGGCACCTCCAGGTTGTACGGCGCCGGACCTTTGCGAATGCGCCCGGAGGCGTCGTAATGCGATCCGTGGCACGGGCAGAACCATCCGTTGTAGTCACCCGCGTTGGAGATGGGCACGCACCCGAGGTGGGTGCACACGCCCACGAGCACCATCCACTGCGGATCCGTCGCTCTGTCGACGTCAGCCTGCGGATCTCGAAGCGATCCCACGTCAACCGCGACTTCCTTCTCAATCTCACCCTCCGTCCTGCGACGGATGAACACCGGCTTACCGCGCCACTTGACGGTGACCGTCTGGCCAACCTCGATCTTGGAGAGGTCCACTTCCAGGGACGCCAGCGCGAGGACGTCGGCGGAGGCGCTCATGGACAGAAGAAACTTGAGCACCGCGAGACGAAGCGCGGAGGCGTAGATGATGCGACCGCCGGTGAGGACCATGTAGGTGAACGCCCGTTTGGAGGGGTCCCCGGGCTTGTCCACCGAGTGGTTGCTCTCATCGTACCTGAGACGGGGGAAGGTGGAGGCGGGGGGGGAGTGGGAGGCGGTGAGAATGTTGTTTAAGGAGCTTCCGGTCGTCGTGAAGAATTGAAAGATGGAGACGTTGTTCGCGGAGAGGGCACGGCACGTCTCTGTGCTCCGGGGGATATTTTGTGTGGGGTGTGGGAGGGACGTACTTGATGTCGGCGGTCGGGGTCTTGAGCGCGGCGGTGATGGCGCCGCTGTTCGCGCTGTTGACGGTGATGTCGGTGGACATGCCTGGTGGGATGGAATCGGGGGTGGGTGCTCGGTCAGATCACGCGTCGGATGGAGCGGGGGGACACGTTCCAAAAATAACCAGGAGCTAGGGTTCCTCCCGCAAATGCCGGGCGACCTCCGGTCCGGGGACCGCCGCGGTTCACGCGACGCCGCCGGACCCACGAGGACCGCTCGGTAAGGTCCGTGGACACCCAAATCATGCGACGACGGCGCGTTCGGGACGATCGGTACGCGGTGAGACGCACCTCTCCAGGCGGTAGCGGCAGCGAGTCGCGAGTGCGAGACGCGATCGGCAGCGGAGCGCTCCTCGGTGCCGAAAACGGGCGCGTGGAGCGCGCTCTGGAAGCCGACGACGCCGGCGCGCTGCGCGTGAGCGCGGGCGCCGACGCTCGCGAGCGTCTGAAACGAACGACGAAGCATCGCTGTCGTCGCGAGAGAGCGCGGAGGCGAGCGCGGAGGCGAGCGTCCGGTATTCTGAATGTTGAGGAAACGTTGGAGGACGTTGGATACGCGCTACCAGTCAGATCTATCAGAAGACGTATTTGGTAATTCGACGGCTCACACAATACGCATACAAATACATTCACATTTATTTAACCCAATTAGCCCAGAACACCACTCAGCTTGACCAGGACCGCGATTGCCGAGATGCCCAGGATGATGTTGAGGAAGAGGTTCGAAGGCATCGGCTTGCTTGGGGTACCGCCGAGGCCGACGGTCTCGCCCAGGAGCTTCTTCTTCATCGCATCGGACACCTCGCCGGGCTTGCGCTCGGGAGGAGCGGGCGCGGGCTCCGGCTCCTCAGCCTGCGTCGGGAAAAGGTCGGGGCCGGGACGGTCAGACGGTCAGAACATTCTACCGAGACGGTTGTTGAAATTTCACTTGGGTGGATACGGGGAGATACGGCCGCGTGGAGGTGGTGACGCCGTGTGGCCACCGCGTGTACACGTACCGGCGCGTCCTTGTCCTCGGAGCCAGCGAGGATGGCGTCGAGCGAGCTCATCGTGTCCTTCTCCTCGCCCTCCGCGCGGCATCGCACGCGCCCGGCGCGAAGCACAGCTGTGTTGGGCGAAGATCCGATCAAGCGGGGAGTAGACGCGACCGCGCGCGAGGCGGTCGCGCGGCGGGCGACGCGCCCGGCGCCGGGCGCGACCACGCGCGCGGTGATGACGTTAGTGGCGGCGACGGCGTTCATCTGCGGGTGTTCCTTCGATGGGTCGTGCGGCTCGTTGTGGAGCGCGCCTCGAAAATCGACGAGCCACGTGGACAAGATAACTCGGGACCGCCGTGGGTTTTGCCATTGCATGGCAACGCGTAGCAGGGCAATCGCGCGTGCATCGAACGACGCCGCCGACCGGTCGCGTTTCCCAAACCTCGCGCACGTGCTCGCGGTCACGGCGCTCGCGGTCGTCGTCGCCCTCTACGTCCGCGCGGGTAGTCCCCACGGACGCGTCACCCGTCCCACACCCATCATCTTCGCGAGAGTGAAGGGCACTGAAAAGATGACGACGTCCGCCTCCGCGTCCCTGGGCTCGCATCCCGCGAGCAGGAAGCTCACCGTGGAGAACCTCATCTTAGGGTGCTCCCCACTCGCGGGCATCTACGCGTCGTCCCCCCCCGAGCGCGCCACCGCCACGGTGCGCACCGCGCTCGAAGCCGGATTCACCCGCTTCGACACCGCGCCGCACTACGGCCTCGGCCTATCCGAGCGCAGGCTCGGCGACGCCCTTCGTGAATGCGGCGCGGACATGTCAACGACGCGCGTCTACACCAAGGTCGGCCGCGTCATGAAACCCACGCACACGGTGACGGACGCAGAGAAGCGAGGCGGCAAGGTGGAGTGGGGCAACGTCCCGGGAGATCCCGGCTGCATCTTCCCGGATGCGCCGGTGGACGTCCTCCCGGTGCTCGACTACACCGGACCCGGGTTCCGCCGTTCCCACGACGACTCGCTTCGGCGCATGGGCATCGAGTGCGTGGACGGACTGCGCATCCACGACGCGGAAGACGAAGCGCGGTACAATGAAGCCGTCGGCGGCGGCGGCGTCGCCGAGCTCGTCAAGCTCCGGGAAGAAGGGTTCATCAACGAGGTGTCGCTGGGCATGAACGACGCGTATTTCGTGCAGCGGATGCTGGACGATAACCCGGCCGGTACGTTCGACAGCGTGATGATGGCGGGGTCGTGGAACCTGCTGGACCAGGACGGGTTGCTCGTGTTGTTGGAGTGCCAACGCCGCGGCGTCAAGGTGAGTGTTTATTTTTATTTCTGTACGGTCAATTAGTCTGATCCTTGTGTTTTTTGTCAGGTTCACAACGCGGGCATCTTCGCGAGTGGGCTTCTCGTGGGTGGGTCGCACTACAAGTACGGCCCCGCGCCCCCCGAGATCGTGGAGCGCACCGAGCGGTGGAAGGCACTCGCGGCGAAGTACGGCGTGCCGTTACCCGCGGTCGCCATCGCGTTCGCGTGCGCGCCGAGCGTCGTGGACGGGTGCGCTGTCGGGGTCAAGTCGCCCGAGGAGGTGCTTCAGAACGTGGCGTGGCTTGCGGACGCCAACGCGGTGCCTTATGAGCTGTGGGAGGATGCGAAGTCATCTGGTCTGCTCGCGGAGGGTGTTCCCGTGCCCGGCGGGGTTTAACTTTAATAAGTGTCGTGTCGACGTACTCGTGCTCTCGTGCGCTCTCTCTCTCATCGCCGGTGGTACATTTACATTGTATTTTGTCGCCCAACCTGGACCAACTTTTTCGTGTGCACACCATCACTCGAGTGGTCGCGCGCCGCGGGTATCCCGCCCGCGCCCGCATGCCGACGACCGAGGAAACCAACCCTGGCGAGGTGAAGAGACCGAGGCTCACGATGGACGCTACGCCTGATACGCCTGATCCGCCGCGCGCCAACGACAGGGTCATCGACCAGACTCTCGGCGACGACGCGGAACATCCGATGCGCGAGCTCTTCGAGAGTTGGGGCCTTCCCGATCGGTTCGTACAGGGCGTATCGCCGTCGTGGCGGTGCAAGCTCGTGCCGCTGGCGCGCACCGAGGACGAGCTAAGGGAACACGCGGTGCGGGGCGTCCCGACCCTGGCGTCGCCGGAGTACGCGCGGGGTGTCTTCGACGCCATGAGTAAGAGCGGCGGCGGCGAGGATCCCTCGGGCGACGATGCCGCGCCGACGCGGCGCGACGCCGTGTCGTGGGCGTGCGACTCCCCGTGGAGCTCCTTCCCACGACCGAAGGTGGCGATGGTCGGCGGATGGGGCGCGCCCGGCTCGCACCTCCTCAGCGACAGGTACATGCGCATGGTCCGATCCTTCGCCGAGGTTGTCGACGGCGACGAACCGCTCAATCTACAGATGTTTCACCGCGAAGACACCGCCGTGCCGGTGCTTCCCACGCACCTCACCTGGCCTTTACCCGAGTTCTTCGACAACGACAGGAGCGGCGGCGACGACGAGACGCGCACGATGGCGACGATAGAGACGCCGGGGGGCAGCGCGGAGACCAGCGCGATGGACGCCGACGGGAACAAGACCGCTCTTCCGGCGCAAGGCGCGTTTTACCAACCGGGCGGCGTGGGCGTCCCGCTCGACATGGCCACGCGGCTCTCAGCGGCGGGCGCGCTGACCTGGTGGCACCTCGACGACTGCGGCGAGTTCGTCTTCCAGGTTGGCCTGCCAATCGATCGGGACGCTAAACCAAGGGCGGGCACGAACCCGATGCGGAGGAAGGACGGCGGCGAGCTTCTGGGCCCGACGGGCAAGCCGGTGTGCAAGCTGTTCGTGTTCGCGTCGAGGGAGGACTACGAGTGGATCGCGCAGGACGGCGTGATGAACCAGACGATGAAGCAGACCGCGCTGGACCTGTTCGACACGCCGACGCATTATCTGCCCAGCGAATTGGAGTTGACGGAGCCGTATTCGAGCGCGCCGCTCGAGTTGGAGAAGGGCGCGAAATTCGAAGCGGGAGTCAAAGGGGGAGTCACGGGCGGGGGAGTCAGCGGCGGCGATACCCGGCGCACCCGCGCGAAGCTGCCCACGTTCTGGGTCGCGCCCCTGGAGTGCGGCGGGTGCCCGCTGCTGTCACCCCCGAACTGGATCCACTGCGTGCTCACGGTGCGTGACTGCGTGATGGTCGAGGAACGGAGGCTATCGCTCGCGTTTCTGGATGAAGTTTTATACTTTCAGCGGCGGATGACGCGGTGGTGCGAACCCCCGGTGCAGTACAGGTTCATCCGGGAGGATCTCACCGATGAAACGAGGTGCGCGGCGCACGTCGTGGCGCCGCTGCTCAGGATGCTCGGGGGAACGAGCATCGCGGCGCGGTGTCGCGCGAGGAATTCGCTCAAGACGCTGACGTCGCCCGACGCCGGCTACGCGACGAGCGACAAAACGCGGGCAACGATTGTCGACGCGCTGACCGACTTTGAAACCTGGCTCGCGTCGGACGCCGGGGCGGAGTGCAGGGATTTCATCGCCCGGGACACGCGCGAGCGCGCGCACGGGACGCTGCTGCGGGCGATGCGACGGGAGGGCGAGAAGAACGTTCACTCGCTCGGCGCGTTCGACCAAAATTCAGAAAATGACGGAGCGCCTTTCGCCGCGGTGGTGCACGAGAAGGGCCGGCCGCGGTGGGGACCCGTTCGCGGGACGCGAGAGGAGGCGGCGGCGGATCGAAAGACGATGCGCGCCGCGGTGAAGGAGGGATCGCTCGACGCGTTGCTCAAGAGATGGCGCGGGCACCTCGAGGAGTCTAGAAGCACCCGCGACTAAAATAATCGTATAGCATAAAAAATACAACTGGTACAGGTCCTCCAAACTCGTCACCAAAGTCACTCACTCCTTGATGGGGGAGATCAACGGCGAGATGGGATCCACGGTGACGTCCCGTCCGCCCGCGGTCTTCACGGGACTCTCCGGCGGCGACACGTGGAGCCCCGTGGCGTCGTACAAACGCCGCCGGTTAAACGCGGCGCTCTCTCTTTTTTCGTGTAAAAACTGCTCGAGCGCCTCCGTCACCGCCTCACGCTCGCCGATCATGCCCGCGTGGCACGCGTCCGGGAGGTGCACGAAACTCGCCCGTGGCGCCGCGAAGTGCATCTCCTTCACCACGACGCCGTTCACGCTGAAGTCCTTTCCGCCAGTCACGATCAACGTAGGTACCTCTCGTCGGTCCAACCGCTCCAACACGTCCATCGCGGTGTGCCTCTGACCAGTGACGAGCATGCGGTTGTACGACCCGCCGTGCAGGCGCTTCATGTGCCTGTAAAACGGCGCGAACTGCGTGTACGGGATGCGTATCACCCCCAGCGCCCGCGCCAGCGTATGTCCGACGTAGCTCGTGCAGAACGTCCACGCGAAGGTCACCTCCCACACACGCGCCCAGAAGTTTTGGAAAGTGTCCAGCAAATGCGCAGCTACGTCTCCGAGCGCCCGGCTGCCGAACATCACCGTGCGCAGCGAGTACTGCGGAGTGCCGAGGATTAAGGCGACACCCTCGAGCCGCGATCCCGCGTGTTGCCTGCACCACTCCAACGCCACCTGGCAGCCCATGCTGTACCCAACGACTGTGACGTGCGCGACAGATGCCAACCCACTGAGAAGAGGAAAAAAGAAGACACACATGGACGACGTCAGTCTAATTGCCCGTAGGAAATTATAATAGACTCACCGGTTATCCACGTCGTCGAGCACCAGTTGCATGTCCTCCGCGAGGGATTCGATGGACACCGCGTTGACGTCCCTCGGATCCTCGCTGCATCCGTGTCCGCGGTAGTCCCATGACAGCACCGCGTGTTCTTTCTTCAGCGTGGGCACGAGGCCGGACCACTGGAACCCGTCGTTGCTGAGTCCGTTCACGGTGACGAGCAGGGAGGATTTGGGATTGCCCGGGCGGGGTACCGGGCGTGTGAGGGCGTAGGCGACCCAGGTTCCGTCGGATGCCTGCACCCTGCCGCCGACGGCTTCGTACCGCGTGCTGCCGCCGGGTGTGAACGGCTCCTTGAGCGTTGGAACGTCCGTGGTGTTGCCGTCGGTCCTGCTCTTCACGCGGAGCCTCCCGCCCGTGGTTGGCGGGGTGGTGTTGGTGTTGGGCCCCTGCGTTCGTGGCGGCGACAGGTTGGTGGGCGGCCGCGGCGTTGGGGGCTTGTGCCGCGGAGGCGACTTGGGAGTCACGTCCGCGGCGTTCGGCCCCGGGGGCTTCTTGCCCTGGCGCCTGCTCCGCGCCATCTTGAATGTTGTGTTTTGATTGTCCAACTGGCGCGTGAGTTTGAGGTCGAGATTTTGAAAGCGTCGCTCGAACCTGAAGCGTCGCGTTTGACTGGGCGCGTTCAAACCAGGAAATCCTGGGAAAAAAAAATCCAGCCGTCGCCCGTCGGTCGGAGGGCATGTGCGAGATTCTCTCGAAGGCGCGCCGTATCCGCGCCAGAACGACACGCGCCGGGGCACCGGACGCGACGGACCGCACGCCGTGGCATCGCGCGACGCGTGATCACGCGCGGATCCACCCGCCGTTCACCGCGGGCGCCGACGTGACCCTCGATCAACCGCGGTCTTCGCGGTGTCGAACTCGGTGAGCCGCAAAAGAGCCCCTCGACTTCGTCAGAGCCCATGCCCCTCTCCAGCGAACGACGACGCGGGGTGGTATCCGGTGCGAGCCCGCGGAAACCAGCGTCAGGCCTGAGCTCATCCACGACCCGGATCCCCACGACCCCGGCGACGATGCGAAAGAGCCCGACGACGAAGCGCACCACCGCGTCCGCGCCCGTCGGTCGGTCTCCCACATCCACGAAGAAGAGCTCGATCGGGTCGGCGACGGGGAAAACGTCGGCATCATCCAACGCGACGACTCGGCCCAAGTCCGCCTCGCCGCTCAAGAAGAAGACGACGGCGGTCATCAAGAAGAAGGCGGTGACGCTCGAGAAGGCAGCATCACCAGCGGAAGAGTCAACGGAAGAGGCGCCCCACGACGAGACGCCGTGCCGCGAGTCGATGTCGCATGCGGAGGAAGAAGAAGAAGCGGATGTCTACGTCGACCTCGAACGACTCAGCGTCGCGGAAGCCGCGGTGGCGCGCTCCCCGGCGCCAAGCCTCAACCTCCGCGCCGATTCATCTTCCGACGCCGCCGCTCCATCTTCTCCATCTTCACCGCACGGCGAGTCCGTCGTCGCGACGCTCGCGCAGCTCAACCGTTCGTTGGACCGAGCCGGCGAAGTTCGCAGAGGCCTCGAAGTTCGCTGCGACGCGACGGAAGCCGCCTTCCGCGCCGCCATCGACGAACGCGACGCGGTACGTCTGGAGCTCGAGGACGTCGCGGCGCTCAACGCCACGCTCCGCGCGCGGCTGGATGAGGTGGACCTGGACCTGGGGGTGATGAAACGGGCGAGGGACGTAGCCGTCGCCGACGCATCAGAGGCGAGCCGCAGATGCGACGAGGCGCGTACGTTCGTCAGCGATCGGACGGGTGAGATGTCGCGGCTGATCGACGTCGCCGCTTCGGAACGCGACGACGCCAAGGCGGAGGCACGTGCGGCCACCGCGCTCGCGCTTCAGCTGCGGACACGGTGCGAGACGCTCGAGAAGGAAAAGGCGCGACTGGAGACGCGTTCGGAGGATGAGGAAAACAGGTCAAGTATCGCCGCCGTCAACGAACGAGCCGCGGAGGAGGCTCGTGCACGCGCGAACGACGCGCGTGACGTCGCGGTTGAGCGCGCGGAACACCTAGCGTCCCGCCTCGATGACGCCCAGGCTCAGTGCGCGGTGCTTCAATCCAAACGTACGCAAGACGCGGACGCCATCGCCGCGTTGAAGAAGATGAACGAGCAGCACGAACTCGCGCGCGCTGAACACGAATCGAAGCTGAACGCGGCGCTTCAGGACGCCGACGCCGCGGCATCGTTGTTAGCGGCGAACGCGGAGATGACGGAGATGCTCGAGCGGAACCTCACACGCGAGCGCGAGACTGCGGGTGAGATCGGGCGCCTCCTGTCCGAGTCGCGGGCGGAAGCCGGGACGCTCCGCGAACGGCTTCGCTCTGGGGAGGACAAGGTGCGCGACGCGGATGCCGCGCTCAGACGGCTCGAGGCGGACGGCCCACTCAACGCACAGCTGGCGGATACCAGGCGCGAGTGCGTGGATCTACGGACGCAGCTCGATGCGGAGCGCGCGAGGCGAACGGTGGCGATGGGACGGTCGGAGGAGCTCATGGATCAGCTCCGCGGCGTCCGCGACGAGTGCGCGGATGAGATGCGCGCGCGCAAGGAGATGGAGGCTGACGTCACCGCATGGTCCGCCGCGGTGCACGGACGTGAGGCGCAGATCGTGGAGCTACGGAGTGCGCTGGAGGAGGTGCGTGTGACGCGGGAGGAGGAGCGGGTGCGGGCCGCGGAGTTACACCGGGAGTTCGCGTCCCTCGAGGCGCAGATTCGCGCTTTACGCGCGCAGAACGACGCGCTGATCGCCGACCGCGCGGCACATCGCGGCGCGTCGCTCACGCAGGACAGCGTGACGTCTTTACCGGGGTTCGGGAACTATCTTCGCGGCGTAGAGAGCGCGCCTCCGAGCCCGGTTGGAGGTGAGAGTAGTTTGAACTACGAGGAGCACAGGGCTCGGCTGGACAGCGGTCGAACGACGCCGGCGGATCAGTCGCCGATGAAGGGTGAAGTCTTCGGGTCTCCGCCGCGGTGGAAGGGTGGGTTCGATCGAGGCGCGGGGGTTCGATCGCCGCTGGGGTTCGGCGGGTCGCCCAGGGCGGCGCCCAGGACGGGCTGGGAGCGTTAGTGGTGATTTCACCGAGGTGTACTAATGTTTAGTCTGCATGTTATGCACAAAAGCTGGTTGCTGATTGGTCGAGACAAATCCAAAAAAATCGAGATCACCCAGATAGTGCTGATAGGAATCGGAGCTCGGTGAGCGCGCGCCACTCGTTCGCACGGCACATCCGTCGTCGCGTCCAACTCGTATCATGGCTTGTTCTCTGGCCACCGCCGGCGCTACCTACGCGGGCGCGGCCCTCACCGGCCGCCGCGCGCCCGCCGGCCGCGTCGCCCTCAGGGGTTCCTCCCTGAAGGTTCGCGCCGCTGACGCCTCCTTCGACCCGCGCACGTTCAGGCGCGAGCTCTCCAGGTCCGGCAACTACAACCGCAAGTTCCTCAAGGACGAGGATTCCGCGAAGAAGATGGAGGACGACGGCATCGGCTACTCCAAGAGTGAGTAACACAACCTCGACCCGCACGCGTGCCTCCACGCGCGTCTCAGACCCCGATCGATCGTTGAAACAAATTCTTTCCGCCCAACTGTTGAAGCGCCGGCGACCGAGATCTGACCAGCGCGCGCGCCCCCCTTTCCGTCCACCCACAGCCGGCCTCGTCGCGAAGATGCGCGAGAGCGACAACCTGCACGTCGACGGCGACGTCACCTTCACGCTCGCCGAGTCCTACGGCTTCTGCTGGGGCGTCGAGCGCGCGGTGCAGATGGCGTACGAAGCGCGCAAGCAGTTCCCGGATTCCAATCTCTGGATCACCAACGAGATCATCCACAACCCAACCGTCAACGACCGCCTCGGCGAGATGGGCGTCCAGTTCATCGAGGAGACCGAGGCCGGGAAAGACTTCAGCGGGTGCCAGGAGGGCGAGGTGGTCATCCTCCCCGCGTTCGGCGCGTCCGTGCACGAGATGAAGCTGCTCGACGACAAAGGCGTGAACATCGTGGACACGACGTGCCCGTGGGTGAGTAAAGTGTGGAACGCGGTGGACGCGCACACGCGCAAGGAGTTCACGTCCATCATCCACGGTAAGTGGGCGCACGAGGAGACCATCGCCACCGCGTCGTTCGCAAAGACGTACCTCGTGGTTAAAGACATGAAGGAGGGTAACTACGTCTGCGACTACGTCTTGAACGGCGGCGACCGAGCGGAGTTTCTCGAGAAGTTCAAGAACGCCTACTCCGAGGGATTCGACCCGGACGTCGACCTGGAGGCGCTCGGTATCGCGAACCAGACCACCATGCTCAAGGGCGAGACGGAAGCGCTCGGTAAGCTCCTCGAGAAGACGATGATGCAGAAGCACGGCGTGGACAAGCTCAACGACCACTACATGGTCATGGATACCATCTGCGACGCCACGCAGGAGCGCCAGGATGCCATGTACAAGCTCGTGGACGACAAGCCGGACATGATGCTCGTCGTCGGAGGGTTCAACTCCTCGAACACCGAACACCTGCAGGAGATCAGCGAGGATGCGTCCATCCCGTCGTTCTGGGTCGACACGTTCGAACGGTTGGACGACGAGAGCAACACGATCACGCACCGGCTGTCGCACGGAGAACTGGTGGAGACCAAGGACTGGCTCCCCGCCGGTAAGATCACCATCGGCGTGACCTCCGGCGCGTCCACCCCGGACAAGGTGGTCGAGGACGTCATGGACAAGATCATGGCGACCAAGGCGAAGATGGGTAAGGGCGCGCCCGCTCGCTGATTTTGGGTAAAGTCAGAATTTATATTTCGGCGATGATGATGACGATGGGAGAGGCGCGGCGCGAGTGAGTGACGGGACGCCGCGTGAAGGGATGGGGGAGCGGAGTCGAGACGCGTATGGGACGAAGGTGGCGGGCGCGGTCGAGGTTTCTTTTTCGTTCGTTCGTAATACTAAAAGCTGCAGTGTAAGAGTTCACGCGTGGGACAGTCGACTGAATCGAGGCGGCGCGCTTCTCGAGTAAAGACTCGTCGTTTGTTGGCTGAATAAGCGCACGTGCCGACGGTTCGGTGCGAAACAGTGTGGACCACGAAATCGCCGGCCTCGTCACATCCGGTGCCGAGAGATTCAGGATGGATTGGTCCGAGATTGAGAGATTGCGGTTACAAACGGGTTATTTTTGAGTTATTTTGCCAATTTCTGTAATAGCGATGGATCCATCCGAGCGCCTTCGTTCCATCCGAGCGACGATCAGTCCCAACGGCCAGTACGCTCGGATGATCCATCCGAGCCAGACTGACGCCATACGAATTTCGGAGGTTGCGAAATTCAGACGATGAAATTCCGGTCGATCCTGACTGTTTGCTCATACGGCGAGCGATGAACCGTGACTGCTCGCCATAGCGCTGCCCCCTCCGGGCGCGTTCGTCGCGCGCCGCCGACCGCGCCGACGCCCCTAGCGCGCGACGCGCGACGCGCGACGCTCCCTCACGACGAGATCGTCGCGCGTCGCCCGTAAAACGCACGCATCCCACGTCAACATTTCGCCGCACGCGGCGCGCAAAGCCACCGCGGCGCGCATCGTTGTTAACATCCTGGCATCGCACGTGAAGCGACGGGGTCCCGGCGCTGAAGCGCGACGCACGGCGAAATGTTGACTGTAATGCATGCATATTAACATCGCGGATGCGTCGAGAACCCACCCACGCGTGCCTACGGCGCCGCGCCACCGCCGCTTGCGCCACCGCCGCTTGCCCCGCCGCCGCTTGCGCCGCCCAAGTAGCTCAAGGTTCCCGCCAGCGCCCTGAGCAGCACCAATCCCACGAGCCATGGCGAGAGGGAGGTGCGCCATGGAGGTCAAGGAGGCCGAATCAGCTCGCGCGCAGCGCGAGACATCGGCGGTTTGTGCCGTGGAGAGGCCATCGGCGCCCTTGGATGACCCCGGTTCCTGTCAACATCCGCGCGTTCGGCGCGGTCGAAGTCCGCCCGATGCGATTCCGTCCGGGCACTTTTCGGACGCCGGAGGCGAGCGAGCCATGGCGAGAGGGTGGTGCGCCATAGAGGTCGAAGACGGCCAAATCAGCTCGCGCGCAGCGCGAGCTTCCGGCGATTTGTGCCATGGAGAGTCCATTGACGGCCTTGGATGACCCCGAGGGCGCCGGATTCGTCGCGGTGCGCGAGCGCGAGGCGGTCGTCGTCGGTGTTTTCGAGGGCCATTTGGTGTTATTTCAAGTGCGGGCGCGCTCGGATCGAATCGGGGTTTTCATCCGAGCGCCGCGGCGCTCGGATGAAACGGGGTAAAACTCGGATCTGAAAATTTCTGACCGTGCGCATGTGGCTGCCGCGAGGTAAAATTGGATTCTCGGAGGTTGCGAGACGAAGCGGTGCGTTTTCCGTTTCGCGTCCCTTCAACCTCCCGACGGGATACCAGAGCACTGCGCGCACGTCCGCGGGCAGCCTCCGCGGATATCGGCGTATCGGCAGGTCTCTACTTGAGTACGTTCCCGATACACGTCGTGAACATGGCGACGGGCGCTTCGATCGTGGTGGAGACCGGCACGCGGTGTCGAGCGCGAGGCGACATTTTCCCTCCACCGAGGAAACCTGCCGGCGCCCGAACCGTTCTGCCTTGCGCATCCGGGACGGGTATCGCACGGCGCGCGTCGATGTCGACACGCGCGCGTTGCTTCGCGAGTGTCACGCTCGACCGATACGGCCGACGCAGCGGCGCATCGGCGACGGGCGAGCGGCTCGGCGCGCGTTTTCCTCGCGCGTCGGAGACTTCGTCGCGTGCTGTTCCCGTGCTTTTACGGTCGAGGCCGCGGAGAACTGCGCGGTGCCTGACGCCTCGCGCAGTGATGGACCCGACCGCCTATCCCGACGGACGATGGTCCGTGGGGTCTCACGCGAGCCCTGGGACCCGCCGCATCGCTCAAGGGTGCGTCCAACATCCGTTCCATTCCACCTTCGTCGCATCTTTCATTCAGGTCACCGCGTTCCGCGGCGCGGGTCCAGTCAGCACGACGCCCGCGCTTTTCATTTACCGGACAGCCGCCGCAGACGTCCCTCGCCCGCCGTCCACGCGTGAAACTGACCGCGCGCACTGTCCGTTATCATCGCAGGAAAACATTCGATGACAGGCTCAACGCGATCGGGGTCATCCTCACGGTGCGCCGCCCCGGTCCACATCCCACTCGTCCGTCGTCGACAAAGTTCACATCCCCGGAAACGC
>Ga0257106_1001105_pt1 | contig 13975 bp, 9 predicted proteins | sample LP_taG_3_FD_190177 | JGI IMG/M metagenome (GOLD analysis project Ga0257106, IMG submission 190177) | Marine microbial communities from Northeast Subartic Pacific Ocean, Canada - LP_J_2011_P26_10m | ecosystem: Environmental > Aquatic > Marine > Oceanic | place: Canada: Northeast Subartic Pacific...
GGGCGAGTCGACGTTCGTTTTCGAAAGCGCAGCCTTTCTCTCCTCTCTGTTTGAACGAAGGTAACATCGAAGGTCACACGCGGCCGCACGGGCTCTATCGACCCTCGTGTATAATTCACCGCGCACGCGCCCACACCGTAGCACGTGAGTCGAGATGCCGCCCAGGGGCATGTCCGCGGAGGTACGCACCGTCGATGACCGTCGCGCGTCCCGTCCTCCATCGCCCGTCCCATTTCGCGGAAAAACGGGGGGGTGCCCAGATTGGACGCGCTCCCACACCTCCCATCGCGCTCCCATCGCGTTAACTGACCCCCACCACTCACCTTCCACGCACGCAGGACAAGCGTAAGACGGTGCTGCACCTGTTCCACGAGTCCTCCAAGCCGTGGCTCCTGAAGGACGTGGAGAAGGCGGCGGCGAAGAGGGGGGTGGTGTTCCAGGCGGTGAAGGACGTGGTGCAGTCGCTCATCGACGACTCCTTGGTGCACGTGGACAAGATCGGCATTCAAAACTGGTACTGGTCCTTCCCCGGAGAGGCGAGCGCCAAGCTGCGGCACGAGGTGGAGACGGCGGACGCGCACATCGCCGCGCTCGAGGAGGAGTGCGCACAGCTGGACGAACGGCTCGAGAAGGCGGCGGCGGAGTTCCCCCAGACGGAGGAACGGCAGATGGCGGAGGTGATGCTGCGTTCGGCGACGGAGGAGAACGAGAGGCTCAAGAAGGAGCTCGAGTCGTTCGCGAGCGGGGACGCGGCGGTGCTGGAGACGATCCGGGCCGGTAAGGAGAACTGCCACGAGGCGGTCAACAGGTGGACCGACAACACGTTCCTCTTGAAGTCGTGGGTGGAGAAGAAGTGCGGGGACAGGGAGCAAGCCTCCAAGTTCTTCAAGGACCACGGCGTCAACTTCAACAACTTCGACTACCTCGAGTGATACCTCGAGTGATGCGCACGGAGACACGACACGAGCTACACGATGAAAGACGCGATATTACGCTCACATTACTCACAGCAGAATCGCGACCGCCCCGCCCTTCGAGGCAGTCGCGTGTAATAACAGACGAAACACACAGGAGTTCCGACACACCCACACCCAGAAATCACGCGGCGTCGACGGCAGCCTCCACGGCAGCCTCGACAGCCTCCACGACAGCCTCGACGCCCTCCGCCGCCGCCGGCGCCACCTCGGCGGCGGCGTCCCCGGGCGGTGCCGCCGCGGCCAGGCGCGCCTCCCGCGCCTCCTTGATGAGCTTCTGGGCGTCACCCGGGCGGAGCTCACCGCGCTGCATCGCCTGGACGATCGCCGTCGCCTCCGGCCTTCGCAACAGGCCGCGCACGTTCCGTTCGCCGGTACCGAAGCACACGCCGCACACGCGCACGCCGCGGCCGAAGCACTGGGGGCACTCCGTGAACTCGTACGTGTCCTGCGCCCTCTTGCGGTTGAGCGCCTTCCACTTGCCGGTTCCTCCGCACATGTCGCACACCACGATGCCCGCACCGCCGCACTCCAGGCAGTCGGTGTCGTCCAGGGCGTTCGCGTCCTGGCCCACCTGCATGCCGCCGAACGAGAGGGTGGCAGCCGCGAGGGAGATCAGGCCCGCGCGTCGGCCCACCGCGGGTCCAGTGGACGCATCCGAGGATGAGGACGCGCCGACGGCGTCGCGATCGTCGCCGCGGACGAGCTCCACGCGCTTAGTGTCAACTCCAGAAGCTGCGACGGGAAGGTCAGAGGGCGATAGGTCAGCGTTCGTCGCACGGCGGGTCCGGATTGTTGAGAAGATAAAACACGTCGACGCGGCGGGCTCGCTCACCATCCTTTGGGGTCGCGGAGGCGACGATCCTCGCGGAACCGCGGGCGGAGGGCCTGATGCCGGTGCCCGCGCAGCACGGGCACGCCTTGAAGCTGACGGTCGACGCCATGGTCACCTGAGAGTGGCGATGACGTTCCACGATCCGTCAGGTTTGAGGGTCGTGGCTGTTGGTTACGCTGGCCAATCAAGATCTGGCCAGCCGAGATCTCTCTCAGCTCACCCGCGTGTGCGGGACTGCGAGCCCGAAATGAGCACCTCGACGAACTGACTCAACTCGATCTCGCCCGTGGTCACTCGAGGCGGCGCAGGGCTGGCGAGTAGAGAACGGTCGGATTCGAGCGGGTTCGATGTCGTCGGTATCGCCAGACGAGCCCGAGGCGCAGACGTGCGGCGACGCCTTCAACAACGCGTGGCAGTGCTACTGTGCGTCCCCTCCCCCCGCCCGTCTTCGATCGACAACTGAAAATATCTGCGTGGGGCCCGACCGGAACCGAACCTGACGCATTCCCCCCTTTCCCTTCGTGATACGCAGCGCCGACGTTTCAGATGACGCGGTACTACCGCTACGGCGAGCTGGATTCGTGCGAAGGTCGATGGGACGCCATCTGGGCGTGCATGGACAGCCGCAAACGGTCGGGCCAGGGGCTCAGCTCCAAGGCGCCCGTCATCGCAGACGCAAAGGAGGAGCGGGCCAAGCCGTACTGGAACCTGATGGACCCCAAGGTGAGTGCTGTTTGTGTAGCCCCGTGTGGGTGTTTAAACGCACGTGTATCCCCCTCACATCACGTTCTGAAACATCGCTGACGTATACCCACTCGTACTCGACGCAACAGGAAGCCGGCGCTCGGTGGAGGAAACAGTTCGGGGACAAGGTCCCGACGGAGAACGAGCTCGCCGAACGGGACAGGGCGACGTCGAGCGAGGAAACTAAGTCGTCCTGGTTCTTCTAAGTCGTCCTGGTTCTTCTTGGTGACACGAACCGACGTGGATGTCATGTACAATTAGCGCACAATAGCCCACTTGTCAACGTAGTTTTTCGAACACACCGAGTTCGGTTTCTTGGACTGCACACAGCTGTGCGTCGTGGTATCGAGCAAATCTCGGCATCGACCTCGATCTGTTTGAATCGAGCCGGTAGTATCGCGGTCGACCACTTTTTGCGACGCGCGGCACCGGCTGCACGCAAACACCCAACCCCACACCCCCAACCCCGACCCCGACACCGCACCCCCCACGATGGCCCAACACGAGAGCCACGTCGAGAAGTCGCACCTGCCCCACGAGGTGAGCTCCGGACCTTTTCAAACGCGCCGCCACCTTCCAAGCCCTTCCTTTCCCCTCTCTCGCGGAACCCTCGATAGCGCGCGCGTGCGACGAGCGCGACGTGTTTCGCGCGCGCACAAACCCGTCGACGATCGATTCCTCACTCGTTGCATTCGCGTCGCTCGTCGAATCCCTTCGTCGTCGCTCGCCGATACACGCGCGCGCCGTCGTCCGGAAAGAGAAGCAGCAACGACTCTGACTCGGCAACCCCGTTTCTTCGTTCAACAACAGGTGCACCACGACTACACCTGGCTCGTCGAGAACACGGCCAAGAGCCACACCCTGAAGGAGATCATCAAGCACTTCAAGTGCACCGAGCAGGGCGCCAAGAACGCCATGTCCCGCCGCGGCATCTCCGAGTGCAAGGACTGGATCCACGACAAGAACGCCGGCTGGAAGACGCGCGATGCCGCGAACCAGGTGAAGATCACGAAGGAGTTCCCGGTGAGCGGAATCGTGGGCAAGCGAGTCTTCGACGACGGCAACGTCCAGTACAAGGTGCTCTGGAAGGGCCACGGCGACGAGCAGACCACCTGGGAGCCCGTGAGCCACCTCCACCACTGCCAGCAGGCCGTCACCGAGTACGAGAAGGAACACCAGGAATGCTGCTGCTGAGCGATGAACTCGACACGACGTGAGAGCGGCGCTGAAAAAAGAAAACGCTACGCGTGAGAGAAGCTACGTGAGAGAGCGAGATCAAGACGCTCGACGTGAGGCAAGACCGAATACACGATTTGAAATACACGATAAAAGTACAAGACGAACGCATCTCGTCGTGTCACGTCTCCAGCACCCGTTGGATCAGCCCTAAGACCGTCTCCACCGGCAGCGGGGACTCGCCCGAGCTCAACACGTCCCGTTGCGCCCGCTCCGGCATCTCGAGCAGCTCCCGCAGCAGGGACCCGTCGATCACCTCGGGCGCCGCCGATGACCCCGCGCGCGCCGCGTTAGCCTCAGCTACGGACGGCCAGAGCGGTGCGGGTGGACCGGGGGGACCGAAACCCGCGCGAGGCGGCCAGGCTCCGTGGGCGTTCTCGTGCGACGCCCCGAGCACCGGCGCCGTCAGCGGGTGGGTCCGGGCCCTCGACTGAACCTCGCGCAGCACCGCCCAGTCGCGTTCGTCAATCTCAGCCACGGAACACACGCCGCCCTCCGCGGTCCCGACGATGAACGAAGCCCCGCGTTGGCAGGCGACGGAACGGTCGTAGCACGCTCGAGCCTCGGGCGCAACCGGCTTTGAGGCGGGATACTTCGGGAGACGGTCCGGCAGCAGGAGCATCGCCGTCGGGGAGGAACGGAGGGTGAAACTCGCCGCGATCGTCAGGTTTCTCTCCGGGGAGCACGGTCCGGGTTTCCTCCTGCCGCCGTTGCCGTTGTTGTCGTCCGTCTGCTCGTCGGCGGACCTTTTCTTTCTCTCCGGCGCGTTTCTGTTCTGAAGCACGAAAATTCTCCCCGCCGTGTCCACCCCGACAACCTCCCCTCGCCGACGCATGGCCATCGCCTTCACCGTCCGAACGGTTCCGTCCGTCGCCACCGGGGTAAACTCCGGGTACACCAACCTCGACACCGCATCCGTGTCCACGGTCTTCAGGACGCTCAGAGAAACGCCCTCCCTCGCGCCCGCGACGGCCACCGGAACAAAACCTTCCGTCTCGGACACGTCCGCCTCACCGCCCAGCATCGGGTAGTGTCCTAGTGGAGGCTGTCCAGAAGCTAAAGGAGGCTGTCCAGAAGAAGGAGGGTGTCCAGCGGCAAGGTGTCCTCGTGCCACATCAGTGAGGTGTCCTCGTGCCACATCAGCGGTGTGGTCGCCGATCCGACCGAGCGGAGGACCCGCCGCGAGGCCGGTGACACCGCGGCGCGTGGATGTCTGCGCCACTAGGGTGACGCTCAGAGACTGAGACAGGTACGCGGAGTCGAACTTTGGATCTCCGGGACCCAGCTCCCTGAGCTCAGCCGGGATCCTGGCCGGGAATGATCCCTCGGCCATCAGGTCATCGTCGTCATCCCTCGGACCGATCCGGACGCAGTACACCCTGGTTCCGGACCCGACGAATAGAACCCCGGGGCCCGCGGTGGTGACGGTGGTCACGGGCGTGGGCAGCGCGATGCACGCCGCCTGCGCCAGGCAAGGTCCACACACTTTCGTCTCCGACCTTTCGCCTTCGTCGTCGTCCACGAGCCTGAAGATGAACAGCCGACCCTCGGGTTCCGGTTCGACGTGTTGCCTGCGCTTGAACGCCAACGGGAGCTGGCTGGTGCCAATCGCGATGATACCACCGATCACGCCCTTGGGGGGAAGACACGACGCCAGGGCGGTGACGCGGAATTGAGGTGAAGGCCGAGCGTCGAGGACGAATCTCAAGGCTGATGCCGAGGACCGGTGCTCGTCCTCCTCCGCCTCCTCGGGTGGGCGGGACGACGGTGGCCACGCCCTGATCTCCCAAACCGTGTGCGTGTCCTCGTCGCGTATCTCGTCGGGGTACCTCGTGTGCTTGTCGATTATCTCGAGCATCTTGTCGGGGTCCACGCCGTCGTCCTCGTGGGAAACCCAAGACGGAGTCACCGTCACCGCGCGGCCCGTGGCGATGTCCTTGCACAAAAACTTGGCGTCAGACACCCTCCCGTCCTCGCCCAGTCTCGCATCCGCGTCGCACCTGGACGCGGCGTCTCTCTGCTCCAGGTTTGGAGATACGAGCGCCAGCCTTCCGTCGATCACGGCGAGCATGGACTCACCCACTCGACGCGACGCGTCACCGGGCGGGGAGAACTTCGTCGCCGTCAAGATCCCCGAGGGCGCGTCCAGGCGAACCGCGCTCGCGCGTTGACACCCAGGGGAGCAGCGGATAAGCCACGAGTCACCGTGGCCGAGGACGACGACGGGACCCTCGGGACGATCGCTCAGAGACACCAGCGCCAACGGTGATGTACAGAGCTTCCTGTGAAAGGTGACGAGGAGGGAACCGTCGTGTGACGCCGCCTCCGTCGTCCCTCTCTCAACCTCCGTTTCGCCACACGCGTCCACGTCCACGCTCGGTTTTGGCTCGGAAAGCGCCAGCTCCAACGGGTTGAGAGACTCGCCGTGGGGTTCATCCACGCCGATGTTCATCACCTCAACCTCCTTACCGTATATCTGATCGACATCCTCCGGCGGAACGAGGCGGCGTGGAGGAGGCGGGGGCGGCGATGGAGGCCGAGGCAGCGGCGAGAACATGTCAGCCGTCACCGGAACCGGCTCGACCCTGAGAATCTCACCGCTCCTGGTGGCCAACATCACCACCGGACGCTCGTCGCCTTCGTCGCCCCACCTCGCGACGTGCACCGCGGACGGAACACCCACCGACTTCGACGAGTCATCACGCAGGGGCAGGGTCGTATCGCACGCGAGATCGGTCCCCTCCGTCCCTGGCAGCGGCGGGACCTCATCGCCCCTGCTCGAGTCGTACCCGTCGTCTCTCTCGTGGGCGACGACGACGTCCAGGCTGCCACCGTACGTGCCCATGAGCACCATACTCCACCTATACGCGCCTAAATTGGTAGACGACGGAACGGTCGATGGGGCGGACGCGTGCATCGCATCCAGCATCATCGAAGCGAGAGACGGCGGCGGTACTACCAGACACGACGGCTCGTGGCGATAGCTCAGCTCCACGAGGGCGACCAGCTCTCGAGCATCGCTCTGCGCCGCCGCCGCGGCGTAGCTCCTGGTTCGTCTCGCCTCGACGGCTCCCTGCCTCCTACACGCGAGGACAACGACGGACCCTCGCCGGGGAAGTGCCAGCGCGACTCGGCCGTGCAACGCGACAGTCGCCGCGCCGATCCCACCCGCCCCGAGGCCGGGGTCCCAGGTGCTCATCCTCGTCTTGTCGGACGCTCGGCACAGGTGTACCCTGCGCGGTGTGACCTGCGCGAATACATCGTCGCCAAACTCTCCACACGCAACCGTAGTCTCCCCGGTGTCGACGCCCGCGCCGTTCACAGCCTCCTCGAACGTCGAACCATCCCCGCCGACGGCAAAAACACGGGTCTGCTCGGAGAATGAGAGCACGAGCAAAGAATCGGCGAATCGCAACCCCCACATCGACGTGACGCTCTCAAACCCGGGCGGCGATACCGGCACCACGGACGTCGCCACGCCGGGCGCCACCCGTGTCAATGAACCGCCGGATGCGAGGATGTACGATGGGTTGTTCACGCCAGTCGACGAACCGTCGTCGGATGCGGAGATGATCTCGGTCACTCGGCCCCGGGGCGGGACCGCGTCGAAGGAGTCCAAGTTGCACAGGAGCGCAGTCGCGTCCGGCGCGTGCCTGAGCTTCTTCGGAGTCTGCATCGCGGAGTTCGGAGCGGCGGCCACGGTGACGACATCCACCGCTCCGTTACGACCGAACACCGCCACTTGACCGTTGGTTCTCCCGGCGACGACACCGAGTGACAACGCCGCAGCCGGGACGTCGACGACTGACAACGGGACAGATACCCCCGAAAGTTCGTCCACGGAAGCGCCGTCCGCGTCGATCGCGAGTTTCACGCGTAAGCACGCGCTCTTACCACCCGTAACGACCGATCCCACCCAGACCCATCGACCCGTCTTTGAGCCCCTCGGTGAAGGCTCCGACGCACCGGCCGAGCGCGGATCCGCCGTGACCCACGCGCGGTCCCACACCCAGGCTCGCGTCGACCCGGTCTCCTCCCGGTCGGATTCTTCCTCCACCGTGTCGTGCACGCGGCTGATACACCTCGGCATCGACCCGTCGTGTACGCTCGGGTCTGATAGTCCGATGGATATCACGGCGCCAGACCCGACGACGCCGACGAAAGGCGCGCCCCTGTACCCCCGGGGCGGCTCGACCAAAGTGGTTCGAACACCCCGGGGAACGATCGCGTCCAACAGCCTTATCCTGTACGTGGGCGCGGTGGACGCGTCGTACATACCCCGTGGGCACACCTCGACCGCGATACCGTCGCACATCTTCGTCCATTCCGGCTGAGTCGGCGCGTCGACAAGGCGTTGCCTGGAAAGGTTGTGAAACACGTCCACGTGCGGCGTCCTCGACTCGCGGTCCACGAGGGGATGGTCGGGATCGTCAGATGCCGTCTCCATCAGGAGCAGCACCAGGCACGGGCGCTGGTCGCCGCCGGTCGGAGCGAACGCGGCGTCGAGCACGATGCGTTTGTTCGGTCGGAGGGGCGTACCCGCCGAGTCGAACTCGATCGTTCCCGGCGCCGAGTGGTTCGTCCACCCGCCCGTCGCGAGGGACGACGTCGAGCCCGACCTGTTCATGTCCCCGGCGTGGGAGGTGAAGAACACGCTGACGTGCGTGTCGCATCTCACCGCCACGCACCGGGCTCTCGGGTCCACGGCCAAGGAGACGAAGAACGGTTCCGAGTGTGCCGAGGTTCCGAGCGCCTCGTCGACTTGGTCCAGGGATGGGAGCCCGGGCGGTGCCAGGTGGAGCTGCCTGACGGGCGCGAACCGTTTGGTCGCTTCGTCGAACTTGACGATGGACAGCTTGCCGGAGTCGGAGAGAATCCCGAGCAGGTCCGCGCCCGCGGTTCCCCCTTCATTCGCGGCGGCACACGGGATGACCTTTAGGTCCACGAGGGTGCCGTGCAGGGGCTGCTGGTGCGCCAGTCGCATGCGCTCGGTTCCGTCGCCCGGGTTGGGTGCGCGAACCAGGAGCTGGAGCTGGTCCGACTTGCCCAGCACCACATCGTCGACATCCGGTGCACGGAACCTACCCCAAACCGCGTGCGTCACCGACGCGGAGCTCACCACCTGGTCCACCACGAAGCACGAGCGGTGCTCTCGCCCGAGCCCTCGAATCGTGTCGTCGGAATTCCCAAAGTCGTCTTCGTCTCCGTCGGCGGCGTCTATTGAATGGTTGTGAATCGCCATCGCGTCGCCGGGTGCGTCCTCCTCACGATATCGTCGCCCTCACGATATCGCCCGCCGCCGACTTCCCTCCCGGTGTCTTCCGATGGTCGCCGAGCGGTGTGACCTACGCGGGGGCGTGGTGTTAACACTTTTTGTTACAAGCCGGGACGAAAGTTCCTTCGGTTTCGTCGTCTGTGACCTCTTGACATCCAGGAATTGGCCGGCCCGTCGACCCGCACTCGGGACCAGCGCCGCGTGACGCTCGGGCGGTGTCGGAGTGTTTCGCTCTCAGGAGCACCGTATAACCGAGATGGGCTTCAAGGTTCGTCCACTTCGCCCTTCCCGAGCGTGTCTTTGGCCAGATCCGCGACGCGAAGGATACGCGATCGACTTTTCACACTGTAACCACACTCAGCGAAGAACCCGGCTCACGACCCCTCCTTTCCCGCCCACGCGCAGGTCGCCGTCATCTACTACAGTCGCCGCGGGCGTCTTGTGACCCTAGCGAACGTGATCGCAGAGGGTGTGCGTCAGGTGCGTCCGCGACCCGCCCGGTTTAGCCCCCGATCGAGGTTGCGAAGGGTACCACCTACCTCTGATGTTCGACCGGAAAATCAACACCCAGACTGACTCCCAACTCCCACCCTTTCCCACACACACGCAGGTCGAAGGCGCGGAGGTGACCGTGTACCGCATCAGGGACCCCGTGCTGGGTGATGCGCCCGGTACGTTCGACGAGGGTGTCCTGGACGCGCCCATCGCCACGCCGGAGGTGATCATGCAGAGCGACTGCGTGATCATCGGCGGGCCGGGCAGGCAGGGTCGCATGTCCGCGGAGGTGAGCTACTTCTTCGACTCCCTCACGGAGTTCCAGACGAACGGGTGTTTGCTCAAAGGCAAGGTTGGCTCCGCGTTCACGTCCGTCGGGGGCGTGGGCCGAGGGTACGGCGGCCACGAGGCCATCCTGCAGTCGTTTCACGGGTTCTTCCTTCAGCACGGCATGATCCCGGTGGGGGTGCCGCCCAGCTCGGCCATGGAGGATGCGCACATGGCGAACCCTTTCGGAGTGTGCATGGCGGGCAAGCCGAGTATGGACAAGGCGGGCAGCAGGCTGAGGTCCCTCTCGGAGTCGGAGGTGAAACTGGCGTATTCCCAAGGCGAGTGGGCCTCCATCATCACCAAGCAGCTCCACGACGACGGCGACTGAGACTAACGCCGACTGCATCGCGGTTGGGGCTAAAGGGGAAACTCGGGGATTCGATTACTCTACGAGACGACGGCGCGCTGTGAGAGCACGCTTTGTGTTAAGTGGTGAAAGTTGTCAACTCGTATTGATTTGATTGTTACAAGTTGCGCGTCGCCTCGCTCGACGTTCCCATCAGGGCGCGTCCACTTCCGAAGGATTTCGTGGGCGTCCATCACATCGTCGAGCGTCGCGGCGCGAGACGGGCCGGGTTCGTTTAACACTTAAGTGTTACAGTCCGAAAATCTCTTTGACTCGGTCGAAGCCGCCGCCGTTGTACACCGCGCCGTAGCCTGATTCCTCGAGGAAGACCTTCGCCTTGGAAGCTCTCCCTCCCACGCCTCAGAAGACCACCACGGGGTTGGTCTTATCGGCGGGAAGGAGGGACGGGTCGAAGAACGTGCACGTGGACGTGTCCCAAGTAACGTTCGTCGCACCCGCGGGGCCGGGCTTGGCCTCCACCTCTCCGGGGCCACGGACATCGATGAAGGTTGGGTTTTCCAACGCACGCAGAACCGCCTCGTCGGCGATCACGACTGGTCATTTGAGATGGGGAGGTCAGGGAACACGGTCGATTCAGTGTCTTTGGGATTGAGTCGATTGATGACAAGAACCGTCGGGGTCGTCTCGGGGGCGTGAACACGTACCGGGGACGTTCTGCATGCTCGGGGTGTCGCAGCAGTTTTCATTGGAGGCGAACGCCCTCACGAGTTTACGCGAGCGGTTCGCTCGGAACGCGGGTGTCGCGAGCGACGGACCGCTATTGAATCTCGATGTGAGATTCACGGTCCGTCGCGCGGACGGGACGAGCCCGAGGCGCGCGATGACGGACATGCGCGCTGCGTTCTGCCTTTGTTTTTCCCACCAAAAAGCGCGTGACAAAAAACGTGACAGTCTCGAAAAACGTGACTGTGCCTTTCTCGATCCTTGAGTTATTTCCTTGAGTTAATCAATCGGCACAATAAACGAGGCACGCGCGAATGCCTCTTAAATGTACGGGCAAACAGACCAAATTTGCCAAGACGGCGTCCGGCTTCCTGATTGGACGATGCCCCAAATCGAATCCGGCGAAACCGTGGATACAGCTGTTTCTCCGGCTTGAAAAGCCCGCTGCCGCCGGCCCGCGACGCCATTCCCGCACACTTCCACACCACCTTACAACCTCTATCAAGGTCAAGATGGCGTCCATCGTTGCTCAGCAGCTCGCCGCCGGGTACGTGCTCCGCGCGATCGTCTCCCGCCGCGCCTTTCGCGCGCTTCCCTCGATGGTTTTGCAATCGGTTCTTGGGTAACACGCGTGGTTGGGGATGGTTTCGCAGGAGGCCAGGCCCTGCGCTGATCCCTCGCGCGAGCGGGAAAATCGACGCGAAGTCGACCCGCGATGCGTCCCCGCGCGTGTCACGCTCGATCTGCCCGAGCGCACGTCGTCCGCCGCTCGTCACGATGCCCCCAGCCGCCGAACGTCCCGCTGACCTTCCCCCTCCCGCATCCTCCTCTCTGCTGAAACCACAGGCTCACCCAGAAGTCCCGCACCGTCCGCCCCCGCGGCGTTGCCTCCAAGGCCCGCGCCTCCGTGCGCGTCGGCGCGGTCGCCGAGGCGGCCCGCCCCACCTGGCTTCCCGGCTCCCCCGCGCCCGCCCACCTCGACGGCACCCTCCCCTGCGACTACGGTTTCGATCCCCTCAACCTCGGCGCGGATCCCGAGAACCTCAAGTGGTTCGTCCAGGCTGAGCTCATGCACTCCCGCTGGGCGATGCTCGGCCTCGCCGGCATGGTCGGCCCCGAGCTCCTCACCAAGATCGGCATGGCCGACCTCCCCAACTGGATCGATGCCGGCAGCTGGGACGGCTACTGGCTCGGCGCCGGTCCCCTGTTCTTCACGCAGATGGCCATGATGAACTGGGCCGAGGTCCGCCGCTGGCAGGACATGAAGGCCCCCGGCAGCATGAACGAGGATCCCCTCACCGGTGCCAACAAGGGCGACACCAACGTCGACGTCGGCTACCCCAAGGGTCTCTTCGACCCCATGGGCTACGCCAAGGACCCCAAGAAGGCTGAGCAGCTCAAGCGCAAGGAGATCGCCAACGGCCGCCTCGCCATGGTTGCCATGGTGGGTTGCTTCGCGCAGGCCATCTCCACCGGCACCGGCCCCGTGGACAACCTCTTCACCCACCTCGCCGACCCCGGCCACAACAACATCTTCGGTTAAATTCATAACCTGGGAGTTGCTTTAATTGTGTTGGGAGAAGAAGACGAAGAGTGTCATCAGGCAAGAGCAGGGTTACCACGGAGGATGTGAGAAACCTTAGTAGTGTGCTGTAAGTAGAGCTGGTGTGAATACTACAAACCGGCGATAAAGAACCCGCTATCGTCACAACTCGTCGTCCTCCCAGTCCTTCACCACCTCCATGGGCTTGGCGTTCATCGCCTCTTCGGACATGTCCACCCCGTGGCACGCGCCCTTTGGCTTTGAGCAGATGTCGTCCACAACGTTCTCGTCTCCCCTCCACAACGCGCTCTCGATCTCCTCCTCGTGCCTGTCCATGATGGTCCGGCACCCCTTCTGCATCTGGGGCGGAGGGTACGCGTACGAGCGAAAGTTGTACATGTCCTCGCACAACGCCTCCATCGCCTCCGTCACCGCGTTGCTCCTGCCCAGCTTCTTGGCGGTCTTCTCCACCGACGCGCGCAGCTCCGTCAGCGTCGCCCTGCACGCCTCGCACAGCACCTGGGGGACCTCCTTCTTGGCCTCAGCGGTGGACGCGAGTGCCATTGCGATCGTGAACAGCGCCGCGAGCACCAAACGAAACATCCGAATCGCGACCATCTCGCGAGCCGGGTGCCGGTGGCGATGTGACGCCGTCGACTTTGTCAGCGACGAGAAATATAAGTTATAACTTTTGAACTCGAGCCCCGAGGAGAGACCACACCGACCCGCGCTCAGTCGAGCCCGGAGACCAGATATCGACTCGGAGCCATGACGACCGCCGACGCCGGTGCGTGCGCGAACCCTTTTGGCCACCACCCTTTCCTCGCTAGCCTCCATCCCCGCCCAACCCGCCGCGAGACCCGAATTAGGCATCATCATCGGAACCCCCGTCGACGACCCGAACGAGAACCGCGCTGACCCCATCCCCCGTTCCCAACCTACAGTGGATCCCAACCCTGCTGGAGAGACGCAGGAGAAACCCGTGGACGCGGAGCCCGAGCCCGAGCCCGAGCCCGAGCCCGAGGCGGAACCCGCGCCCGAAGACGCCGAAGGAGAGGAGGCGACCGAAGATGCCGAAGGGGTCGAGCCCGTCGAGGCGGCCGAAGGCGACGCGCCCGAGCCCGCGGCGGAGCCCGAGGACGTCACCCCCGTCGACATCTTCGATGCAGCCGCGCGAGGGGACCTCGCCGCGATCGACCGCGCGATCCTCGCGCAGGGACTCGACGTCGACCTACCCCATCCCGAGACGGGCGCGACGCCGCTGATTGCCGCCGCCGCCGAGAGGGCCGGCGCCGACGCGGTGACCCTCCTGCTGGACCGCGGTGCGAACCCAAACGCTAAGAAGACGAACGGTGACACGGCGCTGCACTGGGCGTGCTACCACGGCGACGGGGACGTGGCGTCGCTCCTCATGGACGCGGGTGCCGACGTCGACGCGAAGGGGGACCTCCAAAACTCGCCCCTCCACATGGCGGCGACGGGGAACCACGAAGCCATCTGCGCCGAGCTGCTC
>Ga0257106_1001106_pt1 | contig 13973 bp, 8 predicted proteins | sample LP_taG_3_FD_190177 | JGI IMG/M metagenome (GOLD analysis project Ga0257106, IMG submission 190177) | Marine microbial communities from Northeast Subartic Pacific Ocean, Canada - LP_J_2011_P26_10m | ecosystem: Environmental > Aquatic > Marine > Oceanic | place: Canada: Northeast Subartic Pacific...
GAGGGGTCCGGGGAGGAGTCCGAGCCCGTCCGTTTGCCCGTCCGCGTTCCCGCCAAGAAGCTGACGCTGAGCTTCAAAAAGTAGCCGACACTTGTGTGTGTGTGTAGGTGCTTGGGTTTTACCGTAAAAACCAAGCACTTTCTAACTCTGGTCAATTCCTTCTAGTTTTGCTTCTAAAAAGGAGCCAACTCTTCTGCTTTTGACGCCTCCACAAGTGCTTGCCTTTTAGGTGCAAACTTGCAGTGCAAGTTTGCACCTAAAAGGCGAGTACCATTTCACGCGTCAAAAGCAGAAGAGTTGGCTCCTTTTTAGAAGCAAAACTAGAAGGATTTGACCCGAGTTAGAAAGTGCTTGCCTTTTACGGTAAAACCCGAGCACTTTCTAACTCGGGTCAAATCCTTCTAGTTCCGCTTCTAAACGTGAGGCAATTCTTCTGCTTCTGGCGCCTCGACAAGTGCTCGCCTTTTGGGTGCAAACTAATGGACGGTGGAATCGTCTACCTCGACGATGTAGGATCATTCAAAGGCGCACACGCGGCCATGACTGTGTACTTTGGGCATTCTATGGGTACGCGTATTCTTGAGGACGATGGCCACTACTACGAAGCCCTGTGGTGGCGCAAGGGAATCGTGCAAGAGTGGTTGTCGTTTTAAGTGACCTTATAAAGTACTTGCCTTTTACGGCACAGTTGAACTTGTAGTTTGAATTGTGTCGGGTCGCTTGAGCCTTCTTGCGTCTTGTGCGCTATACACTTGTAGATCAGCAAGGAGGCACCGCCACCCAGCGCATCAGTTTTTTCATGCAGCACTTTCATTTCCCGACGGACTTCGATTCGATCAAAACATTGGTCGACGACGCCAACAAACTCGCCGAAGACAACGCTCGGCTCAAGCGGCTTGTAAACGGCAAGCTCAAGGGCGCACCCAAGCCGCCTACCAAGCTGACCTCGAAGTCGGATAGCAAGTCGGATGGCAAGTCGGGCCTGAAGCTCTCCTTGTCCAATGGGTGGGCGGATGCGCCTTCGGTGTCCGAGGTGGCGTCCAAGTCGACCCGCAAGAAGAAGCGACCGGTTGAATCCGAAGTCGAGATTTCTGATTCGGACGACGATACCCCGTTGCCGAAGAAGACAAAGACGGACAAGTCCGACAAGACCGATAAGACCGATAAGAAGGACAAAAAGGACAAGAAGAAGAAGGCCTTCAAGGGCGTCACTGCCTACAATGTCTTCTTCGGGGTGAGGACAACGTCGATGCGCAAAGAGTCACCTGAGATCGATCGCGGTGAGGTGGCCAGGCTGACGGGTACCGCGTGGAAGGCGCTGACCCCGGACGAAAAGGCGCCGTGGGGCGTGAAGGCAGCCGAGAGAAACGTGATCAAAAGGGCCGAATTCGATGCCAAAAAGGCCAAGGAAGGTGCCAACGAAGACACCGACGAGGACGACGAATAGGCACACGTGTGTGCACATGTGTATTCCGCGCTAGAATGTGCGTGTCGAATGTGTGTAACCCAAAAAAATCCGCTTCATGGGAAGAAAATGGAGTTTCCACCCTCGCCCCCACCAATGGACTCTCAACCAACACTCCATATAATCGTAAGTATATTTTTTCTGACGGTGGCACTTTTGGGATTCATAACGGCTGCGTGGTTTAGCAACGCGCTTCGATGCTGTGATGACTTCGAGGAGGAACAGGCGCCAGTTCTCTCTTCTGGTGGGGCACTCGTGGACGATCCAGACACGCCCAAAAAGGATGAGACAAGTGTCTAGTTTTTTTAAACAACGCGCCACGTTTTTACAAAAACCAACACGCACATTCCGCACAGAGAGTACCTGTGCACGCACACTTTTACGCTCTTATTTGTTGGTTTGCGACGCGAATGGGCTTGACCCACGCGTCGGTGTCGCTCTTGCATCTCTACGACTGTTTATAGTTTGTGGTTCCAAGAAGAAGCCCACCACGACCCGTATTGAGCCAAATCCCAGCCACCGTCCAGTGCATCCGTAGCGGCACCAAGCTGCTCATGCACTCGATCCAGGCCACCGTCCTCTTCGGACGTTCCGTGTCCAAATCTAGAGCCGGTGGCCGCTCCCAAATCTCGGACAGATCGAGCACGCACACGCCACCACTGGCATGGACCGCGGGTTGCAAATGTGCCTGGTTGGCCATGGCTACCGATGTTAAACCGGTGGCAAACCCCAGCAATAGAAACCGCCCGCATGGCGAAAATGCGCACGAAGTGGGTGGCTGGGTGACGTTGATCCGCCATGCCGGCCTCGGTGCGTCTCCATCCCAGAGTGCATTCATGAGGGAACGCTCGGTTCGAAAATGGTGAATCGATTGATTGAGTGGCACAGTCGCAAGAAATAAAAAGTCCGCTTGCAAACCACGACGCCGAAACACTTGCAGCTCAAAGTCGACGCGTGCTCCATGCACGAGCCGCCCACGCAGTACCACGACCAAGTCGCCACGCGGCCCGAGATAGATGCGACGCGGCATTCTTGTAAACAAGACGTCTGTGATGCACATCATTGGCGTCACTGACCTAACCATGGCCGCGTTGCGGTTGCGATAGGAAAGGTCCATCACCACGGCTTGCGCGACCGCAAAGGGGCGAGAGCCGGGAAACTCGGCAATGCCAAAAATGCAGGCCGCGGTTGCATCGGCACAGCCAGACTCGGCCACGGAAATGATGGCCGTCGCGTCTTCCACTGCGTTTGCCAGAACGTCTCCTTGGTCGTGTGTGGGAAGCTTGGCTACCAATCCCGCAGGGCAAAGAAGTTGCCCAAACTCGAGTTGTCCGCGTTCCGACAGTTTTGCATTTGCAAACGCGCCGTCCTCGATACAAAACTGATGGACGTTCGTAGTGCAGACGGGCGCTTGCCACGAGGTCAACCTCCCGACCGTGGACCAGCAGCTGGAAGTCGATGGGTAGCGTACGGATCCGTAAAAACACAAGATGGTGGCATTGGTCCGCGCCACGCCGTCGACGGCATCGCGCGCATCCAGGTTGTATTTACGAAACCACAACGCCTGCACCAGCGTGTCCACAAGGCAATGCGAGACGCGAGGCCCACATTCAGAGCTGCCCACTTCATACAAACAAATGTGCGAATCCGGGAAGACCTTGCCGGCGGGCAGGGCTGCGCGTCGTTGCACGACGGCCACCCACTTGCCGCACTCGCTAATGGCGAGGTGGTGGCACACACGCGCTATATCGGAAATCGATGGCAGGTCTGTATGCCATCGACAACGGAGCTCCGTGTGTGGGTCGAGCGCATCGGAAGTCTCGTCAGACATTATCGACATGCGCACCCGGCCATGGTCCTCGGTTGAAATTAAACAGTCGGAGCGTGCCACGTTGTAGGATATCAGCGCATCGTGCACCACCTTGACGCACGGCCGCTGCGTCCCGAGCGTCGACTTGTTTGAATGCTCGGCGCGAAATTCCGCCGTGCGCAGGTTGTGTGCACGGCGCACAGAGCGGCAGTGTTCCCCTGCGCAGTGTGGCACCATGGCCACCAAGGCACTTTCGAGCATTTGTACGTCAAAGCGAGAGCGCTCCTCGCGCTCGCATTGTGAAAACCACGGAGTCGCGAATGGTGCGGTTTTTAACAAGGGAATTGAGGGCGCAAAGGTTGTACAGCGTGCGGCGGCCATTTCCAGGCGCAGCCTGTGCCCATGCAACCGCATGCACGCATTCAGAAAGCGACACGTCGACGCGAGGTTGGCCGCGTCGCGTACGGCGGCAAGGACGGCCTCGTGTGGGGCGGGAGGAACACGGTCGCTATTCGTGGCAAGAATCTCGTGTCCCTGCAGCAGTCGACACAGAAGCAGGCAGGCCGTGTCCGGGTCCAAACACCCAAATGAACCCGCCGCTGCACTGTCAAAGGCACTGGCGTGAACTTCTTGGTCTTGCTCTGTTCGAAGTGCATTGACCAGCTGTCCAAGGCGGACGCGCTGCGCCCGCTGTCGTGCAGAGGTCAGCATTCAAAGCTGTACCGTGCGCTTGTTGTGTTTGTCGTGTTGTATAACTATACAAAAACCGACGCTCGTCCTAGCGCGTCGCGAACAAGCGTGTGCCTGGAGCGGCTGTCCGTAGCGCGCACCGCGATTTACCAATCCTGCATCATTACCATGTGCAAGAGCGCGCGCGCACCGTCGCGCGCGTTACCATGTCCCTGCGTGGGCCCAAGTCGCCTACAACGCATGGGCATGGGCATGGCTCGCTGTTTTCAGACGCCATTCGTCTGCGTCCGGGAGCGACAGTTCCGCGCGTGGCCATGTCGACCAATCGTAACTCGTTTAAGGAGCCAGTATTCGTCCCTCAGCACATTGCTCCCACGAGCAACGACTACAACATTGACAAGCTCGTCGGTGCCGCCCAAACGGGCCTGCGCACGGGCGAGGCCATTGCGTGCTGCAAAGTCAACAAACCCAAGATGACCAAGATTTTGCACCGCGAAGAAGAGGAGGAGGAGCCCTGCGCCGCGCCCATGGATTCCGCGCACGCTGCCGAGGAGGCTGTCTACCATGCAGCCTCGGCAGCGCACCGCGTCACCTCGGTGTCAACGGGTCTGCGTCCGCGTTCCGGACCCGAGGCGGAGGTGGACACGCAGGGCGTGGTGCAGGTGCTCGGTGGGATCAAGCAGTGGTGGAAGGCGACCGAGTCTGAGCGCACGCCGCTGCCCGAGGGCAGAGAGGTGGAGCCCGAATCGCGCACTATGATCAAGGCGCATGTCGCCAAGCGAGGCGTCGACCTGCGCCACACCGACCTTGAGACCTTTGCCTGGGTTGAAACCATGGCGGTGGCCATGGAGCACCTTGACGCAATGGCCGGTGCCGATTGGGAGGACGAGGTCGACATTGGCGCGCCGGCGTGGTGGGAGCGCAAGAAGAAGCAGGCCAAGGACGCGTATGACAAGGGCAAGGTAATGGCCGACGAGGCGGCCGCCAAGGCCAAAAAGATGGCCGCCAGGGGCAAGGAGGCGACCGACAATGCCAAAAATGCACTGGCCAAGGGCAAGGACAATGCCTCGGGCGCACTGAAGAAGGCCAAGGAGGCCGCAGCGGCCGCGGCGGACCGGGCCAGCGAGGCCAAGACCAGGGCCAAGGAGGCCGCAGCGGCCGCGGCGGGGCGGGCCAGCGAGGCCAAGAGCAAGGTTCAAAACAGCAAAGCCGGCAAGCTCGTCGGCAAGGCCAAGGCGGTCGTGTCCAAGTTTGCCAAGAACAAATGGGAGCGCTTTACCAACGAGGACCGCATCACGAAAATGGAGCGCTACGACTATACAGTCTACTCTTCACATCCGCTCAGGAAGGTGGTCCTCGACAAGAAGTCGACTAGTCTGACGTTTGGGGGCGATCCCACTTCGGAAAAGGATGCGCTGCACGATCCGCACACGCGCGGTGTCGAGGAGGACCAACTCTTCTACGGAATGGTCGCCAGCCTCGAGAAGAGCGTCGTGAGCAACGAGCAGGGCGACCAGGCCTTTGTGCTCGACGCCAAGGACCGGCTCGACATTCTCGGCAGCGACAAGTACCGCGATGTCCTGGTGATTCGGCAGCCCGCCGAGGGCGAGGATCCGCTCACTGAGATGACCAAGAACGGCTATTCGGCCGGAACCTACTACGGCGGGTCACCCTACGAGGTACTCGACCGCATCCGTGCGCAAAATGCCGTCCAGATGCACGCGGTGCCGAGCGCCACCGACTCGAGCCAGCTGGTCTACCCACCCGATGGCAAGCCCAATGGACCGCACCCGCTCTGCCTGGGCCACTCGATGATGGTGCCCGTGTCGTCGCTCGGCCCGCCAAAGCCCTACCGTCAGAATGCGAGTGTTCTTCCCGAGCCGTCGATGGGCGAGCCCGGCGACTCACTGAGCTTGTTGCACGCGTGCGTCTCGTCCGACTGGTTGAAGAAAATCGAGGCGGAGCTCGTGGCCTCGCCGCTGCGCAATGACTTCGCCGCCATGCTAGCGTCCGAGGGCGCCGAGCACACGCCATTCATCATCCCCATGTCAAGCAAGTATGCCACGCCCGAGGACTTGAGTAAAAAGAATGCGGAATTATACAAACAGGCATTTCCTAATACTGAGACAAACCGTCCGAATACGTCGATGCGACCGGTGTCGGCGCTGCTCGTGGTGCCGCTCGAGGCCCACATTCTTCGGGACTCGGGTGCCCTCAAGCGCACCGACGAGGGCGGCATCGACATGGAGTGGCAGAGGCTCTACCCGTGGGAGATGGTCCCTCCTTACACGAAAAAGTCGGAAAACAACCCCGTCGACCCGGTCAGCGATGCACGCAGGGCCATCAACGAACAGCTCAAGTTGGGCGAGGCCCTGACCAGCGAGGATATGGCCGGCATGGGCTACGCGACATCGTCGGAGCCCACGTCGATTAAAGGCAATCCGCACGCGCCCATAAAATTCACGCAGTCGGACGTCGACTTCCAGTCGCGATTCCAAGTCGCCGTGTTCGCCCTCGGACTCGCTCCCGAGTGCGACGCTGGAGGCAACCACTCCGCGTGCGAGCACGCGCTCGACGGTGCCGGCAATGGTGACATGCTGATGATTGGCACTCACCCTCTGCTCTTTGGCAAGCAGCACGACGGCATCGAGTACACTGGGTTTGAGGGTCCCGATCAGGTCTTCGTCTCGAATGGCAATGGCGTGCCCTTGACCAATGCACTTCCAATCGCGCTCGAGGGCGTGCATTTTGACACACGATTCGTTTGGTCGTCGATGAAGCTGCTGCAGCGCTCGTGGTCCAAGGCCACCAATCCACGCGTGTCCAAGCCCACGCTCTCACGCTTCCGCAAGCTGGTGGGCATGTCAAAAGAACAGTGGCAAAACCCCGACGTCAAATTTAATCTCAGTGGCTGGGCCAAAAAGGGTGCCGGACGCTCTGCGTCCTTCCAGCGTCGGGGCGCGAGTAAAGACGAGGAGATGTTCGGACGCGCCCTCGAGGAGCTCGGGATGACCAACGTCCTCACGGGAACGCACGTGGACCTGCACGAGCTCTCCACGCAGGAGCTCTCGATGGCCCTCGCACACGCCGGTATCGACCTTGACGCACCCGAGCACGACTGAAGAATGAGAGCCCTTTTTGGGAGTAGGGGTGGGTGGGTGGTGTGAGTACAGGGCCGCCAAGCGCAAGCGGGACGCTGCCGGGGAGGAGTGAGTTGTTGTGTGTGTGATTGATATAGTTTGATCTTGCACCCTAACAAGTAACAAAGAGGAGTTGGCGCCCACAATGGACCCCTGCGCACAGAGCGCTCGAGCAGACCAGGCCGGGTCCTACGTGTTGTGCATCGCCGCCAAGCGGGTTGAGGCCAACTTCGAATCCGTATTTTTGACTCGCGGCGGTTCCTTGGGCGCTTGCGCCGCACGTGGCGAGCTCGATCTCTCGCTCTCGCACTCGGACACCTCCACGCACGTGCTTCTCACCGAGCGGCTCGACCAAACGATCGAGATTCCAATTCCCAATGCACTCGTGGAGAACGACACAGCGCTGAGTGCACGCGCCGGGTTTGTGGAAGGACTTGCAACCAACGGCAAGTCCATCGGACCGCTGCTCTTCCTTTCCGACCGCGCGCGGCTCAACATGACCAACTCTCGCGTCGGTGCGTCAATCAACGGGTCGTTGGTGACAACGCTATCGGGCCAGGCCTCGATTGCGCTCAAGGGCATTTTCTCCGATCCGCAAGAGCTTGGCGACGTTCTCGCGGTCAATATCGACTCGGGCACCAAGCCCGCGTCCGAGAGCGCCACGGGCGCTTCGCCCGTCGATGCCATGGCCCAAATCCAAGGCGACTTGCTCAAACAGGACAAGGTGCTCGTGCCGATGAATTTTGAGTCGATTCCTTTGAAATACTCAAACTGGGACGCACATCAAGCGGTGGTGTCGGTCCATGAACCTCGAGTATATCGAATTTGCGAGGACGGCACGCGCTCGGGGCCCATCGCGATTGCATTCGTCAACGACAAGGTGCTCGACACACAGCTGGCCAAGGTCGAGCCTCTGTTGCAGGGAGTGTACGACTCCGCTTGGGAAACAACAAAAAAAGTGGTCTTCAAGGCCTCTCCCAACTTAACCAAGTCGGTCATGAACGTGCCTGCCGGCTACAATGCATCCACATACGCACCCGCCGCAGCCGTCAACGACACACCTCCGGGGTACCCCGACGCGACGCTCGATGCCATTGTCAAGGCGTGTCTGAGCGCCGAGTGCACCGACACCGAGATGACGGACATTCGCGAACGCTTGTCCACGCCCGACGCCTCAGCCGCCCTCGATTTTTCCGACGTCATGGCCAACGCCATGTCGGCCTTTTCGGCCTACACTATGCCATACCGCATCGATGGTGCGCCTACTATTGAACCTCAGGGGCTCAAGATGATCGAAGCCGAGTCGTGGCGCGCCGAGCCTGTGCGTTCGGCGCTCCAGGCGGACGATTGCGACGGATCGGCCTGTTCGGCCATTTCCGTCGTGACGCGCGCCACGGCCATCGCGTCCGACCCGGTTCTGGCCGTGGAGCATCCGCACATGGCCGCACTGGGCAACTCGCTCGGCGCGCACTATATTTTTGGCACGTGCGTTTTGGCAGCCAACGCCGGCCATGCGGACGCGGCCAATGAGCACGAACAAAAAATCGCTGGGCACGCCATCGCCCTGGCGATTCCCAAGATTGCCTTCTTGGCCGCGCTCGACCGCGGCGCGCGTGGTAACCTCAAGGGCGTGCCCGTAGTTGACCCCGAGAAGCGCGACGAGGCGGCGGCCGCGCGATTCGATGCGCTCTACCCAACCGACCTGATTGGACGTATGAACCTTGCTGAGGACGACGCCGCGGCCTTTGCCAATACCGAGTCGCTCCTCGCCTCGGCGTACGGCAATGTCGCAAGTGGGTTTCAGCCGCTCTCCATGGAAGGAACGACGCTCGCCTCGAGCTGCATGTACACGCACGACCTCGCGGCACGCAAGGCGCGCTCAGAGTCGTATGCGCGCGACAAAATTGTCGCCACGGCTCTCGCACCCAATGTGACCCGCACGCACAAGACCCTGGACTCGGGCGAAGAAGGGTCGCACGCATTTTACAATTCATTCGTCGAACTCAGCCTGAGCATGAAACACACACTCTTCACCAGCGAGGCGCTGCGCTCCCTCGGTCTGGCAAGCCCACACTACCGCTTTGCGCGACCGCGCGAAGACCAACCGATTGAGGTGGCGGGCGCCTCACCCGAGGATTTGGCGCTGGGCAACTGGTCGGCCGTGCCGCTGTGGCGGTCGGGAGCGGCGGAGGCGGCCGTGATCGACGTGGCGCACGCCGAGGCGGCGTCCAATGTGATGCCGATGCGCGGCAAGCCACTCGTGCTGCAGCCGCCGCAAATGGAGGGGTTGGACACGAGCGTGGCGCTGCTCCGGGCGCTCGACGCGGTCTTGTCCAAGCGTGCCGCCGTCCCTGAAGTGGCCGTGCACGGCTCGCGGCACTTGATTTCGGCCGCGGCACTGATTGGCAACCCCGAGGCGGTCAAGGCGTTTGCAAAGACGGTGGTGGCCAACGAAGGCATCACCGGCGAGGTCAGAGGGATCGATGAGATTGTCCCGGGCGTGGCAGCAAACGGTGACGGTGTCGACGTTGGCCGCTTCATCGTCGTCGAATTGCGCGTGCCGCATTGACGCTGTACAAACTTTTTTTAAAGTGTGTACCTTGAACACACTAAAAAATTACAACCCTAAACCCTCACGGTGGTCGTGCTGGACATTCACCTGCTAGCGTACGAGTTCAATTCATCGTTGAATCTGCGGATCGTAAAGAGCATCGACTCTCGCGTATTCGAGGATCGCAACGAGCATCTGGCGAGTGACATCTTGGTCTAGCCGTTCGACATCCGTGAGCATGTAGGCCGACGTGATCGCGTTGAAAAGATCATCGACGTTCCAGTGCTGGCGCCACGGCGCCGCGTTGTAAATCTTGACCACGTCGGGTTTGATCAGCTCCAGCCACCCGCTGATGCCCTTGTCCGTGTCCTCGATACTGTTTTGTGAGTTTACGAGCAGCGTGTCGAGAATAGACTGCCGCGAATAGACGCTGCAGAGACGGTCCGGGGTGGGAGCGCCAAGTGACTGCACGACTTCTTGCACGACTAACCAGATTCCGTACTCGCAATAGTACTTGTGCGTCTTGTAGTGCCGCCGAAAGTCTGCGTGGTTGCGCGCGTTCAAGAATCGAACCGTCTGTTTCAAGAGGCCGGTGTTGCAGTCGAGCAGAGGGTGCGTGCGCAAGGCAATGTCGATGATTCTGTAGTCTTTTTTCAAAGACTGCGAGAATAGGACCACATTCTCGTCATGCACCTTCTTCACCTCCCACTGCTCGCGTCTCAGATCCGCGTAATTGTAAAAGAAGCGAGTACCTAGCACCTCGGCCTGTCCCGCACGCGCGATGCGGTCAAAGTCTGGCATGTCGCGTGGCCATGCGTCGCCACACGACATGCCAGAAATGGTCAGGTTGGGCTCCGTGAGCATGCGTTCGTACGTCTTTCTCAATAGCCTTCGTTCAGACACGCGATCGTTGCCGCCGTTTGTGCCCGTCTTCACCGCCTTGCGCTTGAGTGACTTCCACGTATTTAGAAAGATGGCCTCGTTTCCCGGCGTGAGCGGAGTGTTTACGTCGGTGTGCCTCCTTTGCACATAGGATAAAACCCTTGCCATCAACATATTATCGTCCAGGATGTTCATCAGGGCTATGTAGAATGGACCCTGTGCAGGAGTCGTGTCGGGGTAGATGCCGCTTGCGCGCACGGGAAAGCGCACCGCGCACGCGTCGACGGCCGCCTCAAACTGTTCGTGGATGAAGCGCACAACGTCGCGCTCTTCCTCCAATGCGAGTGGAAACTTTTGGCGAGGCGGGAGGCCGCCTCCTTGTGGGTTGAGCACGGCGGCCATTTGCTGCCACGTTGCGACGCGTTGACCGCTGGCGTCTAGCTCGCCGGGCTTTTTCTGGAACGCTCTGGCGATTTGGGGCCTGAATGCATCCAAGGCGGCGATGGCAGCGTTGAGAGACCTTGTAAGATGCGCGTGTATTGACAAGTACCGCGGATTTCCGCCCAGATAACCTGGGTCTGTGACCATGGCCGTTTTGGCCGACAGGAGGCGGTCGACGTTACGTTGCATACCCATGCCGGTGACTTCATACGTGTCAAAGTCGGAGCGCAGGTACTCGACCTCCTCACTGAGAACCTCTTGTTTGCAAAGGGGACACTCGAAGCGATTGACCGATGGCGCCGAAAACATGCGCTTGAGGCATTTGCGATGGCACTGATGCCCACACACCTCCAGCTGCTGCACAACGTACCGCGACTCGTTTGCGTCGAAAATCGACAACGGGTCGATGGCGGCTTCGTAGCGCTGAAAAAAGGCCAGCGTCTGCGGCCGCGAGCGCGCCAATGCGGCGATGCGCTCCATGAGCTGCCGCCCATTGCGCTGGACCTTTACTTCGACTCTGACCCATGTCTTGTCGGTTCCCGCATAATCCGAACTGGTGCTGACTAACCAGGAGTATCGTTGTTCGTCATATCCGAGCACCGATTCCAATGTTCCGATGAGCGCGATCGCATTTGGATCATCGACATACTGAACGTAAGATCGCTCGACAATGGCCTCAAACGCAATGGTTGTCGCCTCCTCCTCCTCGGCCGGTCCGTCCAATTTACACAGGCAGATTGAGCAATTCCACTCTTCTGGAGGCGGCTGGCCTTCGACTTGCATGGCATTGGGTGACCAACCTTCTGGGGCCGTGAGCCCGAGCGGGTCGGGTCCCGTTGCACGGTACCCGTCGGGGCCCTGGAGGGGTCTGCCCACGGGTTGGCACTGCCGCGCATTGTCGAGCATGGGCAGCGCGCCAATACGTGGCAACTGCGACTTGCGTGCGCGAAGAGAATTCATTTGCACTGGACTTTCACGTCTCTCTACACACTCTTCTCTTTTGGAGGTTATCGACGCAACAAGAACACTCTACATTCTTTAGGTCACAACATCCGCGAGCGCGCGCATTGCCTGACAGAGCATCATGACATCGACGCCATTGTCCTCGATGCACGTCTTGAGATCATCGATACGGCGCGCGTCGGTGGGCACCATGCCTCCAATGACGGCCGACAAGCACCCCTGCGCATCCGATGTGCGAAAGAGCGCAATCGACGCCGCAACGCGCGTCGTGGCGCTGCTCCGCCACAGCTTGCCCTGCGCGTCCTCCTTGAGTGTGGTCACGAGCGCATCCTCGAGCAGCTTGCGCAAATCCCGCGCCTCGGCGCACGCCTCGTGCTCGGCAATCCGTGCATTGTGAGGAGCGTGGGTTGTTGTGCCATCCGCATTCGGACCGCTTCGTGCGTACAGGGAGGTAAAGTCGACATCGCTCAGCGCCAGATCCGTCATCGCCGCCAGCGCATCGTATTGCACAACACCGTCGTGCAAGTATTCAACCAAGGCCGTCGCATCCACAGACCCAGATGCCAATGCGATTGTCACGGAATCCAAGTCGGAGAGTGTAATGGAAAGGTGGTGCCGCGTGCGGTCGCGCACTCCTTGCAATACACTGTTCAGCATTGGCGAGACGACTGGTCAGGATGCGCGCGCTAAATCCCCACAATAAACTTGTGGGGATTAGCGCGTGACTCTGTCGCCACCACGATGCCATTGGTCGTGCGCTTCCTGTTGCTCGCCGTTGTCTCTTCCAGTGGGGCATGGATCTCGCCCGCATTCGTCGCGCAGTCTGCACAGCTGGAGCGTGCGGGCGGTGGCGCCGTGCGCAGCCTGCTTGCGCGCATGGTCGCTGACGAGGTGCAGCATTTTCAGGGAAGCATGTACGGTGTTTCGGCGAGTGTCGCAGTAAACCTGAACACGCGCCACGCCGAGATTTCCCTTTGCGGCGCGCCCTTGGGCGGCACTCTCGTCGGCAGCGGCTGGCTCAAGGCCAATCAGGCCAATTCCTACAGTGGAGGCGTCGTGCTCGATCCCGACTTTGCAAAGAAGCTATCAAGACGATTTGTCAGCATTGAACACGCGAGCCTCGACAAGAAGACAAACACTGTCACGGTGGCAGTCATCGTTCCCATCTTCGGACGCAACGTGCTCGTGCTCAAGCGGGTCGAGGGGCCGTGAGTGTGGGGTTTTTTTAAAAAACGTCCTTGATTCCCCTACGCCAAACACACACACACACACACACACACACACACACATGATTTTAAAAAACGTCACGCCGAAGCCGCCACGGGAGCATCGAGCGCATATGCGCGCGTGCGCACCTCGACTTCCATGGCATCGAGGAGCGTGGCTCGCTGCGGCATCAGGCGTCGCGTCGCCTCGCGCATGCGCGATTCCTCGACGGGAAACGATGCAAAGAGCTGCGTCGCGAGAGCAGTGTGTATTCCGCTGTGGCTGTCGTCAGCCAAGACACCCGTGGACATGCCCAAGAAGGAGGACACCGAGAGCGACGTACCATTAGACTCGCGCCGATTCGCAGATGATCCCCTGCGAATATCACTGGCCCGCCGCACAGTGGCGCTATCGCCTCCCTCGGCCTCGGCCGCGGCCTTGGCCGCGGCCTTCTGACGTTTGACGAGCGGGTCTGCGAAACCCTCATTTGCCCTCGCCTCCGCCGCCGCACTCTTGGCTTTGATTTCGGCAAACAGGTCGTCCCTTGCGTCACCGCCACTGGCGGCGGGCTTTGTCGTATTCTTCGCCTTGCCAATGGATCCAACGCCCGGACGCTCTTTGAAGGCGGCTGAAAACCAGTCCGGAAATGGACATTTAGTATCATACGTTGTGATCAGCGGAATCAGCCACACGGGATCCCAATTTTGGTCGACGGGTGCACTGTCGCCTCCAGGAAAGGGCGGCGGCGGCGCCTTGAGCGGCGGCGGTGGCAGCGATGGCGGCGGTGGTGGTGGCGGTGGCGGCGGTGGCGGCGGCGGCGGCGGC
>Ga0257106_1001109_pt1 | contig 13956 bp, 11 predicted proteins | sample LP_taG_3_FD_190177 | JGI IMG/M metagenome (GOLD analysis project Ga0257106, IMG submission 190177) | Marine microbial communities from Northeast Subartic Pacific Ocean, Canada - LP_J_2011_P26_10m | ecosystem: Environmental > Aquatic > Marine > Oceanic | place: Canada: Northeast Subartic Pacific...
TGATTTTACTCTATTTTCATTAGACATTAAATCTTTAGATAAGTAGTGCATATAGCTTTTGGAAAATAACCATAGTTTTTTATCCCTATCGTTTATAATAATTCCATTAATTAATTCTTTTTCAGAAAATTTAGAAAGAAATGCATCATTAACAAAAGTGTCTTTTTTATCATCATACCTAAAAAATCCAGCACTATAATTATAATAAATTTCATTATCAAACTTTGCTAAACTTGCATTTCCTCCAACTGAAACCGAGGAATCCATTTTAACACTCATTAAATTGTATAAATCAGAGCTCAAATCCAGCTTATAGACTCCTTTGTAACCGTGACTAACTATAATTTTGCCATTTTTAGATATTTCAAATAATCTAGAAGAAATGTCAAAACCCTTTATTTTATTTCTAATTATCCATTTTTTATTTTTTTTGTGAAGAACACTAACACCTAAATATCCACCTACTAAAATTAAATTTGAAGATTTTGAAACTTTTCTAAATGTCCAACTTCCAGACGTATTAGGTATTTTTGAAGCAATGCCGTAGTCAACTATAAAAGATCCGTTATTATGTCCACAAAATAATGTTCCATTTATTTCATCTAAACTCCAAACCTGACCAGCGGTATTTGGAATTAAACTAAAAGAATCGACGTTATTATCTTTCTTAAAAAAAAGTCCCTGATTGGTCCCCACATACAGATAACCTTTATGAAGTTTTGAGGCATAGACAGTCCCTAATACTCCCTCTTCATCATTAAAAATCTTATAAGGAGATTTACTATTAATTAATGAAATTCCATTATCAAGACCTAACCATATATTATTATCTATATCTTCGTAAAGAGAAAGAATAGTGTTGTTGACTATTCCTTGAGATTTTTTTATGCTTTTTAACAATTTACCGTTTTCACTAAAAAACATCACGCCCTTACCTACTGTTCCAATTGCAAAACCTCCACCCTTTAAACTAATTACCTTAAAAACCGTAATACCATTAATTAATGGTTTGGATATTGGAGAAGATAATGAAGTTAAATTTCCGTTTGGAGATAATTCTAAAAAATCCAATTCATCTGTTATAATTAATAATTTTTTTTCTCTTTTAAAAATATTAAGTATGTGGGGGTATTGGTTGGTATTTCTTAGCCTTGAATCATTTGAAACCAAGACCTCATTACCATTTTCAAGAGTATAAAGACCAGAATTTAAAGTGAAATATATTCTATTATCAACAATAAATGAATTAAAAATATCTTCTGAAGGAATAAAAAATTTGACTTCTTGAGACAATTCATTATACATAATTAGACGAGATAAAGATTGAAAAATTAACCAATTATCGTAATGCAAAATATTCCAAAACTCTTCGTCATTTTGAACAAGCAAGTCTTTGGAAGAAACTAAAGAAATAAAATTATATGTCCCATTTACGTCTTTTTCCCAATAACCAAAATCTTCATATAAGCCAGCATAAACTCTATTTTTTACAGCTTTTACAGAACGAACAATAGATCCATTAGGCGAATTATAAGTAATCCAGCGAGAGCCATTAAATTTTAACAGACCATCATTATTTGCAAAAAAAATATCTTTAGCCTCTGACTGAGTTATGTCCCAATTTTGATTTGCCGCATTGTATTCATCAGGTGAGAATGATTGTATAGGCGGAAGTAATTGTGAATAAACACTAAATGAAATAAAATAAATAAAAAAGTATTTTTTCAAAATATTGATTGATAGGCGTTTAAGTCCATTTATAATTGTAAATTATTTCAAATTTAAAACAAATTTTACAATTAAATTTGGCACATGTGTATAGGCAAGTAACTACTTATAGATGTTTGTTACCAAAGAAAAGCATATAGAAATGCTGTTATGATACAAATAGCCATAGCGGATATATTAAATGAACTAGATGTCTCGAATAACTTCTTACTAAGTGAAATGCCTTTTGGGTTGTCCTTATTTCCTTCTAAATAACTAATAACAAAAATTATAAATATTGTTGCTAAACAAGTAATCCCCATTTGGTTCATAAATGGAGTTTCAGCTAAAAACCAATTTGAAGGAACAACTTTAAAATACATAGCTACAGGAACAGATGAAATTACGCCCCAAATAGCAGCATTATTAGTTGCCTTTTTATAAAATAATCCCATTAAAAATACTGCCAATATTCCAGGGCTTACAACACCAGTATATTCTTGAATAAACTGAAAAACCTCACCCAAACTTCCTAATTGTGGAGCAATTAGCATAGCTATAATCAGTGAAACTAAAGCTGTTATTCTACCGACCCTTACCATAGACTTGTCTGAGGCATCTTTATTAATAAATGATTTATAAATATCCATTGTAAAAATAGTAGATGTTGAGTTTAACATAGAGGCTAAGGATGACACAATTGCAGCAGCTAAAGCGGCTAAAATAAGACCTAAAAATCCAGAAGGAATAAAGTTTTTTATTAACCAAGGTGCTGCATTATCATTAGCAATCAATCCATTTTCACTTATAAAACTAGGATCCACAGTTGATGGATTGAAAACTCCAGCATCCATATTCATTACATATGCAACAATCCCAGGAACCACAACAATTATTGGCATTAGAAGTTTAAGAAATGCTGCAAAAGCAATCCCTTTTTGACCCTCTCTCAAATTTTTAGCAGCGAGAGTTCTTTGAATAATATACTGATTGAAACCCCAATAATAAAGATTTGCAACCCACATTCCTCCAACTAAGACAGCTATTCCAGGAAGATTTTCCCAAGTATCTTGTCCATTAGTGTTTATGATCTCTCCTTTGGAAACAATCATTGTAAACCTTTCGGGGACTGTATTGTAGACATGTACTATTCCATCGATAAAACCTCCAGAATCTGTAACATTTGTAAGTGCAAAATAAGTCATCATTAAACCACCAAAAATTAAAAGGACCACCTGAATAACATCAGTCCAAGCTACAGCAGCCAGACCTCCCCATAGAGAATATGCTGCAGCAAATAGACCAAGGCCAATAATACTTCCCAAAAGCAAGGATCCATCTCCAGTTCCAATAACAATATCTAAAGCCTTTGCTCCTAAAAACAAAACAGTTGTAAGATTTACAAATACAAATAAAGCAATCCAAAAAATAGCTAGAATTGTTTTTAAATTAGTGCTAAATCTTTGTTCTATAAATTCTGGAATTGTATATAATCCTTTTTCAATAAATATTGGTAAAAAATACTTTCCCACAATCAAAAGAGTAATTGCAGCCATCCATTCATAAGATGCTATTGCTAATCCTGCAGCAAAACCAGAACCGTTCATAGCAACAAATTGCTCTGCAGATATATTGGCAGCAATTAATGAAGCTCCGATTGCCCACCATGGAAGTGATTTTCCAGCTAAAAAGTAGTCTTCTGCACTCTTAGCCTTCCCACCCTTTTCTCTTGAAACGTAAAGCCCAATAAATAAAATTATTAAACAATATGAAACAAAAACAATAATATCTAACGTGGAAATATTCATAATTTTTTTTTATTTAATTATAAGAAATTTATATGTAAAAACTAACAATTTAGAGTAATTCTAAAAGCAATTTACACTAGTTTTATTTATTATGAAAAATAAAAGAAGAGAATTTTTAACAAATGTTTGTCCTACAGTTGCATTGGCTTTTATGGGAGTATCCATGCTAGAAGCGTGTTCCTCAGGCGGAGACGATTCAATTGATAATGGAAATGATGGTAGTGGAGGAGATAATAACACAGATAAAGGATACGTTATTAGTGGTAGTGATGTTATTATAGACCTAAATCATGGTAACTTTTCAGCTTTAAGCACTAACGGATGGATGAATTTTACTGCTCAAAAAATGCTGCTTCTAAAAATAGATTCCTCTAACTATAGAGCTTTTACAAACAGTTGTCCACATAATGGAGTCAGAAATTCTTGGTCCTATAGTTCTTCTGAGGATAAATTTAAATGTAGTGCTCATAATAATTCATATCCATCAGATTGTAGTGCAGGAACAGTAGGTGGAGCGCTTAAATGCTATGATACTTCGTATGCATCAGATAAATTAACAGTTACACCATCGTAGCCCTGCTAGGAATCGAACCTAGATCTAAAGTTTAGGAAACTTCTATTCTATCCGTTGAACTACAGGGCTAAAATATTTATCAAGCCAAAAAATAAAAAATGAATTATCAATAGATTTAATGAAAAGGTGATTTCTTTTTTATCAATCCCGTAATGAAAAAGAGCTTGAACAGGAATGCCAATTAAAAACCATCCTAAATAATTTTGAAGTGGTGCGATACTATTATCAAAAACCCAAAAACCCATTTTAGGAGCAACTGGTTCTATTAAGACATCTAAAACAACCATTAATAAAGCACCAGAAAAAATAGCTTTAACCTTGTTTTTAGAAAAGATATAAGATGTAAAAGAACCTGTTATAAAAGTTAAAACAACCCACAAAAGCCCAATAATTACAGGGACACCAAAAACTTTATAACCAAGGTTATCTAAATAAATATAATCTCCAAAAATAATCCCATAATTAACCCCTAAAATTTCCGCAATCACTCCAATTGAAAAAATTAAAACTCCAGCAATAATATTTTTACTTTCTATTTCCTTTTGATTTACAAATAGTAATGCAAAAGAGATCATTAAATTTACAGGCGTAAAGGTTATAAACCACTCTGTGTTTCCGTAAGCGATACCAAGAAATCCACAAAAGTGAAATAACCAAATAATAAATAATGAAATCCTTTCTGTTGGGGTTTTTGGAAATAAAATATTCATTAATTATTTTATTAAATTAGAAACAATTTTAGCGGAAAGTAAACATAGAGGAATCCCTCCTCCAGGGTGAACACTTCCTCCACAAAAATATAGATTTAAAATATTATTTGAAAAATTTGGGTGCCTTAAAAAAGCGGACATTTTATTATTACTAGAAGCCCCGTACAAAGAACCTAAATAAGATTGAGTTTTTAATTCAATTTCTTTAGGAGTATAGATTCTCTCTTTTTCAATTAAAGGCGTAATATCAATTTTTAAAATATTATTTATTTTTTTTATAACATTTTTCCTTAGTTCAGTTGTAATAGTTTCCCAATTTTGATTTTCATTATTTGGAGAATTAATCATTACAAACCAGTTCTCGCAATTTTTTGGGGCATCAGAGGGCACGTCTTTTGAAGTAATATTAATATAAATTGTAGGGTCATGGTAAATTTGCTTTTTATTGAATATTAAATCAAACTCTTTTTTATAATTATCTGAAAAAAATATATTGTGCAAATCTAACTCTGCAAACTCTTTTTTTATTCCCCAGTAAAAAATAACTGCTGAACTAGACCTTTCTTGGTTTAAAACGATAGTTGGTTTTTTTTGGCCATATAAAAGCTTATCAAATGTAGGTACAATATCCATGTTAGAAACAACGTAATCAGAGTAATACTTTTTATCTTTTACTTGAACTCCAATAGCTTTTTTATTTTTAACTAAAATTTTAGAAACATTTTCATTAAAGTTAAAAACTACACCATTTCTCATTGCAAGCTTATATAGTGAGTTGGCTATATCTACCATACCTTTTTCAACTACATAGGTCCCGTATTCTTGTTCTAAATGTTGGATGAGGGTCATCATGCCAGGTGTTTTGTAAGGGGAAGAGCCATTGTATGTAGCAAATCGATTATAAAGTTGAATTAAGTGAGGTTCTATTAACTCTTTTTCATTCACAGCGTTCAAGCTTTTTCCAATTTGAAAAAGATTTAAATTCAAAATAGCTTTTAGAGTATCCGTATTTAAAAATGTGCTTAACTTATGTAATGACTTTTCTAGAAATATTGTTTTGGTTAAATCATATTTTTTTTCAGCTTTTTTTAAATATTTCAATAACCTAGATGTAGGAACACCCAGTTTTTTTTCGACTTCTGCTGCAAATTTATTTTTATCTGAAAATGCAGAGAGTCTTGTCCCATCTTCCCAAAAGTAGTTACATGAAATCTCTTTTTTCTTATACAAAAAATGCTCTTTAGAGTTTTCCGAAAACAAATCAAAAAGTTCATCTACAAAATGAGGCATCGTAAATAACGATGGACCTGCATCGAAACGGTAATCTCCTAGATTAAAACTAGAAATCTTTCCACCAGGATACGAGTTAGACTCGAACACTTCTACTTTATAACCTTTAGCCCTCAATCTAATACTGGTGGCTATTCCCGCTATACCAGCTCCAATTATTATAACTTTTTTCAATTTAAAAAATAATTAATTGTGAATTTAACAATTCAAATCGAGCAAAAAGATCTTCTTTATACCAATTTCTTTTCCTTGTTTTTGCTACAATTTTGGAATGAACCCCATTTCCATATGCAAAATTTTTTACAGAATCAACACTGTCCCAAATACTAAAAGTAGCTTGCTGAATAAAAGGCCATTCGCCAATTCCTTTAAACCATTCAACACCTTTTGCGTTTTGGATTGCTTTAGAAGCTTGGGGGACTGATTTCCAAAATTCAAATAATTTATTTTTATTTAACGTAGCTCTGGTAATTATTCCAATTTTACTTGCTTTATTAAGTTCATCTTTTGTTACTGAAAAAGGATTAATACCATCCCAGAGACCGTGACTTTTAATTGGGTTTAAAAAAAAATCTTCTCTGGAAAATGCTTTTTCAGAAATTAATTTAGAATGGCTACTATCTTCAATAAATTCCTTAGCATAGGATTCGTTTTTCCAAACACAAAGAATAGAATAGGTCGTAAAATCTGGATATAAGCTAAAGCCTTTACCGGATCCTGTGCCTAAAAGTTTAAAAAAGGATAAGCCATCAGTTTTCTTTAAACTATCAAACGCAAGACTCATTTGGGTAAAAGCCCAAAATTTATTCTTTTTATATTTAAAAAATGAAATAGTTGTCAAAACTATGTGTTTAAAATATTTATTAATTTATTTTTTACCTCGTTAGATGCAAATGAAGCCTTTATAGCATTCGTATTACAGTTAATAAAATATTTTTCATCCCAATTAAAATATTTCGACAACAAAGAATATTCTTTGTTTAAATTAGTATTAGAAATAGCCCGACCATCTGTATTAACACTAATTGAAAGGTCATTTTTATAAAGCTCATCTATTGGATGTTTATAATAATTCTCATAAACTTGGGTTACAATATTACTGGTTAAGCAAAGCTCTAAATGGATATTTTCTTTTTTTAATCTTTTTATTAAACTCGGATCCTCTATACTTCTAACTCCATGGCCTATTCTTTTGGGCATTAGTTTTTCTAAAGTTTCATTAACACTTTCTGATCCCAACGCTTCTCCTGCATGAGCGGTACAAGAGATATTATTAATATTTGCAAATTTAAAGGCTTCAATATGATTCTTTAACGGATAACCAGCTTCATCCGCTGCAAGGTCAAATCCAACGACATTAGTTCCTTTAAAGTCGTTTACTAGATTAATAGTTTCCATAGACTCATCTGAGTTAAAATGTCTGAGAGTGCATAAAATCAATCCTGCTTCAATTCCTGTTTTTTTAGATTCTTTTTTAGTTACATCGCTAATTATTTTAACTACTTGCTTAGACATTAAACCTTTGTTTATGTGAAGTAAAGGAGCAAATCTAATCTCAGCATAAATAACATTATCTTTTTTTAATTGCTTGAAAAGATCAATAGTTACTAGCTCTAATTCTTTTTTAGTTTGCATAATTTCTACTGCATTATCAGCACATTTTATATAGTCTTTCAAACAACTACAATTGGTCCCAATGAAATCATTATTATATTGATCTTTTGTAATATTTGGATTAATTTCCTTCACTACTTCATAACTTAAAGAGCAATCCAAATGAAGATGTAATTCAACTTTATGAGTTTGATTGAAATTCATTTTAATTTATGTGATAAATTGCATGATTTGGCGGATTATTCCCACATTTATTAACATAATACAAGTTGCCGTTGTTATCGTCGGCAATTTCATTATACAAATCCATTTCAATTAATGAATTAACAAAAAATGGAGTTGTATTGCTATGGCCAACAATTAATACGGTCGTGCCATTATTTTCTACAATAAAGTTTTTGTAAAACTCTTTTGACGGAACATACGTGCTAACTTTTAAATTGTTATGTTTTGAAACAGGCTTAGCTGTCTCTAAAGTTCTATAAAGATTTGTAGATAGAATTTTATCAAACTTTACGTGTCTTAATACTTCTTTCCATTTATTAGCTCTTAAAATTCCTTTATTATTCAAATTAGGATTTTTATTTTCTGGATTATTCCTGACTTTTTCTGCATGTCTAATTAAATAAATAGTAGTGCAGTTTTCATTTTGAGAAAAAGAAAAAAAACTACAAACAAGAATTATTATGTATAGGTTCTTTCTAATCATTTATTTTTTTTAATGAAGAGGGAAATTCAAATAATTCTAATTGAAAAGTGTTTAATGAAGCTAATAAATGATCAAAAATATCAGACATAATATGTTCATAATCTTTCCATTCTTTATTTTTGCTAAAAGCATAAATTTCTAAAGGAAGCCCATGTGGACTTGGAGATAATTGCCTGCACATTACGGTCATTTCACTATTAATTACAGCTATATCATCTAAATATATCTCAATATAATTTCTAAAAAGCCCCAGGTTAGTTAAATTTCTTCCATTTGTCAAGACTGATTTTTCCACATTTAAATTGGAATTATGATCTTCTATTTCCTTTTCTTTAAGCTCAATAAAATTTTGAATTAATTTAATTTTTTTTAACTCCCTTAACTCATCACCACTCATAAACTTAATCGAGGAACCCTTTATTAATAGAGATCTCTTAATTCTTCTCCCATTAGACTCGCTCATTCCTCTCCAATTTTTAAAAGAATCAGAAATAAGTTTATAAGTAGGAATTGTTGTAATCGTTTTATCAAAATTTTGAATTTTTACTGAATTTAAATTAATTTCTACTACATCTCCATCAGCTCCATATTGTTCCATAGTTATCCAATCACCGATTCTTATTAAATCATTCGTGCTTAATTGAATACTTGCTACAAAACCTAATATAGTATCCTTAAATATTAAAAGAATAACAGCTGAAAGAGCTCCCATTGCTGTTAAAAAAGTAGCTATCTCTTTCCCGGTAATAATTGAAAATATGTTTAAAACAGCTACAAACCAGATAAAAATTAAAATAACTTGAACAAAACTTTCAATTGGTTTATCTTTTAAAGAATCTACTGTTTTTAAAAAGGATTTAAAAGCTCTTAATAAACTTCTCACTGTCCACACTGCCAACAAAACAATATATATCTCCAAGGCTAAAAAAGCATACTTAATTAATATTTCGAAATCAAAAAACCAAAAAGGTATAATCCAATATATAAAGAATACAGGAATTAATTTAGACAGATAAATGGGGGTTCTGTTTTCAACCAAATAATCATCAAAATTAGTTTTAGTACTTTGAGATATAGTATTGAAAAAACGAGAAATAACTTTTTTAGAAAAGAAATTAAGAATAGCTATTATCAAAAAAATAACCAATGTTAAAAACAATAGGTTTAAGATTATTGAATAAAACACAGAAAGCTCTAGACTAATTAAAAAATCATAAAACATTCTGTGAAATCTAATTATATAAATCATATTTATTTATTTAATATTTTTTAAAATAATTCATCTTGGGAATTAGCTTTCTTTTTCCCCAAATGGTCATATGCTAATTTGGTTACTTCACGCCCTCTTGGAGTTCTAACTATAAAACCTTGCTGAATTAAGAATGGCTCATACACCTCTTCTAATGTTTCTGAACTTTCAGAAACAGCAGTAGATAAAGTAGTTATTCCCACAGGCCCACCTTTAAATTTGTCAATAAGAGTAGTTAAGATTTTATTATCCATTTCGTCTAATCCGTGCTTATCTACATTTAATGATTCTAAAGCAAACTTTGTTATTTCAATATCAATATTCCCATCTCCTTTTATCTGAGCAAAATCTCTAACTCTCCTTAAAAGAGAATTTGAAATTCTAGGTGTTCCTCTGCTTCTTCCTGCAATCTCCATTGCAGCCTGATTAACAATCTTTATTTCTAAAATATCTGAACTTCTCTCAACAATTGTTGAGAGAAGTTCAGTTTTATAATATTCAAGTCTACTATTAATTCCAAATCTTGCTCTCATGGGAGCAGTTAAAAGTCCGGATCTAGTTGTTGCCCCAATTAATGTAAAAGGATTTAAATTAATTTGAACAGTTCTGGCATTTGGACCAGATTCTATCATAATATCTATTTTATAATCTTCCATGGCAGAATACAGATATTCCTCAACAATTGGACTTAGCCTATGTATCTCATCTATGAAAAGAACATCTCTTGGTTCTAGATTTGTTAATAACCCAGCCAAATCTCCTGGTTTATCCAAAACCGGACCTGACGTAACTTTTAGGTTAACACCTAATTCATTTGCAACAATGTGAGCTAAAGTGGTTTTCCCCAAACCAGGGGGACCATGAAATAAAGTATGATCTAAAGCATCCGATCTTTGGTTACATGCCTGAACAAAAATTCTTAAATTATTTAAAATTTGATCTTGTCCAGCAAAGTCATCAAAACTTAGTGGTCTTAGAGCTTTATCTAGCTCTACTTCGTCATTTGTAAAATTGGAATCAGTTGGATCTAAATTTTCATTCATCAAATCAAAGATAAGCAAAAAGCAAATCCTTATTTACATAAAAAATTTATGATTTTAATGTTCTGTAATTTCCTCATCTTTACCAATAGGAATAGTTTGGGGAACAAAATCTTCATCCTGACCTGGCTTACTATAATCATAAGCCCACCTGTAAACATGAGGAATTTCACCTGGCCAATTTCCATGCAAATGCTCAACTGGTGCTGTCCATTCCAAAGTAGTAGATCTCCAAGGATTTTTCTCTGCTTTTTTACCAAAAAACATGCTGTATATAAAATTATATAAAAAAACTAGTTGAGCGGCTCCTGCCAACAGAGCAAAAAGAGTAATAACAACATTGATATCTGCTAGATCATCAAAATATGGGAATGCTGTGTTTGTATAATACCTTCTTGGAAGACCAGCCATTCCAACAAAATGCATAGGAAAAAATACTCCATAAGCTGATATTGCAGTTACCCAAAAATGTATATATCCTAAGTTTTTATCCATCATTCTTCCAAATAATTTAGGAAACCAGTGGTAAACACCAGCAAATAATCCATAGAGAGCAGAAATCCCCATAACTAAATGGAAATGTGCAACAACAAAGTAGGTGTCATGTATGTTAATATCCAGTGTACTATCTCCTAAAATAATTCCAGTTAAACCTCCTGTTATAAAAGTTGATACTAATCCTATTGAAAAAAGCATGCCTGGATTAAATTGAAGGTTTCCTTTCCAAAGAGTGGTTATATAATTAAAAGCCTTAACTGCAGAGGGTATAGCAATCAAAAGAGTTGTGAAAGTGAAAACTGAACCTAAGAAAGGATTCATCCCAGAGATAAACATATGATGTCCCCATACTACAGTAGATAGAAATGCAATAGCCAAAATAGAAGCTACCATTGCTCTATATCCAAAAATTGGTTTTCTAGAGTTTGTAGCAATAATTTCTGATGTAATCCCTAAAGCAGGTAGTAATACTATATATACTTCTGGATGACCTAAAAACCAAAAGAGATGTTCAAATAAAACTGGAGAACCTCCTTGATAATGCAATACTTCTCCTTGAACAAAAATATCTGACAAAAAGAAAGAGGTCCCAAAACTTCTATCCATTATTAAAAGTAAAGCAGCAGACAATAAAACTGGGAAAGAAATTACCCCAATTATAGCGGTAACAAAAAATGCCCAAATAGTCAGTGGTAGTCTAAAAAAAGACATTCCTTTTGTTCTCAAATTAATAACTGTTACTATATAATTTAATGAACCTAAAAGAGAGGAGGCTACAAAAATTGCCATAGAAATTAGCCATAAAGTCATTCCCATACCAGATCCTGATTGTGCTTGAGGAAGGGCACTTAAAGGAGGGTATATCGTCCAGCCTGCTGCTGCGGGACCCGCTTCAACAAACAATGAGGATAACATAATTGCACTTGATAGAAAAAACAACCAAAAAGAAACCATATTTAAAAATCCAGATGCCATATCTCTTGCTCCAATTTGAAGAGGAATTAACAAATTACTAAAAGTTCCACTCAAACCAGCTGTCAAAACAAAAAAGACCATTATCGTTCCATGAATAGTAACTAGAGCTAAATATATGTTAGGGTCCATAACTCCTTCTGGAGCCCATTTACCTAGAAAAATATCAAAAACAGCAAATGATTCTTCAGGCCATGCTAATTGTAATCTAAACAATAATGATAATGCAATTCCGATAAAACCCATAAATAATACTCCGGTTATAAGATATTGTTTAGCAATCATCTTATGATCTTGACTAAAGATATATTTAGTAATAAAAGTTTCTTTGTGATGATGGTCTTGATAAAAATCATCGCTCTTATTCTTGTCAGAAAGTAAATCGCCAAATTCAGTTGATTCCATTTTTACTCTGATTCTAGGGTTTTTATCTTTTTTGCCTTCCATTTTTAATATTCTTTATAATCTTTTTATTGCATAATTGATGAGAACGCTTCTTTACTTGAAATCCATTTATTGTAATCTTTTTCAGTATCAACCACAATTTTCATTTGCATATTATAATGCGAAGTTCCACAAATTTTAGCACAAAGCAATAAATAATCAAATTGATATGGATCGAGACTCTCTTCACCCTTAGCAATCAATTTTTGACTGTTATCGTACCTAATTTTATTTATTCTATCAACTTTTGCAACTACATCAGGATTCATTCTCATTTCTGCAGTAGTTTTAGTAGGTGTGAATGAAAATTCAGTTATCATACCTGGAACACAATTCATCTGAGCTCTAAAGTGAGGCATGTAAGCAGAATGTAAAACATCCTGAGATCTCATTTTAAAAATTATTTTTTTATTAACAGGAATATGAAACTCTTGAGTAACAACAATATCATCCCATCCATTTGGATCAGACGAATCAATTCCCACAGAATTTCTTCCATCATAATCATTTAAAAATCTAACATTTGCATCCCCAAGAACATTATCTTGTCCTCCATATCGAGCTTTCCAATTCCATTGCTGAGCATATAGTTCAATAACAATTGCATCTTCATCGTCCTCGCTAAAATTCATAATATTTGACCAGGTTATCATTCCGTAAATTATTAATATAAAAAATACAATTGCAGGAATTACGGTCCAAACTAACTCTAAATTATTGTCGTGTGTAAAGAAAAAAGCTTTTCTATTATTAATTCCCCTATACTTAAACGCAAAATAATGTAAAAGGGCTTGAGTAAAAGTCTGGGCAAATAGTATAATAGCAAAAGAAATCCACAAAAGTCGATCGTATGGAACACCATGTTCAGAGGCAGCCTCAGGCAATAAAACCTTCGAATAAGCCCAAAAACAATAGATAGTTACAACATATATAAAAACAAGAAAAGCAAACATTAACTTGCCTTGCATGTCGTTATCTTTTTCAGTAGCTATTTGAGAATCATCTCTTTTATTACCTAAATTGTTTTGGATTATTTGATAGATATTATTAATCTGCCAAATAGCAATTCCCATTAGAAGTAATACCACACCTGTTAACAATCCTATCATCTCTATTATTTAATAAACAAATTTTTCACTCTCTTTAAACAACGGGTCTCCACTAGGTTCTAAAGAAACTTTAGAAATTGTACTAAAAACAATATAGATAAATAAACCCGCAAAAAACATTATACCTCCAATTTCCGGAATTCCAATATACCATTGATCTCCAACTGTAGCAGGCATTATCATATTATAAAAATCTAAATAATGACCAAATAAAATTACAAGACCAGTCATA
>Ga0257106_1001111_pt1 | contig 13922 bp, 6 predicted proteins | sample LP_taG_3_FD_190177 | JGI IMG/M metagenome (GOLD analysis project Ga0257106, IMG submission 190177) | Marine microbial communities from Northeast Subartic Pacific Ocean, Canada - LP_J_2011_P26_10m | ecosystem: Environmental > Aquatic > Marine > Oceanic | place: Canada: Northeast Subartic Pacific...
GTGCACTGCCGCGACGAGCTCAAGATCGTGAAGCGCTGCGGCCTGAGCAACTACACGCCGGAGGACTACGAGGAGCTGATGGCGTCGGGCGTTGCGACGGGCGCGCCGCCCTGCGTCAACCAGATCGAGGTCTCGCCGTTCCTCTACCGCAAGGAGTGCGTCGACTACTTCCAGTCCAAGGGCCTCGTCGTCCAGGCCTTCAAGCCCCTCCAGCGCGGCGCGGCCCTCGGGAACGAGACCGTGGGCGCCTTGGCCTCGAAGCTCGGCGTGTCGGCGGCCCAGGTGCTGATCCGCTGGGGCGTGCAGAAGCGGCTCAACGTCTGCGTCAAGAGCGCGAACCCGGGCCGCATCCGGGCGAACCTCGACGTGGCGGGCTTCGAGCTCTCCGAAGACGACGTGGCCGCGCTCGACGCGCTGACGACGCCGGCGGCGATCGACGCGTGGCGCGCGCACTACGAGAAGCGGCGCGCGGGCACGGCCGCGCCCTGGGGCGACGGCCCCCGCCCCGCGGCCTAGGGTCTCACTCTTCTTATTTCCGCAGGACGAACGCGTCCAGGGTGCCGCCCGTCGCCGCGTCGACCTGCGTGAAGGACAGCTCGCCGCCCGTGGCCTCGAGCATGGCGTAGCCGTAGGTTGTGTTGTCCCAGAGCACGTTCCAGGGCGGGTCCTGGGCCGCGCTGTAGTCGCTGTGGCCCTCGTCCTCGCCGCCGGCGCCCGTGACGACGTGCGTCGTGCCGTTGAAGGGCCCGTTGCGCTCGTAGGCGTGTTGGTGGCCGCTGACGTAGAGGTCGACGTCGTAGGTCGCGAAGAGGCCGCTCAGCGCGGCGACGAGGCTCGCGTCCGTGCCCGCCGGCTCGCCGTCGGCGTCGAGATCCTTGACGCTGTGGAGGGGCCGGTGGCCGCCGACGACGACCCAGGGCGTCGCGGACCGGTTCACGGACTTGAGGTCCGCCTCGAGCCAGGGCCGCCAGTCGCCGCAGCCGAGCGCGTCGCAGAAGCCGCCGCAGGAGGCCCCCGGCACGTGGCAGACGTCGGGCGCGCCCGGGAAGTCGCTCTCGGTGGACAGGGAGACGACGTGGAGCGGGCCGACGTCGAAGCTGTACCACATGCTCGCCGACCCGCCCGACTCGGACGACGGCATGCGGAAGCGCGCGTTGTAGGCGCTAAAGTTCGAGAGCTTGAGGGCCCGCGACGCGTACTCGGCGACGCACGCCGGGCTGTGGCACTCGGCCTCGTGGTTGCCCGGCAGGACCATGTAGGGCGCCTTGGACGCGAAGGCACCGCAGGCCTGGTCCATGTACTCGTCCCAGGCGGCCTCGTAGGCCCAGGTCAGGGGCTCGTGGAGCAGCGCGTCGTCCGCGTAGCCGACGTCGCCGAGGTGCCAGAAGAAGTCGACGGTGGCCGCGACGCCGGCGAGGCCGTCCATCGTGGCCGCGCCGCCGTACTGGCGCCGGCCGACGTCGCCGAAGACGGCCGCGCGCACGGGCGCGGAGCGGTCCCCGGCCGCGCGCGCGGTAGTAATGTTGAAGACGTCGGACCACGCCTTTTCGGCGCCGACGGACACGTCATAGGTCGTCGACGGCGCGAGCTGTTTCACGACGGCCGTGTGCTGGAAGCTCTCGAGGTACGACACCGTCGTCGCGTCGACGACCGCGTCGAGTTCCGCGCCGGCGGCGCCGTAGGCCGCGCGCTGCGTCGCGTTGCCCCGCGTCGTCCACGACACGCTGAGGCCGTCGCCGCCGGCGAACGCGAAGTGGACCTGCGTCGGCTCGTAGAGCGCCGCGCAGGCCGACGCGTTCGTCACCTCCTGGGACGAGCCGCAGGCGTTCTCGGGGCTGCCGTAGGCGTGGCAGCTCGAGTCGCCCGCGAGCGGGCACCAGCGGCAGCCCCCGAGCCACGACGACGCGGAAGCGCAGGCCTCGCAGCTGTCGTGGGCGTCGCAGTCCGTCGCCGCACCGAGGGCCAGGCCCGCCGCCGCGAGGGCGCGCCGCATGGGATGGCAGATTCGAACGAGACGGGCCAATGGGTGCGTCTGATGGCAGCCCGCTTTCCAGGTTCAGCTCAGATCTGAGGGCAAACGAAGGTTTCGCCCCAAGATGGAGTGAATGATGCAAGCTCCTGTGAAATGTTGAACGTGGGCATGGCGGCGACTCACGCTGCCAGCGGCTCGCTAGCGAGCTAAAAAGCCAGTCGCGCGTTGCCAGCGGTCGCAGCGGCACGCGCGCCGTCTCATGCCGACGGCGCAGGAGCGCCTGGCGGCGGCGTCGGAGCGCGCGGTGCCCGTGCAGGTCGGGCTCATCGACGACGCCGTCGTCGTCGGCGCGGCGCCCTTCGACGTCGAGGAGTCGGTGGCCGACGTCGGGCCCTGGCTGCGTCGGCCGATCATCGCGCGCGAGGCCGTCGTGCTCGAGCGCCTGCCCGCGACCGCGCGGCGCGGCGGGCGGCCCGGCGCGCGGCCCGAGCCCCCGAACCGCGTCGAGTGGTTCTGCTTCCCCGAGGGCGAGGTCGTGCTCAAGTGGCGCAGGAAGCGGCCGCCGAGCCGCTGCCACGCCTTCGCGCTCCACGCCGAGGGCCCGCCGGTGCGCGGCGTCGTGCTCGTCGCGTGGCGCGCGTGCGGCCGCTGGGTCGCGGACGGCGGCCGCTGGGCGCCGCGGGCGCCGGAGGCGCACCAGCGGGGCGGCGCGCGGTCCCGGAGGCTCTGGGCGCCCGTCGCGCTCTGCCTGCTCACGCGCCTGGGCGTCGTGCCGGCGCTCGTCGCGTGGCTCGAGCAGGCCGAGCCGTGGCTCGCGAATCGGTGGGCCGGCGGCGGCGGCGGCGACGGGCCGTCGCTCGTCGCGCGGCTCGCGCAGCTCGCCGACGAGGCGCCGCGGCCCGTGCGCGGGGCCCTGAGCCTGCTGGCCGCGGGCCCGCTCGGCCACCTCGTGGACGCGCGCGAGCGCGTCGGCGCGCCGTCGGCGCGCGCGGCGCGGCCCGCGGCGCTCGCGGGCGGCGGCGCGCTGCCGCGGCCCGTCGGCGGCGGCGGGAGCCTGTGGCTGGCGGCGCTCCTCCTGGGCCCCGAGGGCCTGGCGACGGCGCTGGCCTGCGTGCTCCTCGAGCGGCCGCTGTGCCTCCACGCGGAGAGCACGACGGTCCTCGCGCCCGTCGCGGAGGCGCTCCTCGCGCTGGCGGCGCCGCTGGAGTGGGCCGGCGTCTACGTGCCCGTGCTGCCGAAGCCCCTCCTGGAGCTGCTCGACGCGCCCCAGGCCTTCCTCCTCGGCGTCGAGTCGAAGTGGATCGACCGCGGCTTCTACGCGGAGCGGCGGCGGGCCGAGGCGGCCGCGGGCGCGCGGGACCGCGAGCGGCGCGCGGCGCGCGGCGAGGAGCCGGTCTCCGCCGAGGACCTGCGGCTGCCCGGCGCGGCCGCGGGCCCCGACGTGACCATCGGCCCCGGCGTCGTCCTCTTCGACCTCGACGCGCGCGCCGTCGACGCGCCCGGCGGCGAGGACCCGCCGGCGCTGCCCCCGGCGCCGCGGGACGCCGTCGTCGCCGCGGCGCGCGCGCTCCGGGAGCAGGCCTGCCTCGCGGCGCGCGGCGACGGCGACGGCGACGCGGCCGCCGACGGCGCCCCGCGCGCGCCGCGCGTCGGCCTCCAGGCCGCGGAGGCGCGGCTCCAGCTCGCCTGCGCGGCGGCGGTGCTCGACCTGCTGGACCCGGGCCACGACCGCGCGGCGGCGGCGACGCCCGCGCGCCGCGGCCTCGAGCCGAAGACGCGCGGCGTCATCGCCGTCGCGCGGTGCGCGCCGGCCGCGCGCGCGTTCACGCGGGCCCTCGTCGAGACCCAGCACTTCCAGCAGCTCTTCGAGGGCCCCGGCGACCGCCTCGGCGCCGCGCGCGCCGCCACCGACGCCGCCGCGGCCGCCGCCGCCGCCGAGGGCGCGGCGGACGCGGACGTCGTCGCCGCGGTCCACGGGCCCCGCGACGACCGCTTCGCCTACCGCCTCCCGCCGCCCCTCGACCCGGACGACGACGACGACGGCGCGCCGCCGGCCGACGCGCCACCGCCGCCACCGCCCGCCGCCGACGCGCCGCCGGACGCCGCCGCCGACGCGGCGGCGCCGCCGCGCCTCGCGTGGCGGCCGCCGCGGCTCCTCGACCACGTCGGCGCGCCGGCGCCGCCGCCGACGCGCGTCTACCGCTACGGCACCCTCGCGGACCTCCTCGGCGTCTCCCTCGCCGAGCTCCGCGAGGCCCTCGAGCCGCCCGAGCCGCCGCCGACGAACGGCGGCACGTCGCCGCGGTCCTTCGCGCGCGACGCCGACGCCGACGAGGCGTCGACGTCCGAGGAGGACAGCGCGAGGTAAACAAAATTAGACACTCGCATCTACTCGCTCGACTCGGAGAGCGGACCGCGCGCGTTTGGCCGGGGGTCCGCAGGCGGTGGCTGGCACGTGGATCCCTCCCTATTCAAGGAGGATCAAAATCATTTTTAAAGTTTAATGTCGGGGGCAAAACACTTGGCAAAACTTTTGTTTGAAGCTTGTTCACGGTCACAAGTGTGAAGAGATGGTATTGATGATAATTCGATAGCCAGGCTGCCGCCCCACGACGGCTGATGGACGCGGCGGCGAAGCCGCCGCAACTAGATACGGTCGGCACGACGCCGCAGCTGCCGCCGCCGCCCGTGGAAACGCGGCCTCGAAGCGGCTCGGATCCGCGCGTTGATGCCGACCTCGCGTCGCCGGCGAGCGATGGCGGGACCCCGACGGCGCTGACGCCCGTCGCCCTGCCCGTGCTCCCGCCGCACGCGTCGCCCGTGCCCCCCGCGCGCGCCCTCGGCGCGGAGCCGCGGCCGTTCGAGGCGGTCCGCGCGGCGCTCGGCGCCGCGGCGCCGCGGGCGCCGCGCGCGGACCGCTTCGAGCCGCTCGCGGCCGTGGTCTGCGCCGCGCTGTCGTCGGCGCTGCGGCGGCAGCTCGGCGTCGACGGCCTGTCGGCCGACGACGCGCGCGCGCTCCGCGGGGCCATCGCGCGGCGCGACCGCGACGTCCTCGCGCTGCTCTCCGCGGTCGCGGCCGCGGACGCGGCGCCGGCGGCGCCGGCGCCGGCCGCCGGCGGCGGCGGCGCCGGCGCGCGCCGCGGCCCCCGGGGCGCGAACGCGCTCGCGCGGCGCGCGGACCGCGAGGACGTCGCGGCCGCGCCCGTCGCGCTCGTCGCCGCGCCGCCGGTCGCGGCGGGCTCGCTGCTCGCGGCGGGCGACGACGGGTCCCGCGCCGCGCGGACGTCCTACGAGCAGGTCGACATCGCCTGCCTGCTGCGCAACGTCGTGGCGTCGTCGGCCCTCGACACGGCGCGCATGACGGCCTTCGACGAGAACAACGACGGCCTCGTGCAGTTCGGGGAGATCGCGCGCATCTTCGGCGAGCTGCTGCGCGTGCGGCTCCTCGACGGCGAGATCGAGGCGCTCTACGACCTGCTGGACAACTCGCTGGACCACATCCGCCTCGTCGACCTCGCGCGGTTCCTCGACCCGCGCGACGCGCCGCGCGGCGGCGCCGCGGGCGCCGCGCCGGGCCGCCTCGAGCTCGCGCGCGCGTCGACGGTGACGACCGTGGCCCTGTCGCCCGACGGGAGCCGCGTGGCCTGCGGCGGCATGGACTTCTACTGCGTCGTCTGGGACGCGCGCCGCGACTGTCGGCTCTACGAGCGCCGGTTCCCGAGGCAGGTCGGCGCGGTCGCGCTCGGCGCGCGGGGGCTCGCCGTCGGCTGCTTCGCGCCGGGCCACCTCGACTACGTCGCGGACCTCGGCGCCGGCGGGGGCGACGCGGCGCCCGGCGACGCCGCGTGGCAGGCGGGCCGCGACGTCAACGCGCTCGCGCTCTTCGAGCGCGCGGGCGAGCTCGCCGTCGCCGCGGGCGACGCCGTCGTCATCTACGCCGTCGCGCAGCGCGCGGAGCTCTACCGCTTCGAGGCGTCGGGCACGGCCTGGGGCGTCGCGCTCGGCGCGTCGGAGAACCACGAGCTCGCGCGGGAGGGCGGCGGGCCGCCGGTGCGCTTCGCCGTGCCGAGCCGCGACGCCGAGGACGCGGCCGAGTGGCCCGAGTGGGACTCGGCCCTCGCGCGCCAGCAGTCGACGCTGCGGCGCGCGAAGACGCACCGCGTGCTCGAGGTCGGCGCGTCCGGCGACGGCGAGGACTCGCGGCCGCGCGCGACGGACGCCGGGGCCGCCTACGTCCACGAGGACGCGGCGCTGCGCATCGTCGAGGGCGAGAGCTCGCGGACGCGCGTCGTCTCCGTCCACGAGAGCCTCGACAAGAAGCGCCTGCTGGGCCTCGACGCGGCGCTCGCGCTCGGCTGCGTCGCGGCCGCGGCGCTCCGGGGCCGGGGCGCGCTGAGCGCGGCGGCGTGCGCCGCGGCGGACCTCTGGGTGACCTTCTTCTACCTCCTCGAGCTCGTGATCCGCGGCATCTGCCACGTCGAGGTGCACCACTCGCTCCGGAAGTTCGTTGGGGACCCCGCGTGCGTCGCCGACGGCGCCGTCGTCGCGCTGGGCCTCGCCGCCGTCTTCGTGCGCCACGCGCCCTACGTGTCCTGGGGCCTGGCCCTGAGCAAGTGCGCGCGCTTCCTCCGCGCCGCGCGGTCCTGCGCGCGCCACCTCCGGGGGCTGCGGCACGCGCGCGCCGCGTCCGGCCGGACCTACGCGGTCGAGCTCGACGGCGGCGCCGTCGTGGGCGACGTGGACCGGCGCGACATCCTGACGAGCCCGGAGCGGCGCTACGTCGACATGCGCCGCGCCGCGGGCGACGAGGTCATGGCGCCGCGCGGCTTCGGCGCCGCGCGCGCGCGGAGCGGCGACGACCGGGAGACGCGGCGGTCGCGGGGCCGCTCGGAGGCGCCGGAGCCCCTCGGCGCGACGCCGCCCATGCCGCGGCTGAAGCGCTTCGCGTCGCGGCGCTGGAAGCGGACCCGGACGTCGCGGCCGGAGGCCGACGCGGACCCGCACGCCAAGGGGTCGCTCGGCGAGCGCGACCGCATGCCCGTCTGGGTGAGATTCCGCTGCGCGTCGCGCACCGTGGAGACGCACAAGTACGTCGCCTTCGGGGGCGAGTCCGGCCGCGCCGAGGTCTGGCGCTACGACGTCGCGGGCCGGCCGCGGCCGCCGGCGGACGGCGGGTCGCGCGACGCCGTCGAGTGCGCCGCGGGCGCGTCGCCGCGGACGGCCCGCCACGCGAGCCGGGCCTGGTCCATGCGCTTCGACCACACGGTCAACTGCGTGTCCCTGTCGGGCTCGACGCGGCGGGTCGCGGCGTGCGCGCGCGAGGTCGTCGTCGTCTACGACTTCGACAGCCGCTGCGTCGTCTTCCGGCTCGACGCGGGCGACGCGCTCTACAGCGTGGCCCTGTCGCGCAGCGGCAAGTCCGTGCTCTTCGGCGGCGCGTCCAAGGAGGTCAAGCTCTGCGACGTGACGACGGCCGCGCTCCGCTACGAGGCGCGCGCGGACGACCGCGTCCGCGCGGTCGCGCTCTGCGGCGACGACGAGGTGCTGGCCTTCGGGGGCTTCGACGCGACGCTGCGCCTGCACCACGTGGGCCGCGGCGCGCCCTGCGCCGTCGGCGAGTGCGGCGCGACCGCGCGCGCCGTGGCCGTCGACCGCGCGGGCGCCGTCCTCGCCGTCGGCGGCGACGACGCGCTGTGCCGCTGCTACGACCTCGCCGGCGGGTCCCCGTCGCGGCCCGCCTGGAGCGCGAAGCACCGGGGCAAGGTCTGGACCGTCGCCGTGACGCCGGACGGGGCGCGGGTGGCCGCGGGCGACTACGCGAACGCCGTCGTGCTCTACGCCGCGGCCGACGGCGCCGTGCTCTGGCTCAAGACGTCGTGGCTCGGCAAGGGCGCGCCCTTCACCTGGGCCGTCCACTTCTCCGGCGACGGCAACACGCTCGCCATCGGCCACTGGGACGCCTACGCCTACCTCGTCGACGCGGCGGACCTCCGCGAGTTCGGCGCGATCGAGCGCGGCGACCGCGTCTACGCGGTCGCGCTGTCGAGCGACGGCGGCCTCGTCGCCGTGGGCGGCCGGGACAAGCGCGCGGCGGTCTACGCCGTCGACGGCGACCACATCGCCGCGCTCTTCGAGACGGTCCACGAGGCCTTCGTGTACGCGGTCGCGCTGAGCCGCGACCGGCGCGGGAACCGGGCGATTCGAGCGAGCTTCGACGCGCGCGTTCCGCGCGCGACCGTTCCGGAGCAAGCATCCACGCGTCGAGAGCGCTCCGAGAGATGATCGCTCGTCCAAAGGTGCGCCGAAACGAGCGGACACTGGCCGAGAGCCTTTGACGTTGGGGCGTTCGCACCCCCTCGCGCCGCGCAGGCCACGACGACGCGGTCCTCGCCGTCGGCCGCGTCGACTGCCTGGTCGCCGTCTTCGACGTCGCGAGCGAGGCGCGGACGGCGACGATCGCCATGGAGGGCCTCGTGCAGAACCTCTGCTTCGCGCCCGCGGCGCGGGACCTCGCCATCGCGGCCGAGCAGAACACGGTCGACGTCTGGGACCTGTCGGACGCGTCGCGGCCGCGCGAGAAGCTCGTCGTGACGCGCCACGCGACGACGAACGACGTCGCGCTGAGCCTGCGGGGCTTCGCGTTCTGCAACGGCACGATCTTCAGCACCATGGGCGTCGGGAGCCGCGTGCCGGCCCGCGTGGGAAACGACCAATGGAAGGTCCAGCGAAACTTCACATCTCTCTAGCTCGGTCAAATCGACGTCGATTCGGCTGATTTTTGGACGGATCGATGTCTCTCGGCGAGTTCTCGAAGCACAGCCGAGAAGCTTGTGTCGAAACCTTCGAAGACGCGCACATTGAAGTCGGGTTGAAGATTTGATCCGCGCGCAGGTGCCGGCGTGGTACGACGCGCTGAACCACGAGGTCGCGCGCGCGACGCTCGACCACCCGCGCGCGCTGCGCGCGGCGCTCCGGCTCCACCGCACGCTCGTGAACCAGGTGAACCCCGTGAGCGGCGAGTCGATCCTGCAGTACGCGGTGCGGAAGAAGTCGCGGCGCGCCGTGGACCAGCTGCTCCACGCGGACTGCCCCATCGGCCTCCTCGGCGACTGCAACGGCATGAACGCGATCACCGTCGCGCTCGCGAACGAGCGCAAGGGGGCGTTGAGCCAGCTGCTGGACGTCATGATGACGTCGCTGGACGGGTCGCCGCTCGCCGCGGCCGCGTTCAGCGACGCGCACGCGGCCATCGCGGACCAGTACCCGGACCTCTACCTCGACTTCATCTCGCGGTCCTTCCTCATCCACGACACGGACGTCGTGCCCCCGGGCCACAACTTCGCGCTCATGCCGCCGAGTGGCGCGTCCGTGACCGCGGGCAGCGACCACCGGTCGCCCGCGGGCTTCTGGAGCGACTTTTTGGTCAAGGCGGACGCGCGGTTCCGCTACTTCGAGCACCGCGAGTCCGAGAACGGCGCGGCGCACCGGCCCGGCGGCGCCTTCCGCGCGCGCGACTCGTCGCGCCACGCGCCGAGCCGCCGGTCCTTCGACGGCGGCCGGGCCGGCGCGGCGCCGACGTTCGCCAACTTCGCGACCCTGGGCGGCGCCGGCGTCCGCGCGCACCTCAAGAAGACGGAGGTCGCGGCGATGATCGTGCCCTTCGAGCGCGTGCTGGGCACCTTCGGGGGCGACGCCGTGAGCCAGGACTCCGTGCTCGCGCTCGCGACGCGGTGCGCGGCGTCGATGAACGACTACCGGGTCTTCGAGAGCCAGATGGTCCGCGCGATCATCCAGTTCAAGTGGGACCACTACGCGCGGTCCATCTTCATCGCCCAGTGCGTCCTCTGCGTCTTCCACTTTGCGCTGGTCATCGCGCTCTACGTCGCCGTGACGCCGGCGATGCGGCTGCCGACGCGCTGGGACCCGGGCGACCGCGGCCGGCCCGCCCACGGCCTCGGCGAGGTCTTCGCCCTCGCGCTCTACCTGCCCGTGGTGCTGCTGACCTGCTTCCTCCTGGGGCTCGAGGTGCGGCAGATGCTCCTCGAGGGCTCGCAGAACTACTTCGCGGGCCACGCGGTCTGGAAGGCGCTCGACCTCGCGTGCCTGTCGCTCCAGCTCCTCGTCGACGGCCTCCTCGCCATGGAGGTCGGCGGCTGGCTGCTGGCCTTCTTCGCCTGCGTCAACGTCCTCTTCTTCAACTGGCGCATCATCTCCTTCGCGCGGGGCTTCGAGAACTGGGGGCCCCTCGTGCGCATGATCGTGAAGATCGTCTGGGAGGTGCGCTTCTTCTCCGCCGTCGTCGCGCTCATGCTCGTCGGCTTCTGGCTCGCGTTCGCCATCGGCATGCAGGAGACGCCGACGGAGTGGCTCATGGTCTTCCTCTTCAACGCGGGCTTCTACGGCGAGTACGAGAAGGACTACCTGAGCGGGGACCAGGGCTTCTACGACTGGCGCATGGACCGCCAGCTCCCCATCACGACGGTCCTCCAGCTCTTCATGCTCATCTTCGGCGTCCTCGCGCTCAACCTGCTCATCGCCATCATGAACAGCGCCTACGAGCGCGTCCGCGCGTCCGCCGTCGCGGAGATGCTCCACGAGAAGAGCATGATCATCCTCTCCATCGAGCGCCTCTGGCTGCCCATGGTCATCTCCGCCTACGGCATCCCCCACGACTACTTCTTCCCGCGCTGGCTCCTCCTCCTCGGGCCCATCTCCATCCTCGACGTCTCCGAGGAGAAGCGCCGGGCCATGCACGACCGGGTCGTGGGCATGCGGGAGTCGCTAAGCTGAAACTTCGAGGTTTAGGGCCCCTAGAGCTCCTCCCGCGCCTCGCGCTCGCGGCGCGCCCTGTAGTGCGCGCAGACCTTCTCGGCCTTCTTCGAGAGATCCGCCTCGTCGCACCATCGCGTCTGCGAGGGGGGTGAATGGCGCGCCGCGCGCGAAAAAACGCGCGGCTGAGGGACGCGGGCCCCGCGCGTGCATCTCCTCGACCTCGTCGACCGGCGGGCTCTTGTTCGCGCCCATGTAGAAGCCGCCGCCGCGCACGTCCTCCCAGTGGTCGCAGACGGCGCTCTCGACGCGGTCGACGCGCGCCTCCTCGCGCTCCTGGCACCAGAAGTCGTGCATCTCGCGGAGGATGGGCTTCGGATAGACCTTCATGATGCTCATGGTCGAGATCTCGCCGAGGAGGCCCTTGCTCTTGCGATGCATCTCGCGATGCTCCTGGCTTTTTTTGTGCATCTCCTCCGTCGCGCCCCGCGGCCAGCCGAGCGCGCACGCGCACCACGCGGCGGCGACGACGACGACGACGCTGCCCGATCTCTTCATCGTGTCGTCGTCGTGTGTGATTGCGGGCTCTTCGAGACTTGCCGGCTCCTTGAGTGTTTGCCCTGCATGTTTCCTGCATGTTTTACACCATATTGGGCCTGTGTGAGGTGTGAGGCCCAGCATCGCGCGGCTGCGCGCTCCCATTCACCGGCGCGCGCGAGTCGTACACCATGGACCTCGTCGCGTTGCTCTTGCTCGAAGAAGGCCGCGAACCCGTCGCCGCGCCGGAGCCGCTCCCCGCCGACGCCAGCGCCGCGTCCGTCGCGCTGCTCTGCGCGCAGTCGAACTTCGCCGTGCTCAGCGGCGAGGGCGAGAGCGCGCTGGAGGCGCGGCGCTTCGCGTTCTGCCGCGACGTCGTGCGCCTCGGCGCGACGGGCCGCGGCGACGTCGGCGCGCGGCGGCGCGCGCGGCTCGTCGCGGTGTGCGCGGCGCCGCTCTTCGCGCTCGCGCCGCAACTCCTCGCGGCCGCCGAGGGCGCGCTCCACGCCGCCGACGCCGCGGCCGCGGCGGCGGCGTTCGCCGGCGGCGGCGGCGGCGCGGCCGGCGCGGCGGACCGCGCGCGGGCCGCGCTCGGCGCCGCGGCCGCGGCCGCGCGCGCGGCCGCGCGCCGGGGCCCGGGCCGCGTCGCCGTCGGCGGCGAGCTCTTCCGCGCGCCGCCCCGCGAGCTCGACGCGGCGCGGCGCGGCAGCCTCGCGCGCTGCGGCTTCTTCGGGCGCCTCGCGCGGCTCCTGCGGTCGCCGCGGGGCCTGCTCGAGGTCCTGGGCGCGGTGCTCACGGAGCGGCGCGTGCTCGTGACCGGGTCGGACCCACGCGCCGTCGGCGAGTGCGCCGCGGCCGTCGCGGGCCTCCCCGAGCTCTACGGCGGCGGCGGCCCGCCCCTCGTCTGGCCCCACGTGCTCGTGACCCTCCTGCCGGAGTCGATGCTCCCCTACGCGGGCGCGCCGTCGCCCTACGTGCTGGGCCTCCGCAAGGACCACCTCGACGTCGTGCTCCGCGACTACCTCGGCGACCGCGCCGAGGACGTCGTCCTCGTCGACCTCGACGCCGGCGCCGTCCTCGCGCAGGAGTCGAGCGTCGCGCTCCGCCTCGCCGCGCCGCCCGAGGCCGACGGCGGCGACGGCGGCGGCGACGTCGGCGCGCTCGCGGCGGCCTGCGCCGCGGGCGTCGCCGCCGCGACGAAGCGCGCCGACGCCGCGCGCCGCCGCCAGGCGGCCGCGCGGCGCCGCCAGCGCCGCGGCGCGCGCGTCGCGTCCGCGAGGACCGCGGCGCGCGCGGCGGCCGCCAAGTTCCTCCGGAGGAAACCGGCGCGGCCCGCCGAGGCCGCGCCGGACTCCGACTCGGACGACGGCGACGCCTACGCCTACTCCGAGGACGACGACGCCGTCGCCGGCGCCGATTGCGACGGCGGCGTCGCGCGCGCGGTCGCGGACTTTTTGGACGCGTACGTCGGCGGCGCCGCGGAGCCCGGCACGGGGGCGCTGGGCCTCGACGCGAAGCGCTTCCGCTTCACGTGCCGCCGCGAGGCCCTGGGCGACGGGCCCGGCGGCCTCGCCTTCGCGGCGGAGGTCGCGGCGACGCAGATGTTCGCCGCGTGGGCGCTCCCCGGCGCGGCCGCGGCGCCGCGCGACGACGTTGGCGCGGCGCCGAGCCACGAGCGCGCGGCGCTCGCGCTCGAGATCGCCACGGGCAAGGCCGCGGGGCCCGGCGCCGTCGCGGACTTCGAGCGCGCGGCCGCGGCGCGGTCGACCGCGGCGTTCTGGAAAAAGCGCGCCGTCGCCGAGGGCCGGCTCGACGGCGCGCTCCGGGCCTACGGCGCGCACGCGGCCGCGGCGCTGGCGCGCGAGGAGCCCGCGGCCCTGGCCGCGAAGCTCGCCCTGGAGCTCGGGGACCTCGACGCCGCGGACCTCGCCGCGGCCGCGCGCGCGGCGCGCGCGAGGGCCGGCGACGCGGACGCGGCGACGGCCGCCGCGGCGCTGGCGCTCGCCGCGCTGCTGGGCGGGGGCGACGCCGCCGTCGGCCTCGTCGTCGGCGACCTGCGCGGCGCCTGGGACGACCGGAACGACGACCTCGGGGCCCTGCTCCGGGCGCTGCAGCACGACGCGGCCGCGCGCGGCGCCGCGCGCGCGCGCTTCGAGGCCGCGGCGCCGCGGCGCCGCGCGCCGCGGCGCCTCGACGCCGCGCGGCCCTTCGCCGAGCTCCACGAGCGGTGCCGCCCGGCGGCGGCCGTCGCCGCCTTCGACCTGCTCGGCGTCGGGGAGGCCGCGGCGGTTTCGCGAGGCCGCGCGCCGACGACGGACGTCTTCGCGGCCAACGACCTCACGCCCGCCAAGGCCTTCGATGCGTTTGGCGCCACGCCGCCCGGGGACCCCCCGGCCACGCCGCCCCGGGACCTCCCGGCCACGCCGCCCGCGGTCTTCGCGGCGGCCGCGCCGCCCGAGGGCGCGCGCCCGCCGCCGCCGGCCGTGCCGACGGTCCGCCCGCCGCCGCCCGCCGTGCCGACCGCGCCGACGGTCCGCCCGCCGCCGCCGGCCGTGCCGACCATCCGGCCGCCGCCGCCCGTCGTGCCGACCGTCCGCCCGCCGCCGCCGGACGCCGCGCCGACGGCGGGAGCCGCCGCGCCGCC
>Ga0257106_1001113_pt1 | contig 13912 bp, 5 predicted proteins | sample LP_taG_3_FD_190177 | JGI IMG/M metagenome (GOLD analysis project Ga0257106, IMG submission 190177) | Marine microbial communities from Northeast Subartic Pacific Ocean, Canada - LP_J_2011_P26_10m | ecosystem: Environmental > Aquatic > Marine > Oceanic | place: Canada: Northeast Subartic Pacific...
ACGCCGGCTCACCCGCGCTGCCAATCCTGGTCAAACACTTCTGCGACAAGGCGTGGAGGGCGCTGTCGGACGGCGACGGCGACGGCGACGTGACCAGGGAGGAGGTGGACGCATTCTTCGACGACGCCGACGTGGATCACGACGGTTCGCTGGACGAAACGGAGGTGCTCTCGATGTTATCCACTCGGTTACCCCACGCGGCGTCCCGTGTGGTGGCGCACCAGATGCTGGCGATCGCGGATAGGAACCAGGACGGTAAGGTGAGCAAGGAGGAGCTCGTGGACATCATGCTCACGAGGATGTAGAACTAAGAATTATGCGTTGTTAGTTGTCGCCGTCGTTTTACATTTTCAGTTCAGAGTTCAACCTGCACCCTAAAATACGTCGAAGCGTCGCTCCGTTTGCGCACAGCCGTCGTGGCGAAGGCGCCGCCCGAAGGGACGCCATGATCGACGAGGAGACGATCGCCCGTGCGATGGACGCGTGTGCGTCCAAGGGGTGGACCGACGTCGCGTGCAACGATGCCGTGGCTGAGGAGTTCAGCATCGCGCTCGAGGAGATCTGCAGCGAGTACAACTTTGGACGATGCGACGACGTCGGGGCGACCGACGCGCTCGTCGCGGTGACAGCCTTGGCGCTCGGCCGCGAACGCTCGACCTTGCGATCCTTCGACGTGGACCGTCCGACGCTGCCGGACGCCACGAAGAAGCTCCTGGATGTTCTCGGGGTGGAGATACTCACGCCGCTCATGGAGTGCGCCGACGCGATCGACGATCCGATGGCGGAGCAATGCGCGTGCATCCTGGTGGACGCCTTGGCGGAGTCGTGCGGACCGCGGGACATGTTCGTGATGGCCCTCGGCGCGCTGCAGTCCCGCGTCGCGCGCGCACGGAAAGAGATCGACGGCGACGACGACGACGACGGCACGAGGCACGAGCCGATGGTCCGGCACAGGGGATGGAGGCTCACCGGTTCCTTGTGCGCGATGCTGGCGACGTTACTTCGACGCGCGAAGAAACCGACGGCGCTCGTCACCGACGCCGCGCCCGTCGTCGCCGAGCTCGCACAGCTGTGCGGCCGATGCGCTCGGTTCGTGGTGGAGTCGCACGAGGGAGACGAAGGGAGGCACCACGGCCCGGGAGTCGGGTACGGCGGCGTGGGACCTTTTTTTCACGCAGCCGTCGACGCTACGTACGGGCAAAGAGACGGCGGGTACGCTTTAGCCGACGGGATGAAGGCGTTGGCGCTGGATCCGAGGCACCTGTTCCGGCCGAACACTCGGGGACGGCTGTGCACGCACCCGGACCACGACTGGGTGCTGGAACGACTCGGGGATTTACGGCACGCGCTGTCGTTTAAAGATTTCGCGTGCAACGTGGAAACCGGGAACGAGCCAATCGGATTGGACGAAAGCGACACGTCAGCAGTCACGAAGCTCACCGTGTCCTACGTGGCGACCGCGCTCATCGTCTGGAGGTGGCTGGTGGAGTGTGAAGAAACCACGCCGTGGCCCGAGGTGGTGAAACCGGGCGGTCCGCTCGGCGACGGGTGCACCGATTTAACAGTCGCTCAAATCGCGCCCCTCGCGAACGCGTTGATCGCTTCCGAACGATCCCCGACGCATTTCAGCTCGGGCCTGGAGCTCGCGGCGCTGGCGTTTCGCAGGGCGCCGTGCGGCGTGGAGGACGGGTGCGTCGCGGGTCACGAGCTCATGCGTAAGCTGCAGGTTGTGATGGCGAGGACGGCTGATTCGGTCGCCCGGGAGAGCGCCAGGCTCGGGTTTGTCAGGGCGCTGGCGCTGCACAGGCCGAGGCGGCGGCTGGACGTTCTGAGGCAGTGCCTGGACGCCCCGCCGCCGTCCAGCGCGGTGGCGGCGATGTTACTGACGCTGGTCACCAAGGAGACGGAGCGCGCGTGGCCGGGCAAGGCTGGCGAGAAACAGCCGGACGAGCCGCAGCGGCCGTTTTTACCCGCCGCGGTGGCGTCGGTGGAGGCGCAGATCGCGCTCGCGTTGGACCCGGGTTCGAAACCGGGACGCGCCGCGCCGTGGCTCGCCGACAGCGCCTGCGCCGCGGACGTCATCGGCGCCGCGCTCAACGCGCTGAGGTTCGTGTTGATGCGCGAGGGGTGCAACGTGGAGCGGATGGAACCGCCGAGCGGAGCTTGGATTCGCAAAAATGAGATTTTGTCGAAGAGCGTCAAACCCGCCGCGGAGTGGGCGAAGGCGAGGCTGGCGGAGTGCGATGAGGACGATGGAAATTGGGAGGGGCGGATGGGGTTCCACCACGTGCTGGAGGTGAGCGAGAGGATCGTGGAGTTCTGCGAGGAGCGCGACGAGTAGGCCGCTTCGGGCGTTGTTTGGATACTTGAATTACCAAAAATGTAATGGCTCCAGCTCAGCACTTCATTTTTTATTCGCCCCTCGGCCGCGATGTCGAAGGTGGCGCCGGATACCGGTGGAGGTAAACCGCGGAAGATTGTCATCCTGGCAACCTGACCCATCGCGGGGCACGTCGAGATGAAGAAGAGGGATCTCGAGCGGGCCATTCGGGAGAGGCTGGAGCGGGAGTTTCCCAACGAGGAGATTGTGTTCAAGCATAAATTCGCGGGCATGTACCAGACTTGGGCGGAGGTGGAAGGGGCGCCCAGGGTGAAGCAGTGCCTTCCCATGTACTACTTCGCGCCGGCGTGCTGTGCCCCAAAGTCCATCGAATCGCTCGCGAACGACGTGGCGATATCCGTGGGTTGTAACGCGACGACGAAGGATGCGGTCAAAGGGAAGGTGCAGGTGTCCAGGGGTGTGGCGGACGGTACCGTGTGAGGGCACCCCGCGGGCTTTAGCGCGAACGCACGTTCAGACGCGTCGATCCCCGGTGATGGTGATATGAAGGCGGCGGTTCCAAGGCTCCAGTGCGAGCTGAACCGTCGCCCGATGATGAGCCCACAGACCGGAGAGCCGAACGCGGGCGGACGTGGATTCAACAATTAGCACTTACTTGTATTTTTTCTCACGTGAGTTGACAAATCTGACGATGACGCGGGCTCTTCATAAAGGGCGACGCCGTCGCCGATCGGCCATGCAACGCCTCCTCGGATCATTCGCCCGCCGTTCCTCTTCCATGATGCACGCATCCGCATCAGTCCGCCCCGCCGCCAGGCACGTGTCGACCGCGGCGCCGACGACCTCGTTACGACGACAGCCCGGACAGGCGATCCAACATCACGCCCATCGCCGCTGCGTCCGCGCTTTCGCCGCGCAGCCCGGCCCCATCGTCCAGCCCGGTCCCCCGCCGGCCGTCGCGCTCGTCACGTTCACGCGCAAGGGCGCCGCCAAACCCTCCGACCTCACCGACCCGGACGCGCACGAGGTCGGCATCGTCGAGGGCGGCCAATGGCTCTGGCCCATACCTCGATCCAAGTACCCTCGCGGGATGACCCAGCTCGTCGCCGCGATGCACGCCGCGGGGGGTACCGACGGCCTCGACCCGGTCGATCTCCTCGAGCGCGAACGCGCTGGGGACCCGATCCCGCTCACCCAGGTCGATCTCCTCGCGCCCATACCCAACCCGCCGAGTCTCGTGTGCGTCGGCAAGAACTACCTCGAGCACGTCGGCGAAGTTGACACGCACATGCCGGGCATATCCAAGACCGCGCCCCCCGCTCTCCCGATCATCTTCACCAAGGCACCCACCGCGGTGACCGGCCCGGGTGGCGGTATCGTGTTCCCCGCGGGCGTCACGCACGAGGTGGACTACGAAGGTGAGCTCGGCGTCGTCATCGGGAAAGGCGGCAAGGCCATCGCGAAAGAAGACGCGTTCGATCACGTCTTTGGTTACACCGTGATCAACGACGTGACCGCCCGGGATGTCCAGAAACGGCACCAGCAGTGGTACTTGGGCAAGTCATTCGACGGGTTCGCGCCGTGTGGCCCGTGGATCGTGCCCAAGCGCGCGCTGGTGGATTCGGCGGGTGGATGCGATCCGCAAAAGTTGCTCATCGGAACCACGGTGAACGGTGACCGGCGACAGGGTAGCGACACGGGCCAGATGATCTTCGACATCCGGACGCTCATCGAGACCGTGAGTCGGTGCATGACGCTGAGGCCGGGGGATATCATCGCGACGGGGACGCCCGCGGGGGTGGGTGCCGGCATGGATCCCAAGGGGTGGCTGAAGGTGGGAGACGTGTGCGAGGTCACCGTCAGCGGGGTCGGTACACTGTCCAACCCCGTAGTCGACTGGCAATGACACTCAGTAGTGATAACTCCCGAATCGTGGTCGTTTGCGTTACAATTCTACGTGTATTATGTGTGCAGCGTTGCTCTGTAGTGCGCGTAATATACTGCAGTGGGTGGACCGCTCCTACCGTGGGTCACACTCCAAAAAAACAATTCGCTCGTCGCCGGCTCCACGCCTTGCGCCACTTGCCAAACCAGAACGTCCACGACGAATGACAGACCTGTTGTTCGCCTGGGCTACACTTGGAGATGATATCATCTCAGGAAGTTGATAGATGTCCAAGTGCAGCTTTTGGTCATTCGTCGTGGAAGTTCCCAACGCATTTGACAAGTGGCGCAAAACGTCTCTTCTTCTTTTCACCCTCACTTGGACCCGAGCTGCGCCAGGTTATCCAGCTCCGACGCCGTCCTCTGCAGGAACGACTTCAGAAAGTCATCGCTGCTCGACGGATTCGCGTTGAACTCAGACATCAGCCGACTCAGGTCACTAGAGTACTGCCGCCGTGGTCCGCTCCCGTTCATGCCCATCTCCACCGGACCGCCGCCGTACCCAGAGTGCACCCTCGACGCATCGTGCGGGTGCTGCCCGGGATGCGCGTAAGGCCCCCCCGCCCCCATGTGCATCGGCGGGAACATGTGCCCGGGCATTGCTCCGTTCCCGGCATCCATGCCCCCGTACGGGTTGTGGTGGCCGGGGTGTGGGGCGCCGCCCGGGTGGCCCACGTGCGGGTTGTAGTGCCCGGGGTGGTGGGACGCGTAGGCGTGAAAACTTTCCTCCTTGACCTGCCCGCTGTTGACCGTGTGCGCGACCGGGATGGACCCTCCGTGGTAGCCGCCGTGCGTCTCATGGGACACGGTTCCGTAGTGGCCGTGGTGACCTGAACCGCCGCCGCCGCCGTACATGGGGTGCGCGAGGGGCGCGTGAGGCGCGTACTGGTCGTGACGGTGCGAGTCGTGATGGCCCGAGTGGTGCTGGTGCTGCTGGTGCGCCTGGGCGGCTTGCTGGGCCGCTTGGCTCGCCGCCGCCGCCGACGCGGACATCTTCACCGCGCCTCCGTCCAGCTCTGCGTCCGTGGGAATCGCCAGCGGGGTCCCGCGAGGGTAGCCGGTGGGGGAGACGGAGGGCGGACCCTCGAAGATCTGCGCCAGGTGAGTAGCCGTGACGCCAAACTTTGAGAGCTCCTCCTCGTCCAGGAGCCACTCCGCCGCTTGCCTCTTCTCCCGCTTGCAAAACAGCGCGTTCACGGCGTCGGGGTCGAGCTGCGCCCTGCCGTCCGTCGCGATGTGGAACAACACCCTGAAAAACGGCTCGACGCGGGCGTTTTCGTACCAGTACCCACCCTCCGCGAAGGTATCCCCGTACGTCTCAACCAAAAATCGGTCGAAAGCCTTGCGGTACCCCAGCCCGTCGCGAGCGATGAACGCGTTGGACCCGCCCGCACGGAGGATCGCCGTCGTGAACCGCGCGATGGTCCGTCTCCTATCCGCGCGCTTGGGGTTTTTCGCCTTGGGCTTGTCCGCCTTCGCCGCGGGTGCCGCCTGAGGAGCCGCTTGAGCAGCCGCTTGAGGAGCCGCCGCCGCGCCACCAAACGAAGACGCCGACGGCGAAGCCGCGTTCCGCCCCATCACCGTCACGGGCGATGCCCTGTCCGACACATGTCCGACACTGTTCGACACGCCCACGCCCTGCCTGTTCTGAGTCGGTACCCCGTCGATGAACCCCCGCGGCCGCGCGCCGTGGCCCATCAGATGCGCCGTGTCGACCGCGGCGGGATAGAAAGTCGGGGGACCCGCCCGCGCGGGGGCGCTGTTGATCCGCCGCGCGCGCTTCTGATTCTGGTGCGCGTGGAGCTGTTCGTGTGCGTACCCGATGGGACCCACGGGTGATGACGTCGGCGCGGGGCCCCGCGGTCGTTTCAGCGCGCTCACCGGCGGGCTCGCTCCCACGCGGTGCGTCGGTCCCATCCGTCGCGCCCGCCCCGCTCTCTCCGCCGCCGCTTTCCGGTTCTGCTCGGTGATCATGTTATCGATGAACGGGCCGAGCGTGCTGGTGCTGCCGGCGTGCGTGTGCGTGAGTGAGAACGCGTGGCTCGGGTCCGCGAGCGCGGCGAAGTCGTTGACGCTGGACGGCAGCCCGTCGAAGAGCTGAGGGAGTGGTTCGTCCGGGGTGTCGGTGCCCTTGAGGAGCGAGGAGATGAACTCCACGGTGCTCTGGCGGCACAACACCTGCTCGTGCGCTGCGGCCGCGCGTTTATCGACTTCGTCCTGCGATGGTTCAATCGTGAGGTTACACGGGGTCAGCTGACGGATCAAAGGGTGGTTTGGGAAGTGGGAAGAGTCGGTGCGACGTGTTTGGATCTGGGGGCGCGACGCCGACTCAGCAGGTGCGTCGCCGGTGCGTTCCGAGAAAGTCGGAAATGCGCGGTGTGTACACGGCGCGAGGACTTCGGACGCCGTTCGGCGCCTCAGACGTGATGTCCATGTGGGTGATGACACGATTCGTACCTTGTTCGCGCCGGCATCCGCGCCGTTCTTCGAAGCCGCCACCATGTCCACCCGCTTCCTCCGAGGTAAAAAGTCCCGAAGTTGAAAAGTCCAGTTGGGGATTTTGCAAACAACGCCGACCGACGGAGAACGACCCGCTCGCGCGATGCGGTGCCCGCACGGTAGTGTAGGACGCGACTTCGATGTATCCGCGATGTGAACGAGCGTTCTTCGCCTCCGAACGTTCCGTCGCCCGCTCGCGTGCGCGCCCGCCTATGTGCAAAACGCGCGCAGCCTTACTCACTTTCAGGGTATCGGCGGAGAACGTCACCGCCGAGAGATGCCAATTTTGAGAACTTATCCGTGCCAGCGTGTTGACTTTTGGCAATTTGGCAAAATTTGGCTATGAGTCTCAGTATCAGTTGGAATGGGCACCCGAGGGCACCCAACAACGTACGAAGGTATGAACTTTCCACGTGGGAAACGCCAGTTGGGTATTTGCTATTTGTGCTATTTTTGTGACTGATTGCTCGCTTATATCTGTTTGGCATGAAAGATTCTAACTAAGCCTCATACGATTTTGCTCGACACGATTTTGCTCGATCCGTCTCGCTTTCGTCTCGGAGCCTCGCTTCTGGCGCAAGGACCGACGGTACGGGCCCGCATTGACGGGCGTCAGACCCTCCCGGTGGTTTAACCGACGGGTCTACGCCGAGTGCGAAACGAGTGAGAGGCGTCCTCGCTCGAACTAAGTGGGAGACACGCGGAGGGAGTGTCGCCCGGGGTCGATTGGGCGCGTTTACCGGGCGCGGTGTTCTCGGTAAACAACTGAGTTTTTCAGCCGGGCCCACACGCGTGGACGGCCGAGATGGGCGACGCCAGGACGGTGTACATCGCCGGCAAGGTGCGTTGGCGCGCGGATTGAGCACCGGACAATGTACACAGATCCGAAACCCGCGTGTTTTTAACGATGGAACGTTCGCGTGGGGTGCCATCGCGCGCGTTTCGGTCGCGCGATGGGCTTCCATTTCCGGCATCTTTCGCGCCCCGGGCGCCCAGTGAGAACCAAGGGACGCCCGGGGCCGCTCGTCGCGGGCCCGATCTCGACCACCCGACCAAAACTCGCCGCGCTCGATCCGGAACCTGACCTTCCCACCCCTCCACCCCGATACGATCCAGGTGGCTGAATGCTTCGACATCAGCAAGGACGATGCCACGCGCGGGATGAGGTCCGTGCCCCCCGCCATCGCCTCCCATCATCCTCACACGCATCCAACCGGCGACTTTTTGTCGATCCCGTGCCCGTCCCACACCGTCCCCGATCCACCCCCGAACCCCGCGCCGCCGTCCCACACGCTCACCCTGACATCACGCACACTTCATCTACCATCCACAGCTGGTACCACGACCAGATCCTCGAGTTTTACAAGCCCGAAGGCCCGCCCAAGCTCCTGTTTTACTACCAGGTTCCCGAGGTGAAAAACATCGACGGCGAGTTCATCCCGAAAGCGGGCAAACCCCCGAAGCTGTTCGTCACCGACGGCGACGTGGAGACGTTGCGGGACAAGGCGTTGTACTTGGTGCGAACCAACCCGAAGGGCGTGAGCGACAAGTCGCCGGAGAATGACATATACAGCGGCGAGATCCGGGGAGGCGTCCTGGACACCCTCGCGAGCCTAGTCGCTAATCTCTACGCGCCGGTGCTCAAGGCCCAGAAGGAGTGGGGTAAGACCTCGCGGGAGAGCGCGTACGACTGCGTCATCGGCGTGCAGAGGTTCGGGGATACGCTGACGAGCGCGGCGCACTCGCTGCAAGGGGGTGTGGAACTCATCGCGCCGGATCTAAAATACGTGAACTCGATCGACCTCAAGCCGCAGGCTTTCTCGGACGCCTCCGCGGACCCGAGCACCGCGGCGCACTTCGAGACGATCTTGACGGACTGGTGCGATAAGACCGAGGCGCTGCTTGACGCGTCCGAGGAGTCCTACGCGATGAGCGCGAAGGAGGATGCGGGCCCCGACACGGAGGTTGAATACTGGCGCGGTCGGATGGCCAAGTTCAACTCCATCACCGAGCAGCTCAAAGGGAAGGAATGCCGGCTGGTGCTCGGGGTGTCGATGGCGGGCAGGTCACAGGCGCACAAACGGTGGAAGGCGGTGGACATGAGGGTCACCGACGCGTCCAACGAGTCCAAGGATAACGTCAAGTACCTCACCACCCTCGAGAACTCGATGACGCCGCTCTACGAAGGGGACCCGAGGCAGATCCTGGACGGTATCCCGGGCCTGATGAACAACGTCAAGATGATGCACACGATCGCGAGGTACTACAGCACCAGCGAGCGCATGACGACGCTGTTCAAGAAGATTTCCAACCAGATGATTGTCAACATGCGCGAGTACATCGTCGCCCCGGGAAATTTGTGGCAACAAAACCGGGACGAGATGCTGGCGCGGCTCGAGCTCTGCAACAAGGTGAAGGTTCGCTACGCCGAGGAGTACATGGCGACGAAGGACCGGTTAGAGCAGAACCCGAAGGGAAGGCAGTTTGACTTTGACGAGGATCAGATTTTCGCCAAGATTAACCTCTTTGGCAAGCGCGTCAGCAAGTTGCTGGACATGTTCACGACGATCAAGCAGTTCACCACTCTGAACGAGAAGAATAGCATCGACGGGCTCGTGGCCCCGATCAAGGCGTTCTTCAAAGTCGTCGAGGAGTTCAAGCGCAAGCCGTACGACCTCATGGACTTTGCCAAGAACCAGTTTGATCGCGACTACCTCGAGTTCAACGTCTCTGTGCACGAGCTCGAGACGAACCTGCAGGATTTCGTCAACGCCAGCTTCAGGGAGATCACCTCCACGGAGCAGGCGCTCAACCTCCTTCGACAGTTCCAGAGCATCCTCCAGAGGGATTCCCTGCGCCAGGACCTCGAAGATAAGTGGATGGTCATCTTCCAGAACTACTCCCTGGACCTAGACGCCGTGCAGAAGATTTACGAGAAGCACAAGCACGGACCGGCGCTGCCCCGCAACGCGCCGCCCGTCGCCGGCGACATCATGTGGGCGCGTCAACTGCTCCGACGGATCGAGGAACCCATGCGTAAGTTCAGCCAGAACGACGCCATCATGCGCAGCAAGGAGAGCAAACGCGTGGTTAAGACGTACAACACCGTGGCCAAGGCGCTGGTGGCGTTTGAGACGCTCTGGCTGCAGGCGTGGACCAAGAGCATCGAGACCTCAAAGGCTGGCCTGCAGGCGACGCTCATCGTGAGGCACCCGGAGACTGGCAACTTGCTGGTCAATTTTGACCGCGAGATTTCGCAGCTCATGCGCGAGGCCAAGTACCTGCAGCGCATGGGCATCGAGGTTCCCGAGAGCGCTAAGATGGTGCTGCTCCAGGAGGACAAGTTCAAGCGTTACTACAACCAGCTGTCGCACGCGCTCAAGGAGTACGACAGGGTGATGTCCGCCATCTTACCCGTCGCCAAGCCCTTGTTGGGTCCGCACCTGGACGACCTGGAGAAGAAGCTGGCGCCCGGCATGTACATCCTCACCTGGACCAGCATGAACATCGACGGCTACCTGATGCACGTGCACAAATCGTTGGGCCGGCTCGAGGAGCTCATCGGCAAGATGAACGACGCCATCGACAACCGCATCGAGGCTAACCTCAAGGTGGTGGCCAAGACCAGCTTCACCGACCTCCCCGACGACCAGAGCTTCACCGTGGAGGAGTTCCAGACCACCCAGGCGCGTTTCATCAAGCAGCAGACGGAGGAGCTCGTGGTTAAAAACGTGGAGATTGAGCGCGGGGTCCACGACTTGTGCGAGATGATGCGGGAGTACCCGCGGGATAACCCCGAGGTTGAGCTGGAGGACGTCGCGGTGGATGAGTTCACGCACCACTACGCCAAGCTCATGTACCAGGCGATTCTCACCGCGACGAAACGCGGCTTTGCGTCGATGAAGAAGCGCCTCGGGTCGAGGTCGTCGGGCGGGTTCTTATTTGTCGAACGGCCGTTCTTCGACGTGGACGTGGAGCTCACCGTGCCGACGGTGACGATGAACCCGCCGCTGGAGGCGATCCAGTCCGCGGTGAACAGCGTGGCGAAGAAGATCCTCAAGGTTAGCGAATCGTTGCACATGTGGGGGCAGGGCACCGCGCAGGGTGAACTGTGCGACTCGAAGATGAACCGTCGCGCGTCCACCGGCACCGTCGTCCCTAACGACAACTACTTCAAGTGGATCGCCGCGGACAAGGAGATCGTCAAGTCCGTTCTGCTCCTCACGGGCTCCATGGAAGGGACCAAGGCGCAGGTCATGGAGTACATAGAGACGTTTACGCGATTCGACTTTCTCTACATGGACGACTTGCAGGCGGCGTACACCGCGTTCATGAACACCAACCCGAGCCTCGAGGCTTTCGAGAACGAGCTCAAGAAGTACATGGACATCGAGAAGCAGATCCAGTCCATCGCGCCCGTGCACAACATCGGAGCCATGTCGTTGGAGACGCAGCCGTTGAAGTACTCCCTCAAGGCGGAGGCTGCGGCGTGGAAATCGCAGTTTGCGAAGAACATGCACTCTCAGGGTAAGGAACAGCTCGAGGCGCTTCACGAGTACATGCACGCGACGACGCTCAAGCTGAACCGCAAGGCTGAGGACTTGGAGGATGTGCGCGTGACCATGTCGGTGCTGAAGGAGATTCGCGAGAAGGAGTCCGAGCTGGACACGCTCATGACGCCGATTGAGGAGATCTACTCACTCCTGGGCAGGTACGAAGTGCGGGTGCCCAAGGAGGAGACGGAGACCGTCTCCGAGCTGCGGTACGGCTGGGGCAAGATGAAATCACTCGCCGAGTCCGTCGCCGAGAACCTTTCGCGGCTGCAGGTTGGGTTCAAGCGGGAGCTCATCAAGGAGGTCAAGCTGTTCGTGGTTGACGCCGCGGAGTTTGGCAAGGACTGGGACGCCAACGGCCCGTCCGTCCCGGGGCTGGAGCCCATGGAGGCTGTGGAGCGCCTGAAGAACTTCCAGACGACGTTCGCGGTGCGGAAGCGGAAGTGGGACAACTACCGAAGCGGCGAGGAGCTCTTCGGGCTGCACGTCACGCCGTACCCCGAGCTCGAAAAGATTGAGAAAGAGATTGACATGCTCGACAAGCTCTACTCGCTCTACTCGGAGGTGAACGCCACGATGGACGACTACGCTGACGTGCTGTGGTCCGACGTGAAGGACGGGATCGACGGCATGGAGGAGAAGATGAAGATCTTCCAGCAGCAGAGCAAGTACCTGCCCAAGTCGCTGAAGGACTGGCCGGCGTACAACGACTGCAAGAAGAAGATTGACGAGTTCCTCGACGGGACCCTCCCGCTGGTGCACCTCCTGTGCAGCAAGGACATGAGGCCGAGGCACTGGACCCAGCTCCAAGAACTCTTCGAGACGACGTTCGATCTCGGCGAGGCTGTGTTCAAGTTTGGCACGCTCATCGATCTCAAGATGTTCAGGCAGCAAGAAGAGGTTGAGGACCTCGCGGGCGGCGCCGTGAAGGAGGCTCAGATTGAGCAGAAGCTCGAGCAAGTCGACGAGGAATGGTCCGAGCAGATCTTCGAGTTTACCAAGTACAAGCACAAGGGCGACGTCATCCTGCAGATGTCAACCACCGGCGAGCTCATCGAGAAGCTGGAGGATGCGCAGATGCAGCTGGGCGGCATGGCCACCAACAGATACTCCAATCCGTTCAAGTCCAAGGTGAACGACTGGATCACCAAGCTGTCCACCGTGTCCGAAATCGTCGAGATGTGGCTCATCGTGCAGAACATGTACGTGTACATGGAGGCTGTCTTCAGCGGCGGCGACATCGTCAAGCAGCTCCCGGCTGAGGCCAAGAGGTTTAACAACATCGACAAGGCGTTTATGCGAGTCGTGAGCACCGCGGGTGACATCAAGAACGTCGTCGAGGTGTGCTACGAAAACGACCAGATGCAGCAGACGCTCCCGTACCTCACCGAGCAGCTCGAGCTGTGCCAAAAGTCCCTCACCGCCTTCCTCGACACCAAGCGCGCGCAGTTCCCGCGCTTCTACTTTGTCTCGGACCCGACGCTGCTGGAGATTTTGTCTCTCGGGTCGGATCCCCCGTCGGTGACGCCGCACTTTCAGTCCGGCCTCTTCGACTCGCTCACGGAGGTGACGTTCGACAAGCAGGACAAGACCAAGATGCTCGAGATGTTCTCGCAGCAGAACGAGTGCGTCAAGTTTGTCAAGGAGAACGACGGCGTCCTCGACCCCGCGCCGGTGATGGCGGTTGGCAACATCGAGTCCTGGCTGCAGGCGCTCGTCGAGGGGATGCAGGAGTCCATCCGGTCCACGATCAAGATGGCCAACGAAGCGGTTTTCGAGAAGGAGCTCGAGGAGTTCATCTTCGGGTTCCCCGCGCAGATCGCGCTGCTCGGTATCCAGTTCCTGTGGACCAACGACATGCAGACGGCGCTCACGGGTGCCAAGAAGGACAAGAGCATGATGGTCAAGGCTTTCAAGAAGCAGGAGACGCTCCTGAAGGAGATGATCGTCATCACCACCCGGCCCGACCTGGACAAGAACGACCGTAAGAATCTCGAGACTGTCATCACCGTCCACGTGCACCAGAGGGATACGTCCGAGGACCTGCTCAAGAAGCGAGTCAAGGACCCGGCTGATTTCGAGTGGATGAAGCAAGCCCGCTTCTACTGGAACAACGAGCTCAACACGGTGATCATCTCCATCTGCGACGTGGACTTTGAGTACTCGTACGAGTACCTCGGCGTGAAGGAGCGCCTCGTGATCACGCCGCTCACGGACATCTGCTACGTGACCCTGTCCCAGGCGCTCGGCATGTTCCTCGGCGGCGCCCCCGCGGGACCCGCGGGTACGGGCAAGACGGAGACCACCAAGGATCTCGGAAACACCCTCGGCAAGTTTGTCGTCGTGTTCAACTGCTCCGACCAGATGGACTACAAGGGCATGGGTAAGATTTACCGCGGCCTCGCGCAGTCCGGTCTCTGGGGATGCTTCGACGAGTTCAACCGCATCAACCTCGACGTGCTCTCCGTGTGCGCGCAGCAGGTGTACTGCGTCCTTCAGGCTATCCGCGAGCGCAAGAAGGAGTTTGTCTTCACCGACGGCGCCGTGGTGTCCCTCGACTCGCGCGTTGGTTTCT
>Ga0257106_1001114_pt1 | contig 13910 bp, 15 predicted proteins | sample LP_taG_3_FD_190177 | JGI IMG/M metagenome (GOLD analysis project Ga0257106, IMG submission 190177) | Marine microbial communities from Northeast Subartic Pacific Ocean, Canada - LP_J_2011_P26_10m | ecosystem: Environmental > Aquatic > Marine > Oceanic | place: Canada: Northeast Subartic Pacific...
CTTAGTAAGTATCTAGTAATGGATATATAAATTTAACTACGAATAATTAAATTTATATCTTAATGATTATTGAATCTACCGCTGGCGCTGCTGCTGCTTCTGCTGCTGCTGCTGGCGCTGCTGCTGTTGCTGGCGCTGCTGCTGCTGCTGGCGCTGCTGCTGCTGCTGCTGCTGGGCCTGCTGCTGGGCCTGCTGCTGCTGCTGCATGGCCTGCTGCTGCTGGCGCTTAAGCGCGGTTACGCGCTTCTTGGCCGTCTTTAACGCACGACCGGCCTTTTTCTTCATCATCTTAGCCTTGGTGATTTTGCGCTTAGCGGCAGCACCTACTTTACGAGTTCTTCTACTACGAGATTTAGCCATATTATATATAATAATTAGAAAAAATAATTATTATAATGGGATTTTTATTATTAATCTTAGATTCTATAAAATTACCAAATAGTATCGGTATTATGCCACCACATTCCATCGCCCTCCTTAACCTTGTAAATTTCCCTAAACAATGGTAAACGCGACAACGGACAATTACACCTATATTTATCAAGGGGGTGTGGATTTTGCTTTAATTGTGCGGGAAGAGCCTTGTCGAAAATCTTTTGACGCCATGTTTGGGCACTATAAATATAGAACGACTCCAGCGATTTATTCTTAATTGGAGCAATATCATCATTAAGAAGTTGGAAGTAAAAGAGATATTCTTCCGCGAGTGATAACCCCGAGATATCTGCTAAATTTTCGCCAGTTCCAATAGACGCATCGAATTCGATACCATCTCTTTTGGCATTCTCCTCATATTGCTTAATAACATCGTCAATCTTCTGCTGATATTTGGCCTTGTCCTCTTTCGACCACCAGTTCTTGAGATTACCTATTTCGTCGTATTTACTTCCCGTATTGTCTAAACAATGCGAGAGCTCATGTCCAATAGCATATCCAACATATGCTAAATTATACTCTATACCTCTCTGGTCCAAATCAATGAACGGCTTTTGTAGGTAGGCTAGAGGGAAATAAATGGAATTATCCGTAGCTTGGTAGTAGGCGTTCACTACGTATGCCTGCGAACCAATTAAATTAAAGTTGTTCCAGTCAACCCCCGGCAAATCTACGACCGTTTCACCCTCTAATTTAATAATCTGTTGGCGTTTCCACGCACATATTAGCCCCATATTATACCACGGGTCGTCTGTGCGATAATTTAGTACAGGGTCCTCGCGTAGTTGGTCGGGGACCCCTACAATAATCTTTAATTTATCTAACTTTTTAATGGCCTGCGTCTTTGTCTTACCAGATAGCCACTTGTTGCGCTTTATTTTGTTTATGAATATATGTCTGAAATCCTCAACCATATTTTTGACATATGCCTCCTTTACGGGATTGTTATGGCGCGAGACATACTGCGATGTTAGGAAGGTATTATATGTGAACGCAAGCGGCCAGATGGAGTATATCTCTTTGGGGAAGCGCACGGGCTGTCCTTTGACAAATTTATTATGGAACTCATAATGAATGTTGCTCCAGTCCCAGTCGAACCGAATCATCTGACGGTAAAAAATAAACAACCACCACGTTTTCCACTGTGGAGATGTCCAGTTTTCTTTGAGCAGCTTAATGGTGCACGTAAGCGTATTCAAACTACCTACAACCACCTTGCTCGGAACGCTTTGATAGTTCGTTTTATCCTCCTTGTAAACGCCACACGGATTCACCTTCTTACCTAGTTTATTGACGAAGGCGGTCCAATTGAATCCATATTTTTCCTCTAACTCTTGTTTCGTAACAACGTTATAAAATTCCCCCGACTCCTTTATGTCGTTACACATCATCGCGTCGACTAATTGTCTCTCCGTATCCCATACATGCTGTGGGTCGTATTTCTCCCACTCATCAGGAAGTAGCGTCTTGAATATCTTCCGAATGTAGTCAAAATATTTTTCTTTGTATTCCTGTTTCATCTCCTTGGTCTTTTTGTCGTCCCACTCATAATCGTAATATATGGCCCAGTCGTATATGCCTACTTGAGCAGAGTCTAAGTGCGAAATATATTTAGTAACGTTTTTCTCGTCGGCCTTAATATTCCACACGATGGGTGCCTGCCAGCTGAATATTTCATCCTGGTTTGAGTAAGCGAGGAGCCCATACATATCCTCCATAAAAATGAATTGGTCAACCTGTTTCTTAAGACGATGACAATGCTCTAGGCCCTTCTTTTTGCTCGCATTTGGGATACAGTTGACGATGGCCTTTATTGACTCGGCGCGCTTTTTCCCCTTGTTCTCCTTGATATACTCCTCCGTATATTGTATGAGCTGACGGTAGACACGGTCCTGTGTTATTCTGGCACTGTCAATCTGAACATAATATTTCGGATCATCCTTGGATATTTTAGCCTGCTCGTCAATCCACTGATAATTAACATAGTCGTAGAAGTTCTGGTTTGGCTCAGTGCTGTTATCTGCCTTAAATTTATCGTACTTTTCTTTGATGGAATTGGCGAATTCGCTGTAGCTGGTTTTAGATTCGGGCATTTTCTTTAATTTCTCTAGTCTGGATTCATTAAAAAGTCTGTATAGGTTAGGTCTCTCCGACTGGTTCGTTAGGGCAAGCATATTCTTATATTTTCGTCGCACCTGTTTAATAACATTGTTACCTTTAACGCGAATATCCTTCTTAATTGTCTTGTTTTTATTGACTCTTGTTTTTTTAATAGAACCCGACATTATAATATTAAATAATATTAAATAATATTAAATAATATTAAATTGTAATATATATTTACTCTATAATGGTGAAATCAAAATTAAATAGTAATGTTAATTATGCTGAAATTAAAATACTAAACAGCAGTGACCGCGACAAGGAGGTTGCGCTATTCGAAATAGATTTGTTTGATATACCTCTTATAATTGCTCTCGGTGATGAAAAATATGACCACATCGAAGACGACCTAATATATTTTCCAGTGTATCTCATTAAAAATAAACAGGTCGGTAAACAAATAGGCGTGTATGAAATATTAAAGGATAATTTAACACACTCATTAGACGAGGATGGTGACGTGGATATCACAGACATGGACGGTCCGCTGCTATATTCTTTCGTTACAAAAGAATACTTGCGCACGTTTGACAAATCGCCAAATACGGATGCCGAGGAAGAGGAAGAGGAAGAGGAAGAAGAGGAAGAGGAGGAAGCACTTGACCCTATTAGTAAATCGCTGCTAAAACTCAATATAAAGGAGACTATAACCGACGAAAACTCCGAGAATGCGAAGAGAGAATCGGAGGAATATGTGGAAACTAAATCGGACAGTTGGATTCAAAAATATCTAAAAAATTCATATTATAATATTGTAAAAAATGAGGGTGGTGGCGACTGTCTTTTCTCCTCTATACGCGACGGGTTAAAGCTTGTGAATGTTGAGCGTTCAGTAGGAGATATGAGAAAGATGCTAGCAAAAGAAGCGACCGATGAGGTATTTCAAAACTATAAGGAGCTGCACGATTTCTCCACCCTCGAAAAAATGACGCTAACCGACGACATTAAAAAATTATCGGCAGAATTTAAAACTCTGAAGCGCGCAATTGAAATCGAAACGGAGCGAACAAAACAGCGCAACATAATCTCACAGGCGGACAAGATTTCAAAACAGCACAAGGATTTACTCGCAAGAAGAGGAGAGGTAAACGACATGGTAGAGGAGTTCGGTTTTATGAAAGGAATAACTACCATTGAGGCGTTCAAGGCCAAAATCCAAACCCCCGACTATTGGGGTGATACGTGGGCGATATCTACGCTCGAGCGCGTTTTGAATATTAAACTCATTCTATTTGCGAAAGAATTTTACGCCACAGACAACGAGGACAATATACTCACGTGTGGTCAGTTGAATGATAGCAAGTTGGAAAAGGCCGGAATATTTGAACCTAAATATTACATTATATTGAATTATCTTGGTAATCACTATGAATTGATTACATACAAAAATAATGGCGCGCTTACGTTTAAAGAGATTCCGCACGATATAAAAAAACGCATAGTGACCAAATGTATAGAGCGTGCGGCGGGACCGTTCTATATCATCCCAGATTTTAAAAATTTGATGAAAAAAATGAACGTTGTGGTAGATGATATTGGGCAAAATAAACCGGAGCTGTATGATGATAACACGATATTCCAATTTTACTATAAATCATCGGCGATTCCGAAACCGGGAAAGGGTGCCGGAGAGAAGTTGGGTCCAGAGGGGGCGCAGGAGTATGTGGAATTGTCCTCGAACAAAGACTGGCGCAAGAAATTATCTAATTTGTGGGAGCAAGAGTTTACAATTGACAACAAAAAATGGCTAACAATTGAACATTATTACCAAGGATCTAAATACAAAATCGGCAACCCCGAATACTATGCTACGTTTTCGCTTGATTCGGGCAGCGAACTGTCGAAAGACCCTAAGCTCGCGCGCGAAACGGGTAGCGACAAGAAAATTGGCGTAGACGACGATTTTTTTAACGGCAGACATGAGACCGAGATAGCGATGGCGATGAAGGCGAAATTCACTCAAAACGATGATTTATCCAAAATGTTGAAGAGCACAAAGCGCGCAAAGCTCCAGATGTATGTTCGCGGGGCGCAACCGGTCGTATACGACGCTCTTATGGAGATTAGGCGGGATTTATAATATCACAATTTTAATATAATAAAGAGGTTTAAAATATCTATTTACTATATATTATGCAATTTTCAAAAGATTCAACTGTGTTTTTAAAATATCTACTGCCGCGATTTAAACAATTTTATTCTACGGACAGAAACACCAATAGTGTAGAGGCATTAGCCTCAGTATACCACGATTTGGTAGCCGGTGAAAAATATTATGAGACGATTAAAAACACGGTAGATGTTAAATTAATGGACGCGGCTAATATCAAGAATCCAGAGAGCATTAATAGCAACCAATATTCGCCCAAAGTGAGCGATTACATAAAAAAACATAAAAAATCGCAATTAGTTTTTAAGTTCAATATACTCGAGCGTGAGATTGTGGTATATTTTACATTGTTTGGTAGTGAGGATGTGAACAGTATTCCGAAATACAAAAAATATATTCGTGTTATCATTATGTGGCTATTTATGTGTAACAAATATAGCACTAGTAATTGTTCAAATACGCTTGACATATTCTTTTATCTGACCCCGTTGCCGAAATTGCTACCCAATCATAAAAACAATATAATAGGGTATGAAAATATTAACACCGGTATGACATATCGGTGTGTTCCTAATAACGAGATATTTATATACAGGCGTGAAGAGTGGTTCAAGGTGTTTATTCACGAGACATTTCACAGCTATGGTCTAGATATAGATACACACGACACGAATGTGTTAAAAGAAATTGTTGGAGAGATATTCCCAATAAAGTCGTCGTTTATTGTTGCGGAAGCATATGCGGAGACGTGGGCTAGGATATTAAATTGCTGTTTTTCGAGCTATGAAACGATTGAGACCAAAACGATTGACGAGTTCAAATTTTATTTACAATTTACGATGCAGACGGAGAAAATGTTCTCGCTTATTCAGTTGAAAAAAGTATTAGGTCATATGGACCTTACATACGAGAATCTATGGAGTTCGTCGCGAATCAGTGAATATATGCGAACTAACCTGTATAGAGAGGAGTCTAATGTATTTTGCTACTTTGTTTTGGCTGGAATATTTATGAATGATTTCGAGGGATTTATCGGCTGGTGTAACGATAACAATACGGCATTCATTAAATTTAAAAAATCACACAATAACGCGAGAAAATTTGGAAGCTGGATAAAATCCATTTACAAGAGTAAAAACCTTATACATAATTTGGCAAATATTCCCGAATTTAATACAAAAAATAAAAACTATCAACTGTTGAATAAAACAGCACGAATGACGTGTATAGAAATATCCGCGTAATTATTTCCTCGAATGACAGTAACAGTATTGGTTATTCTTCAGCGGTTTATTGTTACACTGGGTATTCTTTTTTGTGATTGCGATACAGGCATATTTATAACTACCGTTTCCAATATATTTCTTGTTTGCCTTCCACGCAGATGATGCCGCGTCAAAATCAATATCTATCTTGTATTCTGGCAACATAATATTGGAAAATATTAGTCTTATTCGAATGATTCAATTATTTATATAATTATGCGAATTATGCGAATTATGCGAATTATGCGAATTGTGCGAATTATTTATATTAATAAAATTGATATATATAAACGCGTTTTAATACCAACTACTAATGGGCATCCAGTACCTTAATAAATATCTGAATACTAACTGTTGTAAAGGAATTAGCTATCTTTCATTAGACGATATTCGTCACAAGAAGATTGCGGTGGACATTAGCATATACATGTATGACTATAAGTCGCGCGGTGATCTCGTCGAGTATATGTATAAAATGGTTCTGGAACTTATTTCAAGAGACATTACACCGGTATTCGTATTTGACGGGAAGCCACCTCCCGAGAAACGGTTGCTGCTTGCGAAGCGACGAAAAGAAAAAACCGAGGCGTATGATGAAATTGATACGTTGAATAAAATTATGGAGACGAAACATCCAGAAAGCAACGATTATACGGACATTAATAAACGATTGATTTGCTTAAAAAAGAGAACCACGAGGGTTACTTACAACGACATCCAGACCGTGAAGAAGCTTCTCCGATTGTGTGGCGTAACGTATTATGACGCTAATGGTGAGGCAGATGCGCTCTGTGCAAAATTGGTGTCTAAGAATATTGTGTGGGCGTGTATGAGCGATGATATGGACATGTTTCTATATGGTTGTAGCCGTGTATTGAGAAATTATAGCCTGTTCAATAACACAGTGGTATTATACGATACAAAGATGATATTGGATTCTTTGAATGTTTCGATGTGTAATTTTCGAGAGATATGTGTGGTGTCTGGCACCGATTATAATTACAATGAGACGCGAAAGGCAAACATATACAGGTCGTTCTCCTATTACAAAGAGTTTCTTGAAGATGGGACGCACGAGAATTTTTATGAGTGGTTGAATAAGAACACTAATTATATAGATGATTACTGTAGTCTGTGTGTTAGTTATTTAATGTTTGATATTGGGGGGCTTGATATTGATAAGTATAAAAATATGCCCGTAAGAAACGGACCCATTAATAAAGAACAGCTTATTAGCTTCCTTGAAAATCACAATTTTATTTACATTCAGTAACGAATGATACCTTCATAATGTATATATTGTAGCGAATAAATATAAATATATCTCTATATGGTAATAGAATGGAGAACGCTATGGTATTTGACATTGGTGTGGACAATGTTGTTGTCGATACTAAAGACCAGACTGATGTAGTTATTAAAAAAAACAAGGTCACAAAGAAACGTAAATCATATATGGTAAGCGACAAGGAGTTCACGATTCCTATGTTTTTCCAGGCAGATTTTTTATTGAAATTTAATTATAAGGTATCGCAGTTGAAGGAAATAGCTAGACATTATCGGCTTAAAATATCGGGCAACAAGGGTGAATTGAAGAATCGCATTTTGCTGTTCCTCGTTCAATCGTTTAATGTTATAAAAATTCAGCTTGTATGGAAACGCCATATTATGGGTATTTACAACGCGCTAAAAGGACCTGCGAGATTTAATAGGGGTATATGTGTAAACGAGAGTGATTTCCTTACTATGGATTCGCTTGTAGATGTACCATATCCTCAATTTTATAGCTACACTGATAATTGTGGACAGACATATGGTTTTGACATATTATCTCTCTACAATCTCTATATAAAGAACAATAACAAGCCGACTAACCCATATAACAGACAGCCTTTTCCTAGCAAAGTGAAGAGTGATATGCGGAGGTTGTTAAAAATCAATAAAATGTGTGGCGATTCCATAAAAATAGTCATAGATAAGCCGGTTGAGATATCGCCGCTAAAACAACTAGACTTTAGAATATTGGCTGTATTTCAAGAAATCGATAATCTCGGTAACTATACGGACATATCATGGTTTACTTCATTACAACGTGTAAAGTTAATATTATTTATTAGGGAGCTTTCTGATATTTGGTCTTATCGGGCACAGCTTTCTATGGTAACGCGCAGGGAAATATGTCCGCCTGTAGGAAACCCATTCCACGGATTAAATATGAACGCGCTTCCCAATATGACATTTTATTCTCTCAAGAAAGAGGCCATCAACATAATCGAACATATGGTGAATCGTGGTATTAATGACTCCAGTAAAGGTTTAGGGGCAAATTATGTATTATGCGCTTTAACATTGGTGAATTCGGAGGCGGCGGCGAATATGCCATGGCTGTTTCAATCTGTAGCACATTAAGAGGGGGAGTGGTGAGAATATATTAATTAATTGCGTTAAAACACTTAAAAAAGAAACACTAGAGTATTATATAATATGCCCCCGAAGCAGAAGCAGTCCAAAAATGTTAGCACCCCAGCTCCCAAGCAGAAGAAGGCCGCCGCCCCAAAGAAGGCGGCCGCCGCCCCCAAGAAGGAGCTTCCGGTTGCCCCGGCCCCGGTTGAGTCGGTCGTTGCCCCAGTAGAGGAGCCGTCCGATTCGGTTGTTCCGCAGATTTCGAGCGACTTCCTCGAGTTCATGACCAAGCTCCAGGCCGTCAACCAGATGCTCTCGTCGCTCAAGGCTGATTTCCGTGTCCTTGAGAAGAAGGCGACCCGCGAGCTCAAGGCGGCCGAGAAGGCGAGCGCCAAGAAGAAGCGCAAGGCGGGCAACCGCTCCCCGAGTGGCTTCGTCAAGCCGACTAAGATTAGCGACGAGCTCGCCTCGTTCCTCTCCAAGGATAAGGGTTCGGAGATGGCCCGCACCGAGGTCACTCGCGAGATTAACACCTACATCCGCACCCACAAGCTCCAGGACAAGGATAATGGTCGCAAGATCAACGCCGACAAGAAGCTTACCGCCCTTCTTAAGCTTCAGCCCAAGGATGAGCTCACCTACTTTAACCTCCAGAAGTATATGAGCCCGCACTTTGCTAAGGCTGGACAGCCCGTCCCCGCTAACAACATGTAAATGTCCTATAATCTAATATCAATTAATAAAAATTTTATTATTATTAATTATATATAATGCCTAACTCAACGCGCTCAAAAAAAAAGAGTCGTTCGCCGATAGATATATTCTACGAGGCACGCAAATTAAGCAAGCGGACAAAACTGAACCGCCGCGCCAAGTCTTACAGCAAAAAGAGTCGTTCGCCGATAGATATATTCTACGAGGCGCGCAAGCTGAGCAAGCGAACAAAAATGAACCGCCGCGCCAAGTCTTATGGTAAGGGAACGCGAAAATCTAAGCGCAAGCGCAAGGGAGGTTGTGGGTGTAAATAAATATTATGTTTTAATTATATACAATATTTAAAAACTTAATTCTCCTGTTAATTGTAACAATAATATATTATTCGCTTACCGAATTGCGTGTTGTATGTGATTTCGCCTTTTATATCGTGTATTACCAATGAATTAAAAAAAAAATTGATTTAGAGCCACAGCCCTATATGAGTATAACAACAATGAGCGGACAAGTAGAACAACTCATTATCAATGCGACCAGCTTCCAGCCGGAGAAGGACCTTAAATATTCCAAGCCCAAGATTAATAAGTCTGGGGGGAAGAGTGTTAATGTCGTGAGCGTCAAGACCAATACGGCACTAACCCTAAGCACACCGCTTATGCTTACCTGGGGAGTGAATGAGTATGTGGACGACGCTTCGGGCAAGAAGACCTACAATATGGCACTACAGTTTCCGAGCGAGGAGTACAAGAGTCAAGATACGGGAAAGTTCCTCGACGCCATGGTTGCGCTCCAGGATAAGATTAAGGCCGATGCGGTTACTAACTGTAAGGACTGGTTTGGAAAGGCTAAGATGTCGGGTGAGGTGGTAGACGCGCTATTTCACCCGATGCTTCAGTATCCTAAGGACCCGAATACTGGTGAGCCAAATATGGAACGGTCGCCTACGCTGAAAATCAAGCTTGATTATTGGGACAATAAGTTTAACTGCGAGATTTACGATATGGACTCGCAGCCTATCTTCCCTCGCGATGACGCTATTGTTAGCCCAGTGGAGCTTATTCCAAAGGCTACTAATGTCGCGACAGTGATTCGCTGCGGCGGTCTATGGTTTGCCAACGGTAAATTTGGTGTTACCTGGCGACTGGAGCAGGCGGTCGTAAAACCGAAGGCATCGTTCAAGGGGCGGTGTATGATTCAGCTCTCGCAGACCGACACGGAAAAGCTCAAGGCACAGGTCGTAGATGAGGATGAGGTTGAGGACAGCGATGAAGAGGCAGTCGCAGAGCCTGAGGCAGTCGCCGAGCCTGAGCCAGCAGCCGAGCCTGAGGCAGCCGCAGAGCCTGAGCCAGCAGCCGAGCCTGAGCCAGCAGCCGAGCCTGAGCCAGAGAAGCCCAAGGTTGTTAAGAAGAAGAAGGTGGTAAGGAAGAAGACCTAAACAATAAATAAAAACGAAAAAACAATAAATAAAAACGAAAAAAACAATAAATAAAAACGAAAAAACAATAAATAAAAACGAAAAAACAATAAATAAAAACAATAAATAGTAAAATAATATTTTTTTATGAATATTATTTTAGTATAAATCAATGTGAATAATTACATTACCTTTTTTATCAGTATTATAATTATCACCCGGTTCAATAGCTGAAATTCCATTTTCGCGGATAATATGGCTTTGGTGTGCGATTATCTTTAACTCGGAGGTAAATATCTTAAATACTTTCGCCCCCAGCGAAACGCTGATAGTTTTATCTCTTAGTGCGCGCACTACAGATATTTTAATGTGTATATGAATATGGTTATTCTCGTCTATATAAACGTGCTCTGGTAGCTGCGGTATACACTTAACGATGAGCGAGTGTCCCCCCGTTTCGTAGGTGACTTCCTCATGCCAAAGCGGAATGTAATAGGTGATCTCGTCGTGCTCCAGAACATATACCTCATTATTTAATAAATTATCTATTGATGGGTTTAGAATTACCAATTCATCATCCTGTAGTTTTTCGCGTATTATCTCTCTGAATTTTGCCACCATATCCTTGTCAATACAAAGAATTGTAGAATACCTCTCTATGTATCCGAATATTTTGAGCGCCGCGTGTTTGTCCATTTTCTCAAACGTAGATAGCGATAACAAATGACAGTTTTCGAGGATGACGTTGATTACTTCCGCGGTGTTTGCAATGTTGCTATTTCGCATAATATTGAAGAGCTGCTCAATTACAACAAAGTAGCTATCGTTCTCACTTTCATTGTGATGTTGTGAAGGCGCATCAATATTATTGGAGAGATAAACATACGCATCTTGTATTTTATGAAATTGTTTATTGCTGTCGGGATTATCATTTTTATCAGGGTGATATAATAAGGCCTTTTTAAAATACTGCTTTTTCAACACCTTTCTAGTATACGGTTCGGATATATCTAGAGTTTCAAGAGCACAATTGAAATCCATTAATCCTGTTTATTAAATAAAATATAAACTTCTCTAAATGATAAATAGGCCTATAGTTATTATTGTAATATTGGAAAAATGAGAAACATTCTAACATGACATCATTTACCGCACTCTCTTCGATATGGTTATTGGCTATTATATATGTTAATATATACCATATACATTCTGTAACATCTAGGTTATAAATGAATATATCATATATTTTATCTCGCATATCTATGTAGCAATTATCGGTTGGATTTAGCATCTGCTCCAATATTTTATCTGATATGGGGTAGTGTATATTAATCAATTCCTTCTCCACACCCGACTCTATATTTTTAATATTATTAATATCCGATATATTATCTGTTTTTTTTAGCTTGTTCGTTAGACACTTATTATATTGTATCTTAGTTGGGCGCGCATAATGTATTGTTTCGCTAATGTTAATAATATTACCCGGAATGAAACTGAGTTTTTCTGTAATCAAAATAAATGTGAGATTTATCTTGTTATTGGGCAACGTCTGCATATAACTGTAAAATATGTCGAGCAGCTCGCTGTGGGTTTCGTGGAAGTTTTTACAGAGCATTATTCCAACGTTGTCTGTCTTTGCCAGTATGATATCTATTATATGTGTGTATATCTCGTTCCATAATAGCTTGGAGTTACATCCTAAGAGCGACATGTCTATCTCAAAATGAATATCACTTATCTTATAAAAGTAAATATTTTTATTAAACGGAATGCTGATTTTCTTCTCGTATTTTAACTTGCTTGCGCTGTAGCGGCGTATGATTGCGAGCGACTGCGTATATTTACCTATACCACACGGGCCATACAAGATTAGATTGCTCGGCGAAGAGGGCAGCGCGTTATATGTCGCAGCCAATTTTGGGTGGAGAGAATATTCATCAAATTTATTAAGATAATCCTCGAAATGGTCGTCGTTCAGTTTCATAGAATGTATTCATTTAAATAAATACCTTTATTCTATTACTAATATTAATATTATATGGATAAATTAGAACGATTAATAACCGCATTTCAGGATAAACGCGCGAGCCATCCACAGCTCTCTGCGCTTTGGATTAGCTATCTCACTATAAAAAAAAACAAGCTGATAGAGTTGGAGAGACGCGCAGAGCACGCATTGGAAAATATGAACACCGTAAGTGATATATCGTTGGATAACGTTCTGACAATTTACTTATTAAACGATATTATTTAAATATATATCCTGTTTATTATTATGAATGTTGCTGTAGGGATTGACGAGTTTGATATTAATAGTGTATTTTACCAGAAACCAATTGTTAATACCGTTATGGAAGATGCCAGTTTTGTTAGGATCCTTTATTCTAATGAATTAATCACGATAAACGGTATTTTTATCAAGATTAATTTGAAAATCAATAATGTAGAAGCTTATTATAATAAATATAAGTGTATATTCAACCAGGGAGAGAATGTAAACACAATAACCACCATTAAAGCTATTGAAAATCAGATTCTTAAACATTATTCCAGTAAAAAAAAACACGTTAATAAGATTAGCGACCAATTAAACACCGAAGCAATTAAAATTTTTACAGAGACAAATGTAAAAAAAATCCCGTGCGAATTTATTCTTAAAATATCAGGTTTATGGGAGACGGCTACCGAATATGGAATCACGTATAAATTTACACATATCAACCGTCAGTTGCAAAATACTCCAATATGATATTAATGATGCCAATAAACATCACATTCGCCAGAGTAAGAAGGTAACTAAGTGAGGTTATGTTTTGTTCTAACGCCTTTAATGCGCTATCGCCACCGTCATCTATTATTGGTGAGGAATTTTTAGAGAAATATTTGAACACTATTGCTATTTGTAATAAAACCATCATACTAGAAATAAACGAAACATCCTTATATTGTTCGGTTAGCGTTCCGGAATTTATCCTATCAAAATAGTTAATATTTATATACAACAACCAAATTATAATCAACAGAAGTAACAGCGGTGGAACTGCTCCAGATATTAAATTTGCTATAAATTTATATGCGCTAGGTTCCTTCATGTCCTGTATTTTTGCTAAAGACAGCTGAACAAATAAGAGCGATGATATAGAAATTATTACCAACGTGTATCCAATAATTGCGGCAGACGCTTTGCTAGACCCACCAGTATTGAAATCGCCAAATTCAAACATAAGTTTTATAAAAATTCCTATAAACGACAATAAAAGCATAATATTAAAATCAAATTCATAAACAGAAAAAGCCAATGATTCGCTCATTTTGTAAGTATAAAATATATGAATATTAAATATATTAATGATATGTTGAACGATTTAATTATTAAATATCGTATGTCTCGTTAATCCAATCG
>Ga0257106_1001115_pt1 | contig 13905 bp, 13 predicted proteins | sample LP_taG_3_FD_190177 | JGI IMG/M metagenome (GOLD analysis project Ga0257106, IMG submission 190177) | Marine microbial communities from Northeast Subartic Pacific Ocean, Canada - LP_J_2011_P26_10m | ecosystem: Environmental > Aquatic > Marine > Oceanic | place: Canada: Northeast Subartic Pacific...
CTACTTTTTTAAAATTACTTGGAAAAAATCTTCCACCCTCTTCTCTTCTTCCATAATAAATCCAAGTTGCTGTATCAAATGTTTTGGTTAAAACATAAATCATAATATTTGCTAACAATTTATCTTTTGAATAAACACTCTCAATATTGTTGTCTTTTAAGTCAGACCAAGCATGCATTTTTTCAATAATCCAAGCAGCTATTCCTACAGGACTATCCATCATTCCATAACTTAAAGTTTGAGGTTTAGTTGCTTGCTGTGTTCTATATCCATCTTGTATGATCTGATCTTTATCAAATCTTATTTGCCATTTCTTTTCTTCATCAGATTGAGGCCCATCTGGGTGGCGCATGGTAAGACAATTAATGTGAATTGCTTTACAAAACTTAGAGTGATCATAACCAAGCCAATTTGCAATAGTTGCTCCCCAATCACCACCTTGAGCAATATAATTATTATATTCAAGATTTTTAGTCATGAGTTTGTTAAATATTTCAGCCATCTTTCTTGGTCCAAGTGGTTTAGATGGTTTGCTTGAAAAACCAAATCCAGGTAGTGAAGGAACTATTACATCAAAAGAGTCTTTTTTATTCCCACCATATTTTTCAGGATGAGTAAGTTTTTCAATAATATCTAAAAATTCAACAACTGAACCCGGCCACCCATGCATTAGTAATAATGGGACAGAGTTTGGGCTGCTTCCTTTTTCTCTAATGAAATGAATCTCTTCTCCATCCACGCTTGTGGTAAAGTTTGAAAATTTATTCAGTTCTTGCTCATGATTACCCCAATCAAAATCTTTAATCCAATAATTACACAATTCTTTTAAATAACCTTTGTTGGTTCCATGACTCCAAGCTTCTAATTCAGCTATAGAATCCCACGGATAATCTTTTACTTTTTGATAAATCAAAGAAATTTCTTTTTCAGTAAAATTAATGTTGAATTCTTTAATCATTTGATAAATTTAATATTTAAAATAACAAAATCTACTATATACATTTTAAAATTTAATTATAATCATTGTTTATGCTTTCAAATAAAGAAATAATCTGTCCTAACAATTTACTTGATGAAGCACACAAGAAAAAAGGTGTAAAAGTTGCAGTTGTAAATGCTGGTAAACCATTGCCTATGCTTTCAGTTCAAGATGCAGTAAATGAAAATTTAATTGAACCTATTTTTATTGGAGACAAAAAAGAAATTTTAAAATGTGCAGAAGATTTAAAATGGGATATTTCTCAGTATGAAATTATCGATGAGCCTGTAGAAAATAATACTGCAAAAATTGCTGCAAAACTTGCTAGTAAAGACAAAGTAAAGATAATTGTTAAAGGTCATATTCATACTGATATTTTAATGAAAGAAGTTCTCAAAAGAGAATACAATTTACTAGGCAAAACTAGATTGAGTCATATTTGGCATATGACTGTAGAAAAGGATGATAGGCCTTTAATCATTACAGACGGAGCTTTAAATGTTTTGCCTAATATAAAAACAAAAATGCATATTCTTAAAAATGTAATTAATTTTTCAAATAGAATAGGAATAACTAGACCAAAAATTGCTGTTTTATCAGCTACAGAAGAAGTTTTAGATAGTGTCCCAAGCTCTTTAGATGCAGCAGAAATAACCAAAATAGCAAAAGAAGAAAATTTAGAAGCTGATGTATTTGGACCACTTGCATTTGATAATAGTATTTCAAAAAAATCAGCAGCAATAAAAGGAATTAAAAATATGGTGGCTGGAGAAGCGGATGTATTATTAGTTCCAAATGTAGAGACTGGAAATGGATTAGTTAAGATGATGATCTATTTTATGGGTGCATGTGCTGCAGGAGTTGTTGTTGGTGGAAAAGTTCCAGTTGTAATCACTAGTAGATCTGACGAAGCTCAGGCAAGATTAGCATCTATTGCTGCTGCTGTAGTTGCTCTAGATTAATTCTTAGTATTAAAATGAGACCATTTGATTATATTAGTCTATATTTCCTAGTAATTATCTTATGCGTTGTTAGTGTTAATATTGGTTTTAGATTTTATTTTTAAAATATTGAATAAAAACATTTTATACTTTATTAAGGATATCTTAAAATAAAGGAAATTATCAATGGCTATAACTTATCTTAAAAAATCACCAAAAACTTCATCAACAGATGATACAAAAACAAGAGAAATAGTTGAAAACATTCTTAAGGATATTGAAAATTCAAAAGAAGAAGGTTGTAAAGAATATTCAAAAAAACTAGATAAATATGAAGGTGATGTAGTTGTAACAAAAGAAACAATTGAAGAGATTAAAAAGAATTTAGATCAAAAAACAAAAGATGATATTCAGTTTTCTCATGAAAGAGTTAGAAAATTTGCTGAAGCTCAATTAAAAAATTATGGACAAGACTTTGAAGTTGAATTATCTGAAGGATTGTTCGCTGGCCAAAAATTAATTCCTGTAAATACAGCTGGATGTTATGTTCCTGCTGGTAGGTATGCACATATAGCCTCTGCTGTAATGAGTGTAACAACAGCAAAAGTTGCAGGTGTAAAAAATATAATTGTAGCTAGCTCACCAAAACCAGGTGTGGGAGTTCATCCAACGATTGTTTATACAGCTGATCTTTGTGGTGCAGACTCAATCTTAAACTTAGGTGGTGTCCAGGCTATAGCAGCAATGACCAATGGTTTATTTGGCAATGCTCCAGCTGATATGTTGGTTGGTCCAGGAAATCAATTTGTTGCAGAAGCAAAAAGAATTTTATTTGGTAAAGTTGGAATTGATTTATTTGCAGGTCCAACAGAAATTGCAGTTATTGCAGATGATAAAGCCGATGAAGAATTGGTGGCAGTTGATCTAGTTGGTCAAGCAGAGCATGGATATAATTCTCCAGCTTGGCTCTACACAACAAGTAAAAGAGTTGCAGATTATGTTATAAAAAGAGTTCCAGAATTAATTGCTGATCTTCCAGATCTTCCAAGAGAAAATGCGGGGGCTGCATGGAGAGATTATGGTGAAGTTATTCTTTGTGATACAGATGAAGAAATGGCAACTATTAGCGATGAGTACGCACCTGAACACCTAGAAGTACAAACTCAAAATTTAGAATGGTTTCATAAGAGATTGAAAAATTATGGATCATTATTTATCGGTGAAGAAACAACTGTTGCTTATGGTGATAAGTGTTCTGGTACAAATCATATTTTACCTACGAAAGGTGCTGGTCGATATACAGGTGGATTATTTGTTGGGAAATTTATTAAAACTTTGAGCTTTCAAAGAATGTCTAAGGAGTCCACTAAGACTGTTGGAGCTGCTTGTGCAAGAATTTCAAGATACGAAGGAATGGAAGCACATGCTAGAACTGGTGATGCTAGACTTAGAAAATATGGATTTTCAAACTAAGATCTTACTCGATTACCATCTTCATCAAAAATAAAAATATCCTTCACATCAAAGCCTATGTGATCAACATCATTATTTTGACCAGGTAATTTTGCACTTATTTCATGCTCATCAACCTTCATGTATGCAATTTTTTCATTTCCAAGATTTTCTGTTAAATCAATTTTTGGTTTAAATTTATACTGACAATCTTCAGATAAACTAAAATGTTCTGGACGTATTCCAAAGAAATAATCTTTTTTAGCTAAGCTTATTTCTTTTAATTTAATATTATTACCTAAAAATTTAATTTCATCACCTGAGATAATATCACTTTCAGAGATTTTAAGAATATTCATTTTTGGTGTTCCAATAAATTGGGCAACAAAAATATTTGAAGGATTATTGTAAATTTCATCCGGACTGCCTACTTGTTCAATATTTCCAAGATTTAAAATTACAATCCTATCAGCTAAAGTCATAGCCTCAACTTGATCATGTGTTACATAGATCATATTAGTTTTTATTTTTTTATGAAGTTTTGAAATCTCTACTCTTGTTTCTGCTCTTAAAGCTGCATCTAAATTAGATAGAGGCTCATCAAAAAGGAAAATTTTGGGATTTCTTGTGATTGCTCTACCTATGGCAACTCTTTGCCTTTGACCACCAGATAATTGTTTTGGTTTTCTCTCTAATAATTCCTCAATTTGTAGAATTTTTGCAGCATGCATTACTTTTTGCTCAATTTCTTCTTTAGGTCTCTTTTCTATTTTTAAACCAAAAGACATATTTTCATAAACATTCATATGCGGATATAAAGCATATGATTGAAAAACCATTGCTGTTTGTCTTTTAGATGGGTGAAGGTCGTTTACTAACTGATCGTTAATATAAATTTCACCTTCATCAATTTTTTCAAGCCCTGCAATCATTCTTAACAAAGTAGATTTACCACAACCTGAAGGACCAACTAAAACCAAAAACTCATCATCTTTACCTTCAAGATTAAAATTACTAATTATTTTATTAGTTCCAAATGATTTATGAATATTTGTAAATTTTATATTTGCCATTGCTATAAATTTTTAATTATATCAAAAACATCAATATCAATTTGTTTTAGAATATGTGCAATATCAATTGGCACCCAATTCTCTCTTATTTTGCCTTCATCATGATGATAAAAATCCATAACTCTCATTGTAACATTTTTATTGTTAGGAGGATATCCTAACCAGTCATTAGATCCATATGTTGCTTGAATACTGTGCCATCCAGCTGTTAATGAAAATTTACCATCTCCTAATTCAGAATAGTGGCCAAGTTTCCAATAATTTCTCTCTTTAAATGTTTTTCTGAAAGGAAGCTGATGATTATCAACAAAACCTTCCAATGATCTCGCTGTACCAATTCCACTTGGACCATACCAAATCATCTTATCATGCCAAAACTCAGCTTGAGGATGGTTTATTAGTTTTGATCTTAAATCTTCATCAGAAGTGCTATCAAGCTCTGGCTTAATATTTAAGCTTCTTTGCATTATTAATGCTTGATCTAGATTTAACTTTGAAACTTCAGGGTTTTTTTCAAAGAAATTTACTCCATCTGTATTAATGGGATTTAGCCAATTACCTTCGGCTCCTCTTGAAGCATTTACTGGAAAAACTCCAGTTTGAAATATTAAATCCATAACATCTATAAGGATGTGACTTTCAACAATCTTATCATCATTAATTTCATGTATCTCACAACACCTTAAATTAACCATCTTATTATTTGGTTTAATGCCTAACCAGCTCTTCTTAAATATACCTGAGAGTGTCGAGATAGAGGCAACTTGAATTTTATCTCTAAATGTTCCTCCAATTACAACTTGTTCTCTTCTTTCAAGATCAGGAAAAGACTCAAATAACGGTGACCAAAATTTTGTCTTAAAGTTATCAATACCAGTAAATTCATTTACTGGATGAAAACAATTAACTTTTACATCGTTAGAAAAGTATCTATTAAGATTATCATCAAGTTTGGATGGGCCATGATGAACAATATTTTTTAAGTATTCTCTTACTTTTTTCTTATTATTATAATTTTCTTCTGGTGAAATTATAATATTTTTAATATCCTTTTGTCCCTTAAGACCAGTGTCAAAATTTTCTATTTTCATATATAAGGTTTATATTTAAATCTTATAATTAATAAAGAAGAAATATGATTGAAAGAATTGCAAAATTTAGTGAACTTACTCCAAGTACTTTGCCCTTTGTTGAAGGAAGATTAGAAGGTCACAAAGAAAGAAAAAATTATTCAATTGTTGGACCAGGTGTCGCAGAAGATAGTGAGCAGTCTGTAAAAATTTCAAAAGCACATGGATATAACTTGGGGGCTGTCAGTGCAAATCCAAAAAATGGGTCAGGATTACATAGTCATACAACTGCTGAAGTTTTTTTAATTTACTCTGGTAAGTGGAGATTTTACTGGGGTGCTGATGGAATAAATGAAATAATTTTAGGTAAGGGTGATATTATTTCTATGCCAATCAATATGTTTAGAGGTTTTGAAAATGCTGGTGATGAAGAAGGTTTGATCTTTGTGGTGTTGGGTAATGATGATCCTGGAATAATTACTTGGGTTCCAAAAGTTCTTATTAATGCAAAAGATACAGGTTTGGCTTTACTGAATGACAATTCTTTAATTGACTTAACAAAAAATGAAGTTCCATCTGGCAAAAAACTTTTAGAGCCAATAAGTGATGATCAATTACAAAAATTCGATAATTATAGTTTAAATGAAATTGAGAAATTTATATGTAGATTTAATAATCAATCTAAATTTGAACATAACTTAAATGATAAAATTAAATTAATTCAAATTATTGGAAATCAGTTTTGTAATCAAAAATATAAACCTTTAATTAGTCATAATACTGGTTTTAATTTAAGTATTTTAAAGTCGATGAATGGTAAAATTGAAGACTTAATTTTTAAAGAACCAACAATTTTATTCTCACAAAAGGGTTTATGGACAATTAAGATTGGAAATGATGATATTAAGATTAACTCAAAAGATACATTTTCTGTGCCTCTAGATACTAAAATAAGTATTAGTGTTGATAACATTGAAGATTGTTACTTAAATTGTGTAAGTAAAATCTAATGAAAGGTTTTGATAAAAAATATCGAGATTTCCCTGATTTTATTTTGAAAATTACAAAACAAATTTGGGAAGGCAAAGATGTTGAATCAATAGCACAATTTTATACAGATGATATCCCAGTAATATCTCCTTTTGGAATTACCTATGGCAACAAACCTGTAATAGAATCTACCTATAACACTCTAAAAGAATTTCCTGATAGACAGTTGTTGGGTGAGGATGTTATTTGGAATGGTGATGATGAAAACGGGTATCATTCTTCACATAGAATTTTAAGTAAAGGCACTCACTTAGGTGAAGGGTTTTATGGTAAGCCTTCTGGCAAAGAAATTTATTATAGAGTAATAGCTGATTGTGCTTGTAAGAATAATCAAGTGTATGACGAATGGATAGTTAGAGATCAAGGAGCCATGGTAAGACAGATTGGTTATTCTCCTGAGGAATTTGCTCAAATTACAATTGAAAAAGAAGGTGGTTTTAACAAAGCAAAGCAAGTATTGAGCAAATCTGACCTTAAACCTTCAAATTATCACCCAATATCAGTAAAAACTAACTCTGCTGGAGATAAATATTCAAAAATTCTAAATAAGATATTTACAAATGAATATGATTTTAAAGATTATGACAGAGCCACAAATATATGCTGGCCAGGAAATAGATTGGGTCATGGCAGAGAAGATGTAGTTAAATTATGGAATTCTTTAAAAGATATATTGTCAGAAACAAAATTTAAAATCGAACATGTTGGATATTTAGATGAACCCAATAGAAATCCGAGAGCAACGATTAGATGGTCTTTAGAGGGAATACACTCAGAAGATAGTAAAGATTATGGAAAAAAAACAAATTCTAATTTATCTTTTATTGGAATAAACCATGCAGAATTAAATCCATATGGTGTAATAAAAGAATGGGTATTATTTGATGAGGTTGCTATTTGGAAGCAAATATTAATGAATAAAAATAAAAATGGATAAAATTAAAACCACGCATGTTGGTAGCTTACCAAGATCAAATGAACTTTCAGATCTTCTTTTTAAAAAAGATAAAAAAGAAGAAATAGATGTAAGAAATTTTGATGAAATAGTTAAAAGAGATGTAAAAAAAATTGTAAAAAAACAGATAGATTTAGGAATAGATTTTATTAGTGACGGAGAAATGTCAAAAATAAGTTACGCAACTTATGTTAAAGATAGGATAGATGGTTTTTCTGGTGAAAGTGAAAGAAAAGCACCTCAGGATTTAGATGACTTTCCAACATTTAAAGAAAGGATTGCAAGAACTGGGGGGACCCCTACTTATACAAGGCCTTGTTGTACTCATGAATTAAAAATTAAAGATAAGCTATCACTAACAAAAGATATTAATAATTTTAAAAAAGCACTTGATGAAAATAAACATAAATTGGGTTTTATGAATGCTGCATCGCCAGGTGTAATTTCTGCGTTTTTACCAAATAAATTTTATAAAAATGATGATGAATATTTGGATGCTTTAGCTAATATTATGAAGGCTGAATATGAAGAAATAGTTTCAAATGATATTAATTTGCAACTAGATTGTCCTGACCTTGCTCTTGCAAGACATATGACTTTTAAAGATTTATCAGAAGTTGAGTTTTTAAAAAGAGCTGAAAAACAAATTGAATTCTTAAACCATTCAATAAAAAATATAGCTCAATCAAAAATTAGAATGCATATCTGTTGGGGGAATTATGAAGGTCCACATTCTCACGATATATCTTTAGAAAAAATTTTACCTTTGGTATTAAAAGCAAATGTTGGAACGTATTTACTTGAGTCGTCTAATCCAAGACATTCTCATGAGTGGCAAGCTTTTGAAAATATCAATGTACCCAAAGATAAGATTATTGCTCCTGGAGTAATTGATTCTACAACAAACTTTATTGAGCATCCTGAAGTTGTAAAAAATAGATTGGTACAATTTTCAAAAGTTGTAGATCGAGAACAATTAATGGCTGGAACAGATTGTGGTTTTAGTACTTTTGCTGGTTTTGGTAATGTTGATGAGAATATTGTTTATAAAAAACTTGAATCACTAGTAATTGGTGCTGAATTAGCTTCCAAAATTATTTGATTTTTTTCTTTAAAAAAATTTAAAAAAGCGCCAAAATGTCCTAATAAATACATCTCGGTATTTGATATCGTTAAAACTATTAAATTAAAGAAAGGTTATAATATGAAAAAAATATTAATCGCATTATCATTTTTACTCTTTAGTACATATGCAAATGCGGACTGTAATATTAAATCTGGATCAATCAATATCTTAGCTAATGATTTTCCAGCATTAAGAACTCTTGTTGAAACAGCTAGAGAATGTACAGGAAAAGCTGAATTAAAAGTGACACACTCAGCAGAACATAATAAAATTGCTGTTCCAGCTTTAACTGCAAACCCTTCAGAATTTTCTGTTAGAGTTGCAGCAAACAGTTCTATAGTTCCGTTAATGAATAGTGACTTGATCCGACCAATGAACGACTTGGTTAAAAAATATGGAAAAGGAATTCAAGAATCTCAATTAATTACAATTGATGGAAAAGTTATGGCTGTGGCTTTTATGGCTAATGCACAACACTTATACATAAGAACAGATGTTTTAAAACAACACGGTATTTCTACTCCAAAAACTTATGAAGAAGTTGTAGCGGCAGCTGAAAAAATTAGAGCTGCAGGAAAAATGAAGTATCCTTATGCTGCTGCTTATAAAGCTGGTTGGAACTTAGCTGAAGAATTTGTAAACATGTACATTGGTCATGGTGGTGAATTTTTTGATGCTGGCTCTGCAAAACCAAGTATTAATAATGCTAAAGGTGTAGCAACACTTAACATGCTTAAAAAATTAGCTGATTTAAGTAATCCTGATTTTTTAACTCATGATAGTGAAGCAATTAAAGTTGAATGGGAAGCTGGAAATGTTGCCATTATGACTTTATGGGCTTCAAGAGCTGGAACATTATTAGATGCAGAAGGTGATGCAAAAATTACTGCTGCAACAAAATTAATTGCCCCTGCTACAGTTGGTGGTGGAAGCATTCCTGCTACAACACTTTGGTGGGATGGATTTACTCTTGCTAAAAACAGATCTGATGCTGATGCAGAAGCTTCTTTTAGAGCAATGGCACATGCAGCTTCATCTAAAGAGATGGTCGCAAAAGCTGCTGATCAAGCAGTATGGTTGATTGAAGGCTTTAAACCAGGACCAAAATCTGTAGGTGTTATTAAAGCTGTTGAAATGGGTGCAAAACCTTATCCAATGTTACCGCAAATGGGATTAATGCACGGTGCACTAGGTAATGAAATTGTTGAGTTTTTGCAAGGAAATGAGACGGCTGAACAAGCATTAAAAGACGTTGAGGCTGCTTATATGACTAAAGCAAAAGAACAAGGTTTTCTATAAAGTCTAAATATTATTAAGTGGGGATTTAATCCCCACTTAACTAAAATTCATGCCTAATAAAAGTTTTTTTTGGTTTTTTTTACCAACTGGTTTAGCAATGATATTATTCATTGGCCTACCAATTATATCTACTGGTGTTCAATCTTTTTACGCTCAACACGATCAAATATTAAAAGAAGTTAAAAAATGTGACCCGTTTGGATGTAAAGTTTCAGTACAAATTGATCAGGAAGCATCATCAAAGATTAGAAAAGAAAAACCACTCGGAAAATTTAATGGATTTGGAACATATACTGATAGAAATCATTTAGCTTTTGATGAGTTAAAAGAATTATGGAATGAAAGTAATTCTACTGGGGAGTTTGTAGGAAAAGTTACCAATCTACCCTTCTATAAAGCTTTAATTTTTACTTTGACTTATTGTATTATAGTAACTCCTTGTGTTCTTCTACTCGGATTTATTATTGCCCTCAGTTTAAATTCAATATCTAGAAAAATAAGAGGAGCTTTAATCTTTGGAACAATCTTGCCAATGATTGTTACCCCATTAGTTGGTTCATTAGTTTTATTTTGGATGGTAGATGCAGAAGGAATTATTGGAGCAAATTTACAAATACTAATGAATGATCCATATCTATCTGTAAAATCTTCAAAATCACTCACATGGATTACAATTATAATTTATGGAATTTGGCATCACTCACCTTTTGCCTTTGTAGTTTTTTACGCAGCATTACAAACTGTTCCACAAGAACCTTTAGAAGCATCTATTATAGATGGTGCTTCTAGATTTCAAAGAGTTAGACATATTATTTTACCTCATATTTATCCAGTTGTGACTTTTGTTGCTTTAATTTCTTTAATGGACAACTTTAGAGTATTCGAACCTATAATTGGATTTAGCGCTCAAGGAAGTGCACAATCTTTATCATGGCTAATATATGATAATTTAGTTAATGAAGAAGTTATTTTATTTGGCTCAGCTGCTGCAACTTCTATTATGACAATAATAGGAATAGCAATAATACTAGCACCAGTTTTAATTAGAACTTGGAGAGAATTTAGAACAGTTAGATAATTATGGAAAATGGATTAGATAAACAGTCAAATATTTTAAAACTTTTTAATACAACGTTTATTATTTTTTGGTTAATGATTGCTTGTTTTCCATTTATTTGGACTTTTTGGGGATCTTTTAAAGTTAGGGCAGATTTCTTTTCTAGAGCAGATTGGTGGTATGCAATAACAGCTTTTAATACGTTATTAGAAACTGGAAAAAGTTTTACAATAGAAGCTTATAGTGGTGCATGGTTTGAGGGTGAGTTTTGGAAGGCATCAAGAAATACTGTAATTGTTACAGTAAGTGTAGTGTCAGTTTCTCTATTTCTTGGAACTCTAGGTGCTTACGCACTATCTAGATCTACTAAAAACTATGCTTTTTGGATCTTGATTGCTGCACTGGTATTCAGGGCTATGCCTCATATAACTTTAGTCTCAGGTTATTTATTTCCATTTTTTCAATTACAAATATGGGGAATTTTACCTACAACTATTGTTGTTTTAATTGCAATTAACCAGCCTTTTACACTTTGGCTTCTTTATTCATTCTTCAAAACTGTTCCTAAAGAATTAGATGAAAGTGCACTAATAGACGGATGTAGTTACTTCCAAACATTTAGGCATATTATAATGCCTGTGATGTGGCCAGGAGTTATTACAGCAGGTTTATTTAGCTTAATGCTAGCGTACAACGATTTTACTGTTACGGCCTTATTACTTAATCAAGAAAACCACACAATGGTTCCTAAGATACAAAGTTATCTAGGAACTAATCAACATGAGGGTAATTTAATGTGGGCAGTTTCTTCTGTTGTTTCTGCTACAGCACCTTTATTTTTATTGGTGATGTTTTTTCAAAAACAAGTAATAAGTGGTTTAACAGCTGGAGCTGTCAAAGGTTAAGTTTGATTAAGTATAAGTCAATAATATTTGGATCAATTGGAACTTTAGTAGAAACATCAAATATTCAAAGAAAATCATTTAATAAAGCCTTTAAAAAATTAGGCCTAAATTGGTACTGGAGTGTAAATGAATATAAAAAATTATTAGAAAATTCAGGAGGTGAAAATAGGTTATCTAAATATGCTAATAAAAAAAATATTAAAGTTAACACCAAAAGACTAAGGAACTTAAAAACTAAATTTTTTAATGACTATTTAAAAAAAAATAAATTAAAACCTAGACCTGGGGTTTTAAATATAATTAACTTTTGTAAAGAAAATAATATTAAATTAGGTTTTGCAACATCAACCACTACAAATAATATAAATGCTATTTTTTTTACATTAAGAAATGAAATTAAGAAAAGAGATTTTAATTTTATTGGAAGTGGTAAACTTGTATCAAGAAAAAAACCTTATCCTGACATATATAAAATTGCTCTAAAAAAAATGAATTTAAGATCAAACGAGTGCTTGGCAATTGAAGATACCGAAGAAAGTACAAGGTCTGCCCTAAAAGCTAAAATTAGATGTATTGCTTTTCCAGGTAAACTGCAGAAACATAAAAAGTTTAAAGATGCTTACAAGATAATTAAAAAACTTAATAAAAAAAATATTTTTACAGATTTATAAACTTTTCAACTAAAATATTAAATTCATTTGGCTTTTCTAGATGAACATTATGACTACAATTTTCAAAAATTTCTAACCTGCTATTCTTAATATTCTTATTAAGTGTATCGACTTGGTCAAAATTATATGAAGTATCTTTGTCGCCCCAAACTATTAATGTTTCATTTTTAATATTTTGTAGATTATGTATTCCCGACCAATTCTTCATAGCTATTAGTGCATTATCAGCTGCTTCCAACGAAACACCTTTGACTGCATTTTTGCACAAATAATAATTTTTATCTTGATCACCTTTCACAAACCACTTTTTTGGAACTCTCGAAAATGAAATATCAATACCATCTTTTTTTAATTTATTTCTAGTTTCATCTATAGTTTCAAATCTTCCAGGTATCTCTCCTATTGATCCTGTTGCAAAACAAATTAGTTTATTAACTCTATCTCCTATAATTTTGCTTATTTCTTGAACTATCATTCCACCCATGGAGTGACCCAATAAATTAAACTTCTGTATTTTTTTTTCTTCAAGAATATCAATAACAAATTGAGCCATTTGATTGATTGAGTCTAGAGATTGAGCGCTACTACTTTCTCCAAAACCAGGTAATGCCGGCGATATAACTCTACAAGATTTTGAAAAATAATCTCTTTGATTACACCACATTTCTGATGATCCAAGGTAACCATGTACCAAAACTAATGGAAAACCGCTACCTACGTCATTGATATAAATTTTTTTCATAATAAAATAATGTAATATAGTATGAGTTCAAACAATTCAAATAAAGGAGTTATTATGGCTACTTATGAATGTCCAAAATGTGAAATGTCAGTCAATGCTACTTGTGGGAAGTGCAACGAACCATTGGTAAATGACATGCTTAAATTAGATGATGGCAATGAAGTACAAGTATCAAAGTGTCCTAACGATCATGGAAAAATTAAGTCTCCATTATGTTGTGGTCAAGATATGAGTTGTACAGTTTAATTTAAAAAAATTTAATAATTTCTATAAGAACATATAGAGCAATAATGCTCATAAAGGTTATTATAAATAAGTTAATTCTTTTCCAAATCAAATCGCTCTGTAGATATTTTGATAATAATTTTGATAGATACCCAATTACAAAAAAGAACAATAAAGAAGATATAGAAGCTCCAATACCGAAGTAATATTTATCAATTACCAGAAAGTTTTTAGAAAAGTTTCCTAAGAAGAAAACTGTATCTGAATAAACATGAGGATTAAGATAAGTAAAAGCAAGAGTTTTTGTTATTATGGATGTTACTGAGATATCCTTAATATCTTCATTAAAACTTATCTTTT